>JAABUQ010002881.1_pt1 | contig 32889 bp, 29 predicted proteins | sample 5560001 | NCBI WGS metagenome assembly JAABUQ01 (sample SAMN10711888, study PRJNA513371) | rock metagenome | isolation source: Antarctica rocks | place: Antarctica: Victoria Land, Finger Mt nord | collected 2015-12-18 | reverse complement strand
TTGAGGGGAATTTCCATCCTGGAGAAACTGTTGTAGTTGTCGATGACATTCTCATCAGTGGCAAAAGTGCGATGGAAGGAGCAGAAAAGTTGAAATCTGCTGGGTTGAATGTTCGTGACATTGTAGTATTTCTGGATCACGGACAAGGGGTCAAGGAGCGGCTACGAGAAAATGGTTATCTTGGTCATGCGGTATTAACGATTTCTGAAATCACAGAAACTCTGTATCAAGCTGGTCGGATCGACGAGGCACAATTTAGAGCCTTAGCAGACGAGGGGCGTTAAGCTGTTCAACCCGTCCGCTCCAACGAGTTGTTAACCTGCGTGCTACTTTCGTCCGCTAACGCGGTGCTAAACCGTACCAATCACGTTAAACGCTTGCTCAACAGAATGTTAGCATTTGGATGAAATGATCGAGCAGGTACCGAGCAATGACTGTAGCGAAGCCATATGCTAGATCCAAGCGCAAAGTACTGCTGTATCCTGGCGAAGACAGTTATTTTGTTGTCGAAGTACCAAGTTTGCCAGGTTGCGTCAGCTAGGGAAAAACTCGTGATGAGGCTTTAGCAAATATTGAAGAGGCAATTGCCATCTATATCGAAGTTCTGGAAGACCGGGGTGAATCTATTCCAGATGATACAGTTGAGGTTGTATTGGTATGATTGACCCACTCCCACAAAATTTTGGTTAATGAAAGCGAATTAAGTTGAAAAGTTTTCAGGTCTACCGCTAGCTGAAAAGCATATACAGCAATGCTTCCAAACTTACTTTGCCCCTGATGTCAGCTACGCGCTTATCTACGCCGAGAAGCAAGAGTTCAGCAAACCAATAAACTCATGTATTCATGTGTTTGCCTTCGGGCGGTGCAGACTTTAGATACTAGCCTGGAACATTTTGAGGGTTCTTCTCTCCTGTGCAACTTCGGGTCGCACGTACCGATGCTCATTTACTCCCATCCACCCCAAGCGGTGATTGTTGAAGCAGAGTTTGAGACCCCTGACTTCTGACAAAAGTGTTATCCTGCCGCTGGGCACATTAAACCATGCCATCTTCAGGCTATCTTGGGCTGCGGTCTAAGGTTGTCAGAGGAAAGTGTCACAGTTGCCTGATGAATCGCAGCCGATATTTGTTCTGCTAGTGCCTCGTCCCAAACTGCCCGTGCCAACGTTACACCGCCCGCTAGTAAGGAGAGCAACACCCAGGCACGATCGCGTTTTTCTGTTGCAGTTCCAGTAGTCAACCCAGCGGCAACGGTTTCAGCAAGCCGAAGCAGTCCAGTTTGGTAGGCGGACCTGATTTGGCTGTCTGAGGAACGAACAACCTCCGGCGACAACGTTGGTAGAGCGCATCCACAAGCGAGGTCTTTTCTGTGCTTGCGACTAACATAGTAGTCCGCGAGAGCCACTGTCCAGTCTTCACCATAATTAGCCCGAAAGTTTTCAATACCCGCACGGTATTCATCCAGCCCAGCGATCACCGCTGTCAGAAACGCCTCCTCCTTAGAACGAAAGTGCCCATAGAACGCGCCGGAAGTGACACCTGCTGCCTTTGCCAAGCCATCGACACCAATACCGCTATACCCCCGCATCCGAAAGCCACGACTTACCGCAGTGAGGATACGCTCTCTCATTTCTTCTTTGTGTTTGGATAGGGGCTGTAACCCTTCAGTTGTAGGAAGTTGAGTGGGCAAGCTAGAAATCTCAGTCAGTTCGGAAGGCTTGCGAGTCTTATGATCGCCCGCTAGTCCATCCAGTCGCTGCACGAGCGCGTCATACAGTCTGCTGGATAAAGTCTGGGCGATCGCTGTCACTTTCGCCTCTAGCTCTGGATCTTCCGTCGCGCTTATTGCCTGACTCGGTGCGGTTGGTGCTGTCGGAGAGAGTTGTCTATCGGATAGTTCTAGACCTGATTTTAGCAAAGCCGCCATTACGGCACTTAAGTTGGGCTGTCCGCGTTTATCTAGCCGTCCCGATTCGTTAATGAAGCCGTGAGACAGCGCGTGATCCGTGACAGCCCGCAGCAGGTCATTTGGAATACGGACGCTAACCGCCGTTGTGACAGAAGAACTTGGTTTACCCATTGCGAAAAAACCACGCTTAACTCTTAAGTCTTACTATAACACATCTATCTGATAGCTGGAGGCAAATACTCAACTACCTCGCTTAACTATCTTATAGCCTGGAGGAATGGTAAGCGAGATGAGCACCGATCCGTAGAGAAGTTGTAGTTACTGAAATTGGCTCTTAGTCTTGTAAACAAGCATTTCTAGAAGCTTAAGGCAAAACGTGCTGCCAGGTAGGAGTTTGGCCACCTTGAGATTTTTTTTTAAAAGAGCTTGACAATAACGAACGCTATATTTGTATTGAAGTAGTGGATAGCGAACGTTATAAAAAACGTTATCCACTTAACTACTTACGCAAAAGCTTGAATTATGCCTTTACTACGTGTCACCTATCAACGCGGTGCCTTCACTGACGAGCAAAAAGCTCAACTTGCCGAAGAATTTACTCACGCCATTCTGATTGGCGAACAGGGTGTAGACAATGACGCGGCACGCTCGGTTGCCTACGTCATCTTTGACGAAATCGATGCCAAAACGTCCTGGTTCACGGCTGGCAAGATCGAGGACACTCTGCCTCCAGGAGGACGGTTCATTTTTGACATCACCTATCCCTACGGTGCAGCCAATCAGGCAGTTAAAACGCAGTTACACAAAGATATTAATGACATTGTTGCCCGCGTTCTTGGTGTTGATGGCACGTTCCCCAAGCGAGTCGGAGACTGGGTTCTGATTGATGAAATTACCGAAGGGAACTGGGGTGTGAGCGGTCAAACGGTTAGCGTCCGCGATATTCACCAAGTGATGCAGGGGGCACCAGAGCGGGTTGAGTATTTTGAACCCCTGCTCGCCGCTCAAAAGCGCCTGTTAGAAGCGCACAACTTCCCTACTGGTGCCCCTGGTAGCGGTAAGTAGAACAGCCAATTCCTCACCGTTATTCTCAAACACAAACAACAAACCAAGGAGAAAGACCATGAGTGAAGAACTGATTTCAGTTGGTGGCACCGCCGTCCTCCAACTGGTGAATCGAATTGAGAACTACGTCGGAGCGTCTGTCGGCGAATTGGACGGAGCCGTCTGGGCGCGCGCAACTAGCGAACCGCGTGACAAAGGTAATGGACAACTCGAGTTCACGATGATCCACGAGTTCGTCACCACCGACGGCAGCACTCTATCGACGGATGACTTGGCGGTAGCGACGCCGATCCCAGGCTCGGACGAAGTGCGGATGTACGTTCTGCACACGATAGTAGCTAGCACTGGCAAGTTCACCGACAAGCGCGGTACTTTCCCCAGCTTCGGAATCCACAACCAAAAGACCGGACGGGGCGTACAACGCTTCCTGTAATGACCGTCAAACGAAGACTAGCGTTCGCCTGTCTAACAGCAGGCGGACACCTTCTACCAAATCTAATTCCTCAAAGTGGAGAAAAATGATGACGGAAGACTTGACGGAAGAGTTGCCCTGGTGACAGGGGCATCATCAGGAATTGGGGAAGCAACCGCCCTGGCTCTGGCGTTAGAGGGAGCAACTGTAGCAATCGCGGCTCGACGGATTGAGCGATTAGAGAATTTAGTCCAACAGATTTCGGATGGCGGCGGCAAAGCACTGGCGGTCGGGGCTGATGTGACAGATGAAGCCCAAACACTGGCAATAAAGCAGTTTCACCCGGTTTCGAGACGCGAGTAATCTCACAGCAGGCAACCCCACGTTCTTTTTCGTCGCCGACCTTGTGGATACATAAAAGGGAAAAAATCGCGTCAAACGAATTATCTGTAGAACTCATCTTAAGGACGTCTTCACTTTTGAGTTCAACTTAAAATCAATCTCCCTACTTGCCGCAAATCTCAACCAGAATGCCATCTAAGTCTCGCCCATAACCTATCATTTGCCCCCATGGCTTGACCTTGGGTTCTACAACAGCTATAGCACCAGCCTCTACAGCACTTGCAAAAACTATTGGTACATTGTCTGCCACAAAACCAACTTCGATACCAGCAGGTAGACTCGCTCGGCTGTTTTCTTGAAAGCCTTGTGGAAGATTTGAGTTTGCAAGTTCAGTTGAGGCAAAAGCGAGAGTTGTTCCACCTGTTTCCATTTCAGCGTACTGCTCACTTTCGTGGATAAACCGCTGTTGCAAACCAAATGCCTTCTCATAAAAAGCAACTGATTGGGGAACATTCTTGACATAGAGAATTGTGTAGGAGAATGTAACCACTTTTGTCTCTTACCAGAAACGGATAAGGTAATCCTAGTACATTTGTTCTCATTGGTCAAGCACCAGCACTATGATCGCCCCACTTCAACCTTTAACCTTGCTGGACACAATCACACCTACTATGCTTTAATGCAATTACTTACTTGCATTAACAGACGTAAGCAATTCAGCTTAAAAGACTATTGATACACAAGCTGCCATAATGGCATACTCCGATATCTTGTGGTTTGTGGGAGTTGTATTCCTTGCCTCTCTTCCCCTGCTGTTATTTCTGGGCAAAGGTGGCAAGAGTGATAAATCGGTATCTGTCCACTAGAAAAGAACGAATCATCTACAGTCACAATCTTCAAATTTTCCGGCAAACACGTCGATGAGCTTGCTATGTAGTAGAGGATGAAGCGCGATCGCTTCTGGAGCCCTGCGACTTGTCAGCTGTAAGGTTGACTCACGAATGCCAAACTCCTGCTCCAAGTGAGCTTGTAGCTGACTTAATAATCGATCCCGCTGCTCGCCTAGAAGTAAATCCACAATCAGATGGGCGCTGAGTGCCACTTGACCTGAAGTAATCGTCCAAATATGTAGTTTCTCTACACGCTCAACCGCCGCAAATGAATTCAGGGCAGCCTCAACTTTGACAGGGTCAGTTGAGCGAGGTGCATACTCCATCAAAATTTCTAGACTCGCCCGCACTAAAGGAAAGGCAGTTGAACCCACAGAGCAGGCAATTAGCAAACTGACGACTGCATCTATCCACGCCCAATTCCAAAAGTAAATAGCACTGGCTGCGAGAATGATGCCCATAGAACTCGCAGCATCTGCCATTGAATGTAGCCAAGCTCCCCGCAGGTTCAAGTCATTAGAGCTGGCTTTGTACAGCAGAGCCATGTTAATACTATTGATTGCCAGACCAACTGCTGCCACAATCACCATGGGCAAGCTGGATACTGGTGCTGGCGATTGGAATCGACCCACAGCTTCCCAGGCAATGAGACCAGCGATCGCCAACAGACTAAGGCCATTCACCAAAGCTGCCAGAATCTCGACCCGTCGATGTCCAAAGGTCGCCTGACCAGTTGCGGGGCGCTGTGCTAGCCATGTCGCCATCAGTGTCAGCCCCAAGCCAGCCACATCCGAAAGTATGTGTCCTGCCTCTGCCACCAGTGATAGACTGTGGCTCCAAAGCCCCGTAGCTAATTCTGCTACAAACAAACTGCCAAGGGTACCTAGAGCCATCCAAAGTAGCCGCGTTTTTGGTCCACTCTGACTAACTTCTGAATCAATTAAGTGTGAATAATCACAGCAAGGACGCATGATTGCGGCATCGCGATTACCAGTATGCTCCTTGATTAATAACCTCATTCAATCACACCCATTTCCATAATCACCAATCAACCTGGCATAGATTCTCGGATAAAAAATTGAATAAAACACTAAGGCTTGGTTAAATTCACGTAAAGCTATGGCGGTCAAAAATTAGTTTAAAGCTCTGTGCTATTTTACTCTGATGTGAGTAGAAGTATGAAGTATTCAGTAAGTGAAGAACTCCATTGCCAGTGCTACTATCCCAGTTGACTCGCTAGTCTGGTCCAGCTTGCTGCAACAGCTACTAGACAACCAATCCCTGTCTCGCTCCCAAGCTGTAGAGCTAATGCAGGGATGGCTGACTGAGGTAATTCCACCAGTGCTATCGGGGGCAATTTTAGCGGCTCTCCAGGCCAAAGGGGTATCAGCCCAGGAGCTAGCCGGGATGGCTGAGGTATTACAAGCCCAATCCTCCCTACTCCCTACTCCCTCCTCTTCCCCTACCGCCCGTGCAATGCGGCTTGTGCAATGCTGCCCGGAGGCAGCCTCCGGGCAAGCAACAAGCGCTGGAGGGGACCTCCAGGGAAGCAACGGGCGCTACTCCCTACTCCCTACTCCCTTAATTGATACCTGCGGTACTGGGGGGGATGGAGCTTCGACGTTCAACATTTCCACAGCGGTTGCCTTTGTGGCGGCAGCTGCTGGTATCCCAGTAGCCAAGCATGGCAATCGCTCGGCCTCCAGCCGCGTGGGTTCAGCAGATGTGTTAGAAGCGCTGGGAGTAAACCTAAACGCTCCTGCCCAAAAGGTTCGAGCCGCACTCTCGGAAGTGGGCATCACTTTTCTGTTTGCTGCCGGTTGGCACCCAGCACTCAAAGTCGTTGCCCCATTGCGGCGGACTTTGAAGGTGCGGACGGTGTTTAACCTACTGGGGCCACTGGTGAATCCGTTACGTCCCACTGGGCAGGTTATTGGGGTATTCGACCCAAAGCTATTGGAAGTGATCGCACTCGCCTTGCATCAGTTGGGGACACAACAGGCGATCGTCCTCCACGGTAGAGAAAAATTGGATGAGGCTGGATTGGCAGATATAACCGATCTAGCAATACTCTCTAAGAGTCGGGTACATTTAACCACATTAAATCCCCCCGAGCTATGTTTGACACCGGCTCCCACAGAGGCCCTGCGGGGTGGAGAGGTCCACGAGAATGGGTCGATTCTCAAAGCAGTACTTCAAGGCAAAGGAACTCAGGCACAACAAGACGTAGTAGCTCTAAATGCTGCGCTAGCGCTCCAAGTGGGAAGTTTAATCCCGCTAGAAGCCCACGCAGCAGGCATCTCCATCGCCAGAGACATCTTACACAGCGGCACTGCCTGGTCAAAACTAGAGCAATTAATAATCTTTCTAAAAGATTGAGCTGAAGTTTTCCTTTGCTCCCCCTGCCCCCCTCACCTGGGCCGAAATTCAACGACGTTGCGTTTAATAGTCAGGTCATAATCGCCAAAAAAATCATGCCCCAAAAGTCCGATTTCTAGTTCTGTAGAAGGAGCGATCGCTACTGGTAGATTTTTGACCACCGCCCCGCCGATTGAAATGGAATTGACATAACCAACGGGAAATTCTACGGCTCTAGCACTTGCCGTATTTGCTTCGGCTTTAGTCACCGGCACTACCCCTAAGGCAGCTGCCGTCTGTTGAGTAATCACCGTTCCACTAGCTCCCGTATCCAAAATCATCTCGACTGGCTGAATGCCATTGAAGGTCACCTCAACCACAGGTGTTCCACCAATTAGACGCTTGATTGGGGCTCTAAACACTATTTGGCTTGGCAACACAGCAGTGTGAGGAACGCTGCGAGGCGATATCGGCGTTTCTGGCAAGATGGCAACTACATTATCCGAGTTCTTCCTAGTGGTGCGAGTAGCTTGCTGCTGGGCATAGGTGAGTTGGCGCTGGTATTCAGCGGTTTTTGTTTGAGCGATCGCTTTGTTGGGACTATTTGCTGGCACGGCTTCCAGCAAGATGATCGCGTCTTGCCACTGGGTTGCTACTAGACGCCAATTCACTGCTGAGTGGGCGGACTGGCTATTACTCCAAGCACTAAAAGCTTTGCCAAGCGCCAGTTCGTAGTAATTAGGTTGACTTGAGTCCGGTTCTACTGCCTCCGGCACTGGGCTGGTTGGTGGTTTAACTGCAGCTGGACTGGCTGGTACCGTTCCAGGGGTAGTAGCCGTAGTTATGGGTTGGGCATTCCCACGAGCAGTGGTGGTCGAAGTGCTACGGCTACAGCTAACACTTAAAAGCCCCAATGCAGTTGAAATCAAGATTATTGTAGTATAGGATGCAGAAGACTTGAGCATAATTACGTACAAAGCCAGCAGCGCTGAAGTTTCCGGAAATTCGCTACCCTCTTCAATTTAAACTTACAATTTCTTCTAGTCCCTGATAGCATTTTGGAGCCATAGATTTCAGATTATGAAAGCCTGCTCAGGAGACAGTTTTATCAATCCGCATGTTGCAGATATCAAGCCGAATGGTATAGCAAAAAGCTGGTAGAGACTTTAGTATGGTAAACATTCCAGAAACCTTAGCATTAGCTTGGCAACACCATCAAGCTGGGCGGTTGCCTCAGGCAGCACAGCTATATCAAGAAATTCTCCAACAATATCCAAATCAAACTGACGCTCTCCAACTGCTTGGTATAATTGCAGCTCAAACTGATAATCATCAGCTAGCAGCTGAGACCCGTAATAACCTGGGACTGGCTCTGAAAAAGCAGGGAAAGCTAGAAGAGGCGATCACTCACTACGAACAAGCTATTATCCTCCAACCAGACTGTGCTGAGTTTTACAGCAACCTAGCCAGTGCGCTGAAGATGCAGAATTATTCTGAGGAAGCGATCGCTTATTACCAGCAAGCTCTTAACCTGCAGCCCAACTCGGCCGAAATCCATAATAATCTAGGAGCTACCCTGCAAGAACTGGGTTGGTTAGAAGAGGCGATAGCGAGTTACCAGCTCGCTCTTACCCTGCAGCCAAGCTCGGTCGAAATTCAATATAACTTGGAAATGGCACTTGTTGAGGTAGTAGCTTATTATCAGCAAGCTCTTACCCTTAACCCAAATGCGCCTGAAGTCCATACCAATCTGGGTAATGCTCTGCGAGAACAAGGTCAATTGGAGGCAGCCATCAGCCACTATCAGCAGGCACTTGCTCTCAATCCGAACTACCTTGATGCTCACAACAATCTAGGTGTTGTCTTGCTCGAACAGGGTCAACCGCAAGCAGCCATTACCCACTACCAACAACCACTTACCCTTAATTCGAACTCCCCTAATGCTCGCTACAACTTGAGCATTGCTCTGCTAACCAGTGGAGATTTCTGTCGTGGATTCACTGAGTACGAATGGCGATGGCAGAAACAGGATAATCCAGCTCGTCCCTTCTCCCAACCCCTCTGGGATGGTTCCAGCCTCGAGGGAAAAACTATTCTACTGCACGGGGAACAGGGATTGGGGGACCAAATTCAGTTCATCCGTTACGTGCCTCTAGTTGCTCAGTTCCAAGGTCGGATTGTAGTGGAGTGCGCTCCATCTCTAGTCCGTCTACTTTCAACCGTGGCTGGAATCAGTCAGCTGGTAGCTAGAGGCGAGGCTTTGCCTGCTTTTGATGTCCATGCCCCACTGATGAGCCTGCCACGGCTCTTGGGCACTACCCTAGAAACGGTACCAGCTCAAATCCCTTACCTTCATCCAACTACATCAATGCCTTTAAGACTGAAGCCTCCAAGTATCCCTTTAAAGGTGGGAATTGTCTGGGCAGGGAATCCCCTCTTCAAAGGCAACTACAAACGTTTTTGTTCTCTGGACTACTTCTTGAAACTCGGCATCCCCGACATTGCTTTCTACAGCCTCCAAACAGGACCTCAGGTAGAGGAGTTAACTAAGTTGCCTCAGGCTCCAATGCAAAATTTGAGCAAACAGCTGAGTGACTTTGCCGATACAGCCTGTGTGTTGGCACAACTTGACTTAACGATCAGTGTAGACACGGCTGTGGCTCATTTGGCTGGGGCTTTAGGCAAACCGGTATGGGTACTGCTGCCCTTTGCCCCTGATTGGCGTTGGATGCTAAAGCGAGAAGATAGTCCCTGGTATCCCACGATGCGGCTGTTTCGTCAATCTCAAGCAGGGGATTGGGCGGGAGTTATGAAGCGAGTTGAACAGGCATTGCACAAATATCGGAACAAGTTGATTAATATGGCATAATTACAGTCGTGCAAATCAGCCTTGTTGAAGCAGTGCCCATGCCAAGTTCTACCGCTCAACCAGCTCTGCTTGTCCTAGCAGATGGAACCGCTTATCGCGGCTGGTCATTTGGTGCAAATCGAACTGTGATTGGGGAAGTGGTATTCAACACCGGCATGACAGGCTATCAAGAGGTGTTGACCGACCCCAGCTACTGCGGCCAAATAGTTGTTTTTACCTATCCTGAACTAGGAAATACCGGCGTCAATCCAGAGGACGAAGAATCCTATCGACCCCAGGTGCGGGGAGCGATCGCCCGCAACATCTGTCATCGTCCCAGTAACTGGCGCTCAACTGCTAGCTTGAACGATTATTTCAAACAGCACCACATCCCTGGAATTTACGGCATCGATACCCGCGCCCTTACCCGTAAAATTCGCGTAGTTGGGGCCATGAACGGTGGCATTTCCACCGAACTCGACGAGGCTGAGTTGCTGGAGCAGGTTTTAGCCGCTCCTAGTATGGCTGGGTTGAATCTGGTTCGCGAAGTCACAACCTCAACCGTCTATGAGTGGTCTGACCCCACGACCTCAGTCTGGGAGTTTAACCCAGTGGCTCAGGGGAACGCCTGTGCTACCTCCGCAGGCCACGTTGAACAAGCTCAACGTTCCGCTGGAAGCGGTGGGGGCTATGTTGAGCCATCTCAAGCCACACAGGAAGAACTCTTTACCGTTGTTGCCATTGACTTTGGCATTAAAAGGAATATCCTGCGCCGCCTGGCAAGTTACGGTTGCCGTGTCGTTGTTGTCCCTGCTAATACCTCGTCGGAAGAAATTCTCAAATACAACCCCGAAGGCATCTTTCTCTCCAATGGTCCTGGCGATCCAGCTGCTGTTAGTGAGGGTATAGAAACAACGAAGGCGCTGCTTACGAGCCAGAAACCAGTGTTTGGCATCTGTATGGGGCATCAGATTTTGGGTTTGTCTCTGGGTGCTGAAACTTTCAAGCTCAAATTTGGTCATCGCGGTCTGAATCAGCCAGCTGGCTTAGACCAGAAAGTCGAAATTACCAGCCAAAATCACAGTTTTGCCATTGACCCCAATTCCTTACCCAGTGCCGAGGTGGAAATTACTCACCTCAACTTGAATGACGGAACCGTGGCAGGTTTACGGCATAAATCGCTTCCCTTCTTTTCAGTACAACATCACCCAGAAGCCAGCCCCGGTCCTCACGACGCTGATTACCTGTTTGAGCAATTTGTCCAGGTCATGCGAGAGAATCGCAACCTAAGGCCGTAGACAAAAACGCAAGAAAGCCTATATACTTAAGCCTCGACTTTAAGGATATGCAGCTAAGGAGGGTATTATTGCTGACCCACTGAATCTAACAGTTAGCCTCAGAGGCACGCGCGAAGTCCGGGATAATTACCAGATATTTCGTCTTACAGGTTTGTTAGATGCCTTCTCTGAGCCAACATTTCGCAAGGTCATCGGCAAGTTTATCGAAGAGGGGCCAAATCAAATTATTCTGAACCTCTCCCAAATAGATTTTGTTGACAGCTCTGGCTTAGGAGCCCTAGTGCAGCTGGCTAAACAGGCTCAAAGTGCTGGAGGGACCTCGCAAATTGTCACCAATGCCCGCGTGACTCAGACGGTCAAGCTAGTGCGTTTAGAACAGTTTCTGTCCCTGCGACCAACGGTTGAAGCGGCTCTAGAGAACATCAAGTCGGCTTGACAGCTGCACTAAACAGAAAAATCCGAGCTATCCGGTTTTTAAATCTGGATAGCTTATACAATTTTCGATTGTGAAGGTTCTGCTAGGAGATAGCTACTGCAATCCAAATGTTGCAACAATAAAACAGAAGGGTATGAGTCTATCGGTTGTTTTTCAGCAAACTCGTTAGCTGGCCACTCCTCGAACTGGGGATCGGTAAAATAAAAGGAGTGTTCTGGCTCGCTGTTACTGGGTAAACTCGCTCGCGGCGTCGGTAAGTTAGCTGATAGTACAGAGGTTGAGGACTAGCTAACTGGTGAAATCACAGGAGAAGCAGCTATTAGATTGTCCACCTACCAACAATGATGCGGGTATACCACTGCTGGCTACTGGCGTGCAGGTAACCGCAGCACAACTACGAGAGCTTTCTCCTACGGCTCTAGCCTATTTGGGGGATGCTGTGTATGAACTTTACATCAGAAGTTATTACCTGCACCCGCCAAAGCGATCGCAAACGTATCATCGCCTAGTAGTGGCGCAGGTCCGAGCCGAAACTCAGGCACTTCACCTACTTTCGCTCACCCCTCACCTGAATAACACTGAGTTAGAAATTGTTCGGCGCGGCCGTAACGCCACTAGTGGGAGATCTAGACGGATCGAGCCAGAAGTTTATCAACAGGCAACCAGCTTAGAAACTTTAATGGGCTACTTGTATCTCACAGATCGAGAGCGCTTGCACCAACTCCTGCAAGTGCTGAAGCTAGAGCCAAATCTAGAGGAATAATTGAAATCAGTCTCAAGATATCGGCGGCCATTGTAAAAGTCGGCTAGATTCAACTAGCCGTCTTGGCAGGAGACTCGAAACCCAAAACTACCATGGTCAATCAATCTAGAAAATTTAAAGCTTCTGGTAAACCCAATCGGGGCAAACCAGTCAAATTCAAGGAAAAGCGTGCCGTCCCTAAACCCGTTCTCAAAACCCCAGAGGGGGATGGTGGCACTGTGCCCTCACCCAAAATATCTGTTCGCTACCCCCAAACGAGCGATAGCTACCATACCTTGCGGGGCAAAGGTTCTGTAAAGGATGCCAACCACTCCATCCAGGGAGGGGATGCACCAGAGACATTGCCCTCCCGGAAAGAAACGGAAGACAGCGACCTGATCTACGGTCGCCATCCAGTCTTGTCGGTACTGGAGAATCAGCACCAACTCAACCGCATCTGGATTACCACACGCCTCCGCTATGACTCCCGCTTTCACTCTCTGCTCTTGCAAGCCAAAGGAAATGGCACGGTCATTGATGAAGTCGAACCCAAGCGCCTAGACCAAATCACCCAGCAAGCTAATCACCAGGGTGTGGCGGCTCAAGTCGCTCCCTACGCTTACCATGACCTCAGCGAGTTGATAGAGCGGGCAAAATCTGTTTCTGAAGCGCCAGTAATTGTTGCCGCTGACAGCATTACTGACCCCCACAACTTGGGAGCCATTATTCGCACGGCAGAAGCGATCGGGACTCAGGGATTGGTCATTCCCCAAAGAAGGGCAGTTGGGATCACCTCTAGCGTGATCAAAGTAGCGGCTGGTGCTTTAGAAACATTTCCCGTCGCTCGTGTGGTCAATTTCAGTCGCGCCTTGGAAGAATTAAAGGCATCTGGCTTTTGGGTTTACGGTACCGCCTCAAATGCTAGTCAACCACTGCACACTTCTCAATTCACTGGTCCAATCGTGCTTGTCGTTGGCGCTGAAGGGGAAGGTCTGAGTTTGTTGACACAGCGCTGTTGCGATGTCTTGGTATCAATCCCGTTGGCAGGCAATACGCCAAGCCTAAATGCCTCGGTAGCAGCCGGAATGGCGCTATATGAGATTTATCGACAGCGCTGGTCGAATACGCTTCACATAGATAATTTACGAAAAGATACTTTGAAAAAAGAAGCGTAACATAGTATAACGAAGTGTGAATTATAAAAGCAGCGACAATTTGGCATACCGATCTGTACCTTTATTAACAAATCGGCAAAGAACATGAAAAACTTCTGGAGCAACCTCAAAGAGATGTTAATTAGCCTTCTTCATGCTTTCGGCTTGGCTTGGTGGGTCGAGATTGTGACCCAAAACCCCCGTTGCACCTACTACTTTGGCCCGTTTCTGAGCGTCAAGGAAGCTAACACGGCTAAGTCTGGGTATCTGGAAGACCTGGAACAAGAAGGAGCTACAGGAATTATCGTGATTGTAAAGCGCTGCAAACCAAGTCGTTTGACTATTGCCGAAGACCTGGAAGAGAGGATTGACCGCAAGAGTCAACCAGTTTTCAGCGGTCAAGTGTAGCAGGGAAAGCTTTTAGCCGTTAGCTAACAGCTAAAAGCTTTGTTAACTACCTGTGGGTGAAGCTCAATCCAGTGGTCAATATCGCTCAGAACTTGGTCGGGAATCTCCCAGGGGAATAAGTGGGCAGTATTGGGGTAGCATCGCCACTGGCTATGCTTGAGTTGCGCTTGAGTTTCTCGGCTCGACTCAACTGTGATGTGTCGGTCTTCTGCCCCAGCAAGTATCAAGCTGGGACATTGAATCTGTCCCAGGTCTTCTAGCCGGTTGTAACCAACTTTCAGAGCAGTGCTGAGGGCGCTTACGGCAGCAGCAGAGGTTTGCAGATAAGCTGGCATAGCTTCACCAGCGAGGTAGTGATAGGCGGTGGGAGTGTGTTGTTGGATCAGGTAGCGGTAGAGCGATCGCTTGCCAAAAGTCTCAATATTCCACTGCCAACTAGGTTGTAACCAGTTCAAAATTGAAGCCAGCCCGGTATAGAAGTTATCTTGCCAGCTAATTGGCGGATGGCTACTTCGCGGTCGTGCCGCCGTGGCAATCAAAACTAGTCCGCTAACTCGATTTGGTAGCTTAAGCCCTAGTTCCATAGCTAGAATCCCACCCAAAGACCATCCTAGTACAAGGCAGCGCTCAACTTGGAAGCGGTCTAAAAGGGCTTCCAGATCAATCAGATGATCAGTCATCCTAAACTTCTGCCGGGTTCGACTATTACCGTAACCTCGTAAATCGGGAGCAATAGTCTGGAACCGTTGGGATAGGTGTTGAGTGAAGACGGAGAGGCTGCGACCTGAACCAGGATGACCGTGCAAGCAGAGAATGGGGAAACCTTTTCCCTGGACAAGAACGCTAAGTCGTGCTGCTTTCTGATTAGTCAATCTGTTTGCTAAATCTTCTCCTTGATTAAGGCTAACAGCAAGAGGGTAACTAAAATAGGAACACTCAAAAGCGCCTACATCTATCCTCTCCTCTACTTCCCTATCCCCTCGCCCCTAATCCCCACTACGTGGGGGCCCCGAGTTCCCCTGTCCCCTCGCCCCTAATCCCCACTACGTGGGGAGCCCGAGTTCCCCTGTCCATTTCCAGGTTCATCTTGTCGAATTAGAAACTGGCAGAATAACCATAGGACTAGTACGCTCACAATGGAAATCGCGTGGGAGCCAGTCCCCTCATGCCAGAAGTCAAAAGCTTTGCGGTGAGAGTTAGCAATTAAAAGCGTCAGTACGGCAACCCGGATACTGTTGATGACAAAGGCTAGCAAAATCGCCATGGCTGGTACGATGATTTTTGCGATCCAGCCAGTGGGAACCATTACTAAAATCAGAACTGATAGCTGTAACAGTCGGGTTATGGCCCTTACGCCAGAACACCCAGGATCTACCCTGACTGCTCCTGTTGGCAGACCAACAACTGTACCTTGGCGAAAAGCATCAAACCCTAATTGTACAAGGACAAAATTGGCGAATTGGGCAGTTAACGTATCTAGGTCAACCAGTTTCGCTAGCACTGCTTCCATGGGGATGGCTAGAACCAAGAGAATGAGAAGTTGCTGCCAATACTGCTTTAATCCCTTAATGCCAGAGGCAAAAATCCCAAGCCCTAAGGCTGAGATCAAAGGTGAGATGTGAAGAAAAGGATCGTCACTAGACAAGGATATGCTCTTGAAGAAGACCAGAGCAATGAGTGAAGCGCCCAAAAAGCTAGAGAACACCCCGCTCTCTAACCTCAGTGTGTGACGCTTTTGCCACAACAGGGACAGCGCTGTAGCCCAGAATAGGAGACTAATGCTCAGTAGTTCAGAACCTGCGTTTCTCACTGGCGATTCCACATCAAGGCGAAAGGAAATTTTCCAGATTAAATAAAGGTGAAGAGAAACTAGGCACACTACTATACCTAACAACAAATATTTCGGTTTCTGGCGCAATCCGACTATGGTAAGAGGAGTAAAGTTCATAATGCTGAAGCTTTGCACTAATTATTTATCAGATCTACAGAAACTATCAGTATTTGTATTCAGCACTGAGTCTGTTAATCGCATACTTTTCCACGCTTCATTTTTTAACACAGTTTGGCATGCCCCACATAGGCGCGGTCACTAGCTCTCCCTGTATCTTTACCGAAAAAACATAATTAGAGTTCGAATCAAGACGATCGAGAAACAGCCAGCCTCCTTCTCAGATAAGGCTTGAATGAGATTTGAGACGCAAAATCCAGCTCTGAGGCTATGTAAATTTTCGGTGTTCCTGGTTGAGTTATCAAGAAAGGGGTGTAGGGGAGCGCAGTGACTCAACGCCGATTCTGTATATTGGCTAAACTCTGATTGTGAGTCAAAAATGAGGTTCCTACATGGCATCCATCCGCGAGTTGCACCACCAACTGGTTAGCAAAGAACGCTCTGCCGTTGAAATTACGCAAGAGGCATTAGACCGCATCCAGGCATTGGAGCCAAAATTGCACAGTTTTTTGTGTGTGACAGCGGACCAGGCGTTGTCACAGGCAAGGGGAATAGACGCCCAAATTGCTGCCGGGTCAGAAATTGGCATGCTAGCTGGGATTCCTATTGCCATCAAAGACAATATGTGTACCCAAGGGATTGCCACAACTTGTGGTTCTAATATGCTGGAAAATTTTGTCCCGCCCTACTCGTCAACCGTGACGCAAAAACTGGCTCAAGCAGAGGCGGTGATGGTGGGCAAAACCAATCTAGATGAGTTTGCGATGGGCAGTTCCACTGAGAACTCAGCTTATCAAGTGACGGCTAATCCTTGGGATTTGTCGCGGGTGCCGGGGGGGTCTTCGGGTGGCTCAGCGGCAGCGGTGGCGTCAGGAGAGTGTACAGTCGCCTTGGGTTCCGACACCGGCGGTTCTATCCGTCAACCAGCATCCTTCTGCGGTTTGGTAGGGTTGAAACCAACTTACGGGCTGGTTTCTCGTTATGGTCTGGTGGCTTTTGGTTCTTCTTTAGATCAAATTGGGCCATTCGGACGAACGGTAGAAGATGCAGCGATTTTGTTAGGTGTGATCGCTGGTTATGACCCTAAAGACTCAACCAGTCTCAACGTTAAGATTCCAGATTACGTCCAATCCTTGAAACCCAACCTCAAGTCTGGAGGAAAACTGCGAATTGGCGTCATTCAAGAAACCTTTGGTGAGGGCTTAGACTCGGCGGTTGAACAAGCTGTTACCAAAGCTATTGCTCAGCTACAGCACTTAGGTGCCGAGATCCATGTGGTTTCCTGCCCCCAGTTCCGCTACGGAGTGTCCGCCTACTACATCATCGCTCCCTCAGAAGCATCGGCTAATTTGGCTCGCTACGACGGCGTTAAGTATGGCTGGCGCGCCCCAGATGCCGAAAACCTACTGTCCATGTACATGCATACCCGTGCCACTGGTTTTGGGACAGAAGTCAAACGCCGAATCATGGTAGGTACCTATGTCTTGTCAGCTGGGTATTACGATGCCTACTATCTCAAGGCGCAAAAAGTCCGCACTCTAATTAAGCAAGACTTTGAGCGGGCGTTTGAGCAGGTGGATGTCCTAGTGTGTCCCACTGCTCCAACCACGGCATTCAAGGCAGGCGAAAAAACATCTGACCCGTTGAGTATGTATCTAATTGATCTGATGACCATCCCAGTCAATCTAGCTGGTCTCCCGGCTCTGAGTTTACCCTGCGGCTTCGATGATCTAGGTCTACCGATCGGCATACAGTTGATTGGCAAAGTGCTGCGAGAAGATCAACTGTTTCAAGTTGCTTATGCTTATGAGCAATCGACTCCTTGGCATCGGCAAGCACCCCCTGTTTGAAGAGGACAGGGGACAGAAGAATGTTGAAGATGCTGTTGAGGTGGCTACTGGGTGTTGGTGTGTTTGTGGCAGTTGCCTACTTAGCTGCTTGTCTATTTCTTTTTCTGCGGCAAACTCGTTTCATCTTCTTTCCATCTCCTACGATTGCAGCTACACCTGAGGTGTTTCATTTGGGCTACAAAGAGGTGTGGCTGCCCGTCCGGGCTCTTTCAAGCATCGAACGAATGTACTGCTGGTGGATTCCTGCCTCTGAACCAATGGCAGGAGTCATGCTGTATCTGCACGGTAACGGCAGCAATATCGGAGCTAATGTCGTTAACGCGGTGCGGTTTCACCAAATGGGTTTTTCAGTGCTGTTGATTGACTATCGGGGATATGGGCGTAGCGAAGGTGGCTTTCCGACGGAAGCGCAAGTTTATCAAGATGCCGCAGCTGCCTGGAATTATCTGGTCGAAGAACGACAGATTCAGCCCCGCCAGATTTTTATTTATGGTCATTCTCTGGGAGGTGCGATCGCGATCAATCTAGCAGTGCAACACCCAGACGCCGCTGGATTGATTGTGGAAAGCTCATTTACCTCCATGCAGCAGATGGCGGATGATCGAGGCAAGTATTGGATGTTTCCCGCTGGTTTAATCCTGACTCAGCGATTTGACTCCATGACTAAGATTGAGTCACTACAAGTACCAATCCTCTTAATTCATGGTACCGTCGATCCTGTTGTGCCATACACCATGAGCCAACAGCTATTTGCTGCCGCGCCCGAACCAAAACAACTAGTTCTTGTTCCAGGGGCAGGACATAACAATGTGGCAGAAGTTGCAGGTTCACAATATTTCCACGTGGTACAAAAGTTTGTCCAACAGGTACGGACGCGGCAGTTGGCAGGACTCTGAGAAAGGACAAGGAGAAACGGGAAAACTCCCCTTGTCCTCAAATCATGGTACCTTTGTACCATCAGGGAAGTAACCACAACTCTGAAAATCAAGGTTTTTAGCTCTGCCGCTACATATGGCGTTAAGTGCTATGACAGACACTAAATGTTGAGGCGCGATCCGGTAAACTAATTTCAAGTCCTGCTGCTGTTCGTCCCTTGTTGGAAACGCCCATGTCTTTCGTTGGTCTGCACATTCACAGTGATTACAGTCTGCTTGATGGTGCTAGTCAGTTGCCAGGACTAGTGGATCGAGCTATTGAGTTGGAGATGAAGGCGATCGCCCTCACCGATCACGGTGTGATGTACGGCGCAATTGAGCTAATCAAACTTTGCCGTAGCAAAAATCTCAAGCCAATTATCGGCAATGAGATGTATGTAATTAACGGCGATATTGAAAATAAAGAGCGCCGTAAGGTACCCAAATACCACCAAGTTGTTTTAGCCAAGAATACCAAAGGCTACAAAAACTTAGTCAAGCTGACCACGATTTCTCACCTTAAAGGTGTTCAAGGCAAGGGCATCTTTTCTCGTCCTTGCATCAATAAAGAACTACTTGCCGAATATCACGAGGGTCTAATCATCACCAGTGCCTGTTTAGGCGGTGAAATCCCCCAAGCAATTCTCCGGGGCAGACTAGATGTTGCCCATAAAGTTGCCGAGTGGTACAAAAATATATTTGGCGATGACTACTATTTAGAAATTCAAGATCACGGTTCTCCAGAAGACCGCATTGTCAATGTTGAAATTATCAAAATTGCTCGGGAGCTGGAAATTAAATTTGTGGCGACAAACGATTCACATTTCGTTTCTTGCTACGACGTTGAGGCTCACGACGCCTTGCTCTGTATTCAGACTGGTAAGCTGATTTCTGAAGACAGTCGCATGCGTTACAGCGGCACTGAATATCTCAAATCGACCGAAGAGATGAGGCAGTTGTTTCGAGATCATTTGCCAGACGAGGTGATTGAAGAAGCGATCGCCACTACCTTAGAAGTTGCAGAAAAAGTCGAGCCTTATCACATTATGGGTGAGCCTCGGATTCCCAACTACCCTGTTCCCCCCAGTCACACTGCCGATACGTACTTAGAGGAAATTACTTGGGCAGGATTGTTAGAACGGTTTAATCGTAAATTCAGATCTGAAGTCGATCCGACCTATAAAGAGCGGCTGGATTATGAGCTGAAGATGATCCAACAGATGGGTTTTTCCACCTACTTTTTAGTAGTGTGGGACTATATTAAATATGCTAGAGACCATAGCATTCCCGTTGGTCCTGGTCGGGGTTCAGCAGCGGGTTCTCTGGTCGCTTATGCTCTGAGAATTACCAACATTGACCCGGTACACCATGGACTGATATTCGAGCGATTCTTGAACCCAGAGCGGAAATCCATGCCTGATATTGATACAGATTTCTGTATTGAAAAACGGGATGAAGTCATTGATTATGTTACCCGGAAGTATGGGAAAGAACGAGTTGCTCAGATTATCACTTTCAACCGTCTGACTTCCAAGGCTGTTTTGAAAGATGTTGCCAGAGTGTTGAATATTCCTTATGGTGATGCCGACCGGATGGCAAAGTTAATCCCTGTTGTGCGGGGCAAGCCCACCAAACTTGCGGTAATGATTTCGGAGCAAACACCGGCACCAGAGTTTAAAGAAAAATATGACAACGAGCCCCCAGTCCGCCATTGGGTTGATATGGCGTTACGAATTGAAGGGACGAATAAAACTTTTGGGGTTCATGCTGCTGGAGTGGTAATTTCCTCTGAACCGCTGGACGAAATTGTGCCATTGCAAAAGAATAATGATGGTTCCGTAATCACCCAGTATTTTATGGAAGATATGGAATCATTGGGATTGTTAAAAATGGACTTTTTGGGTTTGAGGAACTTAACTCTAATTCAGAAAACAGTTGATCTAATTAAGCAATACCAAAATATTGACCTCGATCCAGATCAGCTACCGTTAGAAGAAAGAAGAGTTCAGAAAATATTAGCTAAGGGTGAGGTAAAGAAAATGCCTCAAGCAGTTAAAAATACCTATAAAGTCTTAGAGGAAGGTGAATTAGAAGGCATTTTTCAATTAGAGTCTTCCGGAATGCGGCAGATTGTGCGCGATCTAAAACCTTCTTGTATAGAAGATATTTCCTCAATTCTGGCGCTCTATCGACCGGGACCATTGGATGCCGGTCTGATTCCCAAGTTCATTAACCGCAAGCATGGTAAGGAAGAGATAGTATATCCTCATCCTTTATCAGAGCCAATTTTAAATGAGACTTATGGTGTGCTAGTCTACCAAGAACAAATCATGAAAATGGCTCAGGATTTGGCCGGGTATTCTCTTGGACAGGCTGATTTACTGCGGAGATCGATGGGTAAGAAGAAAGTCTCAGAAATGCAAAAGCATCGGGAGACTTTCGTTGATGGTGCCGCAAAAAATGGGGTCAAAAAACACGTAGCGGACAGTCTGTTTGAGCAGATGGTGAATTTCGCTGAGTATTGTTTTAACAAATCCCATTCAACTGCCTATGCTTATGTAACTTATCAAACTGCTTACTTAAAAGCAAATTATCCGGTTGAGTACATGGCGGCACTGCTAACAGCTCACAGTGACGACCAGGATAAAGTACAAAGATACATTTCTAGATGTCTGAGTATGAATATTCAGATAGAGCCACCGGATATTAATCGCTCTGGGGTGGACTTCACACCGTCGGATGGCAAGATTTTATTTGGACTCTCGGCAGTTCGCAATGTCGGACAAGGAGCGATCGCCTGTATTTTGGCTACCCGAAATCAGGAGGGACTGTTCAAATCCTTGGCAGATCTGGGTGATCGCGTCGATCTTCGCGCCGTCAACCGCCGCGCCCTCGAAGCCCTGATCCAATGTGGAGCCTTTGATACGCTCGAATCCAACCGCAACCAACTGATCCACGACCTGCCATTGGTGCTGGATTGGGCACAATCTCGCGCCAAAGACCGAGAAAGTGGTCAAGGGAATCTATTCGATCTACTAGGCGGCTTGCCTTCTAGTAACACCGCCAGCTCGGCGTTTGAATCTGCTCCCAAAGCTACTACTGTGCCCGATTTCCCGCAGCCAGAAAAGTTGCGATTGGAAAAAGAACTGTTGGGCTTTTATGTGTCTGACCATCCGCTCAAATCGGTACGGCAAACTACGCAAATTCTAGCTCCCATTGACCTATCACAGCTTGGCGACCAACGGGAAAAGGCAAGAGTCAGCGCGGTAGTGATGCTGAGCAGTGTCAAAGTGGTGATAACGAAAAAGGGCGAGCGGATGGCGATCGTGCAAATTGAAGACTTAACTGGTCAAGCTGAAGCTGTAGTCTTTCCCAAATCCTATGAATATCTAAACTCATTACTTATTGCTGATACCCGCCTGATTATTTGGGGCAAAGTAGACCGCAAAGACGAGCAAACCCAGCTGATAGTGGCAGATGCCGAGCCGATTGAAACAGTACGACTGGTAATGGTAGAACTAACCCCCCAGCAAGCCGGTGACTCTCAAGAACAGGAGCGGCTCAAAACCATTTTGCAAGAGTACTCTGGTGACAAAGAAAAAAATAAGGTGCCAGTCATCGCCATGGTGAAGGATCCCACACAGAGTCAACTTGTGCGCTTCGGTCGCCAATTCTGGGTGCAAAACCATCAAGCAGTGGTTGAGGCTCTTAAATCCGCTCGATTTCCTGCTTATGCCCAGCCCCTCCCAGGTCAGTTTTGATTACGGGACTTTCCGTGGCTCATAACAACTACAATCCTGACACGGTCCTTGGGGATTGACTGCACACCGCAGATAGCCAGACCGAGCATTAAACCGGCAGCTGACATCGCCGATGAGGTAGCCAACCCCTTCTAGGTAGTACCGCTCTGAAGCAGGCGGCGGGGTACGGCGTTGCCTCGTCGTTGCCGAGATTATTGCCTCTCTCAGCTTAGCTTGTGTCCTTACTTGAGCTTTACGCATCACCCATAAGGAAAGCAGCGGCGGTATCAGACCAACTACAACAACTAAAAGAGTTTCTAACACCTTCTTTATACCAAGACAAACTAGCCACTATAGCGCTCTTCTGCCCACGGCTCACCTCGCTGGTGGTAGCCATTACGCTCCCAGAAACCAAGAGCTTCGTGGTCTAGAAACTCTGGACCGTTAATCCATTTGGCACTCTTCCAGGCATAGAGGTGAGGCACGACTAGCCGCATCGGACCACCGTGTTCTGCTGGCAGCAGCTCTCCAAATACAGCGTGGGCAAAGAAGTTCTCTTCCCGCACAAAGTCTGACTTTGAAATATTGGTGGTGTAGCCGCCGTAGCAGTGTTCCATAATCTGGACAGCTTTTGGCTCCACTTCAATCAGTTGCATAAAGTCTGTCACTTTAATGCCAGTCCACTTGACATCAAGCTTAGACCAACGCGTTACACAGTGAAAATCTGCGGTGAATTCGTGTTGGGGCAGCGCCATCAAGTCTGACCAAGTCAAGGTCGCGGGTAATACTTGGCCCCACACCCGAAACTGCCATTCTTCGGTACTGATCTGGGGCGTTTCACCGTAAGTCAGCACCGGAAACCCTTTTGCCAGGTACTGACCAGGAGGAACGAGATCGCGTTCCTCCCCTCCTGGTTTCTGGAAAAATTTTCCTAGCACTGGCACAAAAAAAATAGGTTGTTTTTCAGGATCTCACTCTTCCTCCTCTTCTGCTTCAGCCGTCGGATAGACAAATGTAGAGCGCCCAGTCAAGATCGACTTACCTAGCGACAGAGCTTTTTGAGCCTCAAACGCTGCTTTGCGTTTCCAAGTAGCTTTGCGTTTATCTCGTTTGGATTTGGATGTTTTCTTCTTAGGTACAGCCATGACAGCAAATCTAGCAATTCTTCACAACCTTTCTATCTTAAGCCATCTAGATTCAAGTACCAGGGGCAGTATTGTTTGTGGTGCCGCCGTTAGGTACTGGTGGTGTTGGGGGAGTCGACGGTGTATTGGTAGGAGTTGCAGTATTGTTTGTGGTGCCACCGTTAGGTACTGGTGTTAGGGGAGTCAACGGTGCATTAGTGGGAGTCGAGGTCGAAGGCACACTTGGGATCGAACCCTCTGGTGAGAGCGGCAGCTGAGGATTACTGGGAGTATTTACTGGTGCGGCGGTGGGTGGTATAGGGGTCAAACCTTGACCGGGAGCTGGGGTTAGACTAGGGGGGGGAGTGGAGTTGACAATCCCTGGTTGAACAGTGGGTTGTCCCGGTGTGAAGGGACTATTAGTGATTGGTTGAACGCGTTGTCTCCCATTAGTGAAGGTATTATTCCTCTGACCAGAACCATTAATGGATCTGTTCGGGTTGTTGGGGGTGTAAATAGTCCCTGCTGGAGTGGGAGAGGTGGTTGCTACATTGTCGAATCGGAGTAGGGCTTTGGCACTGCGGTAGTAGGTAGCCCAGCTCTGGAGATCGGGGCGACTAAGCCACTGCGGTCTAGTCACTTGCAAAGATAGTATTGGGGCGATCGCTCCCTGATTTTGAGCCACAACGGTGACGGCGACACCTGTTACCTCGTTGTCTTGGTTGAAGCTGTCCTGAACTGCTGCCGCCGTAGCCGCTTCCGCTCGACGCAAAAGGCTTTCATAGGTCTCATTTGGCAGGCGATCAAGGGATAAGTCAACGCGGCGAGCCGCTTCAGCCCGAGCAATCTGTGGTGCGATCGCTTCAATAGTGAGCCAAAACCCTCCTCCTAATCCTAGTAACACCGCTAGGATCAGCGTCCGGTTTGGCTGGGAAACCCATGACCGAAACTTGCACCTCATCATCACCACGCTTCTCCCTAGCGACGCCTACAGTAACAAGTATATTCTTCACTTGGGCTGGATAGGGTCAAGAACAGGGTGTAGGGGATGGGGTGTGGGGTGTGGGGTAGTCCCCATGCCTGAAGGCAGGGGCTTGTAACAAATGTTTCTTTCTCTCCACGACTAAAGTCGGGGGCTTGTACCCTATGGGGTGTAGGCATAAAGCCTATCTATCCCCACACCCCACACCCTACACCCCACACCCCGTTCTCGGTCACGAAAGAGGGAGTGGGAAGCTAGCAGTAGGATGTTACATCTTCGCCACATACATCAACTAGATAACATAGTGATCGGAAGCGTAACCCCACGACTTCCTCGTAGAGCGGGTTAAGCTTACAAAGCGGTGGGATGTGAAACAGGGTGCGACCGAAGAATTTAACATCACGCTCAAAGGGGCACTGGGCGGGAATGACTTGACACAAGCGATGAGCCAACTTCGGATTGCGGACTTCTATCCGATCCAGCCATCGACGCACGGGTTGGAGGAGATCAAAGGCTGACTTTGGGGAGGGACGCCTCTGTGTTGTTTCATTATGGACAGAGGCATCTGTTTGCTCAATCAATACCCAGCTATGCAGGGAAAGATTCTGTACTGTGTACTCAGATACATTCATTGTTCACAAGGTCTCAACGAGTTTTGTCAGAATCATGCAGCCTTGAATCAGATGGCTAGGAATCCATCCTACATGAAGATTGGTAACGCCACTTTGTTCCCAACTCGACCTACTTAAAACTTTAGTGGACTAATACTCTGCCAAGGGGCAACGGATGTAGAAGCGTCATCACATCAATGCATGGAATTCAAGTCTCCTCTCCTCCCGCTTTATTGCCATACTGCTACTAGATTGACTAAAAATCTCCAGCATCGTCTCAGGCGCTATCACTGATCTTTTGGAGGTAAGTAGCTGGCGGTTTATGTAGACCTACCAGGCGTTAATGGTATAGCTGAGGCAGCTATTGCGGCTCTGAAAGCTCTAGGGGCAGTTGAGTAGTCTTTAGCCTCTGGCTTCCAGCCTCTCTGTTGGGCAGCCTACTCTGGGTTGGTGTTATCTGTTGGAACAAAGCTGGTGGTGTGGCTTGGCGGAAAGCCCCGCAGTAATACATGGTCATTACTGCTTTAAAAGCCCAGTCGGTTGGTGACACATCCTTAAAGGGGACTGGCAATGTGTCCGCCCGGTTATGAATACAGGCGTCGGCAACTTGCTCTCGTGTAGGTAGTGAGCTGCTTGAGGGCTGTTGAGCTTTGACAGGAGCAACTAGGCCCGTGGTAGCTAGCAGGGCAGCGATCGCAATGGCTCTGATCATGGCTCAAAGAAGTTTACTGGAGCTGACGGGTGAAATACTTAACATATTGACCAAAATCACATCACTCATCTATACTCTAATAATAGTGATAAAAGCGATCGGCAAGGCTAAAGGATAATAGCTTGGTAAACCTACACATTGCTTAATCAGGAAGGTCGCATTATTTATGAAGAAGCGAAGAGTTATTCAGTTGGCCTTCCCTAGCCATTTTTCTAGGTGACACTCCTCGCATTCCTTGGTAGGCTATCTGCGTTACAATTGGCTATTCCCTGCGTTGTGAGGTTGAGCTTGCGCTCTTCGCGCCGTCGGAGCTATCTGCGGCGGAACGTTGAGTGCAGAAATGATTAAGTTCCGGCTTAACTTGTTAATCTTGAGTGGTCAAAACCTTTATACATAAACTAGTCTGATTCAATACTAGGGTTCAGCAGTGAGGCCCGAGAAACCAGGATTAAGATTATAAACCACTTAAGGAGTCTATGAGGGTGAAGGAGTAACAATTGATGTTAAGGTTTATTAACAACTATCCAAGTAACCATCGAATAACTACCTAATAAAGCAACCGAACTTATAAAGATGAAAATTAACAAGCTGAGCCAACTGTTTTTGACAATCCTGGTGGTATCACTATTAGGAGCCTGTGGTCAGGCCGATCCCAAAGCCAACGCAGGTAAACCGCCAGCTGCAAAAGTCAAGCTGGCCACCGTGCAAACAGCCACGGTAGCCTCTAGTTCAGAATTTATCGGTAGCCTCTTCGCCCGCCGCTCAGTCAATCTCCTGCCGCAAGTTGTAGGGCATGTGACCAGGATCTTTGTCAAATATGGGGACAACGTCCCACAGGGGAAGGAACTGCTCGAAGTGGATCCGGCTCAACAACAAGCATCAGTCAATAGTAATATCGCTGCTGCCCAAGCCGCCCGAGCCGAGCTGCAAAATGCTGAAGCGACGCTTAGTCAGCTGCAGGCACAGAGGCTCGCCAACATTTCATCTGTGACCTACCTCCAGAAGCAATATCAAAGGTACGTTTACCTGGCTAATACCGGGGCTGTTCCCGTGCAGAATCGAGACGATTATGCCAATCAGATCCGTCAAGCCCAGGCAAACCTAGCTGCAATCGATAAACAGATTCAAGCTCAGCGCTCAACCATCGCTCAGAGGCAACAAGCCATCAGCCAAGCCCAGGCAAATAGCAACCAACAAAAAGTTCTGCTTGGGTACTACAAAATTGCTGCTCCCTTCGCTGGTATAGTCGGTGACATTCCAGTGAGGATCGGGGACTACGTGACGACTTCTACAACATTGACGACTGTCACTCAGAACCAACCCCTGGAAGTGAACGTGTCGATCCCGATTGAAGATGCACCGAAAGTGCATCAGGGAACCATAGTCGAGTTAATAGACGGGCAAGGTCAGGACATCGGTCCCAGTCGGGTTTTCTTCATCGCTCCTAGCACCGATAATACAACCCAATCAGTACTGGTTAAATCCCTGTTTGAAAACTCCAAAAACCAACTACGAGCCAGCCAATATGTGCGAGCAAGAGTGATTTGGAGCCAGCAACCGGGAGTGTTAATCCCCACCACAGCCGTGTCGCGCATTGGTGGGCAAAACTTTGTCTACGTAGCTGAAACTCAAACACAACCACAAGGACAAGACAAACAAGCAAAAACCCAATTAGTCGCCAGGGAAAAGCCAGTGCAGTTGGGTGAAATTGAAGGGAATAATTACCAAGTTCTTTCAGGATTAAAGCCTGGAGAAAAACTTGTCGTATCGGGTATTCTGACTTTGTCTAACGGCGCTCCCATCGCCCCTGGCTCTTAAGGCAGATTATGGTTACGTAGTATCCTCAAACAATATTGCAGGTTAGCCTATGTTTGTTGATTTCTTTATCAAGCGGCCTGTCTTTGCTAGTGTCTGCTCTCTGATCATCCTGCTAGCAGGGGCGATCGCTCTGCCGACGCTATCGATCGCCCAATACCCAAATATTGCCCCCACCACGATTCAAGTCACTGCGACTTATCCGGGAGCCGATGCCGAAACCGTTGAGAAAACTGTCACGACCATCTTAGAAAAGCAGATCAACGGTGTTGAGGGCATGGAGTACATGACTTCAAACAGCGGTAACGATGGTACAAGTACGATTAAAGTTTTATTTCCCCCAGAGCGGGATGGAGATATTGCCAACGTCGATGTCCAGAACCGAGTTTCCATAGCTCAACCGGAGCTACCGACCGAGGTCAAGAACATTGGCGTGTCGGTGCAGAAGCTGTCTAACAGCATTATCTTCGCGATGGGCCTGTACCCTGAACACGGCGAGTACGACAATATATTCCTCAGTAACTATGCCGACCTATACATAGTAGACTCCCTGAAAAGATTACCGGGGGTTGGTGATATCCAAATTGTTGGGGAACGCAAATATTCCATGCGCATCTGGCTAGACCCGAATCGACTTGCCAGTCGGGGGATCACAGCTCAGGACGTAGTCAATGCGCTCAATGAACAGAACTTGCAGGTGGGTGCTGGGAAAATCGGTCAGCCACCAACTCCAAGCGATCAAATGTATCAAATTGACCTGCGGGCTGTCGGCAGATTCACACAGCCTGCGGAATTTGAGGAGATCATTCTCAAAAGCAATCCTAATGGCACTCTGGTCAAACTCAGAGATGTGGGGCGAGCTGAACTTGGAGCAGAACAATACACGTCTTTCCTGCGATTTAGCGGCAAGGAGTCTGTGGGTTTGTTAGTGTTTCAACTCCCTGGTGGCAATGCATTAGATGTTGCCAAGGAAGTTAAAGCCGAAATGGCAAGGCTGGCGTTGAAGTTTCCGCCGGGGATGAAGTGGCAGGTGGGATTTGACACGACCCTGTATGTGGATGAGTCCCAGAAGGAAGTGGTCAAGACGCTGTTTGAGGCGATCTTGCTGGTGGTCCTGGTGATTTTTATTTTCTTGCAGGACTGGCGAACCACCCTGATTCCAGCGATCACAATTCCCGTCTCCCTGATCGGGACCTTTGCGATTATGAAGGTGTTCGGGTTTTCGCTCAACAGCCTGACTTTGTTCGGTCTCACCTTGGCGACTGGACTAGTGGTCGATGACGCGATCGTCGTGATCGAGAATATCGAGCGTTTGATTCAAGATCAGGGAATGAGTCCGCGTCAGGCGGCAATGGCTGCCATGGGTGAGGTGACAGGGGCAGTGATCGCAACGTCCCTGGTGCTGATGGCTGTGTTTATCCCAGTTGCCTTCTTTCCAGGGACCACAGGACAGTTATATAAACAGTTTGCTCTGACGATCGCCTTCAGTATCGCGCTGTCTTGCTTCAATGCCCTGACCCTGACTCCGGCTCTCTCAGCTTTGTTATTGCGCCAGGGTCATGGACAGGATAACTGGTTTTTTCGGCCAGTCAATTGGGCAATTGACAAAACTCGCCAGGGGTACCATCGTTCGCTCAACTTCCTGGCACGCTTTAAAGGCATCGTTTTGCTGCTATTTATCGGCTCCTTGGTAGTCACAGGCTGGCTTTACCTGCACGTGCCGACGGGATTTCTCCCGGACGAAGACCAGGGCTATATCATCACCATTATCCAGGGGCCAGAGGGATCTTCACTGAATTACACCAGTGAAGTCATGACTAAGGTGGAAAAACAACTCCTACAAATTCCCGAAACCCGAGCGACTTTTGCGATCGGCGGCTTTAACTTTAATGGTGGCTATACTTCCAACAACGGTGTAATTTTTACGAGTTTCAAGCCCTGGGGGGAGCGGATCAAGGCAGGTCAGTCAGCTACTGACATTATTGGTAAGATTCGGGGCTCTTTGGCAGGGATTCCAGAAGCCAAAGTCTTTGCAACTAATGCTCCTCCAATTCAGGGTTTAAGCAGTTTTGGTGGATTCCAATTTGAGCTGCAAGACCGGGGCAACAATGGCCTCGACACCCTGGCTCAAGTTAGGGATAAATTGGTGATGCAAGCGAATCAGAACCCCAACTTGAAAGCCGTGTTTAGTACTTATGCGATTAACGCGCCTCAGTATTTGATCGAAGTGGATCGCAACCGAGCCAAGGCTTTGCAAGTCTCTGTCCAAGATATTTTGGACACGCTGCAGACTTTCTTAGGCTCGACCTATGTGAATGACTTTAATTTGGGGATTCGCAGTTATCGGGTGTACGTCCAAGCTGATGCGAAGTTTCGCTCTAACCCTAAAGATATTGGTCTATTGTACGTGCGGTCTCAAACTGGTCAGATGCTGCCCCTGAGCAATCTGGTGCAGGTGACACCAACCGTTGGGGAGCAAACGATTTACCACTACAACTTGTTCCGGGCAATTGAAATCAATGGTGGACCAGCCCCAGGAGCCAGTTCTGGACAGGCACTCCAAACGATGCAGCAGCTAGCGGCGCAGATTTTACCGCCGGATATGAGCTACGAATGGTCAGGGACCTCCGCCCAAGAGCTAGAGTCTGGTGGTAAAGCGCCGTTTATTTTCGCCCTAGGAATCATCTTCGTCTTCCTAGTGCTGTCGGCTCAGTACGAAAACTACATTGATCCCTTGATCATTCTCCTCGCTGTTCCTCTAGCTGTTTTAGGAGCTGTATTGGCGCAAACGCTGCGGGGTATACCTAACGACATCTATGGTCAGATCGGTTTGGTGATGCTGGTTGGCTTGGCGAGTAAAAATGCCATTTTAATTGTGGAGTTTGCTAACCAGATGCGGGAGAGAGGGATGTCGATTACCAAGGCAGCGGTGGAAGCGGCCACCGAGCGCTTGCGACCGATTCTGATGACGGCGATCGCCTTCATCTTAGGGATCTTTCCGCTGGCGATCGCGACTGGGGCAGGGGCACTGAGCCGCCAGTCTCTAGGAACGGCTGTGATTGGTGGGATGATTGTTTCCACTTTCTTGAGTCTGTTTGTGGTGCCAGTGTTGTACATCCTGGTTGAGACAGCCCGCGATCGCATTAGCCCAGGAGGTCACAAATCTAAAAACACAGAGCCAACCGAACCTAGCTTGGCTGAGGATACCAAAACCCCAACTTCTAAGAGCCATAGTTAACCCTACTTCCTACCCCCTACTCATGGCTAAACCTGTAATTCTGGCTGTTGACGACGACCCTGAAGTTTTGCAGGCCGTAGCGCGTGACCTGCGGCGTGAATACGGTGATCGTTTCCGGATCTTAAGAGCGGATTCAGGGGCAACAGCCCTGGAGGCACTACAACAAGTCAAACTGCGCAACGAACCAGTGGCGCAGTTTGTTGTGGATCAGCGAATGCCGCAGATGAGCGGTGTGGAGTTCTTGGAGCAGGCGATTGACCTGTTCCCAGATGCCAAACGCGTTTTGCTCACAGCTTACGCTGATACCGAGGCCGCTATCCGTGCCATCAATACGGCAAAGCTCGATTATTATCTCCTGAAGCCATGGGACCCTCCAGAAGAGCGGCTCTATCCCGTGCTTAACGATTTGCTTGACGATTGGCTCTCTTCATTCCGCCCGCCTTTCGAAGGGATTCGGGTAATTGGTTCCCGTTGGTCGCCGCAATCGCATCAAATCAAAGACTTCTTAGCCCGCAATGGTGTGCCCTATCAGTGGCTAGAGATCGAGACTGACTCGGAAGCGCAGCAGCTAGTTTCCTACGCTGAATCTGGTGCCGCGCACCTGCCGCTGGTACTCTTTCCCGACGGTTTGCAACTGATCCAGCCGTCAAACGTCCAAATTGCTGAGAAAATTGGGCTGAATATGCGTGCCCAAAAGCCATTTTACGATTTGGTGATTGTCGGTGGTGGTCCAGCTGGCTTGGCAGCAGCAGTCTATGGAGCATCCGAGGGGTTACGCACTGTGATGATTGAACGCGAAGCCCCAGGGGGGCAGGCGGGGACGAGTTCCCGGATTGAGAACTACCTGGGCTTTCCGGTAGGTTTGAGTGGGTCAGACCTAGCTAGACGTGCCGTGACTCAGGCTAGACGGTTCGGCGTCGAGATCCTGAGTCCTCAAGAGGTGACTGATGTTCGTGTAGAAGACCCGTATCGGATTGTCGTGCTCTCTGATGGGACCGAGATCAGCTGCCACGCGCTAATGATCGCCACTGGTGTTTCGTGGCGCAAGCTTAATGTGCCCGGCATGGACAGACTGTGCGGCGCTGGCGTGTACTATGGTGCAGCGATGACCGAAGCATTCTCTTGCCAGAATGAGGACGTTTATATCATAGGCGGGGCTAACTCAGCTGGACAGGCAGCGATGTATATGTCTAAGTACGCCAGCAACGTCACTATGCTGGTGCGCGGTGACTCGTTGGCTAAAAGTATGTCGCAGTATCTAATTGACCAAATTGAGGCGACAGAAAACATTAAAGTGTGCTTGCGCTGCAGCGTTGTCGAGGTCAAAGGTGAAACCACCCTAGAGGCGATCGCCATTGTTCATGCCGATACAGGCGAAACGGAAACTTTGCCTGCAACCTCGCTCTTTATCATGATTGGTGCCCAGCCATGTACCGATTGGCTGGATGGCGTGGTGGAGCGAGATGAGCGCGGCTTCGTCCTAGCCGGGCGGGACTTGGTGCGCGACGGACACCGCCCCAAGGGTTGGACATTGGAGCGCGATCCGTTTTTGCTTGAGAGTAGCGTTCCGGGCATCTTTGTGGCGGGGGATGTGCGGTACGGCTCGGTGAAGCGAGTCGCATCTGGGGTGGGCGAAGGTTCGATCGCTATTCAATTCGTCCATGAATATCTCAGCAAGGTCTAAAAGAGGAGAATATGAATTCAACCTGTACTCATCTTGATTCGATCCAAGAGGTTACACCAAGCGCGGATGGCTGCGAAGAATGTTTGAAGAGCGGAGATAAATGGGTGCATCTGCGCGAATGCCTAACTTGTGGACATGTCGGTTGCTGTGACTCCTCGAAGAACAAGCACGCGACTAAACACTTCCACGCAACTGGGCATCCGATTATGAAATCCTTTCAGCCGGGTGAGAACTGGAGTTGGTGCTACATCGATAAGACCTTGATTTAATTTCATTAATGGCCAACATTAGACATCTCCGAAAAATGGTAATACCGCTCGCTGACTAAACTTCAAGCTTGCAATCGCCTAGACAAGCATCAGTCAGTCTCAACACCAAAATCAGGCTTTGAGACAATTACTGTTGATAAC
>JAABUQ010002880.1_pt1 | contig 32891 bp, 32 predicted proteins | sample 5560001 | NCBI WGS metagenome assembly JAABUQ01 (sample SAMN10711888, study PRJNA513371) | rock metagenome | isolation source: Antarctica rocks | place: Antarctica: Victoria Land, Finger Mt nord | collected 2015-12-18 | reverse complement strand
CACGACTACGTGTCGGTGTTCGCCGACCTCGACAAGCGTCGCGGGGTGTTCGTGGTCGAGGGCCGTGATCACGAGACGGTGCAGGCGTTCTCGTGCTTCTTAGAGATGCAGAGCGGCGATCCCGAGCTGGTTCAGGAGGTCTGCCAGGAATGTCCGAGGCGTTCCTGAAGGGCACGCGCAAGCACCTTCCGAAGGCGGAGGTCACGTTCGATCGCTACCACGTGAAGTCGCATCTCTCAAAAGCGGTCGATGAGGTCCGTCGCGAGGAGTCAAAGCACCATCGCGAGCTGCTCTCAAACACCCGGTACATGTGGCTCAAGCGGCCTGCGAACCTGACCGACCGCCAGCGGGATCTGCTCGACGAGCTGCTCGCCCAGCCGTTGGACACGGTCCGCGCGTACACCCTCGCACAGCAGTTCGACAGCTTCTATGAGATCAAGGATCCCGACACGGCCGAGGAGTACCTGCGCCGCTGGATCGCCGAGGTCGACGCCAGCGGCCTAAAGCCGCTGATCGCGTTCGGAAGGATGCTCGAGGATCACTGGCTAGGGGTGAACCGCTGGCATCACAGCCGCATCTCGAACGGGCTCTTGGAAGGGCTCAACTCGCTGATCCAGGCCGCGAAACGCCGAGCCCGCGGATACCGCTCCAACCGCAACTTCATCACGATGATCTACCTGATCGTCGGCAAGCTCAACGCCGGGCCCGTCACCGCCTGACCCACCCAGAACGTGGAGGAACCCGCCTGAGCCGCCACGGGCGCCGGCACCCGGGGCTGCCACACTGGTAGCAGCATGTCCTACCTGCTCGCCTTTCTCGGCTTCGCCGCGCTGATCATCCTGCACGAGGCCGGCCACTTCGCGGCCGCCAAGGCGGTGGGCATGCGCGTCGAGCGCTTCTCGCTGTTCTTCGGCCCGCTGCTGGTGAAGATCCGCCGTGGCGAGACCGAGTACGGCATCGCCCCGATCCCGCTGGGGGGCTACGTGAAGATCACCGGCATGAGCCCCCGCGAGGAGATCCCGCCGGAGGTGCTGCCCCGCGCCTACTACAACCAGCCCGTGTGGAAGCGGATCGTGGTGATCACCGCCGGGCCGGCGGTCAACCTGGTGCTGGCCTTTGTGCTGATCGTGGGGATCGTCCTCGCCACCGGCGAGCCCGTGATCCGCCACGGACAGCCGGTCCTGCAGGTCCAGAGCCTGGAGGCCCCGGCGTCGCAGTACCTGCGCAGCGGGGACACGCTCGTGGCCGTGGACGGCGGACGCGACCTGCCCGTGGAGGGGATCACCAAGCGGATCACCTCCCACGCCTGCGTCGGCACGCCGGTCGCCGGGTGCGTGGCCCGAACGCCGGTCAAGCTCGTCGTGCGCCGCTCCGGCCAGCTGCTCAACTTCACCATGCGCCCCCGCTACGACGCCTCGGTGAAGCGGATGCGGCTCGGGTTTGCTTTCAAGGTGCAAACACGCGGCGTGGGGCTGCCGGGTGCCGCCTCGCAGAGCGTCAGCCAGATGTGGCTGGTGACCAGAACCACGGTCAGCACCATCTCCCGGCTGTTCGAGCCCCAAGTACGTAGGCAGCTGCACGGCGTCGTGGGTGGGTTCAAGGTCACCCAGCAGCGGTTCGCGTTCGATACCACCGAGGCGATCTACACCTTGGCGCTGATCTCGCTGTCGCTGGCGGTCGTCAACCTGTTCCCCTTCCTGCCGCTGGACGGAGGGCACATCTTCTGGGCGGTGGCGGAGAAGGTCCGCGGCAAGCGGATCCGCTTCGAGATCATGGAGCGGGCGGGAGTGGTGGGGTTCGTGCTGATCCTGCTGCTGTTCTTCGTCGGTTTCAGCAACGACATCTCCACGCTCACTGGCCAGGGCTTCAACACCCGCTGAGCGCAACGGACAGCAGCGAGACGGCGTGCGCGCCCGCTGCGCTAGCTTTCGCTCCCGGCCCGGACCCCTGAGAGCGGAGGCAGCATGGAGAGCAGCACGATCACCACGGCGAGTGGACGCGCGGTCGACGCGCCGACCCTCACCGAGGCCCTGCGCCGGACGGCGGCCAACCATCCGGAGCTCGTCGCCGTCCGCACCCCCGACGACGCCGTCTCGCTGACCTGGGCGGAGCTACTCGCTCGCGTCGAAGCCGTGGCCGGAGGGCTGGCCAAGCTGGGGGTGGGGCGCGGCGACACCGTCGCGATCATGCTCAGCAACCGCCCGGAGTTCCACATCGTCGACCTGGCGGTGGCGATGCTGGGCGCCACACCGTTCTCGGTCTACACGACATACCCGGCGGGCGAGATCCGCTACCTCTGCACCGACGCCGGCACCAGGACGATCGTCGTGGAGCAGCAGTTCCTGCCCTCGGTTCTGGAGGCCCGCGAGGGGCTGCCGGAGCTGGCGCACGTGATCGTGGTCGATGGAGACGCTCAGCTGGGGACGATCGCGCTGCACGAGGTGGAGGGCGCCGACCCCGGCTTCGATGTCGCCGCGGCCGCCGCGCAGGTAGGGCCGGACGATGTGCTCACGCTGATCTACACCTCCGGCACGACCGGGCCGCCCAAGGGCGTGCAGCTCTCCCACCAGAACATCATGGTCGCGGCCCGGACGATCGAGCAGATCATCGAGCTGGAGGTGGGCGGGCGGTTGATCTCGTGGCTGCCGGCGGCCCACGTCGCCGAGCGGATGGCCCACCACTACATCCCCACGGTCTATGCCGCCACCATCACCTGCTGTCCGGATCCGCGCGCGGTGATCTCGTTCCTGCCTCAGGTGCACCCGACCTGGTTCTTCGCGGTGCCGCGCATCTGGGAGAAGCTGAAGGCCAGCCTGGAGACGGTGCAGGCCAGCCAGCCCGAGGAGCAGCGCCGGCCGATGCAGGAGGCCATGCAGGCCTCGCTTCAGCGCGTGCGGCTGCGCCAGCGCGGCGAACCGGTGCCCGAGGAGCTCGAGCGGCGGGTGGCGCAGGCCGACGAGCAGATCTTCTCCAAGGTGCGCCAGAGCCTGGGCCTGGACCAGCTGGTCGCGGTCAACGTCGGAGCCGCCCCCACCCCGGTGGAGGTGCTCGAGTTCTTCCACGCTCTCGGGATCGAGCTGGCCGAGATCTGGGGGATGTCCGAGACCTGCGGCTCGGGAACCGCCAACCGGCCCGGCCAGGTGAAGATCGGCACCGTGGGACCACCGTCGCCCGGCGCCGAGGTCCGGCTCGCCGAAGATGGCGAGCTGCTCATCAGGGCACCTTTTGTGATGATGGGCTACCGCAACCAGCCCGAGCGCACCGCCGAGGCGGTCGACGCCGAGGGATGGCTGCACACCGGCGACATCGCGGAGATCGACGGGGACGGCTACGTCAAGCTCGTAGACCGCAAGAAGGAGCTGATCATCAACGCCGCGGGCAAGAACATCTCCCCGGCCAACATCGAGGCGGCGATCAAGACGGGTAGCTCGCTGATCGGCCAAGCCTGTTGCATCGGCGATGGCCGCCCCTACAACACGGCGCTGATCGTGCTCGATGCCGACTTCGCCCCGGTGTGGGCGGGCCAGCAGCGCCTGGAGGCCAGGAGCCTGGAGGCGCTGGCCCGGGAGCCGCGGATGATCGAGGCGGTGCAGGCCGGGATCGACACCGCCAACGGGCACCTGGCCCGCGTGGAGCAGATCAAGAAATTCACGATCGTGCCCGGGGACTGGGCACCCGGTGGCGAGGAGCTGACCCCGACGATGAAGCTCAAGCGCAAGCCGATCGTGGCCAAGTACCAGGCCGAGATCGAAGCCATGTACCGATAGCCCCGCGGATCGTGGGCTGGGGTGATCGGGTAGCGGCTGCAGCTGGGCGGAAATCGGCCGTACCGGCCGTGATCGCCGTGCCGTTCCTGGCGACGGTGGCCGTCCTGCGTGGCATGACGGTGGCGCTGCCGATCTTCCACGGCTCTGACGAGCTCGTCTACCAGTACCCCACGATCGTGCAGTTCCACCGGCAGCTGCCGCTGCCCGACCTGCACAGCTACCGGGCGGCCCAAACGCCCCTCTTCCACCTGCTGATGGCCTTCGCCGGCCAGCTCGTCGGCCTGGAGCTGTGGCGGCTGCGGCTGCTGGCCGTGGCCATCTCCTACGCCCTGGGGCTGGCGGTCTTCTCGCTCCTGCATCGCCGCCTGGGAATCGAGCGGCTCCGCGCGCTCGCCCTGACGCTGCTGTTCGTCCTCTCGCCCTACGTGTTCGGGCAGTCCTTCAGGCTCCTGACCGACAATCTGGCGCTGCTGTTCTCGGTGCTCGCGATCGAGCGTCTCCAGCGCTTTCAAGAGACGGATCGCCTCGGGCCGTTCCTGGCCGGTTGCGTCTGCGTCGCCGGCGCGATCCTGACGCGCCAGAGCACCGGGTTCCTGCTCGGGCTGGCGGCCCTCTACGCCGTGCGCCCGGGAGCGGAGATCAGCCTCCGCGTGCGCCTGCTGGCGCTGCTGTCGCTGGTCCTGGCGGCCTTGCCGGCCGCCCTGCTGTTCCTGAACTGGCACGGCCTCGTGCCCGCGGGTAGCGATCCAGCCTCGTGCGGGCTCTGCCGCGCCGGCACCACCGCGTCCGCGGGTGCTCAGGGGAGCGGGCTGAAGGTGCAGACCGCAGAGCTGGCCCTGGCGACGATCGGCCTCTACGGCGCGGTTCTGTTCTCGCCGCTGCTGCTCGCCGGAGCGCGGGATTGGCGCCACTCGCGGCGCGGCGCCGCGCCGGCGCTCGCGGCCGCCGGAGCCGGGGCGCTGCTGCTGGTCGCGGTTCCGGCCCGGCCCGGTGGGCATGCCGCCGGGGACATCTGGAGGCTCGCGGCGCACCTACCCAGCATCGTGGGCAGCTCGCTGGTCTTCTGGGTGCTGGTGCCGCTCGGCGCAGCGGTGCTCCTCCTGCGCCTGCGCCGGCCCCCCCGCCCGTGGCTGGCGCGGGCGCTCGCCCTCTGCTTCCTGCTCTCCGCGGTCCTCATCCGCTACCCGTGGCAGAAGTACGTCGACCCGTTCGCCCTGCTGGTGCTGGTGATCACCGTGCGCGAGGGTGAGCTGCGCCCACCGTGGAGGCTGGCCGGTGCCGCCGTCCTGGCCGTCGCCTTTCTCGGGTACGCCCTGGATCTCTCCTCGCACCGCTCCACGCCGAAGCGTGGCGTGGTGGGGGCCGTCCTAGGACACGGTGATCCGGACTCGGCGGCTGAAGACGGTATCGCCCGCCGGCAACAGGTTGTCGTCGGCGGGATAGGTCCAGGTCAGGCGCACGGTGCCGCGGGCCGGGAAGTTGACGTGGGTGTCGAAGTAGCCGTGGGGATCGGTGATCGCCGCACTGGCCACGGTGGTATAGGTGTGGCTGGAGCCCGGGGCGAACTGAACCTGCACCGTCTCGGCGTCGGCGGGCACGTCCCGCAGGGCGAAGTACGCTGGCCGCACGCAACCCCAGACCTCCACGCTGCGTCCGTGGCGGACGTGGGTCACCGGCAGGTACAGGGGCAGCCTCCAGGCGCTGTAGGTCGCCTTGGGCAGGCCCTGCCAGCTCATCAGACCACTGGCGAAGCCGCCGTAGTCGTTGGCCCTCCTCGGTGCCACCGGGTCGCGGAGCAGGTACTGCATGAACGACTTCAGCCGAGGGTTGCGCCAGGAGATGTACTCGGCCTGATTGAGGAAGGCGGCGGCGGTGGTGGCGGACACGTACGGGACGCGGCGCGTGGGCCGCTTCGGCGGGCTGGTGATGTAGCCATACTCGGTGTTCCAGATCGGGAAGCGCGTCCTCGAGCCGTACGCGTGCTGGAGGCGGTCGAGCGTCCTGGTCAGGCGCCCCACGTCGGCCAGCGAGGCGTAGTCGGGATCGTTGGCCCGCTCCACGTTCGGCGGGTACCAGCGTGAATACGGGTGCACGGCGAAGCCGCTGGCGGCGAACAGGGCGGGGTGGGCGCGGCGGAAGGCCCGGGACCCGGCCGGCCCCCTCGGGCATCCTCGCAACATGGCGGTGCGGCCCCGCAGCGCCCGGAAGCGTCCGTCCACGCAGTACAGGGTGCGCAGGAACTGAAGCGGCTTCATCCCCGAGAACATCCCGAAGGGCGGGATCCCGTGGGTGCGCACCGCCGGGTAGCCGCGTGGCGCCACCTCGCCGAACAGGATCGTGTCGTGGCCGTGGCCGGTGACCTGCAGGGCGCTCCAGGCCGCGTCCAGCAGCTTGCGGTAGGCCAACGGGCTGTGCTCGATGCTCAGCTGACCGGGTAGGCCCTGAGGCGCGAGGCTGGGTCCGTAGTTGGGCTCGTTCCAGATCGACCAGAAGCCCACCGCCGGCAGGTCGTCCGGGTTACCCGGATCGAGCGTGTGGGTGACGGGGTCGTAGGCGCCGCTGTAGCGCTCGCCCACCGCCCGGACGAAGGCGCCGTAGTCGCCTGCATTCGGCTCCCAGTTCAGATGCGGCGCGCCGCGGGGCGCGCCGGGGCCTGTGGCCCACAACGGGGCCCCACCGACGACATCCAGGTTCACGGCGATCCCCTGGCTGTGGGCCTGCGTGATCGCGCTGTCAAAAGGAGCCCAGGCGCGGTCGGCGTAGGCGGCCGGATCGGAAGCCCGAAGGTGGCGGGGCCGCCGGTGCGAGAGCGCCGCGGGCGCGACCCGGCTCCAGGGCAGCACCAGGCGCACCTGGCCGCCACCGAGCAGCCGCACCTTGGCCAGATCCCCGGTGGGGTCGTTGACGAGCCCCGGCTCTGCGAACATCGCCACCTGGTCGGAGGCGGCCAGAGCGGGGGCACTGGGCGCGCTCAGCGCACACGCCACAACGAGCGCGCCGAGCGCGAGCCTGCGCACCACCCGCTGCATCTACCGGATCGCCACGGTGGCCAACCGGCTGATGATCGTCGAGCCACCCGGGTACTTCCAGGCCACCCGAACGAAGCCGCTGGCCGGGAAGGCCAGGTGGGTGACGAAGTATCCGCGCGGGTCGTGGATCGTGACCTTGCCCACGTTCACGAACGGCCCGCGCGCCCGCCGGGCGAACTGGATCGCGGCGGTCGGCGATTTGGGATAGAAGTGCTCCGGACGGACCGCGCCCCACACCATCAGCCGGCGTCCGCGGCGAGCGGAGTCGGTGGGCAGGAACAGCGGGAGCCGGTAGGCGTCGAGCATCGGACCCTTCGGGCGTCCCGAGTAGGACTCCAGGCCGCTGAAGAAGCCACTCGGGCCACCGACCACCGGGTCGAACAGCAGGTACTGCATCCAGTTGGCGATCCGCGGGTTGCGCCAGGACAGGTACTCGGCCTGGTTGAGGTACAGCGCCGCTCGGCTCGGGGAGACGAACTCCCGGGCGCCCGGCGGATGGGTCACGTAGCCGTACTCGTTGTTGTAGATCGGCAGCCGCCGGTGGGAGCCGTAGGCGCTCTGAGCCCGGTCGAGCGTGCGCTGCAGGGTCGGGATCGCCGAGAACGGCACGTAGTCGGGGTCGTTGGAGGCGTCCCGGGTCGGCGGCAGGCCCTGCGGGTAGGGATGGATTCCGAAGCCCGTGGCGCTGAACAGGCCGGGATGGTGGGCGCGGAAGGCGCGCGAGCCGGCGGCCGTGGTGGGACACCCGACCGCGGCCGCGGCGCTGCCGCGCAGCTGGCGGTAGGACCCGCTCAGGCAATACAGCGTGCGGATGAACCGCAGCGGCTTGGTCTGGGCGAAGTCACCCGGCAGGCCCTCAGGATGCGAGCGTGTAACCGGTCCCGCCATGCCCCGAGCGGACAGCTGGCCGATGACGATCGTATCCTGGCCGTGACCGCTGGCCCGCAGCGCGGTGAAGCCGGCATCGACCACGCCCCGGTACATCGAGGGAGCCACGGAGTCCCGCGAGCCGTTGACGGCCTGGGGGCCGAGGTCCTCGCCGAAGTTGGGCTCGTTGAAGATCTCCCACGCGTGCACGGTGTGGGCGTAGCGACGGCCGGCGGCGTAGACGAAGTCCCCGTAGTCCTTGGCCGACAGCTTCCAGGCGTAGTGCTTGGCCCGGGCCTGTCCGGGGATCCCCGGTCCGTCGGCCCAGAGTGGGACGCCGCTGGTGATCAGGAGGTCAAGCGCGACGTGCTGGGTAAGCGCGGCCCGCACGACGGCGTCGTAGGGTCCCCAGTTGTAACCGACGGCGTTGGGGTTGGTGGCGTCGAAGCTCGGCTTGGTGAACGAGTTGGGGCTGGGCGCCACGGCGGCCCAAACGACGGCCAGACGGACCGTCCCCACTCCGAGCCGGTGCAGGGTCGCCATCGTCGAGTCGGGGTGGGCTAGCAGGTTGGTGTCCGCTTCGAACAGCGCCACCTGCCCGTGGCTGGCCTGTGCGGGAGCCGCCTGCAGGGCGATGGGCGCTAGGACGGCCAGAGAGAGCGCCAGCGCGGCGGAGAGTCGCTTGACTTTGAGCATGGTCAGAAAACCCCTCGACTGCGTGGGAGTTGCGGCGATGGTTGGCGGGCGTTGGCGCTCTGCGGCTTTCATGCTGATCGGGGTTCCTCCCGTGTCGGGGGCAGACAAGGCTGGTTCGGCCCTGCCGCGGGAGCGTAGCGAGCCGGGGCGTCGTATTCGCCGGCTCAGCCCGAGCGCAGCGAGGCGATCCGGCTGTGGATCACCGGACCCCGGGGGGGGCGCCAGCTGAGACGGACCTGCCCTTGGGCGGGCAGGCGCACGCGGGTGTCAAAATAGCCCTGGGGGCTGCGGATCGGCACCCTGGCCACGGTCCTGAAGGATCTCTTCGGACCCGGCCGGAACTGGATCTGCGCCGGAGCGATCGACCGCTCCGGCGACCCCGCGTAGCGAGCCGGCCGCACGCACCCCCACACCTCCGCGGAGTCGCGGCTGCGGCCGGTGGCCGGCAGGAACAGCGGCAGCCGGTAGGCGGCGAACGTGGGCTTCGGCGTTCCGTTCTTGAACCACAGGCCAGTGGCGAAGCCGCCGCTGGCATTGGCGTTCGCCGGGTCGCTGAGCAGGTACTGGTCATAGGAGTGGATCCGAGGGTCACGCCAGGAGAGGTACTCCGACCAGTTGAGGTAGAGGGCGGCGACCGCCGTCGGGGTGGTGTGCGCGATCGTCTCCGGAGGATCGGTTTGGTAGCCGAACTCGGTGGAGTAGATCGGCAGCGGGGGGAAGCTGCCGTAGGCGACGCGGGCACGGTCGAGTGTCTGCTCCAGCCGGGGGAGGGCGCCTAGATCGGCGTAGTCGGGCTCCGCCGGCGTGGTCGCGTTGGGCGGCATTCCGCCCTGGGGGTAGGGATGGTCGGCGAAGCCCGTGGCACCGAACAGCGCTGGATGCGCAGCGACGAAGCTCGCCGAGGCGCCCCCTGGGGGGCAGGCGCGAGCCGCCGCGGCGGAGCCCGTGAGCGGGTGTAGGTCTCCGCCCACGCAGTACAGCGCCCGGATGAAGCGCAGGGGGACCATGCCGGAGAAGTTGCCCGGGTTGTCTCCGGTGGTGATGCCTCGTGGCGCGGTCTCACCGATCAGTATCGTGTCGTGGCCGTGGCCGGTGGCCCCCAGCGCGGACCAGGCGGCGTCGAGCAGGCCGCGGTAGAGCTGGGGGGAGACCTCCACCGTGGAGCGCTCGATTGCCTGGGGCGCCAGCGAGGGGCCGTAGTTGGGCTCGTTCCAGATCGACCAGAAGTCGACGCGGGGCAGCGGCGACGACGCGCCGGCGGGCTTGAAGCTGCCGCTGAACCGGGTGCCGATGGCGCGCACGAGCGCGCCGAATGCGTTGTCAGAGGGCTTCCACGAGGTGTAGGGGCTGACGGGCGCGCCAGCGCCGGTAGCCCATCGTGGCACGGGTCCGGCGATCGTCAGGTCGACGCCGATCCCGTGCGTTGCAGCGGCGCGGACGATCCGGTCCAGAGTGGTCCAGGCACTCGCCGGATACGAAGCGGGGTCGGCGCCGCTGAAGTCCTTGGGCGGCTGCGGTGAGGTGGGTGCCGGGGCGACCGATTGCCAGGACACGAAGACCCGCATCCGGGCCACGCCCAGCTGGCGCATCAGGGCCAGCGTCCCCTCTGGGTCCGAGTGCAGGTGCCCATCGTCCTCGAAGATTGACTCCAGGCCCGGCCGCGCTCGCGCGGCGCTGCTTGGCACGCCGGGGTGGCTGGTCGAGCCGCACCCCGCCGGGCCCAGAAGCAGAGCCGCGACAGCGACCGGGAGCACCAGCCGGCGGCGGTTGAAGGTGCGGTGGCGACCCCCGGGCAAGCGCCGCAGCATAGGGCTTTACACTCGCACCGATGCTGATCCCGGCCCGCAGCGGTCCCGCGGCAGCCCGGCGAGAGGTGCTGGCCACGCTGCCCGCGCCCGAGCTGATCCTGCTGGCGGCGGTGATCGTTGTCGGGGCCGCCCTGCGGCTGGCGACGCTGCGGGCGCAGAGCTACTGGCTCGACGAGGCCTACACCGTGCACTATCTGCACTCCTCGCTCGGGGGGTTGCTGCACCAGGTGCGGGTGAGCGACGCCTCGCCGCCGCTGTACTTCGTGCTGGCGTGGTTGTGGGCGAAGCTCTTCGGGACCGGTGAGGCCGGTCTACGTTCGCTCTCGGCGATGGCTGGCATCGGCCTGCTCCCGCTGGTCTACCTCTGTGCGCGCGAGCTGCTCTCGCGGTGGGCCGCGGTGCTGGCGGCGGCGCTGGCGGCGGTCAACCCGTTCCTGATCTGGTACTCCCAGGAGGCACGGGCCTACGCGCTGCTGGCAATGCTCTGCACCGCCTCGCTGCTGTTCTGCCTGCGGGCGCGCGCCGCGCCGACGCGGACGCACATCGCCCTGTGGGCCGCCTGCTCTTCGCTGGCGATCCTGACTCACTTCTTCGCCGCCTTCCTGATCGCGCCGGAGGCACTCCTGCTGCTGTGGCGCGGCCGTTCACGAGAACTGCTGCTCGCCTGCGGCACGCTTGCGGCGGTTCAGGTGGCGATGCTGCCGCTGGCGCTGGGGGATACGACGCACGGGGTCGGCTGGATCCAGGCCCTCTCACTGTCCACGCGGCTGCAGCAGATCCCCATTCAGTTCGGGTTCGGCTCGCTCTACCAGAGTTCGATCGTGGGCGTTGGGCTGGTCGGGGCCGCGGTGCTGGCCGCGGTGGTGGTGGCGCTGTTGGTCTTCGGCGGCGGCGAGCGGGAGCGACGTGGTGCGGCGCTGGCCGGTGCGCTGGCCGGGGCGGTGATCCTCGTGCCGATCCTGCTCGCTCTCCTGGGGCGCGACTATGTCGTGCCTCGCAACCTGATCCCGGGGTGGGCGCCGCTGGCAATCGTGCTGGCCGCCGCCTGCACCGCTCCCCGCGCACGCGTGGGCGGGGGCCTCCTGGCCGTGGCGCTGCTGGCGGGCTTCCTCTGGGCGGGGGTGCGTATCGCCGGAAGCCCGCAGTACCAACGCCCAGACTGGCGAGCGGTGGCCGCTGCGCTCGGCTCACCGACCGGGCCCCGCGGGATCGTCGCCTACGACGGCGCGTTTGCCACGCCGCCGCTGTCGATCTACCTTGGAGGGGCCAGCTGGGGCGCCCAGGGGCCGGGATCGGTGACCGTGTCGGAGCTGGACGTGGTGGGCAGTGCCTGGCAGACCCCGGCCGGGACGCTGCCGGTCGGGGTCACGCTGCTGTCCACCCGGACGGTGAATGGGTTCCTGGTGGCACGGTTCCTGATCGCCGGCGGCTGGCGCCTGAGCCCGCTGGAGATGGGCCAGCACGCGGCGGCGCTGCTGCCACCGGCGCCCGCCGCCCCGGCGGTCCTGATCCAGCGCTCGGCAGGCCATCCGCTGGCCTGAGCCGGGCGTGGCCGGGAGCGGCAGGCAGCGGGCGGCTGCGTAGACTCATCCCGCGATGTCACGTCTTCGCCGCGCCGTCGCCCTGGCCCTGATCATGGCCGCCTGCGCCTCCACCGGAGTCCTGCTGGCCCCGGGCCTGGCCGCCGCCACCTCTCCGGCCGTGGCCGACTGCAACGCGCACAGCCGCCTGACTGCTCAGTACACGGCCACGCAGCTACGGAGCGCGCTGGCCACGATGCCGGCCGACGTCAAGGAGTACACCGACTGCTACGACGTGATCCAGCGCGTGCTCCTGGCCGACCTCGGGGGGACCCATGTGAACGGGGCCGGCTCAGGGGGCTCGGGCGGCTCGTTTCTGCCGGTGCCGGTGCTGATCGTGCTCGGGGTGCTGGTCGTGACCGCGGCCGGCTACGGGATCGCGGCCGCGCGTCGCCGGGGCAGCATCCCCGGCGAGGGTCCGAGCGGTCCGCCCGGCGAGAGACCGAGCGGACCCCCGGCGTAAGTCAGCGCAACGTGATCGTCGCGGTGCGGCTGGTGATCGTGCCCCCGGCCGGCCGGCTGTAGACCAGCCGTACGCCGCCACTACCGCGGAAGGCCTGGCGCACGTCGAAGTAGCCGCGCAGGTTGGTGATCCCCACCAGGCGCACGGTCTGCCACCGACCGCTCCGCGGGCGCCACTGAATCGCCACCCGCTGACCGGCTCCGGCCAGATGCGCGGGACGAACGTCGCCCCAGACCTCCAGGGGTCGTCCCCGGCGCCCGCCGGGGCGGGGCAGGTAGAGCGGCATCCGGTAGGCGTCGCGCAACGGCGGCTTGGGCCGGCCGTTCTTGAACAGCAGGCCGCTGGCGAAGTTGCCCCTGGCCGGATCGACGAGCAGGTACTGCATGTAGCTGCGCACGCGCGGCTGGCGCCAGCTCAGGTACTCGGCCCAGTTGATGTAGAGCGCGGCGGTGGTCGGGTTGATCCGGGCCACGCGCTCGGGTGGGTTGGTCCAGTAGCCGTACTCGGTGTTCCAGATCGGCAGCCGAGCGCGCGAGCCGTAGACCCGCTGCAGGTGGTCCAGCGTGCGCTCCAGCCGGGGGATCTCCGGCAGGTCGGCGTAGTCGGGATCGGGTGCCAGCGACCGGTTGGGAGCCAGCCCCTGGGCGTAGGGGTGATCCGCGAAGCCGCTGGCGGAGAACAGCGCCGGGTGCTGGGAGCGGAAGCGCCGCGATCCCGAGGCTGCCGTCGGGCAGCTGCGCAGCGCCGCCGCGTATCCGCGCAGCGGGCGCAGGCGGGCGTCCACGCAGTAGAGCGCCCGCAGGAAGCGCAGCGGCTTGACCCCGGAGAAGTTCCCGATCGGGTGATCGAGACCGTGGGGGGCGACCTCCCCGAACAGGATCGTGTCACGGCCGTGGCCGCTGCGGTGCAGGCCCGCCCAACCGGCGTCGAGCAGCGCGCGATACTGCGCCGCGCCCACCTCGACGGTGTCGTTGTGGGTGGCCTGGGGGGCCAGGTCGACGCCGTAGTTGGGCTCGTTCCAGATCGACCAGAAGCGGACGGCGGGAAGTCCCCGGTAGGTCCCGCTGTAGCGCCTGCCGACCGCGGTGACAAAGGCGCGGAACTCCGAGGCCGAGGGGCGCCACTGTCCGTAGGGACCGCCGGCCGGCGGTGCGGCACCGGTGGCCCACAGCGGTGCCGTCCCCGTGATCTGGAAGTACGCTGACACGCCCCGCGTGGCAGCGTCCCTGACGATCTCGTCGTAGACCTGCCACCCCGCCCGGGGGTAGGCGGACGGGTTGGTCGCGTCGAAGTGCGGCGGCCGGCGCCGAGAGTCGCGGCGCGGGGCGATCCGGCTCCAGTAGAGGCTCACGCGCACGCGCGTGACGCCGAGATCTCGCAGCGTATCCAGCGTCGCCGCGGGGGTGGCCTCCAGCTGGGTTTCGTCCTGGAAGATCGCCTCCTGCTGGGTGCTGGCCGGTGACCGAGACGGCGCTCCCAGCGCCGTGGCCGTACTCAGCAGGACGAGGGTGAGGAGAAGCTTGGTTCGGGGCATGACCTCATGGAACCGCAAAGCGGCGCAAAGTTGCGGTCCGTCCACCGCTCTACACTCAGGAGGCGATGGCCTCAGAGCGGCAAATCCACGTCGGCCCGGTGCCGATCGGCGGTGGCGCGCCGGTGGCGGTGCAGACCATGACCAAGACCGAGACCGCCGATCTCGCCGCCACCATGAGCCAGATCCGGCGGGTGGCCGAAGCCGGCGCGGACATCGTGCGCGTGGCGGTGCCGCGGGAGAAGGACGTCGAGGCGCTGCGCACGATCGTCGCCCAGTCGCCGATCCCGGTGATCGCCGACGTTCACTTCAACCACACCCTGGCGCTGAAGTCGCTGGACGCAGGGGCCCACTGCGTGCGCCTGAATCCCGGCAACATCGGCGGCCCGGACAAGGTCGCGGAGGTGGCCGCGCGGGCCGCGCAACTGGGCACGCCGCTGCGAATCGGCGTCAACTCCGGCTCGCTGCCCCGGCACCTGCACGCCCTGGAGCGCGAGAGCCCGGTGGAGGCACTGGTCGCCGCCGCGGTCGAGTTCGTCGAGCTGATGGAGCGCCTGGACTTCACGAACTTCAAGGTCTCGATCAAGTCCACGAGCGTGCCCAACACGATCGCCTCCAATCGGCTGCTGGCGGAGCGGATCCCCTATCCCCTGCACCTCGGGATCACCGAGGCCGGCACCAAGTGGTCGGGCTCGCTGAAATCGGCGGTCGGCCTCGGCACGCTGCTGGCAGACGGGGTCGGCGACACGATCAGGATCTCGCTGTCCACCTTCCACGCGGAGGAGGAGGTCAAGGTCGCCTGGGAGATCCTCAAGGCCCTCAAGCTCCGTGAGCGAGGACCGGTGCTGATCGCCTGCCCCACCTGCGGGCGCCTGCAGTTCGACATGGACACGGTGGTCGCCGAGGTCGAGCAGCGCCTCGAGGCCTACGAGGATCCGATTGAGGTCTCGGTGCTCGGCTGCGCGGTCAACGGCATCGGCGAGGCGCGTCATGCCGACTTCGGGATCACTGGCGCCAAGGACATGGGCATGATCTATTCACGTGGGGAGCCGCTGAAGAAGGTCCCCACCGAGCGACTGGTCGATGAGCTGTTCGCCGAGATCGACCGCTACTACGCGGCTGGGAAGCTGGTTGAGCGGGACGAGGGCAGCGCCGCGGAGGCGCGCGCGTGGCTGGCCGAGAACGAGGACGCGACCGCGTTGACGCCGGAGCGGCTCGCCGCGATGGAGGCCGCGGCCGCCGACGACCTTCCCGAGCCGACCGCGCAGCTGGACGAGGAGATCTCCCCGGTGGCCGGCCGGCGCTTCACCCGGGCCTGATTTACGCCATTGGCAATACCGGGTATACTCACGCCGTGGCCAAGGTGATGGTGTCACTGCCCGATGACCTGCTGCGAGCGCTGGACGTCGAGGCGGAGAGGGTGGGCACGACCCGCAGCGGCCTCCTCCGGGATCTGGCCGAAAGGCGGCTGCGAGAGGGGAGCGGCCGCCGGGCCGCACGGATCGTGAGCCTGCGAGAGGGTGTCGTGGGCCACGGAGGCAACGTGGCCGAACTGGTCAAGCGCACCCGGCCGAACTGATGCCGAGGTGGCTCCTGGACGCCAGCGTCGCTCTCGCGGGCGAGGATCCAGAAGATCCGAACCATCTGGCGGCGGTGGCGCTCCTGGAGGGCAGCGATGCGTCAGCGACGCTCGATCTGGCGCTCTACGAGGTGGCGAACGTCGCCGTAACTGCGTGGAGCGACCCTGGGGCCGCGCGGCGGCTCGTGGCTCAGGTCGAGGCGTTCACACTCGATGGGGGTGTGGTTCGCTGCGAGCAGCTGCTGCTGAGCAGGGCCATAGAAGTTGCGACGGACCACGGCATCTCCATCTATGACGCCGCCTACGTCGCCGCTGCAGAGAAGCTCGAGGCCCGGCTGGTGAGCTGTGACGTCCGTGATCTCGTGTCTCGTGGTCTGGCGGTCACGCCGAGGGTCGCGACCGGCCATGAGTCCTGAAAAAAAGGCGCGCCCCCGCAAGGGCGCGCCCCATGAGCACCAGCGGCGGGCGGTCAGCTCACCTTCTTGAAGTGCTCGGCCACCCGGCCCCAGTTGACGACGTTCCACCACGCTTCGATGTAGTCGGGCCGGCGGTTCTGGTACTTCAGGTAGTAGGAGTGCTCCCACACGTCGACGCCCAGCAACGGCGTCTTGCCGTCGGTGACCGGGTTGTCCTGGTTGGGCGTCGAGACGACCGCCAGGCCGGAGCCGTCGTGCACCAGCCATGCCCAGCCAGACCCGAACTGGGCGACGCCGGCCCCCTTGAACTTGGTCCTGAAGTCACCCACCGATCCGAACGCCGACTCGATCGCCGCGCGCAGGTCCCCGTCGGGCTCGCCACCGCCGCCGGGCGTCATCCATTCCCAGAACAGGGAGTGGTTCAGGTGGCCGCCGCCGTTGTTGCGCACGGGGCCACGCTTGTCCTCGGGGATCTGGGACAGATTGCGCACGACCTCCTCGATCGGCTTGTCCTCCCACTCGGTGCCCTCCAGGGCCGAGTTGACCTTGTCGACATAGGCCTGGTGGTGCTTGTCGTGGTGGACGCGCATCGTCGCCTCGTCGATGTGAGGATCCAGCGCGCTGTAGTCGTAGGGGAGAGGCGGGACTGAGTAGGCCATCGGCGGGTCTCCTTGCACGGCTTGCTTAGGGTCAGGCCACTTCTATCAGACCTCTCTCCCCGGCCGATGCGCAGGCCGCGGGGTAGGCTTCTCAAAGCCCGGGCGAGCCACCGCGCCGCCCGCCCGACCATGACCCGCCTCTCCAGCCTGTTCCTCCCCACCGAGCGCGAGCCGCCAGCCGACGCCGAGGCGATCTCGCACAAGCTGATGGTGCGGGCGGGACTGATCCGCCAGATCGGCTCCGGGCTGTGGTCGTGGCTGCCCGCAGGCTGGCGCGTGCACCAGCGGGTGGTGCAGATAGCCCGGGAGGAGATGGACGCCATCGGCGGCCAGGAGATGCTGATGCCGGTCCTGCATCCGGCCGACCCCTGGCGGCGCACCGGGCGCTACGAGATCGAGGAGCTGTTCAAGCTCACCGACCGCCGGGACGCCGAGATGGTGCTGGCGATGACCCACGAGGAGATCGTCACCGGGCACGTCGCCGCGGCGGTGCGCTCCTACCGGGACCTGCCGCTGATCCTCTACCACTTCCAGGTCAAGGAGCGCGACGAGCCCCGCCCGCGGGCGGGCGTGCTCCGTACCCGGGAGTTCATCATGAAGGACTCCTACAGCTTCGACCGCGACCGCGAGGGCCTGGAGCTCACCTATGACACCCACGCCGCCGCCTATGACCGGATGTTCGACCGCTGCGGGCTGGAGTGGTATCGGGTGGAGTCAGACGTGGGCATGATGGGCGGCCACGGGGCTCACGAGTACATGGCGCCCTGCGCCGCGGGGGAGAACGAGGTGGCGCTGGCACCCGGTTACGCCGCCAACGTCGAGGTCGCCAGTGCCGTGGCCCAGCCGGTAACGCTGCCGCCGGCGCTCGACCCCCCGCAGGAGGTCCAAACCCCCGGCCTGACCACGATCGACGCCGTCGCCTCATCGACGGGGCTGCCAGCGGGTGCGCTGCTCAAGGCGCTGCCGATCGTCCTGGAGGGCGGTGAGATGAAGCTCGTGCTGCTGCGCGGGGACCATCGCCTGGGCGAGATCAAGCTCCGCAACGCGCTGGGCTGCGACTTCCGCCCCGCCACCGCGGAGGAGATCGATCGGCGCCTGGGACCGCCCGGGTTCATAGGTCCGGTGGGGGCCGAGGTGCCGGTGCTCCTCGACGAGGCGGTGCAGGTAGACGGGGAGGGCGCCTATGTCGTGGGGGCCAATCGCCCCGACCTCCACCTGCGCGGGGTGCGGCCCGGCCGCGACTTCGCTTACGAGCGCGTCGACGTCCGCACCGTGGTGGCGGGAGACACCGTCGGGGGCGCCCCGATCCGGATCGAGCCCGCGATCGAGGTCGGGAACATCTTCAAGCTCGGCACGCGGTACTCGGACCCGCTGCGTGCCACTTACTTGGACGAGAGCGGGAGCACCCAGCTCGTGTGGATGGGTTCCTACGGGTTCGGGCCCGCGCGCGCCGCCGCCGCGGCCGTGGAGCAGTACGCCGACGAGCAGGGCATCTCGTGGCCCCGAGCGATCGCGCCGTTCGACGTCGAGCTGGTGGTGCTGGGCCGTGAGGGCAGCGAGGAGCGAGCGCTGGCCGAGCGGCTCTACGGCGAGCTGCAGGGTCAGGGGCTGCAGACGCTCTTCGACGACCGGGACGCCGGCCCGGGCGAGAAGTTCGTCGACGCCGAGCTGCTGGGGTGCCCGGCCCGGGTGACGATCGGGCGGCGAACCCTGGCCGGCGGCGAGGTGGAGGTCCAGATCCGGCGCGGCCGCCAGGCACGGACGGTACCCGTCGACGGCGCGGCGCGGGCGATCGCCGAGCTGTGGCGGGAGCTCCCCTGAGCGCGGGCGGCCACCGCCCCGCGGGGGATCGCTACCGCCTCCCCCGGCGGCGCCTGTTCGGCGTGGACCGCTCGGGGCCACCGCCGGCCGCGACCCGCTCCGACCAGCCGCTGCGACCGTGGACGCTCCCCAACGCGATCGGCTACGTGCGCCTGGCCGCGATCCCGGTGTTCCTGGTCCTGGCGCTCGGCAGCCGGGACGGGCACGATGCGCTGGCGGTGGTCCTGTTCTCGGTGATCGCCGCCTCGGACTACCTCGACGGGTTCGTCGCGCGCCTGACTGGCCAGTTCAGCCGCCTGGGGGCGCTGCTCGATCCCGTGGTCGACCGGCTGCTGGTCGTCTCGGCGATGGTCGTGGTGTGGAACTTCTCGTTGCTGCCGAGGTGGGCGATCGCGCTCGTGCTCGCCCGGGAGCTGTCGATGCTGGTTCTCAGCCGGTACGCGCTGGCGCGGGGGGTGGAGCTGAAGATCAACTGGCCGGGCCGGATCGGCGTGGCGCCGACGATGGCCGCGCCGCCCTTCGCCATGGCCGGCGTGCACGCGCTCGCGCTCGCGCTGATGTACCTCGGCCTGGTGTTGGCCCTGACCGCCACTGTGCTCTATATCCGCGACGGCCGAGCTCAGGTGCGGGAGGCCGACAAACTCTCAAGCTCAGATTGACCCTATGAGATCCACCGGTATACTGCATAGGTTCTGAGACCACGACTCGCAGGACGGAGGGAACGCTTCGCATGGACACGTTTCCGGACCTCGGCGCCCTGAGCGACGAGGAGCTGAAGGATCTCATCAAGCAGCTGACCGATGAGGAGATGGAGGTCTCCTACAAGCGCAGGATCCTTCACGGCAAGATCGACATCCTCCGCGCCGAGCTCGTGAACCGGTTGCGCAAGAAGGACGAGAGCGGAGAGCTGGTCATCTCCGGTGCCGACGTCCAGCAGCTCACGGACATCCTCTCCGGGCGGGTGCCCGGGGCGGAGCTCGAGTAGTTCGGGTTCCGAGCGGTGGCTCAGCACTGCCAGGAGTGCGGCTTTGCCAACACCGGCGGCGCCAACTACTGCCAGCGCTGCGGGGCGTATCTGGGCGCCGCTGAGGCGACGCCCGGTGCCACCACCGCCTCCTACCGCGTGGGCGAGACCGGTGAGGTGGACGCGGTCGAGCTGCCCGAGGTCTCACGTGGCGCGACGCTGGTGATCCGCGCCGGTGGCGGCCGTGCCGGGGAGAGCTTTCCGCTCGACGGCGATCGCCTCACCGTCGGGCGCCGTCCCGACAGCGACATCTTCCTGGACGATGTCACCGTCTCCCGCGACCACGCGATGCTCGTCCGCCGCGGCAGCGTCTACTACCTGGACGACTGCGGGTCGCTGAACGGCACCTACGTCAATCGCCGCCGGATCGAGTCCCACCGCCTGGGCGACGGAGACGAGCTCCAGGTCGGCAAGTACAAGCTGGCCTTCCTGAGCCGCTGATGGCCACCTCGGAGACCCGCAACCCCGAGATCGAGCTGCCCCCGCCCCGGCCGGAGGAGGATGAGCGGCCGCGCCCCAAGGCGGTCACGATAGGTGCCGTATGCAAGGCGCTGCATCAGGAGTTCCCGGACATCTCCATCTCCAAGATCCGCTACCTGGAGGACCAGAAGCTGGTCTCGCCCAGACGCACCCAGGGGGGCTACCGGCTCTACACCCAGGGCGACATCCAGCGGTTGCGGACGATCCTGCGGTTGCAGCGCGACGAGTTCCTGCCCCTGCGGGTGATCCGCCAGGAGCTGGCAGGCGGGCGCTCCGAGCGGGAAGTGGCGCCGCCGGGCGAGAACCGCTCGCTGCGGCGCGCCAGCGTGTCCGGACGCGATCCGGGTGCGATGTACTCGCTGGCCGACGTGGTCGAGGAGACGGGCGCCGATCCCAAGCTCGTGCGCGAGCTGGAGGACTTCGGCGTCATCAAGGGCGAGACCCGGGCGGGCGTGCGCTACTACGACGAGACCGAGCGGGAGATCGTGCGCGCCGTGTCCGAGCTGGCGCGCTACGGGGTGGGGGGCAGGAACCTGCGCGTGTTCCGCAGCTCCGCGGACCGGGAGGCACAGCTGCTACAGAGCATCCTCGCGCCGGCGCTGCGCTCGCGCAACCCCGACCGGCGCAAGGAGGCGATCGAGGCGCTGGAGAACCTTGCCTCGGTGACCACGCACCTCAAGCACCTCCTGCTGATCCGGGACCTGCGCAAGATCGCGACCTGAGGAGCTGGCGCGATGGTCGTGGACCTGCGAGCGCACGTGCGCGACATCCCTGATTTTCCCCGCCCCGGGATCGTGTTCAAGGACATCACGCCGCTGCTGCTCGACCCGGCGGCGCTTGACGCGGCGGTGGCCAGGCTGGTGCAGTTCGCCCGGCCGCTGGGGATCGAGCTGGTCGTGGCCGCGGAGGCGCGCGGCTTCATCCTCGGCGGCGCCCTGGCCCGGGCGCTGGGGGCGGGCTTTGTCCCGGCCCGCAAGCCGGGCAAGCTGCCCCACGAGACCGTCAGCGCCGAGTATGCCCTGGAGTACGGCATCGACGCCCTGGAGGTCCATGCCGACGCGCTGGCGGGCGGAGCCCGGGTCCTGGTGCACGACGACCTGCTGGCCACCGGCGGAACCGCGCAGGCCGTCTGCGAGCTCGTCACCGGACTGGGGGCGGAGGTCGTCGCCTGTGCCTTTCTGGTGGAGCTCTCGTTCCTCGGGGGTCGAGAGCGGCTGGCGCCCCATCCCGTGCATTCGCTGGTGGAGGTCCAGTCGTGACGCGCGCGCGGCGCAGCCGTGTCCTGGGGGTCCCTCTGGAGCAGGTGTGGGAGGTGGTCGCCGACGCGCACCACCAGCCTCGCTGGTGGCCCGGGGTGCAGCGCATGGAGGGCGTGAGCGAGGAGGCCTTCACCCAGGTGCACCTGACCAAGAAGGGTCGCCCGGTGCGGATCGATTTCACGGTGGTGGACTCCGAGCCCCCCCACCGGCGGGCCTGGAGGCAGGAGCTGGAGGGGACCCCGTTCGAGCGGGTGCTGGGCGAAGCGGTGACCGAGATCCAGCTGGAGCCGGAGGGCGAGCGCACCAAGGTGACGATCGAGCTGCGCCAGCAGCTGCGCGGTTACTCCCGTACGGGCGGCTTCATGCTGCGGCGCGCCAGCCGGCGCCGGCTGGAGGAGGCGCTCGAGTGGCTCGAGCGGGCGTGCGGCGGCGATCCGGACGTCAGCTGACGCGGCGTCTCAGCCGGAGATGCTGAGCGCACCCTGCAGCACGATCTTGCCCGGCGTGCGGGGCTTGGGCTGGGCCTCCAGGGTTACCAGCAGCTGCTTGTAGTGGGAGGCGCCGGCGGGGAGCAGGCCCATCGTCTGCAGCACCCCGTTGGCGCGCACGCCGGGGTTGATGAATCCCAGAATGCGGCTGTCCGAAGGCGAGTTGTACAGCCACACCGCATAGGCGTTGTGGCCGGTGTTGGCCGCCACTCCCTGGCCGCGGACCAGGATCCCGTACTGGCCGCCCTGCTTGACGACGATCGCCACGCCTCCGATCTTCCTGTTGCCGGTGGGCGAGGTCAGGTTCACCTGGGCCACCGGCCGGCCTGCTCCGGCGGCAGTGGGCTTGGTCGGCCCCGTGGCGGTGGTGGCGGTGGTGGCGGGTCCCTGAGAAGCGCTGGCCTGCGAAGAGCTGGCCGGGGAACTGGCCTGCGAGCTGGCGGAGCTGCTGGAGCTGCTGGAGTCACCGCTAGAGAGGATCACCGCGAGAACGACCACCACGCTCACGGCCAGCAGGCCGATCAAGATGGCGCCGCCCAGTCGAGAATTGGGTCGCTGCCCGGCGAGACCGTCCGTGTGGTCCTCGGGCCCGCGGTCGGGCGGCACGGACTCGTAGCGCGGCGACCGAGGAGAGGGCTCCCGCCGGGTGGGCGCGGCCACCGGAGCCTCGCTCGCACCCCTGGTCCCCGGGCGCCGGGGCGCGGCTACCGCCGGCGCGGGGGCGGAAGCACCGGCCGGAATCTCCGGCAGCGGCTGGCTGGCCAGCGGCGCCAGCTCGGAGCCCACGACGCGGGCCCAGGCCCGCTCCCCGGCCGAGCGTGACAGCCGCGCGCGGACGTCCTCGCTGACCCGTGCCGGTAGCTGGCCCAGCAGGTAGTCGGTGATCAGCGCGCGCCGTCCGGGGTCGATCTCGGCCTCGGGGCCCAGGGCCTCCAGTGCCGACAGCGCGCGCTCGCGCACGGCGGCGCGGTCGATCGAGAGCAGCGCCGCGATGTCGTCGTAGCTCCGGCCGCGCTGGAGCACGAGTTGCAGCACCGCGCGCTGATCGGCGGGCAGGCTTTGAAGAGACGCCATTGCGCTCGTAGCCTAGAGAAGCCCCCGGAAGGATGCCCCCGATATCGTCCTGCCCGGCATGGATCCCGTGTTCTCGCTCACCGCGCCGTCGGGATTCGACGGCCTGCTCGGACTGGAATTGCTTGAGGTGGGCGACGAGCTGGCCCGCGCCCGGCTACCGGTCCGTGAGGAGCTCAAGCAGCCCGCCGGCCTCGTCCACGGCGGCGTGTACGCCTCCATCGCCGAGACGCTGGCCTCGGTCGCGACCGCGCTGGCCGTGCGCGGTGAGGGCTTGGAGGCGATGGGCTTGGCCAACCAGACGAGGCTTCCTGCGCCCGATCACCGTCGGGACGATCCACGCCGAGGCTCGTCGCCGCCACTGCGGTCGCACGACCTGGATCTGGGACGTGGAGATCACAGACGACGAGGGACGGACTTGCGTTCTGACCCGGATGACGATCGCCGTGCGCCCAGCGGCGCCAGTGGGTGCCTGAAGGGCTCTCATCGCCCCGGGGCGCCGTGCCCGAGCCACTGCTCGGCGAACTGGCTCAGCCGCGGGTCCGCGGGCGAGCTCACTCGCAGCATCCGTCCCCAGGCCAGCCCGATCAGGCCCGCGATGTGCGGGCGGCGCATGGTGAGCACCGCCTGTCCGGAGGCGGCCAGCTGCGGGGTGAAGGCCTCCGATAGCTGGCGTGCCAGGGCCGCCAGGCCGGGCGGTGGCAGCGGCGTCCCGTAGGCGATCACCACATCGCCCACCTCCAGCGCCTGTAGCAGCTGGTTATCGTCGAGCATCGCGCCGTCGCGCAGGACCGGCTCGGGGATGTGGGCTCCGCTGGTGGGCGGCTCGGAGTTGTAGACCGGCCGCAGCTCGCCCGGGCGCAGGTGCACGTGCCCGAGGTCCGGGAATGCCTGACCGATCACAGCAATCCCGGCGCTCCCGGCGCCGACGCCGGCCTGATCGCGACCGGCGAAGAAGCCCGACAGGAGCGCGATGAGGCCCCCCGAGAGCGCCAGCGAGGCGAGCGCGATGGCCACACGCTCCAGAGCTGTCCCCGCGAGCCTCACCGCACGGCACGCGCGGAGCGCCGGGCCGGTGCCCGCGTCCGGCGCCGTCCGGCGCTGCTGGAGCTTGTCGCGGCGGCGACCAGCTCCTCGATCGCGCCGGAGAGCTCCTCGGCCAGCACCTCGAGGTCGGAAAGGGCGTCGCGGTCGGCCGTGAGGCCGAAGTTCAGCTGGCCGTCGTAGCTCATGATCGCAATACCCAGCGCGGTGTTCTCCGCCAGCGGGACCATCGGATACATCGCGTTGAGCTGGCGGCCGAGGACGTACAGCGGGAACTGCGGCCCGGGAACGTTCGTGACCACGAGGTTGAAGACCCGCTGGCGCGCCTGCAGGCGGGCCGCCTGGGCCATGATCGTCGGCGGAGCGAAGCCCGAGAGCTGGGTCAGCACCTGCGCGGCGACGGCCTGACCGGACTCCTTGAGACCCGCCATCGCTTCGCTGACCCTCCGCAGACGCGCCACCGGATCGACGACCCCGACCGGTAGCGGCGCCCACATCGCCGCCACCCGGTTGCCGAGGGCCCCCCGCTCCAGGTCGGCGCGGATCGACACCGGCACCATGGCCTTGAGCTCGATCTCCTCTGTGCTCTCGCCGCGCAGGCGCAGGTACCGGCCCAGGCCGCCGGCCACGGCGGCCAGGACGACGTCGTTGACCGTCCCGCCGAGGGCGTCCTTGACCGTCTTGAACTGCTGGAGGTCGCCGCGTACCCACGTGAAGCGCCGGTGGGGCCCGATCCTCACGTTGAAGTGGCTCTCCGGAGCGGGCTGGAGGCCGAGTCGCGTCAGCGCGCCGATCCCGCCCACCGCGGTGCGCAGACGCTCAGCCACCTGCCGTGGACCGCGGAGGGCGCGGCGAGCGCCGCGGATCATCTCCCCGGGCACCGTGGCCCGTTCCAGCAAAGCCTCGCCCAGCAGCTGCGCGCCGCTGGGCAGCGGACGGGGCACCCACTCCTGCTCGGGGGGCGCCACGGGAAGCGGGTCCGGTGAGGTGTCGAAGAGCACGGTGGCGATGTCGACGCCGGAAACGCCGTCGACCAGGGCATGGTGGGTCTTGGAGAGCAGCGCGAAGCGCTCGTCGGCCAGCCCCTCCACCAGCCACAGCTCCCACATGGGACGATCCCGGTCAAGCGCCTGCGAGAACACCCGGCCGACGAGGCGCCGGAGCTCGTGCTCGCCGCCCGGGCGGGGCAGCGCCGTATGGCGGATGTGGTAGGTGAGGTTGAAGTGGGGATCGTCGACCCATACCGGCCGTCCCTGGCCGAGGGGCACGAACGCCAGCCGCTGCCGGTAGCGGGGAACGAGGTGCAGGCGCGACCCGATCGCCTCCAGCAGCTCCCCGTAGGCGGGGGCTGGTCCCTGCAGCACGGAGCAGGCGGCTACGTGCATGTGCGAGGAGTCTGTCTCCAGGTGCAAGAACGAGGCGTCGAGGCCCGTCAACCGATCTGGATTGGCCACGTGCAGGATTATGGCGGGAGCCGGGACGAGCGCGGCTCTGTGCGCGGACTCACAGTCGGTGGCCGCCCGGCCTGCCAATCTCCGCGAGTCGTAAATCGACCTGCCGAGTCATCCCCGCCCGGTGTGGGGATGAACGGGGGACCCATCGCCGGGCGAAGCGGAGCTTCGTCCGGATGGCGGGAATCGACCGCCCGGTAGAACGCCGGCGGCGGTCGTAGCGACTGCGCGGAGCACCTCGAAGATGAGGCGCTTCCGCGCAGCCGCGAGCCCGTCAGCTAACCCCGTAGGCGCCCGGTCGACGTCCAACAGGAGGTCCTCTCGTGAGGTCCAAGCTGATGCTGCGCATCTCGCGCCCGGTGTACGTGGGCGCAGGTGCTCTGATGCTCGCGATCCCCGCGACGGCGGCAGCGCTCGCCGCCGGCCAGGCCGATGCCCACGGTGCCATCCAGATCACCATCACCCCCCAACGAGCGACCTACGGGCATCCCGTGACGGTGAGGGGTAACGCCACCGCCGTCGAGGCCCGCAAGGTCCTGCAGTTGCAGTTCAAGCCGGCCGGCGGCACCAGCTGGCGGATGCTCGCCGGCACGACCGTCCGCAGTGACGGCTCGTTTCGCTTCACCGCCCGGGCAGTCCGCTCCGGTCTGCTGCGGGTGGTGCCGGCGAGCGGTGCCGCGCTGCCCCGGTCCTCGACTGGCGTGCCGGCCGCCTCCGCGGATCCCAGCCCCGCGGTCAGCGCCAGCGGCGCCCAGGCCCTGGCGGTGGCGGCGCGCTTCAACGTCTCCGCCCGCTCGATCACGGTCCTGGCGGGAGCACGCGGCCACGTCCGCGGCCGGCTGCTGCCCGCCGTGCCGGGGCGCACCGTGCGCCTGCTGACCCGCCGCGGCAGTGAATGGCGCACGCTCGTCACCGCCCGTACCGGCCCGCGTGGGGGCTTTGACCTGAAGCTCCCGAGCTCCGTCGAAGGCCATCACTGGCTGCGCGTCGGCTTCGCCGGCGACCGGGCCAACGGCCGCGCCAGCGCACGGGCGGGCAACGTGACGACGTTTACGCAGAGCGGCGCGTCGTGGTACGACGATGGCGGTGCCACCGCGTGCGGCTTCCATGCCTTCTACGGGGTGGCCAACAAGTCGCTGCCGTGTGGCACCCGGGTCACGTTGCGCTACGGCAACCGCTCGGTGATGGCCGTGGTCGACGACCGCGGCCCCTTTGTCGTCGGGCGCGACTGGGACCTGAACCAGAACACCGCGGGGGCCCTCGGCTTCGGCGGCGTCGGCAGCATCTGGTCGTCCTTCTGAGCACACGGCTCCGGCGCTCGGGCGCCGGCGTGCCACCGGTCGGGCGACCCCGCGGGGGCGGTCTGGCCGGTGGCGTCAGCGAAGAGAGAACGGGGGCGCCGGCTGGACGACGTGAGCGGCAGTTGATGTCACGGACGTATCGCCGCGGGTGCATCGGAGAACTGCTGGTCTTCGCGTTCTTTACCGGCGTGGCGGTGGCTTTGTGATTTACGGCAGAGGCCGGGCCCCGGGAGGGGTTGCCTTCCTGATCTGCGCCGCGCTGTTCTTCCTGTGGCTGGCGCTGCTGATGCGGCGCCAGCCCAGAACAACGCTCGACGGGACGATCTTGACCCTCAAGCTGCCCCTGCGCCACGAGCGCTCCTGCGACCTGGCGCAGGTCAAATCGGCGCAGGTGACCTTCGGGACGGCAAAGCTCGGAGACGGTAGGACAGGACAGATCGGAACGATGAAGACGTCTGAGCTACGCCTGGAGGGCGGGGGCGATCTGACTGTACTGATCCTGCGACCGGGTCTTAGATGACCACGACCCGATGACCGGCGTAGCCTGGCTACCGCGCTTGAGGCTAACCAGGACACGGCCGCTGTCGCGCCCGCGATCACAACCCTCGACGAAATGGCCCTCAACCACGGATGCCCTCCAGCCAAGCCGGGATAACGCCGTAGCGCTGCCATCGAACATGGACTGAGCCAATGCAGATCATCATCACGGACGGCACTCTGTTCACGCCTACGCTGAAGACCCAGCGCTACGAGGAGACCGCGCGACTCGCGTTCGATATTTCGCACGATACGACGATCGCCGAACTGACCGAGCTGATTGATCGCGAACGTCCCCTGGCACCTGGGAGGGTCATACCTCTCACTCCCGGTCCCACACCGAGCCCTTCCAGACCATGCGACGTTGCGAGAACTCGGGATCGCTGGCGGCTCGACTCTGAGGCGCTTCTCCCGTGTGCGCTCCTAACGGACGAGGTCAGACCGCGGGGGCGTCTGGCCGGTGGCTTAGCCTCGGAGCGCTATGGTAAAGCGCTGCGTGGCCCACCTGGACATGGACGCCTTCTATGTCTCGGTGGAGCTCCGGCGGGCCCCGCAGCTGCGGGGCCGGCCGGTGATCGTCGCCGGGCGCGGGCCGCGGGCGGTCGTCACCACCGCCTCCTATGAGGCGCGCCGCTTCGGCGTCGGTTCGGCGATGCCCGCCGCGCGCGCACGGCGGCTGTGCCCCGACGGGATCTTCCTCACCCCGGACTTCGCCCTCTACCGGGAGGCCTCGGCCGAGGTCATGGCGCTCGTGCGCGGGCACGTGGACAGCGTCGAGGTGATCGGGCTCGACGAGGCCTACCTGGACCTGAGCGGCTTGCCCGCGCCGCACGCGTCGATGCGCCGCGTGCGCCAGGAGGTCGAGTCGACCACCGGTCTTGGCGCCTCGGTGGGGGTCGGGCCCAACAAGCTCGTGGCCAAGGTGGCCTCGGACGCGGAGAAGCCCCGCGGCTTCGTGGTCCTGACCCGTGAGCAGGCGCGTGAGCGCTTCGCCGCCTCGCGGTGCGGCCTGGTGCCGGGTATCGGCCCCAAGACCGCGGAGCGACTGCGCGCCCAGGGGATCCTCACCCTCGGGCAGCTCGCCGCCGCGGCGCCCGAGGCGCTGGCGGCGCGGTTCGGCCTGCGGGCCGCGGCCGAGCTCAGGCGCCGAGCGCGGTTCGAGGACGATGCACCTGTCACCCAGGAGCGCAAGGTCGTCTCGGAGTCCCGCGAGACCACCTTTGACCGGGACCTCGCCGACCCGGTCGCGCTCGAGTCGATCCTTATGGGACTGGTGGAGCGGCTGTGCACGGCGCTGGGCGAGCAGCGCCGCGGTGGCCGGACGATCGGGATCAAAGTCCGGTTGGACGACTTCTCCACCCACACGCGGGCGCGGACGCTGCCCCAGGCGGTGGACTCCGTCGATCGCGTCGCGCCAGTGGCGATCGACCTGCTGCGGCGTTTCGCGGCGCCGCGCCCCGTCCGGTTGCTCGGCGTGCGCGTCGCCGGGCTGGAGCAGCGCATCCCCTCGGCATCGCTGCAGCTGAGCCTGGGGCTCTAGTAGAGCGCGGAGGCCAGCCGCCGCCGCGCGTCTCGGGCCAGCGGATGCTCCGCTGCGAGCTCGTCGAGGATTCCCACGATTACGCGCCGGATGTCCTCCCGCCCGCCGTCGGCCGCGGGCAGCGCCGCCAGCAGTAGATCCAGAGCTAGCGCGTGCTGTCGGGCATCCACCGCGGCGAAGGCGTCGGTGAGATCGGGAGAGCCGTGGCCATGGCCTTCGCCGTCGGCCGGCGCCGCCCGCTCCAGCGCGATCCGCGCGGACAGTCCCTCGCCCTGGAAGCTTCCCGCGAGCCGCGCCACCAAGCGCAGGGCCTCGTCGCTGTCGCCGCGCTGGCGCAGGATGCGCGCCAGCGGTACGGCGGCTCCGGCGCGGTTCGGCTCCAGCTCCACGGCCCGGATCAGTGAGGCCTCATCCCCGGCGGCGACCAGCGCGTCGACTTCCGAGGGGACCAGCGAATCCAGGAAGCGCTCGACCGCCGCCGGCGGCTGGGCGCCGGTGAACTCCGCCGCCACCTGGCCGTCCCGGAAGGCCTTGACCGCCGGGATCCCCTGGATCCGGAAGGTGGCCGACAGCTGGGGATTGGCGTCGACGTCGACCTTGGCGAGCTCCAGCTTGCCCTCGCGTGCGGCGGTGGCCCGCTCCAGTACCGGCCCGAGCTGGCGACACGGTCCGCACCACTCGGCCCAGAAGTCGACGACCACGGGCAGCGTGTGGGAGCGATCGATGACCGCCGTCTGGAAGGTGCTCTCGGTGACGTCCATGCCCTGATGGTAGAAAACCGACCGTGAGCGAGCGACAGATCAAGGCCTGCGGTGTGAACCTGGCGGTCGAGGATTCGGGGCAGGGCACTCCCGTGGTGCTGCTGCATGGCCTGACCGCCACCCGGCGCTATGTCGTGATGGGCTCCCGGGCGCTGGAGCGGTCCGGGCACCGGGTGATCGCCTACGACGCCCGCGGCCACGGCGCTTCCTCACCCGCGCCCGACCCGGCCGCCTACCGCTACGAGGACCTGGTGCTCGACCTGGAGGCCGTGCTCGACGCCCTAGAGCTCCCACGCGCGGTTCTGGCGGGAGCCTCGATGGGCGCGCATACACTGCTGGCCTTCGCCCTCGCCCATCCCGAGCGGGTGGCGGGGATGGTCCTCATAACGCCGGCCTACGAGCCGGGGAGCGAGCGATCCCAGGAGAGCCTGGCGCGCTGGGACGCCCTCTCGGATGGGCTGCGGGCCGGTGGCGTCGAGGGCTTCCTGGCGGCGTACGGTCCTCCGGAGGTGCCGGAGGCGCTACAGGAGACCGTTGTGAAGGTCATGCGCCAGCGTCTGGCCCTGCACCAGCATCCCGGTGCGGTGGCCGACGCCCTGCGGGCGGTGCCGCGCTCGCGGCCGTTTGCGGAACTGCGTCAGCTCGCCTCGCTGGCGGTGGCGGCTGCGGTGGTGGTCTCGCAGGACGACGCCGATCCCGGACATCCGAAACGGGTGGGGGAGGGCTACGCCGCGGCGCTACCGGGGGCACGTCTGGTGAGCGACGAGCCCGGTCGCTCCCCCCTTGCCTGGCAGGGCAGCCGGGTGTCGGCGGTCATCGCCGAGGTGGCCGCGGCGGCGCGCCCGTAGAGACACCCCCTTAAGCAGGTCGCGCCCCGGAGAGGGCCGGAACATCTGGGCCGTTCTGCGGGGCGCAACCTAGGGGAGAGGGGGATCATCATGATCACCCAATGCCGCTGAGAAGTCCAAGACGAGTTGCCGTGCGGATTCATCGGCGACGCTTATGGACGGTCGGGTCGCGATCCACTATGGGACTGCGACCCGAGGATGAAACGCTTCAGCCGACCGTGACCCTCTCCTTGCGGGTGTTGGCAGGGGCCAGATAGCCGTTGCCGCGGAAGTGGATCAGCACCGTCAGGCGGACCGGCCGGTGACTGCGCGGGTTGCGCGGGATCCGAGCGAACTGCGTGACCGCGCTGAACGTGCAGTTCGACCGCAGCGGCGCCAGCTCGAAGCCGACCAGCCTGCGTCCCCTCTGGAAGCGCACCGCGACGTTCCCGCCGCACGCGACCGGCCGCGGTGAGGACTTCGGGGGGGTGATCAGGCCCGCGGTGACGAACTGGAAGGGCCGATGACGCGCCCTGTGCGGGGTCGTCGCGGCGTTGAGCCGCGGCACCGGCGGACGCAGGGGGAACGTGTGGAAGGTCAGCAAGCCGCCGCCTGCCGGAGGCGAGTCACTGTGAATCGCGACCAGCTGGTATTGGAAGGCGGTCCCGGGAGTGAGGCCGGAGATTGTGGCCGATTCCGTCACGGGTCCTGAGGTGGCCGGCACGACCTGCGGCACCGTCTGAGTGGTCAGCGGGGCGTTGGTCGGCCCGTACTGGAAGTAGTACGTGGTCGTCTGATGGTTGGGATTGACGATTCCCGACACGCTCGCCGTGGTCGCAGAGAGCACCGTGGCCGGTCCCGTCGCGACCTCCGGCGGAGGGTTGCCGGCGGTCTTGAACCGGCGCGCCGCACTGATCGCCCCTCCGGAGGTGTTCAGGGCATCAATGCGGAAGAAGTAGTCGCTGCCTGGCAGCAGGCCGGTCACCTTCGCCGCGACCGACACCGGAGCCGTGCCCGGCGCCACCGACATCTGGGCGGTGCTCAGCCCGAAGCTCGTCGTCAGGCCATACTCAAAGCGGTAGAAGGTCCGCTTACCGCCGGGGAGCACGACCGCGCGCAGCACGGCCGAGGTCGTCTTCACCGACCTGGGCGCAGCGGTGCGCACGGTGGGCGACGAGGCCGCGCCTGCGGTCCCCGCGCCGATCAGCGATATCAGCGACACCGCCAGCAGCGGTGCCAGCATCTTGAACCTGGTTTTCATGCAGCCTCCTCAAAGCCGTTTGCGCAGGTTCAATACCGATGCGTAGGGGGAAGTTGCGGTGTCGCGCCTTGAGCGGGCTGCGGCGCCGGCCGGCAGAGCGCCGATCGAGCAGCTGTCCGGCATGGGGGGAGTCGTCCCGTGGTTGGAGGCGCTGCTGGCGGCGAGCGTCTGATCTTCACGAGGGGCGGTCTCGGCAAGGCGCTTGATCGCGTTCAGGCGCTCGTCCCACTGAGCGGCGACCTGCGCCATCGTCCGGGCGGCGGCGTCCAGTGGCTCTGGGCGGATGGCCGAATCGAGCGTCCCTCGCTTGACTAAGCACTTGTCACCAGGTACCTTGCGCTGCATGGTTATGGCGCGAGAGGCGGAGATTTCCCAGTTGCGGCGGGGCGTGCTTCAGTTCTGCGTGCTGGCGCTGCTGCGCGACGCTGAGCGCTACGCATTCGAGCTCGTTCAGACTCTCGCGCAGACCGACGGCATGGTGACCTCCGAGGGCACGCTCTACCCGCTGCTCGGGCGCCTGCGGCGCGATGGAGTCGTAGAGACAACTTGGCGCGAGTCACCCTCGGGGCCGCCGCGTCGCTACTACCGGTTGACAGCCGCCGGGGACACCCCGCACTGAGCTCCTTTGCGGAGGAATGGGCTCGGTTTCGCACGACAGTCGATTCTCTGATCAATACAGGAGGCGCGGCATGAGCACACAGACCCTGCATCCCCTCGCAGCTGAATATCTGGACGGTTTGCGCCGGGCTGGCAAACGGCTGCCCCGCGGACGCCGCCAAGAGCTCCTCACCGAGATCGAAGCGCACCTTCACGAGGCGATCGCACCCGAGGCGACCGACGCGGAGGCGCTGACCGTCCTGGACAGGCTGGGTGGGCCGGAGGAGATCATCGAGGCCGAGCAGCCGGTGCGCATGGCGCCCTGGCTTGGAGCTGACGGCGGTGTCGGTATCGGAGCCAACGACGACTACCGGGTGCCGGACCTCGCGCTGCACCGCCCGGGCGCCCCGACGCAGTGGCACCCCACCGCCGCGCTCGTCGCCGAGATCATCTCCCCGGGGGATGAGACATGGGAAAAGCTTCCGTTCTACGCTGGCCACCGGGTGGGCGAGCTCCTCATCGTGGACCCACAGCAGAGGCAGGCGCAGTGGCAGGCGATCGAGGACGGGGAGTACTGCCCGGTCAAGCGCAGCCGGGTGATCGACCTCGGGCCCGACGAGCTGATGCAGCGGCTCGACTGGCCAGCCTGAGGCGCTTCCAGCCCGGGCCATACGTCCCGCTCGTGGAACCAACGACGGTTGCCCTCGTCCCCCTGGCGATATCATGTGCACCGCCTGATATCGGGAGACCGCCGGACGCGTCTGCGCGCGGCGGCTGTCGCCGCCGCATCCTACTTAGCGTCTTGATTGGGTAGGCGCCGGGCTCACCCTGGCGCCCCCCACACCACCGGACATGCGGGTCCGCATCCGGCGGTTCGCTCAGCATTCCCGGAAGCGACGGTACGGTCCGGTGAATCCTTGCAGGCCGTGGTCGGTCCAGTAGGCGTTGGGCAGGGCGTAGCAGAGGATCCAGGAGCCCGCGATCCGCCAGTATCCCTTGCGTGAGGACGCCCACTATCGGGCGTTCAGCTCGTT
>JAABUQ010002879.1_pt1 | contig 32895 bp, 33 predicted proteins | sample 5560001 | NCBI WGS metagenome assembly JAABUQ01 (sample SAMN10711888, study PRJNA513371) | rock metagenome | isolation source: Antarctica rocks | place: Antarctica: Victoria Land, Finger Mt nord | collected 2015-12-18 | reverse complement strand
GGTCGGCGAGCACGAGGCCACCTCCGTGGTCGACGTTGCGATTGCAACGCCTTCCTTCGGCGCCCTTCTTATGTCCCCTCGCCGCAACCCCACCCGCCGCAGCAATTTGGAATCAACCATCTAGGGCCCCGGCAGTGCGCTTCGGGACCGGCGAGGCGGGGCTAGGCGCCCGGCGACACCGTGCCCGGGTTGCGCACGGGCACCGGTGGAGTTGCGCCGGAGATCACCGTGAATGGGTGCAGCCGGCGCAGGATGTTTAAGTACTGGTCTCGATTCTGCGGGCTCTCGGGATCGAGGTACACCGCCGCGCGCAGGTCGGCCAGGGCGCGGCGCGGTCGGTTGGCCTGTTCGAGGTCGAAGGCGGCGAGGTACTGCCACGGCTCGGGGTTGCGCGGCTGCAGGTGCACGGCGCGCACGAGGTCCGCGCGGGCCTGGGCGAAGCGATTGGACGCAGTGTCGATGGCCGCGAGGTCGAGCAGCGGAGGCACCGACAGGGGTTGGCGCTCGATAGCAGTCTGCGCCAGGGCGCGAGCGCGGACGAGGTCGTGGCTGTCCAAGGCCGTCAGGGCGGCGCCAGCTGCTTGCGCGGAGCGCAGGGGCTGCCACTGAGCCCACGCCGCCAGCAGGGCGATAACCAGCACGACCACAGCGGCGATCGCACGCGGTGCGCCCAGGCGCGGGCTCTCGGCGCCGCGGAGCCCGCGGGCCGGCCGGTGACGGCGGGTAGCTCCTGTCGCGGCCAGTGCGCCCGGGTTCGCGGGGTCGAGGACATTGGCCGCCGCCGCGGCCGCCGGACGTCCACGGCCCGCCAGCCAGCCCGCGCACAGCAGCGCCGCGCAGGCGTTGCCCGGCACGAACCAGGTCCAGTCCACGAGCGAGTGCACGCCGAAGACCACCACAAGCGTGAGCATCGTCACCAGGACCATTCTCTCGGGGGTCCACGGCTCCACGGCTCGGCGCAGGACCCAGCGGCGAGGCACGAGCGAACCCACGCGCCCGCCGGCCGGCGGCGCAGGCTCTGCGCGTGCGCGGCGCAGGACGAGCGGGCGCGCGCTGTGCAGAGCGCTGGTCAGCCAGGCGCAGAACAGGACCACGCTCAGGCCGAGTCCCACCAGTCCGAGGTCGGCCAGGATCTGGGGGACGTAGCCGTGGGCATGCAGCACTCGTATCGTGTCGCTGCGATAGCGCAACCTGGACAGGCTGAAGCCGGCCGCCCCGACGCCCACCGCGGGTGCGGATCGGAAGACCTTCAGCGACTGGTCGTAGTACAGAGCCCGCACGCTGCCCACGGCCGTCAGGCGGTTCGGGGCGTTGGAGGGCAGCCTCGCGTTGGGGTCGGTAAGGCTCTTGAAGCCATGGGAGATGGTCCCGGTCAGGCCGCGGTGGCTGGTGGCGAGCGCGCCCACGACGGCCACCGGGACAAGCGCGACGGCGATCAGGAGCGCCGCCCCCATGCGGCGGCGTGCACGCCGCGACGGCGCGCGCCGCCCGGTCAAAAAGCCGACGGCGAGCCCGAGGCAGAGCAGGACGATGAGCGTGATGACCAGCAGGATCCCCAGCTGTCGTCCGGCCACGATGCGGGCCTGGAGGTCGACGTGGTCGGCGCTCAGGGCGTTCTGGGAGAAGGCCCACAGCACCACCACGCCGGCGCCCGCGCCGGCGCCGAGGGCCACGACCGCTCCGCGCAGGCGCAGGGGAACCGCCGCAAACCACAGGGCGAGTCCGCAGGCCAGGGCCAGCAGTGCGCCGCGGGAATAGGCGAGCATCAGCGTCGTCAGGGCCAGGCCCGCGGCGGGATAGGCCAGGGCGTTGAGGGCCGGGCGCCCGGCGCGCCGCGCGCCGAGCCACAGGCAGCCCGGAACGGTGAGGGCGGCGGTCAGACCTGTCGCGTTCCAGTAGCCGTAGGGGGCCTGAAGACGGGCGTACTCGGCCGCGGCATCCAGACGCGCGGGCAGAACCTTGGTGAGCAGGGCATACCCGCAGACGATTAGGCCGCTGAGGAGCACGCCGCCCAGCACGGCGCTGAAGCGCTCAGGGAGCGCGCGCGCCAAGACCACCGCCGTGCTGAACGTCATGGCGTAGGACACGATCAGGGCGGCCTGCTGCCAACTGGCGTCCGGCTGTACCGACCAGGACACCGATAGCGCGGTGTAGGCGGCGAGGGTCAGCATCAGGCCGATGGCGAGGCGTCCGTGGGGGCGCGTGGCGGCGGGCGCCAGGGCGACGGCCGCCGCCACGGCCAGACCTCCCCCCAGGGTGAGCCCCATCTCGACCGCGGTTGCCGAGCTCTGGCTGAGGCCGGCGCCGGCGACGAAGGCGGTAAGGCACAGCACGATCGCGACCCCCAGGGTGAGCCACGTGTCACCGGCGACGGTGGGCAGGCTCAGTCCGCGCGCGCGGCCACGCGCGGGCCGACGCGCGAAGCGCAGCGAGGGGCGCTCAGTGGGCGCCGCGTGCGCGGACAAGGTTGCGCAGGGGACCGCGGGGGACGAGATCGCGCAGGGGACCGCGGGAGTGCAGCGAGTTGGCCAGCAGCAGCACCGCGCCCGCGGCCAGGGCACCCAGCAGCAGCAAGAGCGGGGTGGGCAGACCCTTGAGGTCGGCGGCCAGGTTGGCGTGCGACACCTGGGGACGAACGATCTTGCCCCCGGGGAGCCCGCCAGCGGCCAGCGTTTGGCGCTCGGCCGGGGTCAGAGGCGTGCCGGCCGAACCCCCCCCGGCGCCCGGTCCCGATCCGCCACCCAGACCACCCGCGGCCCCGCCGGGCCCCGAGCCGCTCCCGGGGCCGCCGCTGCCCGACGCGGCGGCGAGGCTGGCCTGTCGGATGAGCGCGGCGCAGTCGCTGTACTCGGCGGCGCTGCCGTTGAGCTCGGCGAGCGCCTGCGCGTAGGCCTTCTGGCTGAAGCCGGCGAGCGACTTACCCTGCTCGCAGGCGTGGATGACCTTCGCGCCCTGGTCGGCACTGGCCACTGGGGGCGCGAGCAGGGCGACGAACGCCACCAGCAGGCCGACGATGCGGGCACGGGGCATCGTGGTCACGCTATCAACGGCCTCGGGAGAGCGCCAAGGACTCCAGGGCCCCTGAGAACCCGCGCGCCCACGCGTCATGGCTATAGGCGCGCACATCGTCGGATCCCGCCGCGCCCAGCCGCCGGCGTAGATGGCCGTCCTCGGCGAGGCGGCGCATGGCTGCGGCCAGGGCCGGGGCGTCTGAGGCGGGAACGACCAGGCCGTTGTGCTCGTGGCGCACCAGGCCGCCGGCCGCGGCGCCCACTGCGTCGCTGGCGATGATGGTCGTCTGCTGGTTCATGGCTTCATTGACCACGAGTCCCCAGGGCTCGCGGAAGGTGGCGGTGGCAATCGAGGGTACGACAAGAACGTCGGCTGCGCCGTAGAAGTTGCGCACCTGCACGGCGTCCTGCGCTCCAACTCCCACCATCCGCAGTGTTGAGTCGGCGAACGGTCCGGCGCCCACCAGGACCAGCGCGGCCGTGGCGTCCGCCAGCTCGCTGGCTCGCCACGCCGCGCGCAGCACTCGCAGTCCTTTTTCCGGCGCATCCCGACCCACGAAGAGGAAGCGCACACCCGTCTGCGCCGGCCAACCGGGCGGCTCGGGCGCCTGCGCCGGAGCGCTCCAAAAACCATTGTCAACCGCCTGGAGGGCTTCGTGGACGTTGCGCCCCCCACGCTCGCGTACGTAGGCGCTGACGTGGGGTCCGTAGGTCACCACAGCGTCCGCGTGCCGATACAGGTGACGCAGCGCCACGAGGCTGGCCACGTGCGCCGCCGAGCGGGGATGGGCCCACAGCGATGTCCACAGCAGCAGCGGGACTCGTGCCGCGCGCGCCCCGGCCCAGGCGCCAGGCAGGGCGACTCGTCCGCCCGTTGAGGCCACGACCGCGCGATAGCGCCCCGAGGCGGCCAGGCGGGCGACGCTCCGCTGGCTGACGGTCAACGCGGGGAAGTCGCTTACGCCGACCGTCTGCGCCCCGCTGGGCGCGACGAGCGCCACGGGGTTTCCGGCGTGCGACGCGTCGCTCACCCCGGCGTCGCTCACCCCATGGGTCATGCGCCCTCCGAAAAGCGCGAAGTGGACGTCCTCGCGCTCATGCAGAGCGGCGAACGCGCCCACGCGCGGCGCTGGCGCGTGCCCGGTGACGAACAGCACGGGCTTCACCGCAGCGCCGTACGGTAGGCCGCCACGGTGTGCTGTCCGCATGCCTCCCAGGTGAAGTGCCGGCTGACGGTCAGGCGCGCGCGCCGCCCGGCCTCACGCAGACGCAGCGGATCGGACAGCAGCTCGTCGATGCGCTGGGTCAGGCGTTCGATGTCGCCTGGAGGAACCAGGGTGAAGCCGTCTCCGGCGGCCGCGATCTCCTCCGGGCCAGGCTCACCCCGGCAGCCGATGGCGGGTACGCCGCCCGCCATCGCCTCGACGTAAGCCACCCCGAATGCCTCGTCGGTGCTGGGCATGACGAACAGCGTGCAGCGGCGAACCAACTCCAGGGCCTGCGCCGGAGCCAGCTGGCCGAGGAGCTCCACGCGGTCGGAGATGCCCAGCCGACGGGCCAGCGTGGCCAGTGCCTCGCGCTCGGGCCCGTCTCCGACAACCACGTAGCGCAGGTTGGGGTGGCGCGCGCCGAGGACCGCCACGGCGCGCAGAACGTCGGCGTGGCGCTTTCGAGCCACCAGGTGGGCCACGGTCACGAGGGTCGCCGGACCTTCACGGGCAGGCGGTCCCTCGGGTAGGTCAGCGCCCAGGTGAACCACCTCGGTTCGCCGTGCCCCGTGGCCGCGGGCAAGCTCGGCGGTGCCCGCGCTGTTGGCCAATACCAACCGGGCGGCACTCAGGCTGCGCCGTACCGCGGCCCGGCCGGCCGGGCCGCGTGTCGCGGTGTAGAACACGTCGCTGCCGTGCACCGACACGACGACGGGGACCCTCACGCGCGTGCGCCGCACGGCGTCGCCCGCGGGAACCGCATTGTGGGCGTGCACCAGGTCAAAGGCGAAGGAGCGCCGCAGGCGGGCCAGGGCCAGCGCCAGGGTGGGGGCCGACCACGCCCCCCAATGGGCGTAGGCGCGCGAGCGAACCGGTGCCACGTAGGGCACGAAGGTCACCTCCAGCCCGTCGCGGAGCTCCCGTCGGGGTTGGGCGAGCAGGGTGCTCAGCGCCCGAGCGGCGTCCAGCGGTCCCGCGGTCAGGCTGGCCCGGGGCGGTATGAGTCGGTGGAGGACCAGCACGCGCACCGCCGCGCCGGCATCGCGCGCGGCCACGGCCTGGCGATGGGCCCAGACGCCGAGCACGGGGTCTGCGCGGCGCGGGTAGTACTCGGCGATGACCGCGACCCTCACAAGTGGATGATGGCGCCCGGCGCCCGTGTTCACCGCGCCGGGGTGCTAGGTCAGCGGCGGGGAGCCCTCAGCCACGCATCCCCGAGGGCGGTGGGCCTCCCAATGCGTCGAGCGCCCGCTGCGGGCACAGGCCCACGAGGTGGACCCGCGCGTGGTTGAGCAGCAGCCGGGCCCGGTCGCGGGCCCCGCGATGTCCGGCGCACGCCCCCAGCAGGGCCACCAGCGCACGTACCAGGCAGCCGGCGACGCTGATCGCCGCCACCAGCCGAGTGCGCGGGGCCCCCAGCGTGCGCAACATCCACCGGTAGATGGCAGCGCGCGAGCGCAACCCACGCCGCAGGCCAAAGGCCTGCTCTGCGGCTGCGCCTTCGACGTGCTCGAAGACGGCGCCAGGGTCCAGGCGCACGCTCCAACCGGCGCGCCCCAGGCGCCAGCACAGGTCGAGGTCCTCGGCGTACATCCAGTGTCCCTCGTCGAAGCCGCCCAGCTGCTCCCAGGCCGAGCGCCGCACGAGCAGCAGGGCCCCGTGGGCCCAGTCGACGCGGCGCGCCCGCAGGCGCAGGTGCCCGGCCAGCGCCAGGCGGTCACCCAGCCCGGGTACGACAGCGGTCAGGCCCAGGTGATAGGCGAGCACGCGGGCCGGCGTGGGGAAGGGCTGGACCGAGTGCTGTGTCGCTCCCGTACTCGGGTCGACCAGCCGGGGTGCTATCGCCCCTGCCCCGGGGTGCTCGGCAGCGGTGCACAACATCTGGCGCAGCGCACCGGGAGTGGCCATTACGTCGGCGTTCGACGCGGCGATGAACGGAGCGCGCGAGTCGGCCGCGGCGAGGTTCACCGCGCGTCCGTAGCCGAGGTTGGCGCCCGGGACGAGCAGTCGCGCCCACGGGAAGCGCTCGGTCACCATCTCGCGCGATCCGTCTTGCGATCCGTTGTCCACCACCATCACCTCGACCAGATGGGCGTCGACGTCGCCGCGCAGAGCGGTGAGGCAGCGGGCCAGGGGCTCACGCGTGTTGAAGGACACCACGACCACGCACACCTGCGGGGCGTTGGTCGTCAACTCGGGCTCGGGGTGCGCTGGTCGCTGGTGGGCGCCAGCACCGCCGGAGCGCCGGGCACCGGGGACGCCATGGGGACGAAGCTGCGCCGCCCGTCCAGTGACAGCCACGCGCGAACGGGCTCGGGAAGGCGATCCGCGCGCGAGCCGAGCACCGCGCCGGTGACGCGCACGCTCTGGCCGGCGGCGGCCGGGAGCATGGCCAACGTGCTCTGCCAGGCCGGCGCCCCTGCGGCGCGCAGGCTGCGGCGGCGAGCCCCCATCTGGCCGCGCAGCTGGAGGGCGAAGTGACGAGCATTGGCCGGCTCGCGCCAGCCGTAGACCTCGAGTAACCCCCGCCAGTCGTCAAAGCAGCGGCGCAGCTCTCCCAGCGGCCCGTGGTGGTGCGAGTGCAGCACGGGCGCGGTGGGCACGAAGACCTTCGCCCAGCCGGCGCGCAGCATGGCCAGCGACAGCGCGTGATCCTCGGCGTAAGGGGAGGGGGGAAAGGGGATCTGCTGCCAGGCCGACCGGCGCACGCACCCGTTGGCGTCGGTGAAGTAGGTCCGCCGGCCGAGCAGCTGGCGTGCTGGCGCGACGCGCTCCGCAGCGTCCAGGCGGTCACAGCACGCCGAGCCGTCGGGAGCCAGCGCGCCAAAGAAGCGCTCGAGCTCGGTGCGCTCGCGCCAGCCGGCGTCCGGCCGCGGGCGGTAGGGGCCGTAGACCAGCGCGACGTCCTCTCCCGCCGCGAAGCCGTCCAGCAGGCCACTGAGCCAGTGCTCGTCAGCCGGCTCGGCGTCCTGGGTGAGCAGGGCGACGAAATCTCCGCGCGCGCGATCCATGAGCAGGTTGCGCGCCGGGCCGTGCGCAAAGCCACCGGGCAGGATGTCGATCACCCGCGCGCCGGCCGCCAGGGCAAGCTCACGGGAGCCGTCACGCGATCCCGAGTCACAGACCAGCAGCTCGACGTCGGCCTCCACGCGCTGCCCCTGCACAGCCTGAAGTACTCCCGGCAGCGTGGAGGCGCCCTGGAACACGGGGATGGCGACGGTCACTTGGCGCATGGGTGTCCCACCGGGCCTCGTTCGTGTATGCGCCACGGGCACCGGGGAGGACCTAGTCTAGGTTTGGCGCGCGCGCATGAATGTCCTGCTGCTTCACAACCGCTATCGCCAGCGTGGGGGTGAGGAGCGCGCCGTGTCCGAGCAGGCCGCCGTGTTGCGCGCCTATGGACATCGGGTGCACGTGCTCGAGCGCTCGAGCGCCGAGCTGTCGGGCCTGGGCGGCCAGGCGCGCGCGGCGCGCGCGCTGCTGCGCGGGGGCGAGGATGAGCTCCAGGTGGCCCGCGCGGTGTCAAAGACCAGGGCCGACGTGGTCCACGCGCATAACCTGCACCCTCTCTTCGGGGCGCGCTCGCTGGCTGCTGCCCGCCGCGCCGGTGCCGCCACCGTCCTGCAGCTGCACAACTTTCGCCTGTTCTGCGCGATCGGGGTGGCCTACCGCGAGGGATCGGTCTGCCATCGCTGTCGGGGACGCGACACCCGGCCCGGTCTGCGCCTGCGCTGTCGCGGTGGCGTGGCCGAGAGCGCGGTCTACGCAGGCGCGCTGGCCCTCCAGCAGCCGGCCATCCTGGCCGCCACCGACCGGTTCCTCACGCTGAGCGCGGCCACCCGGGCACAGCTCGGCGCGCTGGGCCTGCCCCTGGAGCGCACCGACGTGGTCGCCAATGCGCTGCCCGAAGACGCCTTCTGCGCCACGTCATCGGCCGACGATGGTCGCTACGCCCTGTGCGTGGGGCGTCTGGTTGAGGAAAAGGGGTTCGACATCGCCGTGCGAGCCGCGCGGGGCGCGGGCGTGGCGCTGCGCGTCGTGGGCAGCGGTCCGGCGGAGGGCCGGCTGCGCGAGTTGGGCGCCGGCGCGGACGTGCGGCTGCTGGGCCAGCTCGAGGGCAGCGAGCTCGAGCGGGTGCGGCGCGGCGCGGCGGTGCTGTTGTGCCCGTCACGCTGTGAGGAACAGAGCCCCTACTCGGTACTCGAGGCCATGGCGGCTGGTGTTCCCGTGTTGGCCTCCTCGCTCGGAGGCCTGCCGGAGCTGGCGGGGGATTCGGCCACGCTGTCGGTTGAGGACGTCGGCGCCTGGCAGGCCCGGCTCGGGCGGCTGTGGGCCGACCCCAGCGAGCGCCGGCGCCTCGGTGACATCGCTCGTCGGCGCGCATGGGAGCGCTCGCGTCCCGAAGCGGTCCACGTCGCGCTCACGGGCGCCTACCGACGCGCCCGCGGCGCGGCGCAGGACCCGATCTCCACTCGGCTGGCGACCGAGCCCAGATAGAACCTAAGATGGCGCCTTCATGCGCGTCCTGGTCACCGGCGGAGCCGGCTTCATCGGCTCCAACCTGGTCGACGGCCTGCTCGAGCAGGGCCACGAGGTCGAGGTGCTGGACAACCTCTCGACCGGACGCGCTGAGAACCTGCAGGGGGCGCTGCGCCGCGGAGCGACCCTGGCGGAGGTCGACATCACCGACCGCGCGGCGCTCGTACCCCACTTTGAGCGCCAGCGTCCCGAGGTCGTGTTCCACCTGGCCGCCCAGATCGACGTGCGCAAGTCAGTGGACGATCCCGGCTTCGATGCTCGGGTCAACGTGGAGGGCACCATCAACGTGCTGGAGTGCTCGCGCCACGCCGGCGTGCAGAGACTTTTGTTCAGCTCGACCGGCGGCGCGATCTACGGCGAGACCGACGTACTGCCCACGCCGGAGGGCACCGAGCCGCTACCCAAGGCGCCCTACGGGCAGAGCAAGTTCTGTGCCGAGCGCTACTGCGATCTGTACCGGAGGCTGTTTGGTCTATCGACCGTCTCGCTGCGCTACGGCAACGTCTACGGGCCGCGTCAGGATCCCCTGGGCGAGGCCGGCGTGGTCGCCATCTTCTGCGGCAAGGTGCTCGCGGGCGAGCAGGGCATCATCTACGGTGACGGCAGCCAGACGCGTGACTACGTCTACGTCGGTGACGTGGTGAGAGCCAACCTGGCCGCCGCCAACGTGTCCGGGGCGCCGGCCGAGATCAATATCGGCACCGGCCACGAGACGTCAGTGCTCGATCTGGTCGGCGCCCTGCAGGGGCTGGAGGCCGGTCGGGGGTTCTCGGTTGCGCATGCTCCCGAGCGCCCCGGAGAGGTGGCCCGCAGCTGCCTTGACACGGCGGGCGCTCGGAACGCGCTGGGCTGGGAGGCTCAGACGGAGCTCGCGGAGGGACTGCGCCTCACCCTCGAGGCGACCCGCACGGCCGCCGGCGCCAGCGGCGTCTAGCGAGGCGTGGCCGCCGCGGCCCCGGCCCGGCCGAGCGGGAGCTCGGTGATGGCCTGCGTGGCGCGGTCAGGCGTTCGCACGCGTCCCTAACATGGCCCCCTCGATGACCACGGTGGGCATCATCGGGCTCGGCTACGTTGGATTGCCCCTGGCTGTCAGCTTCGCGGAGGCGGGCTGCGAAGTGATCGCGTTGGACATCGACGCTGGCCGTATCGAACAGGTGGCCGCTGGACGTTCGCACGTCGAGGACGTGGCCGACCGGCGCCTGGGCGCGGTGGCAGAACACATACACCCGACCACAGACTACGCCGAGCTCATCGCCGCGCAAGCGGTGCTCATCTGCGTGCCGACCCCCCTCACTCTCAATCGCGAGCCGGACCTCGCCCCGTTGATCGCCGCGGTTCGCTCGTTGGGCGGTGTCGTGGTGGCCGGCCAGCTGGTGGTGCTGGAGTCCACCACCTATCCGGGAACCACGCGCGAGCGGCTCGTACCTTTGCTGGAGGAGTCCGGCCTGGCCGCCGGCCGCGACTTCCAGCTCGCGTTCTCCCCCGAGCGGGTGGACCCTGGGCGCACCGACTTCACCCTGCGCAGCACGCCGAAGGTGGTCGGAGGGCTCACCCAGGCGTGCGGCGACCGCGCCGAGGAGCTCTACGGTCACGTCTGTGACCGCGTCGTGCGGGTGTCCTCGCCCGAGGCGGCCGAGCTGACCAAGCTGCTCGAGAACATCTTTCGCTCGGTGAACATCGCCCTGGTCAATGAGCTGGCCATGCTCACCGACCGCATGGGTATCGACATCTGGGAGGTGGTCGATGCGGCGGCCACCAAGCCCTACGGCTTCATGCGCTTCGATCCGGGGCCCGGGATGGGTGGACACTGCATGCCGGTCGACCCCTTCTACCTGAGCTGGCGGGCCCGCGAGTTCGACATGACCACCGAGTTCATCGAGCTGGCCGGCAAGGTCAACCAGCAGATGCCCTACCACTGCGTGAGCAAGGTGGAGCGTGTCCTCAACGACGCCGCGCGCCCGGTGAACGGCTCGCGGATCGCCGTGCTCGGCGTCAGCTACAAGCCCGGCGTGGGAGACACACGCGAGTCGCCGGCGCTGAAGATTCTTCTCCTTCTGCGCGCGCTCGGCGCGGACCTGCGCTACCACGATCCGCACGTGCCCGCGCTCGTCGAGCTGGGTCTCGACAGCCAGCCGTTGGAGGAGGTCCTGAGCGACGCCGACCTCGCGGTGATCGTCACCGCCCACCCCGAGGTCGACTACGCACTCGTCGCCGCGCGGGCGCCCCTGGTGGTGGACCTGCGCGGGGTCACGCGCCTCGCCGCCAGTGACGCACCGACTCCCGCCGGGCGGGTGGTGCGCCTGTGAGGCGGTCACTCGGGCTCGGGGCGCGATCATGACCCCGTCCGGCTCCGCGCGGACTCCGGTGCGAGTGGGCGTGGTCGGCCTGGGCTACTGGGGACCCAACCTGGCGCGCAACCTCGACACCATGCCCGGCTGCGAGCTTGCCTGGTGCTGTGACGAGCGCGCGCCGGTGCGCGCGCGGCTGGCCGCGCAGTATCCCGCGGCGCGGTTCACCGCGGATCTCAGCGACCTGCTCTCAGATCCGGACCTGGACGCGGTGATGCTGGCCACGCCGGTGCCGACTCATGGACCGCTCGCGGTCCGCGTGCTCGAGGCGGGCAAGCACTGCTTCGTGGAGAAGCCGCTGGCCCAGTCTCTCGGGGAGGCCCAGCGTGCGGTCGACGCGGCGCAGCGCCGCGGGCGCGTGCTGATGGTCGGTCACCTACTCGAGTACCACCCGGGTGTGCGCAAGCTCAAGGAGATCATCGACTCGGGCGAGCTCGGCGACGTGCACTACATCTACTCCAACCGGCTCAATCTGGGGCAGCTGCGCGCCGACGAGAACGCCCTCTGGAGCCTCGGAGCCCACGACGTATCGGTCGTGCTGCACCTGGCCGGGGAGGAGCCCAGCGAGCTGCAGGCGCGGGGAGAGTCCTACATGCGTCCCGGTGTCGAGGACGTGGTGTTCGCCTATCTGCGCTTTGCCTCGGGCCTGGCCGCACACCTGCATCTGTCGTGGCTGGATCCGCACAAGGAGCGACGCTTCACAGTGGTCGGCTCGCGGCGCATGGCCACCTTCGACGACATGGAGCTCGAGCGCAAGGTGACCGTGTACGACAAGGGCTTCGACGAGGGAGCCGACAGCTACGGCGAGTACATCACCCGCACCGGGGACATCCACAGCCCGCGCATCTCCAACGCCGAGCCCCTGCGCCTGGAGATCGCCCACTTCCTGGACTGCGTGCGGGAGGCGCGAGTCCCCGTCTCTGACGGCCACAGCGGTCTGCGGGTGGTGCGGGTCCTGGAGGGCCTGCAGCGCTCGTTGGACGCCTCTCGGCGCGTGGCGGCCCCGCCGCAGGGCGAGCACCCCTCGGGCAGCCTTGCGCGCCCGGCCGCGACGTTATGACCGCTTCTCCCAACCCGCGTGCCGCCTCGGTGCCTGGGGGCGACGCCTCCACCCGGCGAGAGGTGGAGCTCGCTCAGGGGGTGGTGCTCGGGCCGGGTGTGGTGCTCGCTCAGGGTGTCGCGCTCGGCGCCCACGCGGTGGTGCACGCCGGTGCCGGCATCGGCGCGGACACGATGCTGGGCGCTCACGCGGTGGTGCACGCCGGGGCGGTCATCGCGGAGCGGGTCGTGCTGGGCTCCCATGTGGTCGTGCACTGCGGCACCGTCGTCGGCGCGGACTGTGTCATCGAGGATCACGCCGTGCTGGGCAAGCGCCCCCGACTGGCGGCGAGCTCGTCCTCCGCGGCGGGAGAGGTCGGTCAGCTGCGACTGAGCGCGGGGGTGAAGGTCTGCGCGGGGGCGATCGTCTTCGCGGGCGCGCAGCTCGACGAGGACGTGATCATCGGCGATCAGGCCTACGTGCGCGAGCGGGCCCGGCTGGGCCCGCGCACCGTCATCGGTCGCGGCAGCACCGTCGACAACGACGTGCGCGTGGGAGCCCGAGCTCGCGTTCAGAGCGGCGTCTACCTGACCGCCCACACCGTCGTCGAGGACGACGTCTTCATCGGTCCGGGGGTGATCACCACCAACGACAGCACCATGGGACGCCATCCCGCCGGCGAGCCCTTGCGCGGACCGCTGTTGCGCCGCGCCTGCCGGGTGGGAGGCGCCAGCGTGCTCACGCCGGGCGTGGAGATCGGCGAGGAGGCCTTCGTGGCGGCGGGCGCGGTCGTCACTCGCGATGTCCCGTTTCGCACGGTGGTAATGGGCGTGCCCGCCCGCCGGGTGGGCGAGGTGCCCGACGGAGACCTGCTCGAGCGCTGGCGACCGATGCACCCCAGCCCCGACTGAGAGGCGCGCCTGCACCCGCCTCACCGGCCACGCCGGTCAGGGCCAACTCCGGTAAAGCCTGCGCCAGCGTCCCAAAGCGGATATACATCGCGTATGAGGAAGACGCTGGTGTCGTGTGCGCTTCTCCTCCTGGCGGGTTGCGCCGGCACCAGGACAGCGAGCAGCGTTCACCCTCCGCCTTCGCGTTACTCCGCCATGCTGCATTCGCTGAGCGGTTCGCGCGTGACCGGGAGCGCCACGCTGTCGCTGGCGGGCGATCAGCTCACGGTGAGCATCGCCGCGGCCGGGCTCCAGCCGAATTGGATCCACGAGCAGCGGCTCTACGGCTTCGAGGGCGGCGGCCGCGCGGCGGCGTGCCCCCCGCCCTCCGACCCAACACCGCCGAACGCCTCCCAGACTGCGGCTGCGTACGGGACGAGCGTCCTGAAGCTCGAGCCCTTTCCGACGGTCGGGCCGGGTGGCGACCTGCGCTACAGCCTCACCTTCAAAGTCGAGGCAAAGCGGGTGCAGCCGCTCGCCCGACGGGTGATCGTGCTCCAAGGTATGAACGCCGATGTCGGTCCGGCGGGAGCGCTCGCTTACGCCCGCAGGCTGCCGGTCGCGTGCGGCAAATTGACAGGTCCCTTGTGAGCGCGTCAAGTTTCCCCCACCTCCAACCGCCACTGAGAGGCACGCCGTGACCCTGTGGTGGCTCGGTAACGCGGTGCTGATTGCGGTGGTCGTCCCGGTCGTGATCGTCCTTCTGGAGGGAGTGCGCAAGCCGGCCCTCAAGATCAAGAGACACGCGGACCGCATCGCCGAGCACAGTCGGTCGCTGCCCGCGGGCGCGGAGCCGATCCAAGGTCTCACGCTTACCCTGGAGCTCGTCGAGGAGCTGAGCGGCGGGCTCGAGCGCTACGGGGTCGCAGTCGCCGGGCTGGCGCCAGGCGGCCCTCCCGACGGTGGCCACCGCACAGACTGGAGCGGGACGGGGCCCGGCGAGTCTCCCGACAGGTCACACGGCCCTCCCGACGGTGGGCACCGCACAGACTGGAGTGGGACGGGGCCAGGCGAGCCTCCCGACAGGTCACACGGGCATCGCACAGACTGGAGTGGGACGGCGCCAGGCGAGTCTCCCGGTGGCGGCCATCGCACAGACTGGAGCGACAGGGGAAGATGAGCCCGGCGGTCGTGACAGTTGCCTTGGCGGCCGTGATCGTGCTCGTGCTCGCCGTCTATCTGATTGGGGTGGCGGTCATCCTCAAGTCGGTGAGCTCGCGGCTCGAGGGCGTGATCCAGTCGCTCGCCACGCTCCAGGAGGGCGTACAGCCGGTCGAGTCGATCGTCGAGTCGATCGTCCCCGGCCTCGCGCAGCTGGAGCGCTCGCTCACGAGTCCCGGCGCGACGCCGGACGTGGAAGAGAGTTGAGGCCGAGCTCGAGTAGCCGCACGGGCGCGCGGGACCCGGCCCGCCATGGGATGGGCACGAGCGAGGGGGTGTCGCAACGCCTGCCGCCGTGGCGGTGGTTGGTCGCCCTGGTACTCGTGGCCGCGGGAGCGGCCGTGCTGGCTGTCGCCGTCGGGCGACACGTCGCCGGGGGGTCATTCGCTTCACACCGGTTCGTCCCCGCTCCCGCTCGCGCGCAACCGTCCGCTCCCGCTCCCGCGCAGCGCCCGCCGCGCGTCGCCGCCGCCACGCCAACCGGGTTCGTCACGTTTCGGGACTCGCGCAGGACCTTCTCGATCGCCTATCCGGCGAGCTGGCAGCGGCTGCGCTCGGGGAGCGCGGGGGTCGAGCTCCTCGCCCGTCGCGGCGGGGCGTCGCTGCTTGTGCGCACGGTCCCGACGGGCTTCACCTTCGGACCGTCGAACCTCGTTGCCGCGAGAGCACTGACCGATACGATCGTGGCCGCGGGCACCGGCGTGAGGCTGCTCGGCCGCCCCGCGCGAGTGCGGCTCGGAGGGCTCGACGGCTTCGCGTACACGTACTCGTTCGCCGCGCCAGGCGGCGAACGCGGTGCTCACGTGCACTATCTCCTATTCGACGGCACGAGGCTCATCGCGGTCGTGCTTCAGGCCTTGCCCGCCGACGAGCTGGCGCGAGCCGGTCCGGTCTTCGCGCAGATCCTCGGCACCTTCAGGCGCAGCCGCTGATCTTCCGATGCTCTGGTCGCATAGCCGATGCGCCGGCGCAGGCAACGGACCGCAGCCGCTACATCCCGCAGTAGCTCGAGCCCGCGTTTCCGGTCAGCGTGCGAAACGCCTGGATCGGCGCACTGCAGTCGATCGAGTTCGCGTGGCCGTGGAGCGTGGCGTGTCCCGTCGAGTCGGTGTGACCGGGTCCCACCTGGAAGAGCGTGCCTGACAGGTCTTGAAAGATCGGAGCCACGATGAAGGTTAACGGGACTGCGCGTTGGTTGATCCCGGCGACGTCTACGCGGATCAGGGGCGCGATGGCCAGCGTCGCGCGGAGGTTCGCAGTGATCCTGCCGACCGTGCCGCGGGTCGACCTCACGCTCCGGTCGATCGCTCCGACGCTTGTGTTGATCGCGCCGACGCGCGCGTTGATCGAGGTCGCCCGGGCGTTGATCGAACCGACGCGCGCGTTGATCGAGGTCGCCCGGGCGTTGATCGAGCCGACGTTCCCGGCGATCAGGTGCACGTTGGCGTTGATCGCTCGTGCGTTCGCGTTGATCGCTCGTGCGGTCACGTTGATCGCTCGTGCGTTCGTGTTGATCGCCAGCGCCCGGCCGTTGATCGAACCCGCGTGGCCAAGGATCGAGCCTGCCGTCGTGTTGATCTGGTTGGCCTCGGCCACGACGCGCGCCAGCTGTCCGGAGAGCGGGGTGGCGCGCCGGTAGATGCGAGCGGCGATCGTCGCGGTCGTCCCCGCCAGGGTCACCGCCCGGAGGTTGCCGTCGATTTTCGAGGTCACGTGCGAGATGACCGTGACCTGCCGGCGAATCGTGTGCGCGGCGATCAGCGTTCCGGTCAGCATGAGGACGGCGGCGAGCGCCCAAGCGATCACCACGACGAGGATCAGCCCCGCAAGTCCCCTCTGGCCGGTGAAGATGCGCATGCGTCAGACGATGGCTTAAAAACGGACCATCTAGCAGCCCTGTGCGCCGGAGCCTCCGCTCCCTTGTAGGGTCTGGTGGATCTGTGACAGGGTCAAGTTGCCGCCGGACGGCGTCGTTGGGAATTGGGGGAGCGCCCGGCAGATGCTGAGCAGGTGCTTGTTCACCTGTACGAGCCCGCCGACGATCAGGTCGGCGTCTCCGCGGACGAAACTGAGCCCCTGCGGGTTGATCGGGTCACCGTTGATCGGCTGGCCGTTTATGTCAAGGCCCGGCCTGAACGTTCCTCCGTTGAGGAAGCGCACGTGCTTCCAGATCGCGTTCGTGCCGAGTATGGGGTCGCTCTGAGCCACGGAGAGGATGGAGTGGATCTGACCGACGACCTGCTCGATGCTCGCCAGGCCGCCCTCGGCGCCAACCAGCGTGGTGGAGACATCGCCGAGGGTGCCGGAGGTGCTGCCCAGCGTCCCGGAGGTGGTCCCAAGCGTCCCGGAGGCGCGGGCCAGGGTGCTCGAGGTCTGGGCGAGCGTACCCGAGGTGCGCCTGAGGGTGGCGCCCGCGGCGCTGAGCGTGGTGGAGGTGTTACCCAGCGAGCCCGACGTGCTCACGAGCGATGAGGAGGTGCTCCCGAGCGAGCCCGAGGTGCTCACGAGCGATGAGGAGGTGCCGGTGAGTGAGCCGTTGACGCTCCCGAGCGTCGAGCCGATCGTCCCGAGCGCACCGTTGATCTGGCCGGCCTGGCCACCCAATGGCTTCAGCGCGCTGTCCACGCGGCCGAGCATCGCGTTGATGTCCTGGATGTGGGCCGGAAGCGGACGCACCTCGCCGTTTGAGCCAGCCACTGCTCGGTTGGCCTCGGCGAGCCCCGAGTCGATCGATTCGAGGGCGCCGGCGATGCCGAACAGGAACCCGATGACGACCACCACGATCAGGGTCGCGACCGCGATCCAGATCCACATCCATCGCAGCGCCGTGACGCTCGGCGTCCCTGGCCTCCGCGGTGCGGAGGACGCCACCGCGCCGCGCGGCCGCCTGACGACGGGCGTGCTCAAGGCGTGCTCAACCTCCACGCCCCTGGCAGTCGCCGTCCTGTCCGCTCATACCGACGACCTTCCTGTCGATGCAGGCGGCGTGGTCGTGGGCGAACACGGCCTGGACGATGATGTTCCCGGTGTCGCCCTTGATGCCGTGCGCGATGGAGATGCTCTGGTCCAGGAACACGTTGATCAGCCTTGCGTCCCGATCGATCAATTGCGCGACCGGGATGATCGCGGCGGCGGCCGTGTTGATGCCTCCGGCCGTGGAGCCGATCGCGCCCGCGGTCGTGTTGATCTTCCCGGCGGTCCTGTTGATCTTCCCGGCGCTCCGGTTGATCTTCCCGGCGCTCGTATTGATCTTCCCAGCGGTCGAGTTGATCGCCCCGGCGCTCGTGTTGATGCTTCCGGCGGTCGAGTTGATCGCGCCGGCGGTCGAGTTGATCGCGCCGGCGCTCGAGTTGATCGCGCCGGCGCTCGAGTTGATCGCGCCCGCGCTCGAGCTGATGTTCTGAGCGGTTGAGTCGATGGTGGCGGCGTTGAGGTCGATCAAGCCGGCCACGCTGTTGATGGCGCCGGCTGAACCCACGATCGCGGTGAGCTTGCCCTGAAGCGGGCTGGCCGAGCGCAGGATCGACGCGGCGGTGTCGTTGGTGCGCTGAAGCTGTATGACGGAGTCGGTTGCGATGTTGATGCCGCGGCCGCTCTGGGCGATCATCGCCGCCTTGCTGCTGATCCGCTGCGCGACCGAGACAGTCCGCGCGAGCAGGCTCGCCGCGAGCGCGGCGACGACGAGCACCACGGCCAGCACCAGCACACTAGTCACCGAAAAAGCAGAGCGCTTCACGGCCCCCCTCCCTGACGCCGTTCGCTGGCGGCGGCCTCGTCCTCCGCATGAGCGGAGCGAGACCGTCGTCAGTTGCCGCATCTTGTATCACGAACCACGACCTCCTGCGACACCTATGCAAAGTTGTATGTGACGCAAGCAAATTTGTATGTGACACAAAGTTGTATGTGGCATGACCAGCGGACGATGCGCGATCCGGGGGGTTGTCGCGCCAGCGGTCAAAAAGGGTATGCTCGTAGCGAAGCGGGAAGCGTGCTCTTGGAGGGGGACGACGTGGCCGGGATTCATCGATGGCATCCGTCGCGGCTATTGGCGCTCGCGGTCGGTTCTTCCTATGTCTTGGTCGGCCTGGTCGGCTTTACCGTCACGGGCGTTGACCACTGGGTGACTTACTCGGGCGCCACGCTCCTCGGCTTCGGGCTGAACGGCTTCCACAACATCGTGCACCTCGGGGTCGGCCTGCTCCTGGTCGCCGCGGCGATTCAACGCGACCCCGCGGTGACGCAGGGCGTCCTGATCGGCGGCGGGCTCGTCTATCTGCTGGCTACTTTCCTCGGCCTCACCAACCACCTCGACCAGTTGCTGTCGATCAGGGGATCGCTCGCGGCCGACAACTTCCTCCACCTGGCTAGCGGGGTGGCGGCGGTGCTCGCCGGGCTCATCGGGCGCAAGCGGGCAGCAGCCGAGACGCTCGCCGATAGGCCGGCGAGGGTCGAGACGCTGCCCGGATGAGATGCTGATCGCGGCCGACGCCTCGGGCGGTCATCCCGGCTGGTACACGGGCCTCGTGATCGGCTTTCTCGTCGTTGTCGTCGTCGTCGCGGTCGTGGGCGCGATCCTCACGTTCGCCTCCCGCATTGCCGAGCAGGGTCAGCAGACCGTCGAGTCCCTGGAGCGCGCGCGAGCGAGTACGGACGTGTTGCAGGACGTCCCGGCGATCGAGCAGTTGATCGCTCAGGTCCGCGATGCCGCGCGTGCCGCGCGCAGCACGTTGATGGCAGCACAGCGGTGACCCTGCTCGCGATCACCGCCGAGGACCGGACCTTCTGGTATGTCGCACTGGCGGTCGGGGCGGTGGTGCTGGCCGTGGTGGTCGCGCTACTCACGCTGCTGGTGCTCTTCCTGCGGGACATCGACGGGGGCATGCGCGGAGCTCTTGGCGTGGCGCAGGGAATCCTCGCTAACACCTCCGCAGCCGAGCAGTTCGAGCCGGTGCGCTCCGGCGTTCGCGAGCTTCGCGACGAGCTGTCAGTCCACGACCAGATCCTCTCGGAGCGATGACGACGACGCTCCTGATCGTCCTGACCGTGGTCGAGATACTCGCGCTGGTCGCGGTGCTCGCTATCTACCTGTGGGTGATCGCGCGCCGGCTCCGCTCGATCTGTGAGACGCTGGCCCAGATGGAGGCCGGTGTGGGCGCCATCTCAGAGCAACTGGTGCAGACGGGGACAGGCGTGGGGGGTGTCAACTGGGAGCTCGAGCAATTGGCCGACGCTCTACCCGCGCTCTTGTCAAAGGCCGAGGCGCTTGGACGCTGACGTGCGCAGCGCTCGTTCGCGCCTCGCCTACCCCGTTTGTACGAACGCGGCCGACACCGCCGACACGACCTCATCGACCTGCTCGCGCGTGAGCAGGGGACTCATGGGAAGGGCCAGGTGCTCGGCCGCGGCGCGCTCGGTGGCGGGCAGGTCGCGCTCGCCGGCCCAGGTACGCATGGCGGGCTGACGGTGCACCGGTGTGCGGTAGTAGGCCCTGTGGCCTATCTCGGCACCGGTCAGGGCGGCCGCGACCTGATCGACGCGGTCGGAGGCGATGACGTACAGATGCCATGCCGGTGCCGCTCCGGCGACCGGGGTAGGCAGCCTGACCAGATCGCCCAGGCCCGAGCGCTCGTAGTGGCGCCCGGCGCGGCGCCGGCCCTCAGACCAGTCCTCCAGGCTGGTCAGCTGCACGCGCAGGATCGCCGCCTGCAGTTCGTCTAGGCGGGAGTTGTAGCCGACGTCCTGGTAGGTGACCTTGTCGTGGGACCCGTGGAAGCGCAGCACACGCGCGCGCTCGGCGACGCGCTCGTCGGAGGTCACGATCATGCCGCCGTCGCCAAAGGCGCCCAGGTTCTTGGAGGGAAAGAAGGAGAAGGTGCCGGCCGTGCCCAGCGCGCCGGGACGCCCCTGAGGCGACAGCGAACCGGCGGCCTGGGCGGCGTCCTCGAGCACCGGCACGCCCAGGCGCTCGAGCTCGAGCACCGGTGCGACGTTGCCGAACAGGTGCACGGCGATCACCGCCTTGGTGCGGGGAGTCATCGCGGCCTTCACCGTTTCCACGCTCACGCAGTAGGTGTCCGGGTCGATATCGCAGAAGACCGGGGTCGCTCCGGTCGGCGGGATCGCCTCGGCGCTTGCGTAGAACGTGAAGGAGGGCACCACGACCTCGTCCCCGGGCCCCACGCCCATCGCCCGCAGGGCGATGGTGATGGCGTCGGTGCCGTTGGCCACGCCGACGCCGTGGGCCGCGCCGCAAAACGCGGCGAACTCCCGCTCGAACGCGGCGACCTCTGGCCCCAGGATGTAGCGCTCGCTCTCGAGCACTGAGGCGATTGCCTCCTGCATCCGTTCGCGCAGCGGTCGCAGCGGGCTTGAGGTGTCGAACAGGGGGACGGTCATCGCTTGGTGTTCAGCGGTGCGACAGCGCTGTGCGGGCGCCCGCGCGGCTCTCAGCCGGGGTGGGGGTCGGGGAGAGCGTGGTGGGCTCGCGCCGGCGCAGCCAGGCCACCGTGGCGGCCACGCCCTCTTCGACATCGATCCGGGCCCGCCAGCCGAGAAGCCGCTCGGCTTTCTCGACCGAGGGCCAGCGCCGCTCGACATCCACGGTGAACCTCGGCTGGTGAGAGAGCGCGAAATCCTGCGGGTCGCGACCGCAGGCCTCCCACACGATGCGGGCGATCTCCGCCACCGTGAGCTCGCGCGAGGCGGAGATGTTGAAGTCCTCGTTCAGCGCGGCCGGGGAGCCCATCGCACACACGATTCCGTCGGCGATGTCGTCGATGTGCGTGAGCGTGCGCGTCTGCTCTCCGGAGCCGAAGATCTCAAGCGGGTTCTGGCCCGCCAGGACCTTGGCGATCAGGTCGGGCACCGCGTGGGCGATGCCGGGTTCGGCGTCGGGCACCTCGCCCGGACCGTAGGCGTTGAACGGGCGGCAGATCGTGTAGGCCAATCCATGTTCCTCGTGGGCGGCCCGGCAGTACACCTCGCCGGTGAGCTTGGAAAAACCGTAGGCCGACAGGGGCACCGGGCAGTCGGGCAGGTAGTCCTCCGGGGTCGGATAGCGCTCGGCGCGCTCGAAGACCATCGAGGAGGACACGTAGACGAACCGCTCGACGTCGTGGTCCAGCGCGGCGCGCACCACGGCGTTGTACAGGGCATTGTTGACCTCGGTCAGCGTGTGAGGGAGGCGGTGGAAGTTGGCGATGCCTCCCACGATCGCCGCGAGGTGGATGACGTGGGTGCAGCCCGCGATGGCCAGGCGGGCCTGCGCGAGCTCGCGCAGGTCGCCGCGATGGACCTCGCAGCCCTCGCGCATCCACTGCGGCGCCGGACGCTGGTCGGACACGCGCACCTCCCAGGCGGGGTCGGCGAGCAGGCGCCGTACGACCGCGGCCCCGATCGTGCCGGCGCCCCCGGTGACGAGCACCCGGCTCACGTGACCCGCGCCAGGGCGCTGATCTCCGACGCGTAGGCGAATACCTGACCGGCGCCCCAGCAGTTCCACGGATCCACCACCAGGCAGTCGCCTGCGGCCAGGCGGGTGAGGGTGGCCAGGGCCGCGGGCTCGCGGAACGCGGTGTGGTTGGCGGCCACCATCACCACCTCCGCGCCGGATACGGCGTCATCGAAGGAGGCGGTGGGGGTGGGCACGAGCGGGTCGTGGACGGCCACGTCGGCCAGCTCGCGCTCGAGCAGGCGCACGAGCTTGTGAGCCAGCGAGTCGCGCTCGTCGTCGGTGTCCGCCTTGAAGGCGAGCCCCAGGACGGCGATCTTGCGGTTGGCCATGGTCCCCAGACGTCGGCGCACTCCCTCCACGAGAAACAGCGGGACGGACTCGTGCACACGCGAGACGGCCAGCAGCATGCCCGGCGCGTTGGAGCGCTCTTCGGAGAAGGTGAAGTCCTTGCGCAGGCACGTGCCTGCGGTCAGTCCCGGCTGGGCGATGCCTCCGCGGGGGTAGTCGCGGTTGATGAGGTCGATTACCGCGAACACGTTCGCGCCGTAGCGCTCGCAGTCCATCATCAGCAGATTGGGCAGGGCAAACGTCGCGTAGCGCAGGATGTTCGTCCAGATCTTGGCCAGCTCAGCCTGCACCGGGGTCGTCTGGACGATCGGCGCGCGAAACACCTCAAAGAGACCGGCCACCGCATCGCCGGAGGCCTCACCCACGCCGCCGATGATGCAGGGCAGCGTGTCGATCTCCCGCAGGAAGCGGCCCGCGGCGATGCGTTCGGGGGCGTGGGCGACGAAGATGTCCTGCCCCACCCGCAGGCCGCGGTGCTTGGCCAGGTAACCGGCGACGAAGTCGGTCGTGCCCGGCGCGATGGTCGAGCGCAGGGTGAGCGCGTGGCCGACAGCAAGCACCGGCAGCAGGTCATCCAGAGCCGAGCGTATGTCGCGCATGTCGATCTCGATATGGGAGAACGACGGGGTCCCCAGCGTGATGACGATGTGACGCGACGCCGCGGCGTCCGCCACCCGATCGGACAGTCGCAGGCGTCCGTCGGCGTGGACCCGGTCGAGCAGCTCCTGCGCGCCCTCCTCCTCGAAGGGCATCACGCCGTCGCGCACGGCGCTCAGGCGGGTCGGATCGTTGTCCACGCCGATGACACGCAGTCCGCGGTCGGCGAAGCTCAGTGCCAGGGGCAGGCCCACCCGCCCCAGGCCGATTATGGATACGTCAGCAGTCACGGGCCCGCTGGAGGTTAGCGGCGCCTCGCGGGCGCCCATGATCGCGAGCGGCCACCGTCCACGGCCCTGAGAAGCCCCTGTCGGCAGGCGTCGGCGAGCCTCAGCCGCGCTGCGCGCGTGCCCACTGCCGGGCGAAACCGAGCACGAAGCGCGGGTTGTAGCGCACGTAGCGAGGCCAGAGCCGGCGCGGCTCACGGGCCAGGCGGTAGGCCCACTCGAGTCCGTGCCTCTGCATCCATGCGGGCGCCTGGGGCACGAGCCCGGCGTGGAAGTCGAAGGCGGCGCCCACGCCCACCATGACGGGCACCTGTAGCCGAGGGCGCATGGCGGCCATCCACAGCTCCTGCTTGGGCTGCCCGGTCCCCACCCACACCACGTCGGCGTCGGAGCGGTTGATGTCCTCGATCACCCATCGCTCCTCCTCGTCGGTCAGGGACCGAAACGGTGGGGAGTAGCCGCCGACTATGCGCAGCCCGGCGAAGCGCTGACGCAGGCGAAGGTTCAGCTGCCCCAGCGCCTCCTCGTCGCGTCCGCCGTAGAGATAGATGGTGCGACCGTCCCGCGCTGCGTGCTCGCAGTAGCGGAGCATCAGGTCGGGCCCGTAGACGCGGGAGGCTCCCCGGTGACCCAGGGCGCGCAGTGCCCACACCAGCGGCTGGCCGTCGGGCACGGCCAGGTCGGCGCCGAGCACGGCCTGACGGGTCTGTTCGTCCTCGCGGGCGACCATGATCAGGTGCACGGCGGCCGCGGTGACGTAGGCCCGCCGACCGGCGGCGACCACGCCGTCCATCCAGTCGATGACCTGCTCGTAGTCGCACAGGCCGAGCGGGACCCCGAGTACGGCAACGGTGGCCGGACGCGGCGCGTGGCGGGTGTCGGCGGGGTCCGTGCGCTGCGGATCCTCGCGTTGCGATGGGTTGGCGCTCTCGGGCATTGGAGTGCAGGGCGGGCAGGAAGTGCTCCTGACCAGCGGAAACGTCGGTGAGCGTCGAAAGTGTCGCCCACGGACACGGCAGCTGGCGCAGGGTGCGGCTGACGCGAGCTCGCGGATCAGGGTACCCATCTCGGGGTCACGGGATACGCTGGCGCCAGCGTGGCCATCGACCCCTCCTTCTGGTCTGAGCGGCCCGCGGCGTTTGGCATGGACGGCGCCGCATGAGCCCGCTCGCGCTGCGCCGCTACCGGGCCGAACGCCTGCTGCGACGCGACTTCGACGGCCTGCGCAGCCTCGTCCTGGGTTCGGTGCGTCGGCGTCTGGGCGCGCGCTCGGTACGCCTGGACGCCGATGACCTGGAGGCCTGCTACGCCCAGGCCTGGCAGGGCCTCTACGCCGCGGTGCTCTCCGGTCAGGAGGTGGCCAATCCCGCGGGCTGGCTGATCCTCGTCACCTTCCGGCGCGCCATCGAGGACGATCGCTCCCGCTGGCGCGCGCGTCTGACCCGCGACGGCGAGCTGCCCGAGCAGGTCTGCGAGCCTGACTATCCGGGACGCCTGGACGACATGGACCGTCTTCGCCAGCTCTTCGAGGCTCTGCGGGGACGTCTGAGCCGGCGCGAGTGCGAAGCGGCGAGCCTCTGTTACCTGCAGGGTCTGACCCGCGCAGAGGCGGCAACCCGGCTGGGCATCAGCGAATCACGCATGCGCAAGCTCATGGACGGTGGAGGTGGCGAGGCCGGGGTCGCGGCCAAGGTCGGTGCGCTGCTGAGCCTGATCGGCGCTGGGCGCTGGTGCGAGGAGCAGGCGTCTCTGATGCGCGGTCTGGCCTTTGGCCTGCTCGATCCCGCGGGTGAGCGCCACCGCCTGGCGGTCCTCCACCAGCGTGAGTGCTCCGCTTGCCGCGCCTACGTGGCTTCGTTGCGCGGGCTGGCCGCCGCGCTGCCACCTGTGCTCCTACCCGGCCTGAAGCTCGGCGGCGCGGCGACGGGGATGGCAGCGGCCGCCTCGACCGGCGCGGGAGCGAGCGGGGGTGCCGGCGCCGTGGCTGGTGCCGGCACGGGCGCGGCGAGCGCGACGGGCGCGGCCGCCACCGGTCTGGGCGGTGGCGGCGCGGTGACTCTGGGTGGCCTTCCCCTGGCCAAGCTGGCCGCGGGTGGCGCGCTGACCCTCGGCCTGGCCGCGGGAGGCGTCGCTCTGACCACACGACCGCGGCTCCTCCCACGCCCCTCTGGGTCGCTCCCGCAGCGCACGCGCTCCGCAGACCGGTCAGCGCTCGCTGCGAGGTCCGTCGTCGCGGCACCGGTCCTCGCTCGCGCTCGGTCTGTTTCCGGGACCGGTAGCCCGCGCCGGGCTCTGCACGTCAGGGCCACCCGACACGCTCGCTCTGCGACGACGTCGATTTCCTTCGGTCCCGTGCGCGTCGGCGCCGCGGGGACCGCCCCTGGCAGCGCACGGCGCGAGTTCGGCCTCGAGCGCCGTGCGTCGGGTGCCCCGCCGACGGCGAACGGCGTGGCGGGCGCCTCGAGCGCCGTCCCGGCGTCGGGTCATCCGCCGCCCGCGGCGGGCAACCGCGCACGGCGCGAGTTCGGCCGCGCGCTGCGTCCGTGACGGGCCCCGCGCCGCGCGTGGCCGTGGTGGGCCACGTGGAGTGGGTGGAGTTTGCCCGCATCGACGTCATGCCCAGGCCCGGTGAGGTGGGGCACGCCACGCACACGGGTTGGGAGCCCGCCGGCGGCGGCGCCGTGGCCGCCGTGCAGCTGGCCCGCCTAGCCGGGCGGGCGACCCTGTTCACCGCGCTGGGAGACGACGAGCACGGCCGCTCGGCGCGCGACCGTCTGACCGAGCTGGGGGTGTGTGTCCATGCCGCGCTTCGCCCTCAGCCCACTCGCCGCGCGCTGACGGTCATCGATGATCGCGGTGAGCGCACGATCGTCACGCTGGGCGAGCGCCTGGCCCCTCGCGCCGCCGACCCCCTCCCCTGGGAGCTGCTGGCCCAGACCGATGCGGTCTACTTCACCGCCGGGGACGCCGGCGCTCTGCAAGCGGCGCGCGGCGCTCGCGTGCTGGTGGCCACTCCGCGGGCGCGCATGGCCGTGGACGGCGGCGTGACGCTGGACGCGCTCGTGCTCAGCGCGCACGATCCCGACGAGCAGCACGAGGCCCAGCGCACGCCCCCCGACACCGTGGCGCTGAGCGTGTTCACGGAGGGCGCCCAGGGGGGCCGCTACCGCAGGCGTGACGGGCGCAGCGGCACGTGGGACGCCGCCCAGCTCCCCGGGCGCCCGGCGGACTCCTACGGCTGTGGAGACTCGTTCGCCGCGGGGCTCGCTTTTGCCCTGGGCGCAGGCTCAGCCCTCGACGACGCCCTGGGCCTGGCCGCCCGCTGCGGCGCCACGTGCCTGACGGGCCACGGACCCTACGAGCGCCAGCTCAGCGCCGCGGATCTTTAGGCGACGCCTCAGCGCCCGAAGACACGCGCCAAGCGCCCCAGCAGGAGCAGGTTGCCGCGAACGCGCAGGCGCCCGCCGAGCAGCACCCGGCGCGCGTCCAGGCGTCGGCCCATGATGTCCGCCCAATCCTGAAAGGAGACGCTCAGGCGCAGGTCCGCACAGGCCGCCGCGCCCTCGCGCGCGACACTCACGTCGTCGCCGACCGTGAGGTGCCAGCAGCCCACGTCCTCATCGGTGAAGTCCCACTGGAAGGTGGTCGCCCGCCGCAGGCCGTGCTCGCGCGAGCTCGATCGCGCGAGGGTGTCGAACATGAGCGCCACCGTCTCGGGGTCGCGCCTTGTCGGTCCCTCGCGGGTGCCGAGGATCCCCCGCTGCACCATCGTGCGACCGCGCCGGGTGATCTCGATCGGCGTCATGCCGCGCGGCAGCACGGCCGGGCCGGGCAGGGTCTCCAGGGGCAGTCCCGCGCTGCGCATCTTGGACTGCAGTGAGGTCACCCCTTCCAGGCCCACCTCGTCGAAGCTCGAGCCGAAGACCGTCAGGTAGCTCTCATCCCAGCCGGGAGGCGCGAGCACCTGCGAGGTGTGGGGGATGACCTCGCGCAGCAACTCGGCGACCGCGCCGGCGCAGCGGGGATCCTCACGCTGCAGATCGGACAGGAGCTTCACACCGAAGCCGATGTGGCGCTGCTCGTCGCTGGCGATGTTGAGCATGCCCTCGCGGAAGGCGGGCAACAGGTCGCGCTCCTCCAGATAGGAGACGATCATGTGCTGTCCGGGCTGGGCCAGCGTGGCCTCCACGACGATGTGGTAGAGGGCCACCGCTGCCGCCAGCCGTGGCCTGGAGGGGTCGGCCCGCAGCTGTAGAGCCATCGTGTCCAGGCGGTCGAAGACGCGGCGAAATCCCGGGGTCAGCTGGGGGCGTATGGCCCGCAGGCCGTCGGCTGCGCTGCCGTCCCCGATCCCGCACACCTCGCTCATGAAGCGCTTGAAGAAGACGGTGTGGCGCGCCTCGTCGGCCTGTTGGGTGGCCAGAAAGTACTTCTGCTCCTCGCGTGGCGCGGCGTCGATGTAGGGAGACAGGGTGTCCGTCACCGCATCCTCCCCCCAGAAGAAGAGCGCGTAGTTCCACAGGGCCGCCTGGCGCTCGAAGGGGCTGAAGCGCTCACGCCACTGGCGCGCGTCCTCGGTGAAGTCCAGCTCCGTCGCGCTCCAGTTACCTCGCTCCCAGCGTGCGTACAGATCCTCATAGGAGATCGCGTCGGTGGCGAGGGTGGAAGGTGGCGCGGTGGGCGCGGCGGTGGCCATGGCGAGCTCCCGGTCTATTGGTGAGAACTGACCACCGCAGGCTCGGGGGCGACACCCAACCGCAGTGGCCTTCCTCGACGATAATGAACGCTATCGCAATAGCGGACGTTCTCACCATACACTCATCCGATGCCGTCCCGCATGACCCGCCAACAGAGCAAGGCGGCCACGCGCGAGCGCCTGCTCAGCGCCGCTCGGCGCGTGTTCGCCCGACGCGGCTTCCACGGAGCGTCGGTGGACGAGGTCGCGGCCGAGGCCGGGTTCTCGACCGGAGCGCTTTACTCGAACTTCGGGGGTAAGGAGGATCTGTTCCTGGAGCTCATGGAACACGAGGTCAGCAGCAAGATCGCCGACATCGCCGCCGCGGTTGACCAGACCGCCAGCATGGCCGAGCGTGCCCGGGGCGGCGCCGCGCAGTGGATGTCGTTCGTCGAGCGCGAGCCCGAGATGCTGCTCCTGTTCATGGAGTTCTGGGCCTACGCGGTGCGCGATCCGGCCGTGCGCCCTCAGATGGCCGCGCGCTTTGCCGACATCCGTCGCATGCTCACGCGCCTGATTGCCGACGGACTGGGAGACTTCGGCCTCGAGCCGGCGATTCCCGCCGAGCAGCTCGCGATGGCGGTGGACGCGCTGGCCGACGGCATCGCCCGCCAGAAGCTCGCCGATCCACGCGCGGTTCCCGATGGGCTGCTCGGCTCGGCGCTGTCGCTGCTGCTGGCCGGGGCGGTGCGCCCGGCGGCCGGCGGCCAAGCGCACGAGGAAGGGACACGGCATCGGTCGAGCGCCCTGCTCACCGGTTCCCCACCGGGTCGACCTGGGTAGGAGACCCCTGGGGGTACTACTGCCCGCGGAGCCCGGCAGTGCAAACGCCGCGGGCCCCAAGCGTCTGCGCGCAGTGACGGTGGCTGGAGCGGGCAATACGCTGCGTTTTTGGGCTCACCGCGCCGACCGACCCCACCGACGGTTAGCACGCAAGACGGACCGCGTCGATATTCGCCGCGATTCCGCGAGGGTCTAAACCAAATGACCAAGCCGGCCGATACCCACTTCGCGATGTGCAAGCGTGCGGTCATACTCGCCGGCGGCAAGGGATCCCGCTTGGCCCCATACACGACGGTGATCCCCAAGCCCCTGCTGCCGATCGGCGATCGGGCCATCCTCGACGTGATCCTGCGCCAGCTGAGCGCCTACGGCTTCACCGAGATCAGCCTCGCGGTGGGCTACCTGAGCCATCTGATCAAAGCGGTCATCGGCGACGGATCTGACTTCGGCGTGTGCATCGACTACCACGAGGAGAAGGTGCCCCTGGGTACCGCCGGTGCGCTGGCGTCGATCGACGGTCTGGACGAGCCCTTCCTGGTTATGAACGGCGACGTGCTCACCACGCTGGACTACCGTGCGCTCTATGACGCGCACGTCAGCGAGGGCAACGCGCTGACCATCGCCACCCACCGGCGCGTCGTGCAGACCGACTACGGCGTGTTGCACCTGGACGGCGACTCAGGCCCCCTGAGTCGTGTGCGCGGGTTCGAGGAGAAGCCCGAGATCCCCTACGTGGTCAGCATGGGGGTGTACGTGCTGGACCCCAGCGTCCTGCGCCTGATGAAGGCTGATGAGCGTGTCGACGTCCCCGAACTGGTGCTGCGCCTGCTCTCCGACGGTCGCCGCGTCGGCTCCTACCTGTACGACGGATACTGGCTGGACATCGGACGCCACGACGACTACGTGCGCGCCACTGAGGACTATGACTCCGTGGTGGCCAACCTGCCCGTGCTCGCCCGGCTCGACGCCTGAGCGGTGTCGCCTCGGGGCGGCGCATTGTGAGGCGCTCGAGGCCGTAGGCTTGCCAGTCTTCCAGCGAGCGAGAGCGGTGCGTGTGCTTCACCGATCAAGCCACTGAGTCCTGCGGTCGATGTCTCGTTTGCCGATGTCGTCACTCGCCACCACCCCGGACGCATCCGCGCCGGGGACCGTAAGCGCTTCGCGCGCTCCCGCGAGCAGCGAGCAGCGGCTCTGGCGCAGCGCGCTCGCGTTCGTGCCCGCCGTCGGTGTGCTTGCCCTGTGGATCGCCTGGATCCCGCAGGACGGCGGCTACTTCGCCAGCGAGTGGTATCCGGGGGCGCTCCTCACCGTTCTCATGCTCGGCGTGCTCGGGGTGGCGCGTGGGGGGGTGCTCCCGGAGTCGAGGGCGGCCCGCGCGGCGCTCGCCGCGTTCGGCGCCCTTGTGCTCTTCAGCTACGCCTCGATGCTTTGGGCGGGCTCCCCGGGAGACGGGTGGGAGGCTTCGAACAAGCTCGTCCTCTACCTCGCGACGGGGTGGCTGCTGGCGCTCTTGCCCTGGCGCCGGACGTCGGCGACGCTGCTGCTGGGTGCCTGGACCCTCGGGGTGGCGATCGTATGTCTTGTGGTCCTGCTGGGGGCGCTGCACGCGACCGAGCTCAGTGGCTACATCCAGGCCGCACGCTGGCAGGAGCCCTCCGGCTACGCCAACGGTACGGCGGCCATCGCCGTGATCGCGTTCTGGCCTGCCCTGCTCCTGTCCGCTCGGCGTGACCTGCCGGCCCTGGCCCAGGCTGCGTTCATGGGTGTCGCCGTGTTTCTGCTCGAGTTCGGCCAATTGCCCCAGAGCCGAGGCTCGCTCATAGCACTCGTCCTCACGGCGCCGGCGCTCGTCGCCCTGGCGCCTCAACGTGTGAGACTGACAACTCGCCTGCTACTGGTCGGGGGCGCCATCGCGCTGTCCCTGGGACCCGTTTGGGCCGTTTACGGGCACGTCAACGCCACGCCTCCGCTGCCCGCGGTGCCCGCACTCCACCATGCGGCCATCATGATGGCCACCACCGCTGTGCTGGCGGCCGCGGCCGTTCTCCTGCTCGTGCTGGCCGAGCGCTGCTTCGTCGCTTCGCCGCGGCTCATACGTGTCGTCTCGCGCGGGCTGGCCCTGATCGTCGTAGCCCTGGTCGCGGGCGGCGCGGCGCTGGGTGTCGCGAACAGCGCGCGCATCTCCCGCTACGCGACCACCTTCGCCCATCCCTCGAACGCGCTGAACGGATCCTCGCCGAGGATCCTCGCCGGCGACCTCGAGGAGCGCTCCGATTACTGGCGCTTTTCCCTGCACGCCTTCTCCAGCGCTCCGGTGGCCGGGATCGGGAGCGGAAACTTCGAGTACGGGTACACGCGCGGACGACACGTGCCCAAGTTCGCGCGATATGCGCACGACATCTGGCTGCGGGTGCTGGCTGAAGACGGCGTGGTGGGAGCCCTGTTGTTCGTGGCCCTCCTGGGCTCCCTGGGAGTGGGCCTCATTCTGGCCGCACGCCGCGCGTCGCCGCCGACACGCAGCATCGTGGCCGCCGCGGGGACTGTGCTCTTTTACTTCCTGGCCCACGCCTCCGTGGACTGGCTCGACGAGATCCCGGCCGTCGCCGCGCCGGCGCTGGCGCTGCCCTTCGTCGCCCTCGCCGTCGCGCACCGTCCGCACGCCGCTGTGAATAGCGGCACGTCGGCCTGGCGCGGGCGGCTCGCGGCGGCACGGCACCCCGGCCCGCTGAGGGTGGCGGCGACCGTCAGCGGCGTGGCGCTGCTGCTCGCGGCAACCGCATCGCTGACCTTTCCCTACCTGTCGCTCAGATTCGTCCATCGCGCCTACGCGGTCGAGGCCGCCAGTCCCTCGGCCGCGCTTGCCGATTTCCGTCGGGCCGCCAAGCTCAATCCCATCAGTCCCAGACCCTGGTACGCGGCCGGGGTGCTGGCCACCGAGACGCACGACCCCGCGGCTGCGCGCGACGCCTTTGCGCACGCGCTACGCCTCGAGGACAACTGGCTCCCGCACTTCGAGCTTGCTCTGCTCGCCGCCGGCGGTCGGCAGGGTGCCGAGGCTCGCCGCCAGATCACTCGCGCCGCCGCCCTGAATCCCCCCGACCCCCTGGTGGAGTACGCTGCAGGCCTGATCGGCCGCCGATCGCGAGTCGATCCCGCCGCGGTCAACGCGCAGGTTCTCAACCAGCCCCTTTACAAGCAGCCCAGGGTACCCTAGGCTGGTATGCGCAATGGATTGCGTCGACGAACATACAAGGAGCCACGGCATCGTGCGAAACAAGATCATCACCCTTTCAGTAGTGCTCGGCCTGTGCGTGCCCGGCGTTGCGGCTGCCGCGACGCCGACGCAGGACACTTACAGCGGGTCGCTCGGCCAGGTGTCGGGCGCCAGCAACGGCGGCGGCCCCAGCAACGGAACCGGGCCCAGCGACGCTGCTCGCAGCGGAACGCCCGCGAGCGCGACCAGCCCAAGCTCGTCCGCTCATGTAGCCGCCAGCACGAGTACGCCGAGCACCACCAGCTCCGCGACCCCGTCCTCAAGCGGCACCCTGCCCTTCACCGGCCTCGACATCGGCGTCGTGGCGGCCATCGGCCTGGGTCTCGCCGGTCTTGGGTTTGCCACGCGGCGCGCAACGCGCACCGCCAGCAGCGTTCGCCCGTAACGCGAACGCGACTCACAACAGCGAAGCAAGCGGGCGCCCCAGCGGCGCCCGCTCTGCGATTCCGGGGGTCACTTCAGCCGGCCAGAGTGCGCGCGCGACGTCGGATGGTCTCGGGCAGTCGGTCCAGCCTCGCAACGACGGACCGGGCAGCGCGTCCTCTGAATCCCTGAGCCACCAACAGGGTGCGCACCCCGGGGTCTGTCGAGGTGAAGCGCCCCTTGTAAGGCTCCGCCCCGCGCAGGAACCAGTATGCCTGCGCTCCGTCGTTGAGCGCGGCGCGTATCGTCTGACACGTCAGTACGAACCCCACTGAATCTCTGTCGCGGGCCGGGTCTCGGCCCACTTGGTAGGACCACTCCGCCCAGCCGAAGCGGAAGCCATACCAGGCGGCCACCGGCTGGCCGTCAAGCTCCATGATCCATAGGCGCAGCCATCCACGCCCCTGAGCCAGGCGGGCAAAGTCGCGGTGAAAGGCCTGTCGGGACGAGTCCAACGCCCCTGAGCCCGACTGCTGCCAGCGAGCCTGGTGCAGGCCGAACAGAACCGTGAGATCGTCGTCCAGTCGATCGGGATCGGTGGACAGCCGGTAGGTGAGCCGGTGACTGCGCTTCAGCCGGCGCTCCAACTTCCCTATCTGCCGGCGCAGATTGGCGGTGTATCCGCTCAGCAGCTCCTCCCAGCTGCGGCCCTGGAAGCTGAGGATGGGAAATCCCTCTTCCACAACGAGGGTGGCCGATGTCCCGCGCGGCAGGACTCTGCCGTCGCGCAGACGCTCGG
>JAABUQ010002878.1_pt1 | contig 32896 bp, 17 predicted proteins | sample 5560001 | NCBI WGS metagenome assembly JAABUQ01 (sample SAMN10711888, study PRJNA513371) | rock metagenome | isolation source: Antarctica rocks | place: Antarctica: Victoria Land, Finger Mt nord | collected 2015-12-18 | reverse complement strand
CGGGTGGTGGTGGGGGGAGGGATGGTGGAGTGGGAGCCGGTGGGAAGAGTGCAAGGGGGGTAGGGCCGAGTGTGGAGGTTAGGCTGGAGGACGCGAGAGCAATATTGTTGAGGGTGGGGGATGATGGAGAGGTTGGAGAGGGGGGGTTGAGAAGGGTGGGTTTTGAGGTTGGGGAGTGGGTTAGGGGGAGGAGTGGGGAGGAGAGGAGGACGAGCTGATGGGTGAGCGGTGGAGATGGTTTTGGGAGATTTGATATAAGTGATATATTAATGGATTGTGATTAATGGATTGAGAGTTTTTGCAGTTCGTCGATGACTTCTTGGAAGTCTTCGAGGTCGACTTTGCCGCTGCTGATCTGGTCTACCCATCGAGGGAGATCTTTGGTGATGCTGAGTCCGTGGTTGAGCAGCGCGGTGTAGACGCACCCCAGAGCGACGGCTCGAGCGGGGAAGAGTTTCGAGAGGTTGTAGTTCTTGCATCTGGAAGGGTTTCACTTCAAGTCAGTAGACGTCTTGTGAGCTTACGAAAACGGTGCCAATATCGAGTGCAATACTCTCTGCCGCACAAATATCCGACAGCTTTGAATGATCCCAACTCCTCAATCGAAGAGCCACCACTTGTCCGCACCCCGACGAGCATTTCATAAATCACAACGAGGCGCTTCTCCCTCCGGTAAGATCACGAGAAGTCGAAAAGCATTGACTTACGCTCTCAACCCCCACCCCCAAACACCCCTCCCCACCCTCATCGTCCTCCATCCCCCCTCCTCAACCCCATACTCCATCCTCTCCTCCCTACCCCACCCCTCATAGTCCTCCCCCGCCTCTACCCCCTCCATCGCCCTCTCCAGATACCTCCCTAGAAAATCCATCGGGCTCGCCAACCTCAGCTGAAACCCCAGCGCCCTCAGCAGGATTAACTCCGCCTGCACGAGCGTCGCGCGAAGAGTGTCGTATGTCTCTGAGGGGATAGTCAGAGGGGCTGCTAGCGGGTTGGGTTGCGTGTTGTGCTGCGGTTTTGATTGGGTGTGAGGGGTGGAAGGTGGGGGGTGTAGAAGGCGGTGGGCGGGGAGGAGGATGGCGCGGAGGCGGCGGGGGGATTCGGTCGCTTTGGAGGCGAGGGAGAGGGTGGCTAGGGCGAGGGTCTAGTAGGGAAAGGATGAGATTTTAGAGCGTGATCCTTGGGGCAGGTGAGAGGAGCGGAGGGAGACGGACGTACGGGTCTAGAGGGTCGGGGGTTTGCGAGGTGCGGAAGAAGCGGCGGTATTTGTTGAGGTAGTTGTAGGACATGGCGAGGGTTTCGTCGGGACTAAGGGGAGGAGTCAGCTTGAGTTTTCAGGACGAGGAAAGAGGGGAGTCGAAATACAGTCTGAGTATGTCGGCAAGGGTGTCGGTGAAGGCGGATGGGTCTTTGGGCACAGGCATTGCGAGGCAGGGACTTCGTGAAATATCTGCGAAAGCTGCCTTGGGCCGAGCAGGGACTATGTCGGAGAGTGGGTCGACATTCAAAAGCTCTTAGAGCCTAAAGACTTTCCAGTCCCCAGCGCCAAGGTGACTGAAATCTGCGCAACGATCTTCCTGCATTGAGATTCGGGTAAGAGCCGCTTTACAGTCGCGTAATCTGGGTGATCGTCGCGCGACTTGGGTGCGATATAGATGGGCGGCATAATAGTCGAGTAAAGTTGGCTGCTGTCTGATTAAGATTGACGATCTCTCTTTACTACGTTCGCAAGTCCCTTTTTTCAATTTCTATTGATAACTGCTAGATAGACGCTTTCCACGCGCTGATTGCTGAGCTCTCTGTGTCGGGGATTACCCTGTGATGGATTGGTTTTCACAGAGAGCTCCCCAGCCATCAGGCCAAAAGACGCAATATCAGGAGGATATCCGGGGGCAAATTTGGTGGGTGATCAGCGGTTGACCCCGCCAAAACAGTCAGCCAGCGAGATATTACCTTTTCGAGAAAACCTCGAGATAAAAGTCTATCCTTGAAATTTTAGGTGCGAAAATTATCTAAATCGATAAGAATTCTTTATGTTCTCTATTAAGTACATAATATAAATAAGAATTACTAGTTTAAAATATTTGAATTTGAAGTCTATATAAATTGCATCTATTGCGCATATAAGAAATTTATTTAAAGTTAAAAAAATTGTCTTAATTCTTTTGTTTTTGACTCTAAAATTGTTAAGAACAAAGTCTTTTTTATAATTATTTCTTAAGTCTCTTTGCAATTGCAAATCAATATCTAATTAAAATTCTTAACAATATATATAAAACAAATATCTAATATATCTTCGAAAAAGTTATTTGTTTGCGAGAAAATTGCTCAAATTTTGTTGTTTTTAACTCTTAAACAATTAAGAACAAATTTTTTTTATAGTTTTTTTTTGTTCTTTTTGTTTGCAATCTACAATTTGAAAGCTTTTTATAATTGCGTTGCAAATATATTTAATGTTAATTTTTTTATAATTTTTTTTATCTTTATTGTTATTATTGTAATCTCTATAGAGTCTTTCTAATTCTAAACTTTAATATAGATAATTTTAATAATAATATAACGTTTAAAGTAAAACTTTTTATCTTTGTTGTCTTAGCTTTTATATTACGCGTAGTTGTATTAATTGTTTAATAAAATTACAAAAAAAAAACAATTTTAAGATTTATAGTTTATTTCTCAAAGAGATTAATAATTGTTTGTATCTAACAATTTAGAAAATAAATTAATAATAAAGAAAAAAAGAATTGTTAAAGCTTTATTGTAAATAGTAAGATAATTTATTTTGTAAATAATACAAAAGATATAAAGATAAAAATTGTAAATAAAAACAATTAAGATTAAAGTTAAGAATTAATAAATATAAATATATTTTTTGTTATTAAATTAAGAAGTTTTTATCTCTTTATAAAGATTAATTTAAAAATTATTTTATTGTTTAGAAATTATTTAATTTGCTTTTTATTTTTGTTGTTTATTTATATTATAAATTAAAGTTATTAAAAATTAAATTTAACAATAAAATATTTAGATTAAATACTTGTTGCTTTAGCAACAATATTGTTAATCTAATTTATATATTAAGATTTCGATTTTTATTTTCTAAATAAGTAGCAATATTAATAACAAAAACAAGATATAAAGAATATTTAAAGATTTTATAATGTTAAAGAGAGTAAATAGAATATTAACTACAAAGAATAACAAAGTTTTGTAAAAAAACAACGCGTAAATAATTTAGAAACTTTAGAAATTATTTTGTAATAATATTGTTAATCTTTTATTGCAACTAGTAATCTAACTTTGAAAAAATTATTTAAATAAGTTTTTTCGAAAATTGCATTTGCGTTTTTGCAATAAAACAAACGCTTATATACTTTAATTAAAAGTTTGTTATATTGCGTATAAATTAACGAAATAAAAAGATAAAATAATTCTTGTGCATAAAGTTGTTAATTTATTACTTTTGTTGCTAGATTTAATCGATATTTATATTTAATTTTTTAGTTTCTCTTGCTTTAGAGTTTTGTTTAGTATATGTTTTTTTTTGAAATTTTAATATTTAAAGTATTGTAAATCTTTTTAATTTAATCTTGTTATATAGAATTCAAAATTTCTTTAATAATTTGTTAAGAAATATTTAAAAAAAATAAGCAAAATCTTTAAAAACAAAAGTATTAATAAAATATAAATTAATAATAATGTTATTTAATTATATATAATTTGTAATCTTAATAAATATTAAATAGGTTTATTACAATTGTTGTCTAAAGTTATAATAACAATTAAAGCAATATTATAAATATAATATAGTTGTTTCAAAATTGTGCTTTTAAGCACAAATTTTTTGAAAAAAGTTATTTTTAAAAATTTTCTATAATTTAAGAAATTATTACTTGAAAAACAATTATATTAATAACAAAATTTATAACAATAAAACTTTAAAATAACAATACGTACTTTTGTAAAATAAAAAAGATATATCGAAATTATAAAAAATAAAGAAATAAAACAATATAGATATAAAACGCAACAATATAAAAAAAAATAAAAAAGATTTTCTTCGAACAATTGAAAACAATATTTAAAGACTTTAAATATATTTGTTTTAAAACTCTAAATTTATTAATAAATAGCACTTATTTATTAATTAATATTTAAATATTGTATTAGTTCTTATTAGTCTTAAACAAAAGAATTTTTTTATTAAATTGCTTTTATTGTTATACAAAGTAATTAGTTATTATATTAAAAATACAAAGTCATATATTTCAATATCTTAATAATCTCTAATATTTAATTTAATTGTTTTAATTAATTTTGTTATTACTTATAATATAAAAAAAATATAGAATTAATATCGAGTTCTTATTTTTAAAATATAATAATTACAAATTAGAAAACTTTGCACGTTAATATAATTTCTTTTGTAAAATAAAAATAAAATTTAAAAAAAAAATTTAAAATGCTTTGCAAAAAATAATCGAAAATAATATACTTAGTATTTGCGAAATATTATTAAAAAAAGTTAAATATTTATTTTAATTTTTGCAAATTATAGTTATTAACAATAATTTTTTTGCTGCAATTTTTGTAATAATTTTTAGTCTTTTCATATTAAATAATTTGTTAAGTTTATATTAGACTTTAAAGTATTATATTGTTAAAATTAAAATAATAATTAAAGACTTTAACAATTTAACAATAATAAAGATTTATTAACTTTGTTTTGTAGTTTTAAATATTTTAATACTTTAATATTTATAATAATATATTTTTATTAACGTTTTTCGATAAAAAGAGATTCTCTTTTTGTGTCTCTATTAAGAGTAAATTCTTATTTTATTTGTATTTTTTAAAATTGCTTTTAAGCAATCGATTAATTATCTCTTTCGTTAGAAATCGAATTAGGTTTGTTTTATGCACAAGATTATTATTGTTAAAACTATAAGCTAGATATTAAGCTTGCTATTTTTTTTCAACGCATAAGTAGATTTTTGTAACATTTTTAGAACAATAAATTTGTGCAAAAGCAAGAACAATTTGTTAAGTTTTAAAATTTATTATATTGTTATTCAACTTAATTTGTATACAATCAATAATTATTTTAACAAAGAATTAATTTAATTTATAAATTAAATAAGATTATAAATATAGATAAAACAATAAATATATAAGAAGATGCAAATTAAAGATACAAAAGTAAAGATAAAATTTTCGTATAAATAATAGTAACTCTAAATTATATTCTAAATTTCTATTATTAAATATTGTTTACTAAGTAGATTATTAGATGTTTGCAAAATATTTATATAAATTAGATACAAATTAGTCGTCTTAAAATATCTATAAGATATTCGAAATTTTTAGTAAAGAAGATTACAAATATCAATGATATTCTTAAGTTAATTGTAATTATTCTAGTTAATTGATTCTCGAATATTAGAAAAATATTTAAAGACAAATTTGATAAGTAATTAGCAATTAATCTTGCCAAAATAGTTAATTAACAAAATATTATCTTTTCGAGAAAATTTCGAGATAAGAGTTTATTTCTAGAATTTTAGATACAAGAATTATTTAAATCGATAAGAATTCTTTATGTTCTTTATTAAGTATATAGTATAAACAAAAATTATTAATTTAAAGTATCTAGATTTAAAGTCTATATAAATTGTATTTATTGCATATATAAGAGATCTATTTAGAATTAAGAAAATTATCTTAATTCTCTTGTTTTTGACTCTAAAATTATCGAAAACAAAGTTTTTTTTATAGTTGTCTCTTAAGTCTCTTTGCAATTACAAATTGATATCTAATTAGAATTTCTTAACAACGCGCATAAAACAAATATCTAATATATCTTCAAAAGAGTTATTTGTTTGCAAGAAAATTATTTAAATTTTGTTGTTTTTAACTTTTAAACAATCGAGAACAAAATCTTTTTTATAGTTTTTCTCTTATTGTTCTTTTTGCTTGCAATTTACAATTTAAAAACTTTTTGTAATTGTATTGCAAACACATTTAATATCAATTCTTTTACAACTCTTTTTATCTTTATTGTTGCTATTGTAGTTTTTATAAAGTCTTTTTAACTCTAAGCTCTAGTATAAATAGTCTTAATAATAATATAGCGTTTAGAGTAGATTTTTTTTATCTTTGTTGCTCTAGTTTTTATATTACGCATAATTGTATTAATTGTTTAATAAAATTACAAAAAAGCAATTTTAAGATTTCTAATTTATTTTTTAAAAAAATTAATAATTGTTTGCATTTAACAATTTAAAAGATAAATTAACAATAAAAAAAATTGTTAAAGCTCTATTGTAAATAACAAAACAATTTATTTTGTAAATAATACAAAAGATATAAAAACAAAAATTGTAAATTAAAATAATTAAAATTAAAATTAAGAATTAATAAATATAAACGTATTTTTTGTTGTTAAATTAAGAAGTTTCTATCTCTTTATAAAAATTAACTTAAAAATAATTTTATTGTTTAGAAAATTATTTAATTTGCTTTTTATTTTTGTTGTTTACTTATATTTAAATTAAAATTATTAAAAATAAAGTTTAATAACAAGATATTTAGATTAAATACTTGTTGCTTTAGCAACAATATTGTTAATTTAATCTATATATTAAGATTTCGATTTTTGTTTTTTAAATAAGTAGCAACGTCGACAACAAAAACAAAATATAAAAAATATTTAAAAATTTTGTAATATTAAAGAGAGTAAATAAAATATTAACTATAAAAAATAACAAAGTTTTGTAAAAAAACAACGCATAAATAGTTTAGAAACTTTAGAAATTACTTTATAACAATATTGTCGATTTTTTATTGCAACTAGTAATTTATCTTTAAAAAAATTATTTAAACAAGCTTTTTCGAAAATTGTATTTGCGCTTTTGCAATAAAATAAGCGCTTATATACTTTAATTAAAAGTTTGTTATATTATATATAAATTAACAAGATAAGAAGATAAAATAGCTCTTGTATATAAAGTTGTTAATTTATTACTTTTGTTGCTAAATTTGATCAATATTTATATTTAATTTTTTAGTCTCTTTTGCTTTAAAATCTTGTTTAGCGTATATTTTTTTCAAAATTCTAATATTTAAAGTATTGTAAATCTTTTTAATCTAATCTCGTTATATAGAATTCGAAATTTCTTTAATAATTTGTTAAGAAATATCTAAAAAAAATAAGCAAAATCTTTAAGAACAAAAGTATTAATTAAATATAAATAAACAATAATATTATTTAATTATATATAATTTGTAATTTTAATAAATAGTTTTATTATAATTGTTGTCTAAAGTTATAATAATAATTAAAGCAATATTATAAATATAATATAATTGTTTCGAAATTGCGCTCTTAAGCGCAATTTTTTTAAGAAAATTTATCTTTAAGATTTTTTTACAATTTAAGAAATTATTATTTAAAAAACAATTATATTAATAACAAAATTTATAACAACAAAACTTTAAAATAACAATATCTATTTTTGTAAAATAATAAAGATATATCGAAGCTATAAGAAATAAAGAAATAAAACAATATAAATATAAAATATAACAATATAAAAAAAGATAAAAAAGATTTTTTTCAAATAATCGAAAACAATGTTTAAAGATTTTAAATATATTTATTTCGAAACTTTAGATTAATTAATAAATAGCTTTTATTTATTAATTAATATTTAAGTATTGTATTAGTTCTTATTAATTTTAAACAAATTTTTTTTGTTAAATTGCTTTTATTGTTATACAAAGTAATTAATTATTATATTAAAAATGCAAAACTATATATTTCGATATTTTAATAATTTCTAATACTTAATTCGATTATTTTAATTAATTTTGTTATTGTTTATAATATAAAGAAAGTATAAAATTAATATTAAGTTTTTATTTTCGAAATATAATAATTGCAAATTAGAAAGCTTTGCACGTTAATATAATTTTTTTTGCAAAAAAAAAATTATTTAAAAGAAAGTTTAAATTGTTTTGCAAAAAGTAATTAAAAGTAATATATTTAGTATTTGTGAAATATTGTTAAAAAAATTAAATATTTATCTTAATTCTTGTAAATTATAGTTGTTAATAATAATTTTTTTGTCGCAATTCTTATAGTAATTTTTAGTCTTTTAATATTGAATAATTTGTTAAGCTTTTATTAGACTTTAAAGTATTGTATTGTTAGAATTAAAAATAATAATTCAAGACTTTAACAACTTAATAGTAGTAAAGATTTATTAACTTTGTTTTATAATTTTAAACACTTTAATACTTTAATATTTGCAATAATATATTTTTATTAATATTTTTCGATAAAAAGAGATTCTCTTTTCGTGTTTTTATTAACAATAAATTCTTGTTTTATTTATATTTTTTAAAATTGCTTTTAAGTAATTAATTAGTTATCTCTTTTGCTAGAAATTAAATTAGCTTTATTTTATGCACAAGATTATTGTTGCCAAAGCTATAAGTTAAATATTAAGCTTTTTTTTTAATATATAAGTAGATCTTTGTAATATTTTTAAAACAATAAATTTATGCAAAAACAAAAGTAACTTGTTAAGCTTAAAAATTTGTTGTATTGTTATTTAAGTTAATTTGTATACAATTAATAATTATCTTAACAAAAAATTAACTTAATTTGTAGATTAAATAAGATTATAAATATAGATAAAATAATAAATATATAAAAAGATACAAATTAAAAATGCAAAAGTAAAGACAAAATTTTCGTGCAAATAAAAGTAATTCTAAATTATATTCTAAATTTCTATTATTAAATGTTGTTTACTAAGTAGACTATTAAATCTTTGCAAGATATCTATATAAATTAGATACAAATTAGTTGTTCTAGAATATTTATAAGATATTCGAAATTTTTGGTAAAAAGAGTTGCAAATATCAATAATATTCTTAAGTTAATTGTAATTATTTCAATTAGTTAATTCTTAAATATTATAATAGACTAATTTAGCTCTTCTTCTATTGTAATTGTCTTGTAGTCGATCTAAGAGAACAAGACTATTCGCGATCGAGAATATACAAGTCGTAAGAATACAATCTTGTAGAAAAGAAGATAGCGTTATAATCTTAGAAGATTTTCTACTTCTATAGTAGAATTAAATCAAGTCTTATAACTTAGTATTCGAGAATTAACTAACTAGAATAATTACAATTAACTCGAGAATATTATCGATATTTGTAGTCTCTTTTATCAAAAATTTCGAATATCTTATAAATATTCTAAGACAACTAATTTGCATCTAATTTATATAAATATTTTGCAAAGATCTAATAGTTTGCTTAGTAAATAACATTTAATAATAGAAACTTAGAATATAATTTAGAATTATTATTATTTGTACGAAAATTTTGTTTTTACTTTTGTATCTTCGATTTGTATCTTCTTATATATTTATTGTTTTATTTATATTTACAATCTTATTTAATCTACAAATTAAGTTAATTTTTTGTTAAAATAATTATTAATTGTATACAAATTAATTTGAATAATAATATAACAGATTTTCGAACTCAACAAGTTGTTTTTGCTTTTATACAAATTTATTGCTTTAAAAATATTACAAAAATCTACTTATATATTAAAAAGAAGTAATAAGCTTAATATTTAATTTATAACTTTAACAACAATAATCTTATATATAAAATAAAGTTAATTTAATTTCTAGCAAAAGAAATAATTAATCGATTGCTTAAAAGCAATCTTAAGAAACGCAAATAAAATAAAAATTTATTCTTAATAAAGACACAAAAAAAGAATTTCTTTTTATTAAAAAATATTAATAAAAATATGTTATTATAAATGTTAAAGTATTAAAGTATTTAAAATTACAAAACAAAATTAATAAATTTTTACTACTATTAAGTTGTTAAAGTCTTTAATTATTATTTTAATTCTAACAATATAATACTTTAAAATCTAATAAAAGTTTAACAAATTATTTAATATTAGAAAACTAAAAATTATTACAAAGATTGCAACAAAAAAATTATTGTTAACAACTATAATTTGTAAAAATTAAGACAAATATTTAATTTTTTTAATAATATTTCGCAAATATTAAGTATATTGTTTTTAATTATTTTTTGCAAAGCAATTTGAACTTTCTTTTTAATTATTTTCTTCTTTTGCAAAAGAAATTATATTAATATACGAAGCTTTCTAATTTGCAATTATTAATTTTATATTTTTTTTATATTATAAGTAATAACAAAATTAATTAAAACAATTAGATTAAATATTAGAAATTATTAAAATATCAAAATATATAGCTTTGTATTTTTAATATAATAATTAATTACTTTATATAATAATAAAAGCAATTTAATAAAAAAATTCTTTTGTTTAAGATTAATAAGAACTAATACAATATTTAAATATTAATTAATAAGTAAATACTATTTATTAATTAATTTAAAGTTTCGAAACAAGTATATTTAAAGTCTTTAAATATTATTTTTAATTATTTGAAAAAAAAAAAATTTTTTTTCTATATTGTTGCGTTTTATATTTATATTATTTTATTTCTTTATCTCTTATAGTTTTAATATATTTTTACTATTTTATAAAAGTACGTATTGTTATTTCAAAGTTTTGTTGTTATAAATTTTGTTATTAATATAATTATTTTTTAAGTAATAATTTCTTAAGTTGTAAAGAAATCTTAAAAATAACTTTTTTTAAAAATTTTGCGTTCGAAAGCGCAATTTCGAAACAATTATATTATATTTATAATATTGCTTTAATTGTTATTATAACTTTAGACAATAAATGTAATAAAATTATTTATTAAGATTACAAATTATATATAATTAAATAATGTTATTATTAATTTATATTTTGTTAATACTTTGTTCTTAAAAATTTTGCTTATTTTTTTTAAATATTTTTTAACAAATTATTAAAGAAATTTTAAATTCTACGCAACAAAATTAGATTAAAAAAATTTATAATACTTTAGATATTAAGATTTCGAAAAAAATATACGTTAGACAAAATTTTAAAATAAAAGAGATTAAAAAATTAAATATAGATATTAATTAAATCTAGCAATAAGAACAATAAATTAACAATTCTATATACAAGAGTTATTTTATCTTTTTATTTTGTTAATTGATATATAATATAATAGATTTTTAATTAAAGTATATAAGTATTTATTTTATTACAAAGGCGCAAATACAATTTTTGAAAAAGCTTATTTAAATAATTTTTTCAAAGTTAAATTACTAGTTGTAATAAAAGATTAATAATATTATTATAAAGCAATTTTTTAAAGCTTTTAAACTATTTATATGTTATTATTTTACAAGACTTTGTTATTCTTTGTAATTAATATTTTATTTACTCTCTTTAATATTATAAAGTTTTTAAATATTTTTTATATTTTGTTTTTATTGTTAACGTTGCTATTTATTTAAAAAACAAAAATCGAAATCTTAATATATAGATTAAATTAATAATATTGTTATTAAAGCAACAAATACTTAATTTAAATATTTTGTTATTAAATTTAATTTTTAATAACTTTAATTTATAATATAAATAAACAACAAAAATAAAGAGTAAATTAAACAACTTTTTAAATAATAAAATTATTTTTAAGTTAATCTTTATAAAGAAATAGAAATTTCTTAATTTAATAACAAAAAATACGTTTATATTTATTAATTTTTAACTTTAATTTTAATTGTTTTTATTTACAATTTTTATCTTTATATCTTTTGTATTATTTACAAAATAAATTGTTTTACTATTTATAATAAAGCTTTAACAATTTTTTTTTCTTCATTGTTAATTTTTTTCTTAAATTATTAAATACAAACAATTATTAATTTTTAAAAAAAATAAATTTTAAATTTTAAAATTGCTTTTTTTGTAATTTTATTAAACAATTAATATAATTATATGTAATATAAGAGTTAAAGCAACAAAGATAAAAAGTTCTACTCTAAACGTTACGCTATTATTAAGATTATCTATATTAGAATTTAAAATTAGAGAGATTCTATAAAGATTACAATAGCAACAATAAAGACAAAAAAAGTTGCAAAAAAATTAATATTAAATATGTTTGCAACGTAATTACAAAAAGCTTTTAAATTATAAATTACAAGCAAGAAAAATTAAAAGAGAAAAACTATAAGAAAGATCTTGTTCTTAATTGTTTAAAAATTAAAAATAACAAGATTTAAGTAATTTTTTTGCAAGTAAATAACTTTTTCGAAAATATATTAAATATTTGTTTTATACGCGTTATTAAGAATTTTAATTAGATGTCGATTTGCAATTGCAAAAAGATTTAAGAAACAACTACAAAAAAGACTTTGTTCTTAACAATTTTAAAATTAAAAACAAAAGAATTAAGACAATTTTTTTAATTTTAAATAGATTTTTTATATGCGCAATAGATGCAATTTATGTAAACTTCAAATTTAGATATTTTAAACTAGTAATTTTTGTTTATACTATATACTTAATAAAGAACGTAAAGAATTTTTATCGATTTAAATAATTTTCGCATTTAAAATTTTGGGAATAAATTCTTATCTCGAGATTTTCTTGGAAAGGTAATATCTCGCTGGTTGACTATTTTGGCGAGGTTAGTCGCTAATTACCCACCAAATTTGCCCTCAAATATCCTCCTAATATCAAGGTTGTATGGTTGAGGAGAGAATGTGGCGCGAAAAATTAGTTCGTAGCCTTGACTAATGGTACTACTTGTGCCACAGAACAATCGGCTCGTCAAAGTCTTCTTGAGTTAGTGCCTCTGGTGTTCTGGGGTCATTCGGCACGACCTGGCGCCTGAGGTCAACGCTCTGACGAAAAGCTTCTTCGGCAGCTTGTACATTATCTAGTTTTCCTAGGATCTTGCTCCTGAGGAACAAAGCCCGAGAGTGCTCGGCCTTGAAATACTTGTACCGAGAGAAAGTAGTGACAGCTCGGTCGACTGCCGATAGTGCTGTGGGAAAGATGCGCTCTCCGAGGTAGTGTACAGCCAATTTGTAACAAGCGTGCGCTGCTTGAAGATCGAACTCACCGTTGGTGTCTCGTAGTTGATAGTAGGCCCGCTGGTAGTAATCGCATGCTTCTTCAAATCGACCATCCAGTGTCAGCGTCGTGCCTAGGCAGCATAGAATATGCCCCGCTCTGTGTCCAGTTTAGCTTTAGACGAGCTCAGATGCATCTCGAGCCTTACCGGTCGCTTTCGCGGTCGTCTTTCCCATATTCGAGTTCACGGTCTCTCAATGCTTCAAGTAGGTGCTTCTCCGCCTGTTTGAACTGACCTCTCAAGTTCTCGATGTAGGAAAAGAACAGAATTGGGCTAAAGAGCTGGAGTCTCGAGAAATGTGGCATCTGCCTCCGGAGACGAGCAGACTCCTTGATTAATCGCTCCGCTTCTTCGAGCTCATTGTCCATTATCATGACTCGGCCAAGTTCCGTATATGATGCAACAATTTGTGAGGTTATGACGCCACTAGTCTTATAGATCTCGCTGTTGATTCGAAATGACTTTTCGCCGTTCTCACGAGCAAGTTTTGGTTGGTTCAGGACCCTGGCCACGGCCGAACATGTAGCATACTGACAGGCTTCGATGTGTGGATAGCCGTCTGCACAGTAATCGAGAATCGCTAATGTGGCTTTGGCGTAGTCCGAAGCTTCCTCTAGATTACGAAGCAGAAAGTGGTGCCTTGGGAACATCCGTCAGCAAGCACTTCAAAATAGTATATGATTGAGATTTCACGTACCATCCGACTTCATTCATCAGATACAGGAATTGTTCGGTGACGCAACTATGCCTAGAGGGCAGGGGAAGTAATTCGTGCATGCGCCGGAGCTGACTTAAATGGGGTAATAGTGTGTTACAACGTTCCCAGCGCGAGGCCTTTTTCAGCTCGCGGTAGCGGGTAGTCGGAATTGACTGATGATCCCATACAGCCATCAGCAGCCTGACTGTGCCGTTGAAGACATCAATGAAGCGGTGCTCATCAGTTAAAAGCTGACTCCGAATTACTTCTTGGATGAGTGAATGGATCGTGACTTCTTGACCTGTTGATGACGCTACTCGATTGATCAGTGAGCTCTTTCCGAGCTCAGACATTGCCCAGTCAAATTCGTCCTCGCCCCCAGGATAACCGTCTAGTTGTACCTTCTCCATCGTGTCTTCAAGGACGAATTCGGGTATTGACTCGGGCAAAAGTAGAGATATGACTGAAAGAAGACGGGCCGCGCCGAATTCCAAGTCGTCGAGAGACCATAGCGATGATAGGGATAACCAATAACCATCTTGGTCGTTCTCAAGCTGTTCGTAGTACTTGGCTCGCCTGGGTTGCTTTTGATAGTTGCGAAGGAATCTCGAGGGCATTTGGCTCAGCCGGCACATCTTACCAGCCATTTGGACAATGGCGAGAGGCCAGCAACCCAAAGCCTGCACAACACGAACCAATGCATCCTCAGTCTCACCACGCCACAGCCTTTCTGGTAGCCGTTTACGTAGCATAGCCACCGCATCTGGTTCGGACAATGGGAGAAGGCTAATTCTTCCTGTAACAGAACCCCTCGAGTCTCTGATAATCGGATCGCGAGTTGTGATGATTATCGACCCTTCAGCGTGGGCGGGCCAGAAGTTCGTCAATACTCTGTCTTCAATGACGTTGTCAAAGACAAATAACCACTTCATCAGACGACTCCCAGTTTTCCATGACTCTTGTCTGGGTTTCCTTAGCCAATCAACAACAAGCTTAGGACTCTGATCAGGGTGCTGCTTAGCGCTGTCTAGACCCTGGAGACCCAGCTGTATAGCAACCTGTTGAAATGCTCTTTGGAGACTCTCAACGTTGTTTGCTTGGACCCATAGCCTCACATCAAAATGAGCTTGGCGGCTGTGGAAGTATTGTAATGTAGTCTGCGTCTTGCCCATTCCGCCCGGCCCGCATACCACACAAGTCTTAGGTAGCTTCGAACTTTTTGATGCAGGTGCAAAGAGCAATGTAGTATCCATGTCAGAGAGAACGTCATTTCGACCGTTAAAGTCATCATTAGGCCTTTCGTACAGCGGATTTTGCACGTATACTACTGAATCGGGCACACATGCATCTGTGTCGTTCAACAGGAGGACGTAATTGTCATTGGATGATGCTTGCGAGATGTTACGGGGCGTGTTCTGGCTAGGCGACACAGCTGGGGAGCTTGAGAGTGTCAATTCTGTTTCCGGAGTTAATACTGCGGGTGTCGGATGCGAGCCATATGAGCGATCGTTGGCCACCGAGCGCTCCGGTTCGGGTGTGTGTGGGGTTGGTATGTTTGAAGCTGGTGGTTGCGAGCTAGGAGTCGCGGGCACCGATTCTGCGTAGAATAAGATCCTCCGACTTGCGCTTCGAACTTGCGTGCTTACCGTCGTTGCTGACATTGCGCGTTGATTGGACCACTCCTGGTCGTGCAAGTGGATTCTGACTTACAACACTAAGATTCACCCATTCGTCAAGAAGTTGCTCGATTGGCTCGTTGTCATCACTGCTTTCCTTTTCTAGCTTCCCCATGAAGTCGAAGATGCTGTCATGTATAGCGCAATTGGCGCTTTGGAAGAGGAGCTGAAGTTTGCAATCAATCTCGGCGAAGTATTCTTTGCGAGCGGCAGAAGTCTCCGCAAGCTGTCTATCCACGGCCTTCCGCTCCTCATCAGCTGACAATCCACACATCACAGTCTTATGACGTTACCAATATTCGCCGGGAAAAAACAGGAGTCTTCGTCCTAACTTCAACCTTCTCACAGCAGGAAAGAATTTGACATCGAAGATTTAGCTCTGTAAATCGTCGCGAGCAAGTTGCAAAAGCCTGGAGATCATTCGGTTTTACCAACGCTTTCGGGTATCTGTGCATCTCATGGTGAATAATACCTGCAAGCTTGCGGGCTGACGCATCATTTGCATCTGTGATGTGCGGAGTGGCAAGAAAGATTATTCCACGTGTCCGCTGGGTATATTGGTCGTAGTCAGCTCGTTGCGAAAATTCCAACAGGGTCTGCGATCATTGTTCTGTATTAGCCATCGTATCCAGTCTGGTTGAGTTTACATAATGATACGAAGTTGCTCTACACTTTTGACGATTGCTCCGGCAAGAGCATGTCCGATAAAGCACAGCAGACGTCCGTTTGTATCCTTGTTTGTTGGTTAGCATTCTATAATTCAGGGTCCTTTGGGCAGGACAGACTGCATTCGTTCGGTACTCTTGGATCAAAGCGCTCAATAGACTCGCGCTTCGCTGATGCAACAGTTGCCATCTGAACTCTTCGCCGAAAGCAAGGTCGGCATCATACCCAAGAATTCTGGTGTTATCTGGAGCTTTCTCTGCCAGTATTCGGTCCCAGCCATTGGGGAGCTGGGGGAGGCTGAGCGTCCTCACACCATGTACCACGATGACACTTAGATCGAATTCTTGTTAGCAAGTAGGACAGATTCATGCTGGCTCATCTGAGAACTTGCTCAAGTCCGGGCTCTCCCAATCGCGTTGCAGCATGAACGGTTTCCAGCCTCGGGGTCGGCGAGGCGACGGCAGATCGACTCATTGTAGATTAGAGCTAAAGTCGAGCTTTTGTAGAACGCTCACAAGGGAGCAGTTGCCTTATTTGTTATTGCAGCCATGGGGGTAACTTGGACTCGGCCCTCCGCCCTGAATCGTTGTCGAACTTTTCAATATCAAGAGCCAGGCCCATAGAGGCTGAGGACGGTCTGGGAAACCTCGTTAGAATAATAGGAGCGAAAAGGGCCTCCACCATCCCTCGGTAGCGAAGCACTAGCCAATGGTCGAAAATCTGCGGCATTAGGGCCGGTGTCTTTTCTAAAGTACTTCGTACTTCTTGAGACAACCCTGCCGGGCGTGGGTTGCGGGTGCCCCCCCCCTGTTGGTGTGGAGGCTGCGGGGTAGTTCCAGAGTGTCAGGGAGATAAGATCAACGGCTACCCCTCGTTCCAAGCATTCAGCTTCTCGTCACCGCAAGACATCTGACAAGACTACACTAGCACCCCGACACAACGAGTACAGTCATAGAGGACATGGACAAAAGAGAACAGCCCTGGAAGAGCATGGGAAGAGTCACAATGCGGGAGGTGGTTGATACGAAGACTTGGGTTCGGAGTGTTGTCCCTCAGGATGAGAAATGTGTACAGGCGGATCCGAGCGGCTCGAACCAGATCATTGTCGAGCCTCTGAAACACTTGTTTATCAGGTGAGCGTTTGGCATACGGCACGTGGTCCAAAGTCTAATTCTCTTGTACAGTCGCGGTTCCTGCACAGCAAACCCAGCCATGAAAGCACGCACACCTCTCGCATAGATATCTTAGGCCCAAGAGATTCTAAAGCATCCTCCACATGTGTGCTCCCCATCACGCAAAATGTAACAGTCCTCACTCGTTACAACACACGACAACTCGAACCTCAATGCTCTCGCGCAGCATCTCAACCTGGCCTCGGTTCTCCCGGGGAAGATCAAACGCGGAATGAGGGACACCTAACCGGAGAGGTGGAGTTTGTGTCAGATCACTATCCATAGTCGAAATATAACTGTTCGTCCATCTGCTTACCTGGGCTGTCCTGTGAATCTGCCTGCCTGAACAATAAGATCTCCGAGGGCATCTGACCACTCAAGTAGTACCATTGCTGCTTAGGACTATGATAAACCATCACGTTCTCTCGGACTGACTCATGAAAGACATGGTCATGAGGGTCAAGATCCTCGACGTTGACGGTGTTTGCGTCGCAGAATGCGAGCGGCCAGTCGTACAATGGACCTTTCAAGGGTCGCCACACACTGCCAGGATTAGCAATGGCCCAACAAACACATTGTAGCTCATCCTACTTCACAAAAATATGCTTTTTATACTGGCGAGCGTCATCACCAAGCTCTCCTAACACCTCGTAGCACGATTTTTTTGTCCCGTCTACTACAGTTAGCACGATCTATCTGAGACGCCGATACTGGTATATGAAATTGCCTGTAAGTCATGGCGTAATACTGATAAAGAGCATCCACCTACCTATGTGGACTCTTTGTGCTGGTTGCGAGATCATGCCAGGTTGCATTTCAATCCGTGGGAACAGTGGGTGTCGACGACGTATCTAGAAATTTACATAGGTCAAGATCAGTGAGCGGACAGGGCCAGGACATACCTCCACGTCGTAAATCTGGACAGCAGCTGCACCTCGAAAGTAACGGAGCAGACAGGAGGCGACTTCCTCACAGTAGATAGCATCGACCTTGTCGGGATCCTCGAACTCTTCGTAAAGCATCGAGCTCTCGAGTTCAATGACTGCATATCCATTGGAGTCGAAGGTAAACTGGTCTTCCTTACTCCTTATGTCCCTGATCCGAATGTTATCGACTTGCTGGCCCTTGTAGTTGCTTCGTGTGATGTCGTTCTCCCAGTCTTGGATCCTGTAGTCGATCGAATAGGGTTTCTGAGTCTTATAGTCCACTAAGGGCTTCAGAAAGTTCATTGAGGCGAGAGAATCCATGGTCTCTATACAGTGGGTCAAATATTGTCTCTATGCAGACACTGGCCCAGTTGTGATGCAGTAGAGCGCTGCAAAAAGTAAGCACGGTGCACTCTGATCCGAAAACGTACAATCGTCGCGTCCGAGGAAATGCGGCTCTGAGTCTCCGAGGGGGACAGCCTAGTTACCTTTGGGGAATGAACCGGGCGGGCACCAATAGATGTACTCGTGCGACAGGTCAGTCCTGACGATAATGGCGCCACACGTGCATGCGTTGGACTCAAAGACCCCACTACGCATGCCAGCGATCGGTGGTGGTCCCAAATACACGTGTACGTTTGTGTAACGTGTCAAATCTTACAGAACTAGTGGCTAAGAAGCCAACCATGGACATTGGGAGTTATAGACCGATCGCGCACAGTTTCTGCGGGGGATAGAGTACCAACTTGTGCTTCTCCGCTGTACGCCAAGTGGACGTTCCATTCGAGACAATGTGAGTCCAAGGCTGTTGTAGCGTCCCAAAGGACCTCCAATTGCTGCCGTCGCCCGTGAAGCTCGTCGTCGTTAGATCTAGGTCCAGATTTTGAACTCTGTAAGTACCGAGAGGCTCGCAACATTTCGCAGGAAGATGTGTCCCTCGCTTAACAACATTTCGTGATGGCTGGTAAGAAAGACATACCTCTTGAGCCTGCAATTGCTATTGGTCTTCGACCGGCTTACGCTGTTTTGGTCATTTAGACTATGAGGCCACAGCTGTGATATGGTCGCTATCTTTTGTACTATATTACAGATTCCAAGGCAGCCTGAGATGCTTATTATGATTTTGGATCGAGTCGCAGCGTTCCGAACTTCTCATAGACGTAGGAAAATGATATGTAGAGTGTTAGGAGACTGAGAAGTAAGCTTGAGCTTCAGCTGTTCGAGAGGAGGAAAATGAGTGATGCAGGTCGAGTACCACGCAATGTAACCATCAGCTAGACGCTGAATCAAGTGCGTCTGATATAGTGAAAGATACGTACTTGGCTTTATAAACCTGTAACACGGGCGCGAATTAGAGTCACCTTAAGCAACAAGTATTTTGCGATCAATAATGAATATTAATCCAGACGACTTAAATGATGAGCATACATAAAGTATTTGCTTCTCCCTGGAAATTGTAATGTTCGACGCGAAAGGTAGCTTTACCCCAAGTTAAGCAGTCAGTGCTCTTGTTGTAGAATTCTGAAGGTTATCAGGATGTCGACTGTTTTGGGTTGTTGAGCCCCACATTGCGCGATACTTCGCTTCTCCACGGACCAGGCTGACGTGCCTATATCTATTTTCTTGGTGGTTGATGCCATATCAGCAGCCGCATATATACAGTCATAGATACCAGTCCCATAACAGCAGAGTGGTTCCAAGAAGCCAATTCTTGGACCTTCGGAATTTGCGGAACCCGTTAATATTTGCATGCAAGCTCGATTATATATCTATACCAGCTTCGTAGTCTTCTGTGGTGACCTTTTCTTGAATTAGTCCAGACCTATTCCAAGTCCGCTTCACATCGCTCCAGTCCCAGAGAAGCATAACCAAGGAAAACAGGAACAATGAGAAGGTCACAACCGTCCATAGTGTAAAGCCCTCTTGAAGCGAGTTGAGGTTGAAGAAGGTCATTCCGAACAAAGAACAAGAGACCGAAAGAGGAAGGTATATGCTGGCTAGCACCGTGAATTTGTGCTGGCTTCTGCTTTGATCCCGGCTCCATTGTACATCGTCCACAGCAGCTTCGCTCATGATAACGTTCCATTCGTGATCGCATCTGATCATGAGCTCGTTAGTCCTCCCGAGGAGGAACCCGTAATCGCGGATGGCAAGCGATACGGCAGAGTAATTGCTTGTTTGCTGAGGTTCGGATTGGCTTTTGAGGAAACTTATTGTTGCTGTTATTTGGTCTCGTCGATGTTCCAATCTTCTGTACGAGAGAACAAGTATGTCTCGAATGTCCTCCTTACTCTTCACACCTTCGTTGTGTATTGACGTAACGTTATCATCAAGGACGGATCGAATCAAATCGAGATACTGAGCTTCAGAGGCACAAAAGAAAGCAAAAAGCTCGGTCAGCGCGTACATTGGGTCTGCGGCCATCAATTGTGGGTCGAGGCTTGTGCCATACTTCCTTGGAAGCAACGTGGCGCTTTGATGGAGACCGACCGTAGTCCTTCCGTCGTCCGGAATGACATGGTCTTGCGACAACGGCCCCATAGCCCAGTCCGGCCAAGGAAGGGTAATTGGTCGAAAATGTGTATTAGTTGGACCCTGTAGGGAGTCGAGCCAGGGTCCTTGAGGGCTTAGGATCAAATCCGCTCCCACATCTGACCATACGACGACTGTACATGTCAGTATGCTGTATATCCAATGTTAAAGGAGGTGAGTGAGTAGTACCTAACCACTTGCCGTGTTGGTCTTTGGGACGATCGATCAAAATGGTCACGTGTTGCTGTAAGCTGAATCGTCGGGCATCATGCACTTCTATCGCCCTTACGATCGATTGGAAGGTCTTCCAGTTCGTTCCTCGCCTAAGCTCGTGGAGATATTGTTCCATTTTGGATGCAAAGACCGCTCTCTTTTTCGTGAGGTTGTCGTACCTCAGATCCTCGGGTGCAGCACCAATGGAAGTGATGGAGGTCTGGAATACCGTATGCTGTCGAGATGGAAGGATGTAGTGCGATGGGTGCAGACTGCAAGATGTGATGTCGTCCTTGATGAAGCTCAAATGGGTATCGAAGAAAGCAGGATCGATGCTGAATTGGCTACCTAATTCGAGTAACAAACGTGCCGAGGGGTAGCCAGAGAGGAAGAGCAACTTGTTGTGATTGCCAATATCATTCATTGCTCGTGTAGGATGGGTGACATACGAGCTGACGACTGGAGGTCTGTCGTCGGCAAGATCATATAGCCATGCAAAATCAATAACATCCTGTTCTTCAGAACGACAATGCGTGCTGCGAAGAAATTGTGCAAGTCTTCTGCAATGACGTACAAATAACGACTGCCGGTAATGTTGATCGTCAAAATTTTTGATTGCAGCGGCGTAGTCCCCTGGAAAATGGAGCTTAACATTAGCTAGTCGTTGGGCAAGCAATGCCATGAAGATCATACGGGTCTTTTGGGTACTTCCAACTCGAAAAGCCGGCTGTGGTGTTTGCATCATGGCATTGTGGTTCTCTGAACGTCGCTTTCAAGGGACTCGTGCACTGAGTTGATTACTATTTGCTGCGCTGTTGAGGTGAAGAGTACTTCGTTGCGACCGCGGATTATGATTAGAGCTCTCGTGGCGGAATTAAGGCAGTGGACCGGATAAGACAACAGATCGAGGTCAAACGTCGACATGTCCGGTCATGGGTGCTGTTGTTCTGGGAGCTTTGTAGAGATAAGTCCAGATGAGGCTCAAGGTCTCGAAGCAGAGATCTGCTGCCTGCCGGTGCCAAGAGGCTGGAACTAGTCCAATTGAAGCGTTTGGGTGCATAGGTGATGTAGGCCTTTCAAGCTGGGTATAGTTTTGATCCATGCTCTTCGATATTCCACGTCAACACTCTTTCTGAGCAGCGTGCTTTTTAGCTTTGTCGCTCCAATGTCACAGCAAGCATCCCACACCCTTGGTGGTCACGGCCCCATCTTGGCTAACCAAGCTATCCTCTTCGTCTTTTCTCTGTCCAGTCTCTTCCCACGATATGGCCATATCCAGTGTCTTTATATTGAAGGCTTGCGTGGAGCAGGGCCGGTTGGGCGCCATCATTGTCTCCGTCGTGAAGATGCCTGTAGGCATTGCGGTTCCCCGAATGGGAACAGAGAGGGCCAAGGGGTATCAGAGCGTCTTGGGCGAGCTCCTGAGTGGCATGTAGGTGTGGATTTGGGGTAGCCGAGGGACCGCAGAATATAGGGCGAGCAGGCGTATACGTGAATTGGTTTGCTTGTGGTTGGTAGATGGAGATGGCAGACCGCCAGAGGCATCTAGGTATTAGGATATTGCATTCTCGCAGATGTTGTATCTCGAATGCTCTTAGCCTTACACGGACTGATAGCGGCGGAACGTTGCTCACCAACACGTCTGAGAACTCAGAAGAGTATCAGTAAGGAGCTCTACATATGACGTACCTAGAGTGCAATGGATACTTGTTAGCGCATAAGCCAAGAAGGTAAATGAAATCTGCGCAATAATCCTCCTGCATTGAGATTCGGGTGAGAGCCGCTTTACAGTCGCGTGATCGGGGTGATAGTCGCGCGACTTGGGGTGTTGGGGTGCGCGGCACCAGGTGCCGGCAAAAGTCATGGCCCATTTTAGTTTACCCCTCCCCCCACCAAATATTATGACCTCCACCAAATCTAGTCCTGCCATCTGCATCATACAACTCCTTATTGCATCTATAGCTTCGTCAACGCCTCAAAAAAACAAGCAAGCAAGCAAACGTCAATTACAATCGCCATTAGCAACACCACGTCATTCAAAGCGCGTGTGAAAGGAGTACAATACGCTCGCGCGAGCGCGTTATTTTGAGGCTCTTGCGACTAGATTAGAGCGCAACAAAAGCATTGAAAATATCGATAAAGAGCATAAAATAAGCAAGAATATTGACTTTCGTTGGCGTCAACATACTAGTAAAATTGGTCTCGAGAACGCGCAACAACATTCTAGCAAACATTGTCTCGAACAATCTCTTAAGCTCTTCAACAACACTAGACTGGCCGCGTTGACCCGGAAATATCACGTGCAAATGCCAAGACTTGGGTCCAAAAAAATTCGAAGAATCGTCGCGACCCGATCTTGGCGTCGGGTCGGGCCAGAGGGGTGGTATCATAACCCGGCCCGACGGTCAGTCTAAACAACACATTGGATACGTTAATTAGTCTTACGAGAAATCTTTATTGCAATATCTTTTTGAAGCATCAAATGAATCAATTTAGTCTCGATGTGCATATCAAAACGTTAGAAAGAAATCTTAAAACACGTCGCAATGTTCAATGTTCTAAGAAACGCAAAATTAAGACAATTTCGAAAGCAAACAAGTTGGCGCGAGTAAACTACGCCATCAAGCATAAATATAAATCGCTCTACTTTTGACGTTACATCTTGATAACGAACAAGGCGCATTTTGATTTTGACGCAAAAATTCGAGAGTACGTACTAAGACAAAGAGGTACAACTATCGCAAATAAGAATCTACAAAAGATAACGCCAAAAAACAAGAGCAAACTCTTATATATAATTGGCGACGTCTTCTATTACACGCGTACGTCTCTTATCTTTTACAATAACAAGACGAAGATTATCTCAAATATCGTAATCAAAGATGCTAAATCTACAAAGTTAGAACAAGAAGCAAACGACACATACGATCAATACAAGACGCGTTTGGCGAAATAGAACGCAAAGAAGATCAAAATAGTAGATATTAAAGTACGAGAGAACGTTATAACGCAATACTATTACACACGCAAGATATTATCTTATTACGTAATTTAATTTAAGTCTATAAAGATCAAATTTGAATGTGCTACGTTGCAAAAGAATAAGAATTTCTCGCATAGCTTCAAATCTACGTAAAACTACGTCTAGCAATATAAATGTTAACATCAAGTTCTTAATTATATTTGGACGCATTCGAGTCAGTTATTAGATCTTAATTGTTAAGAGCTCTCTTGAAACATACTAAAACAACGCGTGCGTTATTATTCTTAGAATTTAGAAAAGGCATTAATGCATATATTGCAAACGAAGTAATAAGCAATATTACAATAGAAAATTTAAAGACGCTTTGACGAGATGTTTATGCGCTGCAAACGCATAGCTAAAAACAAGAAAAAACCTATTAAAATTGATCTCTAATAAGATTTTTTCTTTAGAATTTAGTTAGCAAATATTATAGAAAATACTAGAGAACTATCTAGTGTCAATGCGCAAAAACGTTGGTTTGTAACCTAGTATTCCATAAAATTTGATGGGAGCCATAATATTTGGTGGGGGGAGGGATAAACTAAAATGGGCCATAACTTTTGCTAGCACCTGGTGGCGACGCGTGCGTGTGGGGCTGCTGCCTGGATTGGCAATTCTCGACCTCGTAAGTATGTCAAATAATAGAATAGTTCGACCCTAGACAAGGGTTCAAGGAGGCGATGTCTTTCTAAGACTAGCGAATAAGAGAAATGCTTGGCGCATAGCGCATTGTAACATCGAAACAATTTGCTAAGATAAACTATGTTACGCATTGCTATATACGCGATCAAAGCGATTCCTAGAGATACAACGTAGACTTGGGTTGAATTCATTAAAACTCCTAAAATAAATTCTAAAACCTAACATACTAAAGAGCATTGAGATCTTAAGAACGCAATCGCATTGGAATTTCTATTATAGATATATTCATTTATGGATGTACTTATATTGTGGCTGAACGCGTTCTTTACTGCCATAATTGGTCGACGTAGCGCTAAGCGATTAGTCCTCCAAATATGAAGACATGTAATCACTTTCCGTTTCTGCAGGTTAGCGTCGCTAGCGCAACAATATCTTTCGAGAAGTACAACTCTTGTTACTTTAAAGCATGTAGCAATCTTCTTTGTGCCTAAGATACGAGCCAATTATAGCGAGAAATTAGTTATGTAACAAGTCGCGTCGAATCTAGACTAATCGCGAGAAACCGAAAATGTTACGTGAGAGCGCCAAGATTTGGTTCCTCGATTTTTTTTGGAATCGAATTGCTTAAAATAGTAACTTTTCGACTAAGCTAAACTTACTATAGTAATAAGCTAGCTTCTTTAAGCGATTCGATTTCATTCGATTTCTTGGCAATTCGATTTGGTTCCAAAGTTGGAACCAAATATCGAACCGACGATCAATCTAGTCGAATTGTACAAGAAAAATTTCGCATACGTAGCTAGAGCCTTTTCAAGAAGATTAACAAATTGTCGCAGCAAACAGGATCCAACATCTACATTCTTATCTATCGAAACAATTATTACTATATCTATTAGTTAATCGATCGAGAAGGGTGACTAGCATTAGAGCAAGACATCGTAAGTTCTATCTTCAAGACATCTGTTATATTCTAGGCTAACGTCAAAGACAAATTATTAACCCCAGATCAAAACACGCAAGCCAAAGGATTTTGAAGAATCTTACACAAAGCACGACGAAGCATATAAGGAAGATCTCGAGGATGTCGATTATAGATTGTGTGAAGAGGGTTTTTCCGAAGATGGACGAAGAGTAATTTTTATGTTAAAAATATCTGTGCTTCGATTGAAATCAAAGCGAGTCTTGTCGACTACTATCTCGCGTTAATATAATTGCTCACTCTTAATAAACGCCACGTATAGATTAGGATTAGAGGAAACATCGAACGTCTCAAGACCTGTTAGGATGACTAGATATTATTGTCGCTCTAAGAGGGTAATACGAGTAACATTGATTGTAGCGCAATGTTCAATGACGCAACTTGTTTATAGGGGAGTCACTAGTCAATTATAAGCATGTTACTTCTCTCTCGACTTCCCTGCACTATATCTCGACTTAATTCTACCTTTGACCTAAATCTTCTAATCTTATACTATTGTTTCTTCAATTTAACTCTTTCTGCGAGCATCTACGCATGAAAGCGCCCAAGAGCAAGTTTTGTCTATCTTAGTCTTTCAAGTAATGTAGCTTGCAGTACAAGATCAAGTATATGTATTTATTACAGCTCTATAGAATCAAGCTCTAAGATTATCTTCGACTTAGTCTATTAGTAGTCTATAAAGCAACGCAATGCCATAACTTATTAGAATAACTGCTTCTATTCTATTACGCTCTTCTTTATATAATCAAGTCGATCTCGTGAATGCAGCAGATGGAACTCTACTTGACGTTAGTCGATCTATTGTCTTAAGACTATAATTGTTTGACAATCTAAACGAAAAGATTGCGATTGCAGATTAACAATAACTTGTAGAATTTAGATCTCTAAATGTCGAGTCAATTGATAAAGAGAAGTCGATTGCGAAGACTATATACGATTCAAAGTTAAGATATAAAGATATTGTAGTCGATATTACAAAGTTAGGGTCAATTCAAACTTAAATCCTTCGAATCGATATACTTGACACGTTACTTGACATTGTTATATTGAATATAATAAGATTAAGTAAGATAGTAAGATCAAGATCTAGCTATTTGTGCACTTTCGATTTATAATTATAACTAATAGTTGTTGTTAGAACTACTCTAAATTAGACGAGCTAAAATCTACGTTATTGTTATCTACAATATTAATAGTAGTACAAATCTTATAATTGCTATGTCTTAGCAAAGTAGCAAGTGCATCTTCTTATTAAATAGACTTACAAACACGTGTTATTTGTAAATAAAAAGAACGCTTAATCTAGATATCTAGCAGTTAGTTAGAATTAACATCCTAGCTCGATTCGAAAAGAGATTCTTTGTTTTCTCTCTATTTTTTATATAAATACAATAGTAGAGCGAAGCTTAGATTGAATTAAGGTCGATTGTAGATATTGATTTAATCAAGCTATTCTATTAAAGAATAGAATAGCACGTCTAATTATTATAGTTAACAACGCATTCGTATCAAAGAATTTATCGCATAACTCTTCGAAAAACTTTGTATCAAATTCAAGACTATCGATGTCTACAATATTGCTAGACTCAAATAAAGAACGCAATAAAGTAGATCAACAAAGACAAGAAGCAAAAAGTTCAAAGACAATTAAGAAGAGTATAGCTTCTATTAATGCGAAAAAGCTCGAAGCATCTAAGCAAGACAACGCATTTCTTAATTAAGAAACTATAGACTTAGTTAAATATAAAGTAACGTCTATTAATATTAGTTAAACAACAATTGAATTAATTGAGTAGAGAGCAATATCGAATAACAACAATCAAGAAACTATCAAGTCAAAAAAGAAAAACAATACAAGGTCGAGTCAAAAAGAAATTGCTAAACAATCCAACAAAATTGACAAGAACAATAAGATAAAAGAGTCTATTAATTATCTTAAAGTTAGAGATTGTGTACTTTATTGTAATTTGGACAATAGCTACAAAATTCTTAATATTATGTCTACTATAGATAAGGCGCAAATCTAGAAAGCAATTATTAGAATATAATACTTGACAAGCTTTAAAAGATTGTTAAATTTAGATTAGAAAATCTTGAAACGTACTAATAATGCGCATAAACGTGCGTAGACGTTGCTCTGCAAGCTAGCTTCTTCTATTATGCTAATAAAATAAATAGATGTTAAAAAAATCTTATCGACAATTCGGAATAATCCTCTAGAAATTCTATTAGCGACTCGAAGCTCTTAAGATTATTGTGCCAATATCTTAGTCCTAAAGTTATATTAGTAGATTTAGTTGACTCCAAGTAGACTTTAAGCATTATCAAAAATTTAAGAAATACGTCAAGAGTTATTCGAACATTACTTGTGCTATTAAGTCGCGTAACGCGTCTATCTATTTGTGCGTTGCTAAAATCTACAAACGTACAATTAATTATGCGCAATTAATTATGCGCAATCAATTATGCGCAATCAATTACGCGCAATTAATTATGCGCAATTAATTACGCGCAATCAATTGCGCAATTGCAGAAGATACTTTTGTTTATATATTACTCTCGCGTAGAAATTTTACAAATTATTCGATTCTATTATATAAATTACTATAATGTAAGCGAGTAACAAATAAAGATTTAATCGAAGTGTTGCAAGAGTTTGTGCATATTACAAACAACAAAATTATACTTTTTGTTAAGTTTATTTTTATTTTTTAAATGCAAGTTTTCTAGAAGACTTCGAGTTGCTCTTGAACTAGTCTCGAGTTACTTGAGCTATCTTAGCATCTTAAATTTAGAGAATTGGTTTCCCAAATTGCCAATACTGTTAGACTGGTCGCGTTGACCCGGAAATGTCACGTGCAAATGCCAAGACTTAGGTCAAAAAAAATTCGAAGACGCTAAACTACTTTGAGCGATTCGATTCCAAAAAATCGTCGCGACCCAATCTTGGCGTCGAGTCGAACTAGAGAAATGATATCATAACTTGGCCCGACGACCAGTCTAAATACTGTGTGCAACTCTAGCAGAAATTGAATTTTTCTTCAATTGATAAGAATAAAGACAATGCGAGTCGCCTTCTTATTAGACTGATCGCGTCGAGCTAGGTCATCGAGTTCGAGCCAAATTCTTGGCTCGCCAAGACCTAGGTTGGGTTAGAATTTTGATATCAAAAAGTCGATTCGAATCACGATGTTGATATCAAGTATTCGAGCCAAATTAAAGGGTAGATATGAAGTACTTAGCGTATAACTTGGCCCAACTCGCCAAGACTCGAAAAATTTAGATTATTTTTGAAAAAGTGCATTAATTAATTTAATCAAGTTGATTAATTTAATTAATTTGTTTATAATATTATATAGTAATGCATTTAGATAATGCATTTGTACGTTATTTGTGCGTTATTATTTTTAAACTATTTTTAGTAATTCAAATAATGCGAATTTTTTTAAAAATAGAAAATCTTGGCATTTTGACGTCATTTTCGATTGCTTGGCGAGTCGATCGAGTCGAATCAAAAAATCGTTGATCTAGATCGATTTCGAGCCAAGTCACAATGTTGATATCAAGTATTTGGATTAGGTCAAAAAGTTGATATCAAGTATTTGGGTTAGGTTAGAAAGTTAATATCGATTCTCGACCCAATGGTTAGTCTACTTCTTATTAAGAACAAGAATAATAGAAATATTATAGACAATGTTAAGTCTATTGATCGAGTAGAATTCTTAGAGCAAATCTATCGAACAATCGAAGACTTGCTAGTTAATTTATTTAAAAATCCTAATAACATTAACATTGTAACCAAACTAAACAACGTAAACAAGAAGATATTAGAAAGAAACAATCTTAATAATAACGTTATTGTTGTAAGAGAAATCTATAAGCTCTTTACTATACAAAATATATTATACAAGAAATTATATCAAGATCTATTAAACAAGATGTGCGAGCAACAACTAAACGAACTCGCGAAAAAATTCGCAATACTTGTAAATAACAAAGACTATCTTAAGCAATAAACAAGTCTTCTAAAGTTAATTGACAACTTTAATTTCGATGCACAATTTAAAGATTATAACTTGCGTAAGATATAAATTAATCTAATATTAAACAACAAGCTTATCTTAGAATGTCAAAAAGTTCTATATGATTATTGTTACTACGTAAAATGTGTTGTCAACAATAAGTTAACTTATTTTGTTAAAAGTGCAAGTAAGATTAAACGCAAAATAAGCAATATTTATCTAAAATAAAATTAATGCGTTATAATTTAAGAAGATGTTCGAAAATATTGTAGAAAGAACGCAAAAAAAGTTCAAGAAATTGTTTATATTGCGTGCAAATCGACTTATATTAAAACTATATACAAAGATTTAAGTCGCAAATCAAGACAATTACTTATTAATATATATATATTATTCGACAAAAAAAAGATCTAAATAATTTTTAGTAATCTAGTATATATATAAGACAAGATAGACGCAAATTATAACATAGAAAAATACTATAACAAACGCAATATATAATATTCTTAAGATATCTCGACCAAAAGACTTATTATAATACAAGAAATATTAAGTTATTAAAATATTGCAAATTTCTTAACTAACTTAATTCTATCGACGTCTACGTTCGAGAATAAGTTTAATCAAACAATCGAAACTACAAATACTAGAAATAACAATATAGCTACTCTAAAGAAGAATAACAAGAATCTAAGAAAGTAGTTAACTTCTATTAACGAAATGTTGCAAAAATTGACAACGTCTCTAGAAGAAAAAACTAGATAGATACTAGAAAGATTTGCGTAAAATATTGATATCGCTAATAATTTAAGTATTGCTTTTTACTTGCTACTTGCAATTACAAAAGTCTATCTTAGCATCTATCTAGCTAAATATTCTCTTATTTAGTACTTGTTTAAGTGCAAATAATCTTTATTATATCGAAGTAGCTTATAAGATTTTTAATGCAATTACTCTTAATTAATTTTCTTTAAACACTTCTATATCTAGAAAGTCAAATCTAGAATAACTTACAATAGACAAGTAAATATACGCAACTAAGCAAGAATTAAGTTCTCGAGAAATATCTATAGTTATAAGAATTTAGATACTTTAGCTATAGACTTCTTCTTTAATCTCTCTGCACACAACGTCTATATATTATTCGACAAACAAATAGATCTTAGTGTTACTATCTTTCTTGTTTGAGCTTCGCTAGAAGTATTGTGACAATTCTTTATGTTGCTAAGTTGTATGCTAACAATGTTGTAAAGATACAAGAATACATCGACAATTCGAGATAATTCTCTAGAAACTCTATTAGCGACTTAGGACTCTTGAGATTGTTGTGTCGATATTTTAGTCCTAAAGTTACATTAGTATATTTAGTTAACCTCGAGCAAATCTTGAGCATTATCAAAAATTTGACAAATACGTTAAGAGTTACTCGAACATTACTTGTGTTATTAAATTATATAGCGCGTTTATCTATTTGTATATTATTAAAATCTACAGATGCACAATTAATTATGCGCAATTAATTACGCGCATTTAATTATGCGCAATTAATTATGCATAATTAATTATGCGCAACTAATTGCGCAATTGCAAAAGATGCTTTTGTTTGCATATTACTTTTGCGTAGAAATTTTATAAATTATTTGATTTTGTTATACAAATTACTATAATATAGATAAATAATAGATAAAGATTTAATCGAAGTATTGCAAGAGTTTGTACGCATTATAAATATCAAAATTATATCTTTTGTTAAGTTTTTTTTTTAAATACAAGTTTTCTAAGAGACTTTAAGTTGCTCTCGAGCTTATCTCGAGCTACTTAAGCTATCTTAGCATCTTAATTTTAGAGAGTCGATTTCCCGAATTGTTAATATATTAACAAGAAATATTGTTTCTACAAGAAGATAAATTAGAAATGCTATATTTAAGATAGAAAGATATAGTACTAATTCAACAAGACTTAGTGTTGTTTAAAGAAACATAATAAGTTGTTCAACTACTAATAACTATAGCTATTGTGCCATTAGTTAATAAGTAATACTTAGACTATACGCGACTATCGATGTAGACTAATTTCATCGATTCGATTAATCGAATCGAATCAAAAGTCTTAACAATTTGATTTCTAAAGTTAAAATTAACAAGTTGATTCGATTTCAAACTTGAAATCGAAAATCAAATCGAAAAATTAACTTGAATTGTTAAGATATTAGTTTTATTGTAGATGTTAAACTAAGATTTATAGTCTTATTCAATAGAACTATAGTAAGCAACAATAATGCATAAAAGTGTATAGATTGCTAAGACTAAATAACTAGACTATATATAGAAGAGTTACGTAACGCAATTACGTAATTACGCTAATTATATTTAATATAGATTAAATCTAGGAAATTATCGATTTTTAACAATAGATTATAATTAATTTATTTATAAATCTTAGTTTTATATTTTAGATTTAATAATGCAATATAGTAATACAATATAGTAATATAATATAATAATGCAAAATAATAATACAAACAACAATTAATTTAAGTAAACTATTTTGTAATAATATAAACAAGTCTAATTGTAATCTCGAAGTATATTAAACTATACTCTAGTCAAAATTCTAAAATTATAACAACGTAGATCTAAAAATAGTAATTCTTAATATAATAATGTAATTTTCGATTTCTTAACAATTCGATTTAATTTCAACTTTTAAAATCGAAAATCAACTTAATTTGATTCGATTTAATTTCTATAGTTGAAATCGACAATTCAATTTAATTCTAAAAGTTAAAGTCGAAAATCGAATCGACAATTAGTCTATATCGATCGATCTTGCGTTATATATTAAAGTTCTTTTGTTTTTCGTCAATATTGTTAAAGTTTATTAATTTCGATTCTAAAGATAAAGCTATAACAAGATAAAGATATATTTTCTTCGTAATAGCAATAATATATGCAAATTCGAACTAGCAATTGCAAGCTATATAGCATTTATATCTAGACTGATCGCGTCGAGTCGAGTCATCGAGTTCGAGCCAAATTCTCGACTCGCCAAGACCTAGGTCGAGTCAAGATTTTGATATCGAAAAGTCAATTCGAGTCACGATGTTAATATCGAGTATTCGAGTCGAGTCAAAGAATAGATATGAAGTACTTAGCGTATAACTTGGCTCGACTCGCCAAGACTCGAAAAATTTAGATTATTTTTAAAAAAGTGCATTAATCAACTTAATCAAGTTGATTAATTTAA
>JAABUQ010002877.1_pt1 | contig 32899 bp, 25 predicted proteins | sample 5560001 | NCBI WGS metagenome assembly JAABUQ01 (sample SAMN10711888, study PRJNA513371) | rock metagenome | isolation source: Antarctica rocks | place: Antarctica: Victoria Land, Finger Mt nord | collected 2015-12-18 | reverse complement strand
CCGGTGCAAGTATAGCGGCATCGCGCGCCGTGAGCCAGCACGCGGCTTCGTCCCATGCTTCCGGAGTATTCGCGGAGCGGGTGGAGCGCAGGGCGGGATCGTGTGGGGGCATCGCCTCCGCAGTCAACGCACGCACGCGGATCCGTGGGAAGAAGGCGATCATGCGCCGCTCACCGGCGGCAAGGGCGGCGCGGATAGACGGGAGGCAGGCGCGGGTATAGAGCGCGTGAAGCGGCTGCCACCCCGCTTTGCCGTCTTTGCCATCCTTGTCGGGGAGGAAAGGCACGAGCGCGTCCCATTCCGCTTCCGCCCCCGGTTGAGCGATCATCCAATGCAGGAGCGGCGCGGAGAGGTACGGGAGGTCACAGGCGAGGGCGAGGGCCGCGTCACACTGCGCGGCAGCGAACCCCGTTGCCAGCCCCGCGAGCGGCCCCGCGCCCGGTTGCGCGTCCGGCACGCGGCGCGCGTTCATCGCGGGCAACCGCGTCCCATCCCCCGCAACGACCAGGACCTCGTCTGCCTCCGCCGCCCACGCCGCCGCGACTACGCGCTCCACGAGCGTTGGCCCCCCTGACGGCAGGCGCAGCAGCGCCTTATCCGTTCCCATGCGGCGGCTTTGCCCACCTGCCAGCACGATTGCCGCGATACGCACGTTCCCGGCCTACCTTGCTGCCAGGCTCGCGCGCTCCCGTTCCGCCAACGCCTGCGCGTGTTCGGCCTTGACCACACGCAGCAGGTCGGCATCGGTGAGCAGGTCGAGACCGGCGAGGGCGAGCGCCTTTGCCGCGATCAGCGCATTGCCATAGCCCAGATCGCTGTTCGCCGCCTCCACGACCTCTAGCGAATGCCAGGTGATGACGCGATCCACGATGGGAAAGCCCGTTTCCACGCTCGGCACGAGGTACGAGACATTGCCCCAGTCCGTGCTACCGAGCGCTTCGCCGACGCGCGGCTGCGGCATCTGCAAGCCGAGGGCATCGAAGTGCGCGCGGATGCGGCGGGCGAGGGTGTGGTTCGTCACCATGTCCATGTTTGGCTCCTCGGGCTGGCTCCACTCCAGCCGCGCACCCGTGATCTCGCCCGCCCCCAGCGCGATGTGCCGCACCTTCTCCACCAACGCTTCCATGCGGCGCATCGTACTCGCACGCACGTAGAACACGGCGCGAGCGTACTCCGGCACGATGTTCGGCGCGCCTCCCCCGTGGGTAATGATGCCGTGAATGCGGGCGTCCGCAGGGATATGCTGACGCAGGGCGTTGATGCCGTTGAAGAGTTCGATCACTGCGTTGAGCGCATTGATACCGTTGTAGGGGTCGGCGGCGGCGTGCGCGGCCTTGCCGTGGTACTCCGCGACTACCGTGCGCACCGCGAGCGACAGCCCACTCCCCGGTTCGGTCGGCACGAAGGCCTCAGACGTGCCGGGGTGCGCGCCCATCGCGGCGTCTATCCCGTCGAACACGCCCTCCTTCGCCATCAGCACCTTGCCGCCCACGGCTTCCTCGGCGGGCGTGCCGAAAACAGTCACGCTCCCCGGCAGTTCCCCGACTACCGCCGCGAGACCGATGCCCGCGCCCATCGCCACCGCCGCGATCAGATTGTGCCCGCACGCATGGCCGAGACCGGGCAGCGCGTCGTATTCCGCAAGGTAAGCGATGCGCGGTTGCCCCTGCCCGCACTCGGCGCGAAACGCCGTGGGAATGTTCGCCACGGCGCGGGTCACGGTGAAGCCATATAGTCCGAGCGTGTCCGCGACCGCTGCGGCGGAATGCACCTCCTCCATCGCCACCTCCGGGTGTGCGTGGATGAAGCGCGATACATTCAGGATGTCACTCGTCGCCGCGTCAATCGCGGCAATGACCTTGTCGCGCAATGCCTGCTCTGTCTCTGCCATTCGTACGTAGCCTCCGCCTCTATAATCCGCCGATTCAGTTGCTCCCGCCACGCGCGGCGACAGCAGCCGCGTGCTCTGCCTTCGCGGCCTGCACGAAGGCGGGATCGGTCAGGGCGTCGAGGCCGACGAGGGCGATTGCCTTTGCCGCCTTGAACATGCTCGCGTAGCCAAGCTCGCTGTCTGCCGCCTCGACGACCTGCGCGGAGTGCCACGGGATCATACCCCCGGTGATCGGGAACGAAACGGCCACCGTGGGCACGACGTACGAGACATTGCCGAGATCGGTGGAGTACGGGCCGACGCCCTTCGGCGCGGGCGTGGTCTGCTGGCCCATCGCCTCGTAGTGTTCTTGCAGGCGGGCATTCAACGAATACACCGGCACGACCTCCGCATGGATGCCGTGCGGTTCGGTGAACTCCAGCCGCGCCCCGGTAATCAGCGCCGCCCCTTCCGCGACATGGCGCACCTTCTCCATCAGGTCGCGCACCCCCTGCTGCGTCTCGGCGCGCACATAAAAGCGGGCACGCGCGTATTCCGGCACCACATTTGGCGCGACACCACCATGCGTGATGATGCCGTGGATGCGCACATCCGGCGTCACATGCTGCCGCAATGCGTCAATGCCCGTGAAGGTATGGATGACCGCATTGAGCGCGTTGACGCCGTTCTGGGGGTCACTGGCAGCGTGGGCTGTTTTGCCATGAAAGGCGATCACGACTTCCTGCACCGCGAGGCATGAGCCACTCCCCGGTTCGAGCGCGACGCGCGCCGCCATCGCCGCCGGGTGGCTGGAAAGGACCACATCCACGCCATCGAATGCGCCCGCGTCCGCCATTACGACCTTGCCGCCGTAGGCTTCCTCGGCGGGCGTGCCGAACACGACTACCGTGCCGGGGACGTGTTCGAGGGCTGCCGCGAGGCCGATCCCTGCCGCGACGTTCGACCCCGCGATCAGGTTGTGCCCGCAACCGTGACCGAGTTCGGGCAGCGCGTCGTACTCCGCGAGAAAGGCGATCACCGGGCCACCGGTTCCCTTTGTCGCTTTAAAGGCGGTGGGCAACCCCGCGACGCCACGCTCCACGGTGAAGCCGTGCCGTTCGAGTGTATCCGCCACCGCTTCGGCGGACTCCACCTCTTGCAACGCGATCTCCGGGTGTGCGTGGACGAACTGGCTCATCCGCAGCACATCACCCCGCGTCTCGTCAATCTCCGAGAGAACCTGCCGCTGCAACCCCGCCTGTGCCATCTCGCCCTCCTACGTTTCGTCTGTAAGGAACCATAACGGGCAGTATAGCGGCGGGAGCGCAGGGCGCAAAGGTACAAGGGCACGGCGAAATGCGCCGTGTTCGTTAGGCGGGTGCGGCGGGCACGGCGAGGTAGTGCGTCACCCAATCAAGGAGATGCACGGCCCAAAGCGTTTGTGTGATGCGTGCCGCGCCGCTCACGGGAATGACCGCGCCCGTCACGTCCCGCTCCGACCGCAGCTCGACCGCTGCGCGTGCCCGTGCCAGTGCGGTGGGCGGGTCGAACGGGGAGCGGAGCGCGATCACCGCGCCCCGCTCGCGCGTCTCGGTGGCTACGTCCGCGAGAACGGAGCCAGCTTCGTCCGCGAGCGTCAGGGCGTTCGCACCGTCGGCAAGCCGCGCACGGCCCCATATAGCCACAGGCGCAAGCACGCCGAGCGCTTCCAGGGAGATGAGCCGTCCCGCCACCTGCCGGGCAATTTGCTGTGCGAGGTTGGGCGAGACCGGATCATCGCCGGGCTGGGCACTGGCGTCACGCAGGGTTTTCAGTTCCACCACCGCTGCCGCAACATCCACGTCGCGCACACCATTGATTACCTGCGCGGCGTCGAGCACCGCGATCAGCGTCACGAGTAGCGGCCCGACCATCCAGGGGGCTGCCAATGCGTCCGGCATTGGTAGGGAGGGGGTGCGGTGCGTCATGGCCCGCTTCACCCATTGATCCCCCGGCGCGACAATCACGAGCTTCGCGCCCCGGTCCGCCGCTTCCTCAAAGAGCGCGAGGGTTTCCGGCGTGCCCTCACCCGCGTCACACGCGATCACGAGGTGGTCCGGCCCGACAAACGCGGGCAGCAGTTCACCGGGTACGGCGATCACGGGAATCTGCGCCGTGTGAGCGACCACGGCCTGACACATCGCTGCCGCCGCGCCCGCCGCGCCGCCACCGACGATGACCACACCGAAGATATCCGCGTATTTGGATGCCAGATCGAACCGCCGCGCCCGCCCCCATGCCGCCTCGACCGCCTCCGGCACCGCACTCAACTCGTCACGCATCTGCTACCTCACCGTGTGATTGTGGTAATTGCGAAGGGAACGCGGGGGGAGTGCGGAACACCTTCATGCCTCTGCTCCTCAAATCGCCGCGCGGGTGGCAAGCGCTTCGGCAATCTGCACGGCGTTCAGGGCAGACCCTTTGCGCAGGTGATCCATCGCGCTCCAGAAGATCAGGCCATACGGATTGCTCGTATCATCGCGGATGCGGCCCACGGCGACGCTGTCCTGCCCGGTCACGCCGAGCGGGTGCGGGTAGAGTGAGACCGCGGGGTCGTCTTGCACCCGGATGCCGGGGGCGGTACCGAGCACGCGGCGCGCGTCATCCGCGCTGATGAGACGGGAAAACTCCGCATGGACATTTTGCGAGTGCGCCCCGTACACGGGGACGCGCACCGCTGTCGCGGCGATACGGAGTTCCGGTGCGCGCAAGACTTGCCGGGTCTCTTGGGCAAGCAGCCATTCTTCACGCGAATAGCCATCCGCATGGAACACGTTCACTTCCGGCAGCAGGTTAAAGGCGATGGGGTGGGCGAAAAGATGCGCGACCGGCTCCTTGCCCTGGATCACCATTTTGGTTTCTTCGGTCAACTCACGCATCGCCGCGACACCCGCCGCACCCACGGCGACGAGGGCGGTCACGGTGACGCGGCGCACGGGGTTCTGGCGGTGTAGCGGGGCGAGCACGGTGCAAAGCTGGATGGTCAGGTCGTGTGGGCAGGCGACGATGCGTGGATGGTTGTCGAGCAGGTCCGCGTTCACTTCGGGGATAATGAGCGGTGTCGTCTCACTCGCGTTTTCCCGCCCCGTCGCGTTGATGACGAGGTTTCCGGCGCTGCGCGCGTGGGGAAAGACTTGCGTGTTCACCTCGCGCCCAGCGGCGAGAAAGACGAGGTCGAGAAACTTGAAGATGGCGGGTGTGGGCCGCTCCACCGTGATCTCGTCCGCGCCGAACGACACACGCTCCCCCACGGAGCGATCCGAGGCAAAGGCGTGCAGCGTGCGCACCGGAAAGCGGCGCTGCGCGAGCAGACGCAACACTTCCCCACCGAGCAACCCCGTCGCCCCGACTACGCCGATCCGGTACCCCGTTGCCGTCATGCCCTGTCCCCCGTTCATCCGCCGCTCCGGCCCCCATGCCGGAAGCGCGCCCATCAGACTACCACAAAACGCGCGGCGCACTGCGGGCCGGGTGATCGATTCCCGATGCAGCGTTCCTTGTTGGCGTGGCGCACCCCTCCCCCGGCCCCTCTCCCGCCGCCGCAGGCCAAGGGGACGGGTGCCCTCTGGGCGGCACGGGGGAGGGGTGCTTCCGGCTCCTGGTTCATCGGGAATCGGTATGAGGAATCGCGGCGCGGCAAAAAGCCGGGGACGTTCCCCGGCTTCACCGCTCCGTCTTTCATTTCCCGTGTTCACTCGATGAGGCGGTGCATCTTGCGATGCACCGCCCCGTTCCAACACTATGTATGCGACGATACGTAATCGTGGCGTGGCGCGTTAGCGGCGTGGCCCACGATCAAAGCCGCCGTTCGGGCGGGGTGGCGGGCCACCGGTGCGGGGCGCCTTGGGCGGCGGCATCTCGCCCGTCAGTACCGCCTTGCGGGACAGGCTGACCTTGCCCTGGGGGTCAATATCCGTCACCATGACGTTGATCTCGTCCCCCAGCTGCACTACGTCCTCAACGCGCTCCACGCGGTGCGTCTCCAGTTCGGAGATATGCACGAGGCCGTCCTTACCGGGGAACATCTCCACAAACGCGCCGAACGGCATGATCCGCACGACCTTGCCGAGGTAGATTTCCCCGATCTTGGCTTCCGCCGTCATGCGCTCAATCGTCTCACGGGCGCGGCGCGCTCCCTCCTGATCTACGGAGGAAATGTACACCGTGCCGTCGTCTTCGATGTCAATTTTCGTGTTCGTGCTTTCCGTGAGCGCGCGGATGTTCTTGCCACCGGGGCCGATCACCGCGCCGATTTTCTCCGGGTTAATATGGATCGTGAGCACGCTCGGCGCATACGGCGACATCGTGGTGCGCGACTCGGCGAGGGTTTCAAGCATCTTGCCGAGGATAAAGAGCCGGCCTTCCTTCGCCTGCGCCAGCGCCTGCCGCATGATGTCGAACGTGATGCCCTGCACCTTGATGTCCATCTGAATCGCAGTGATGCCTTCGCTCGTGCCCGCAACCTTGAAGTCCATGTCGCCCAGGTGGTCTTCGATGCCCTGAATATCCGTCAAGACCTGGAACGCGCCGTTTTCGCCCGTAATCAGGCCCATCGCCACGCCTGCCACGGGCGCCTTGATCGGCACACCGCCGTCCATGAGGCTGAGCGTGCTGGCACAGACGCTGCCCATCGAGGTGCTTCCATTGGAGGAAACGGCCTCGGAGACGAGCCGCATCGTGTAGGGCCACTGCTCCATCGGCGGTAGCACCGCGAGTAGCGCGCGCCGCGCCAGTTCGCCGTGGCCGATTTCGCGTCGGCCCGGCCCGCGCATCCGCTTCACTTCGCCCGTGGAGTACGGGGGGAAGTTGTAGTGATGGATGTAGCGCCGCCCAGTTTCGCTGGTGAGGTCGTCAATAGACTGCTCATCGCCCGTGCTGCCGAGCGTGAGCACGTTGAGAATCTGCGTCTGCCCGCGCGTGAAGATGCTGCTCCCGTGCGTGCGGGGAAGCACCCCGACCTCGCACCAGATCGGGCGAATCTCTGTCAGGGCGCGCCCGTCGGGACGCTCGCCCTCGCCCAGGATCGCGGCACGCACAACCTCGGATTGCAGGTCGTCGAACGCGGCGACCGCATTCCCCACACTGAGCGCGCCTTCCGCACCCGCTGCCACCTGCGCCGCGAAGTGGTCGCGCACTTCGGCAAAGAGTGCGGTCATCGCCTCCTGCCGGTCCTGCTTGCGCGTGGTATGCATTGCCGCACGCAGGCGATCACCGGCGAACGCGCGCACGGCATCAAGTGCGGCGTTGTCCTTCGTGGGCGGCGCAAACTCCCAGCGCGGCTTGCCGGCCAGTTCGACCAGTTGCTTTTGCAGGGCGATGACGGGCTGAAACGCCGCGTGCGCCGCCTGCACCGCTTCGAGTACGGTCGCTTCCGGGAGAATATCCACCCGGCCCTCAACCATCATCACCGCGTTTTCCGTGCCCGCAACCACGATGTCCATGCGGGTATCGGCGAGTTGCTGGTTCGTGGGGTTGACGATGAGCTTGTCGTCAATGTACCCCACACGCGCCGCCGCGACCGGCCCCTGAAAGGGGATGCCGGAGAGCATCAGGGCGGTGGACGCGCCGATCACGCCGAGAATGTCCGGGTCGTTCTCGCCATCCACACTGAGTATGGTGATGACTACCTGCACCTCGGCGCGGTAGCCGTCGGGGAACAGCGGGCGGAGCGGGCGATCTGCGAGCCGCGCGTTGAGAATCGCGTTCTCGCTCGGGCGGCTCTCACGCCGCTGGTAGACGCCGGGAATGCGCCCGACGGCGTATGACCGCTCCTCATAGTCAATGGTGAGCGGGGAAAAGTCGGTGTGCTCGCGCGCATTGCGCTCACCGACGGCAGTGGCAAGCAACATCGTGTCGCCGTAGCGCACGAGCACGGCGCCCTGCGCCTGCTCCGCGAGCCGCCCGGTTTCAAATGTCAGGGTGCGTCCACCAAACTCGGTGGAAATGCGATGAACCGTGGGTAGTGTCACTGTCATGTAAGCTTCTCTCTTCTTTGACCGCGCCCGCGCGCGGACTCCATAATCGTTCAAAGGGCGTGGCCGCTCTCTTATGGAGGCTCAGGAACTGGAGCATAAGCGCGGCAGTATCTCTCGAAAATCCCCGCCCATGCTCCAATGCCCAAGCCTCTCCCCGGCACGCACATCGTTACCTCATGCGCGCCTCCCTCACTCCGTCACGCACGCGAAACGACTCAGGGGAGCGGAGGCCGCCCCTGAGCCGTGTACACGATGACGTCAACCGGATTGGTTTGATGGTCATGACCGTGTGCGTGGTCCCTTTCACCCGCGATCGCCGGTCGCGTGCATCTGTGCCATTGATTTAACGGCGCAAACCGAGGCGGGCAATCGTGGCGCGGTAACGCTCCACATCTTTCGTGCTCAGGTACGCGAGCAACCGACGACGACGGCCAACGAGCTTGAGCAACCCTCGGCGGGAGTGATGATCGTGGTCGTGCAGCTTGAGATGCTCGATCAACTGGGTGATGCGCTCGGTGAGAAGGGCAATCTGTACTTCGGGCGACCCGGTATCACCCTCGTGAACCGCGTAATCGGTGATAATGTCCGTCTTCTTCGGTTTTTGCAACGCCATCCGCCTGATACCCCTCCCATAACTTGCGTGCGCCCCACGCCACGCCCGGTCATCTGTTACCCGGCAGTATAGCACCATTGTCCCCCGTGCTGCAACGCTTGCAGCACGGGGGAAACGAGAATGTCACGCGGCTGTCGGGGATTATTACCTCTGCGCTACCTGCGACACGCCCGACTACGGCGTATGTGTCGGGGGTTGCGGGTTCGGTGTAGACGTAGGCGTAGCCGTAAATGCCATCGCGGTTGCCGTTTGCATCTGCATCGCGGTCAGCGTGGCGGTTGGCACAGCGGTTGTCGCTGCAACGGTTGGCATCGTCGTGGATGTCGCGGTGACCACAACCGGGGTAGCCGTGACCGTGGGAGTCGAGGTGGACGTCGCGGTGACCACGACCGGGGTCGTCGTGACCGTGGGAGTTGCCGTGAAGGTCGCGGTGACCACGACCGGGGTCGTCGTAACCGTGGAAGTCGCCGTCACGGTCGCCGTACCCGTCGCGGTTGCCGTCATCGTCGGCGTGCTTGTCGCGCTGGTCGTCGCGGCGGGGAGGTTGCCCTGCGCGGTGCGCCAGGTGTAGTAGTGCTGGCCGATGTTCCCGAACTCCACCTGAAAGGCGGGCTGGTTTGAAGGTGTATAGGTCAGCACTTTGCGCTGGAATGCCTGAATGATTACGGGCACGCCTGCTTGTCCATTGAGGGTGATCGTTGCCTGAAACGCAGGGCTGATCGGGTAGCCCATCGAGGACAGGTAGCCGCCGGGGATGCGTTGCAGGAAATCGGCGAAGGCCTTCGGCACATTCTGCCCGAAGCGCCCGTTCGGATCGCCGAGATAGGTGGTAAAGACCGCTTGTGAGTCCGACGAAGGCGTACCATCGGTAAAGCCATTCGTGGTCACATTGTAGCTGAGCAAGACCGCGCCATTGCGCTGCTGCTCCCGTTCCGGCAGGATACCGAGCGTGGCATACGTCGGGCCGGGAGAGCCGGGGTCGCCCGCGATGCCGATCTGCGCGGGCTGCAAGCTCTGGAAGGCGTTGTCGCCCAGTTGCAACTGCCCACTCTTCAGTTCCACTGTCAGCAATCCGTTCGTCACGACACCGGTGGTGGGGTTCGTCAACTCCATGCGTGCTTTGTCGAAGTACTGCACGAGGCGGACACCCGTCTGCCCATTCAAGCTCCCCTCAACATACGGCTCTTGATTCACACCTGCCGCCGCCGCGTACGCGGGACCCCAGAAGTTCGGGATCACGCTCTCGACGCTGTTCCATTGCTGGGCAAATGCCGGGCTGGCAAACACGGGGGCGCTCTGCGTCCCAAGCGGCACGATTGCCATTGCGGCGACCATCGCCAGCATCGTGCCCAGATACATCCATCGCCGTGCCATCCGCTGTCTCATGCGCTCCGTCCTCTCCTGCAACCTCGCCGCACCCACCCACCGCCGGGAAGGTTATCCGGATAAAAGCAAGATGCTGACCCGGATGCCCCCAGAACAAACGAACGGCGGGGTGGAAAAGTTCCCGCCTCGCCGAATACCGCTCCGCGCATCGTCGCGGTTGATTTGTCTTCTAAAGCTATGGAGTATGCGTACTACAGGGACCCATACAAGGCGTTCCCCCTATTGCCGCATACTGCGACGCAAGTGCGGTCGCAAGCGCGTTCGCCGTAGCAAGAGATGGATTTGCCGCGATTGCCGTCTGCGTCGCCCCCGCATTCGCCATCGCAATTGCCGTACTCAGGGCATTGGTTGTAGCCGCCGCGTTCGCCGTAGAGATACCCGCGCTTGCTGTTCCCGCAGCATTCGTTGCAGCCATCGCAGCCGCCGTTCCCGCAGTATTCGTTGCGGCTACTGCACTCGCCGTTCCCGCTGCATTGGCTGCATTCGTTGCGGCTACGGCGTTCGCGGTCCTCGTGGCGTTTGCCGCAGCAACCGCACTTGCTGTTGCGGTTGCCGCAGTGTCCGGCCCTTGCACCATGCCACCGGGAGCGGCTGCCTTAGTCTTTGTGGCAGCGGCGGCAGTCATGCTGCCATAGATATCGGGGCCTTGCACTGCTGTTGCTGGCATGGGGTTAACGGTACTCACGGCAGCGGTGAGAGCAATCTTTGTCTGTGCAATCGCATAAGCAGTTGCCGCCGCAGCCTGGGTCGCTGCCGCAGCAGCGGTGCCGGGATTCACCGAGGGCACTGGAGTCATCGTGGGAACCGGAGTCATCGTGGGAACCGGAGTCATCGTGGGAACCGGAGTCGCTGAGGGAGTCTGAGCGAGCGTTATGGCGGTCGCCGTGTTCGTCACATTTGTCGCTCCCGCATTTGCAGTATTCACCGCCGCAACCTGTGTGTTGAGTGAGGCAGTTGTCGTCTGGAATGCATAGGCCGCTTGCGTCTGGGCCACTGCGGTGCTCGTGCCATTTGCCTGCGCCGTACCGGTCAAGTACACCGTGGCGGTCGCGGCGATTGCCGTGTTTGTCGCATCAATTGCGGTGTTTGTCCCAACGATTGCCGTGTTCGTCGCATTGATCATCCCGATGACTGCCGTGTTCGTCGCGTTGAGTATCCCGGCAATTGCCGTGTTCGTGGCGTCATTCTGCGCGGTAGCCGTTCCCGCGAGGGCAGTGCCCGTCGCGTCGGGGGTCGAGGTCGGCGTCGGGGTAAAGGTGCCGGACATCGTGCTCGTGGGGCATACGTTCACGAATGGCGTGACGGTGACGGTCGCCGTACCGATACCGGGTGTCGGCGTGAAGGTTGCCGTGTTCCTACCGGGCAAGGTCGCGGTTGCCGCCGCGCAGACCGTGGCGGTCGCCGTCGGTGTGCGACAGATCGGCGAGGTCGTCGCGGTAGGCGTTGCCGTACCCGTTGGCGTCGCGGTAATCGTGCCGGTGCTTGTCGCCGTCGCAGTCGCCGTGGTGCAGACGGTCGCGGTCGGCGTGCTACAGACCGGCGTGATGGTCGCGGTCGGCGTCGCGGTGAGAGTACCGGTCGCGGTGGCGGTGAGCGTACCGGTACTCGTTGACGTGGTCGTCGCGGTAGTGCAGACGGTCGCTGTGGGTGTGCTACAGATGGGCGTGATGGTCGCGGTCGGCGTCGCGGTGATCGTACCCGTTGCCGTGGCGGTGAGTGTGCCGGTGCTTGTCGGCGTCGTGGTCGCGGTAGTGCAGACAGTTCCGGTCGCCGCTGCCGTGGTCGTCGCTGTGCCGCCCGGAAGCGTCACGTACCGCCACTGGTAGTAGTGCTGGCCGATGTTGCCGAACTCCACCTGAAAGGCAGGCTGGTTTGAGGGGGTATAGGTAAGCACCTTGCGCTGAAAGGCCTGAATGATCACGGGCACGTTCGCGGTGCCATTCACCGTGATGCTCGCGGCGAAGGGTGGGCTAATCGGGTAGCCCATCGCGGGTAGCGCGCCACCGGGGATTTTGGCGAGGAAATCGGTGAATGCCTTCGGGATGTTCTGGCCGTAGCGCCCGCCGGGATCGGAGAGGTATGAGGTGAAGGCGGCGTTCGGGTCCGTGGAGAGCGCGCCCGGCGCGAAGGTGTTGGTAGAGGCGTTGTAAACGAGGAACACTGCCCCCGACTCTTGCGCGCTATTTTCCGGCAACTGCGCGAGCGAGGAGTACGCCGGGCCGGGCTGGCCAGGATCACCCGCAATCCCGATGCTTGCGCCCGCGTTTTGCGTGTACGTCGCATCGCCCAATTGCAGCGCGCCCGTTTTCAGTTCTACGGTGAGCAGGCCATTGGTGACGGCGCCCGTGGCGGGATCGGTCAATTCCATGCGCGCCTTGTCAAAATACTGCACGAGGCGCTTGCCGTTCTGCCCCTGGTACTTCCCTTGCACGTACGGTTCCGCCTGCCCCTCGCGGGCGGTCGTTAGCGGTCCCCAGAAGTTCGGGATGGTCGTTTCGACGCTCGCCCACTGCTTTGAAAAGGCGGGATCCGCAAACGTGCTTGCCCCTTGTGTCGCAAGTGGCAGGAGCATCACGAACACGGTCGCGAGCGCGAGGGCGCTACCGCCCCAGAAGAAGTATTGTCTGCGTCGCGTCATGTGTGTCCCCCCTGCGGATACGGAACCGAAAGCGCACTCCGATCCATCCGATCACGCACGCACTCGCCAATCTTTCATACTATACAACATTCTTGCCTTCGCGCGCCATTCCCTTTGTGTTAAGGTTTTGGCGCGCTGACATTCTGCCTCACGATTACCTGGTTGCCGACGCACTCTTTGGTGCCGCCGCAGTCATCGTCGTCGCGACTGCGGTTTGTGTCTGAAATGCCATTGCCGCGCCGGTCGCTTCCGCCGCGACCTGGGTTTGTGTCGCTTGCGCCGCCTGCGCGGCAGCCGTCTGGGTAATGGGCGGGGCGGCGGTCTGCGTTTGCGAGAAGGCGGTCGCCTGAACTACCACCGCCGTTGCCGTCTGGCTTTGTGCGTCTGCCGTGGATTGCAGAACGCTGGCGGTCGCCGTGAGCGAGGTGCCGGTGGCGAGGGCGGCAATCGCCGTCGCAGTGCCGCCATTCTGCGCGGCAGTCGCGGCGGCGGCAGCAGCGGTGGCGGTGAGTGAAGTCTGCGTTGCGGCGGTATCTACGGGACTCGTGGCAGTCGGTTGCGTGCTGCCGGCGGTCGCTGTGAGTGAAACATTGGTGGCGGCGACGGCAGCGGCGGCCTGGGTCGCATCAGATTGCGCGTTGGCAGCGGCGGCCGTCGCGGTATTGGCGGTACCGGTGGCGAGGTCGGCAATCGCTGTGGCAGTCCCGCTGTTCTGCGCAGCGGTCGCGGCGGCAGCGGCGGCGGTCGCCGTGTTCGAGGTGCCCGTAGCGAGGGCGGAGATCGCCGTGGAGGTTGCGCCATTCTGCGCGGCGGTCGCGGCGATTGCAGCAGCAGTGGCCGTGAGTGAGGTCTGAGTTGCACCCGCATCAGCTGTACTCGTGGGGGTCGCAGTATCCGCGCCGGGGGTATTCGTGATGAAAACCGGCGGCGTCAGTGTGTTGATCGGCACGACACCGGTGGGGTTCCCACCGTTGAGGCTCTGACGCCACTGGTAGTAGTGCCGTCCGATGTTGCCGAACTCCACGCGTGTAATTTCACGGTTCGACGCGGTGTACGTCAGGACGCGCCGCTGAAAGGGCTGAATCACGACCGGCACATTGTCCATGCCCTTGAGACGGACGTTGGCGACAAATGCGGGGCCAATAGGGTAGCCCATCGGGAGCAGGTAGCCGCCGGGAATGCGCTTCAGGTAGTCCGAAAAGGCACGCGGCACGTTCTGCCCATACCGCCCGTTGGGATCGGAAAGGTATTCAGCAAAGGTCGTCTGAGGATCGGAGAGCGGGGTGATGTTCGCGTACGTGTTCGTGCTAGGGTCCCACTTCAGATTGACGGACCCACTTCCCTGCGAGACCCGTTCCGGCAATCGGGCGAGATCGGCGTAGGTTGGGCCGCCACCACCGGGATCACCCGCGATGCCAATGTACGCGGGGGCGTTCTGCGCGAAGGTGTTGTCACCCAGTTGCAGGTTGCCCGTTTTCAACTCGACCGTCAGCAACCCACTCGTGATACGGCGGCTCGGCGTGATTTGCTCCAGCCGGGCCTTGTCGAAAATTTGCACGAGGCGCACGCCCGATTGCCCGTTATACTGCCCCTCGACGTACTGCTCCGTCATCGGGTCGTAGGCCGTGGAGAGCGGCCCATAGAAGTTGGGAATGACGCGCTCCAGGCTCTGCCACTGTGTTTGAAATGCCGGGTTGGCGAACTGTGATGCCCCCTGGGTCGAGAGCGGCGCAAGCATCGTCGCCAGCGCCATCACGCCAAGCAGTATGCTCCCGCCGACGAGATAGCGCCTTCGTCGTGTCATCCCCGCGACTCCCCTTACTTACCACGCAATGACCACGCCTATGGCTTGCTGCCCCATTATTGTTCTCGTGCGATGTGTGACGTACCGACGACAATACTACATGATGCACGCATCTCCGTGCAAATTTCCCCCACAAACACCATCATCTGTATTTTCTGTATTTAAAGAAAGCAGAAAGCGCTATGCTCCGGCTCCCACCCAATGGAGAAGGGAAGGGGAGCCGGACGATTCGCCCTTAACTCGTCATGCATTCACGGTGAATTGCTCGACACGGTCTTCGTTGAGCGAAACGTAAATGGCGTCGCTGCCGACGGACTGAATGAACTGCGTGGGAATGCGCAATTCCTTGCCGCCGAGCAGGCCACGCTTCACGATCAATTCCGTGACCTTGCCCGATTGCGCGTCTACCACCAGTTCATGCACCGTGCCCAGCTTCTTTTCCCCTGCCATCACGTCCGTGCCCGTACTGATAAAGACATCGTCCGGGCGGGAGCGCTCCATCGGGTCTTGCGCGACACCCGCCGCGTCGTCGCTCATGTTCGCCGCCGCATCGGCGTTCAGCTCGGTACCGACTGCGGTGGGCGGCGCGGCATTGTAGGTGGAACCGGGCCAGAGCACGCCGCCCCCGGAAAACAGACCCATTCCCGTGGAATCGCTCGCGTCACCGGCATTCACGCCCCCGTAACCGCCAGAAAACAGGCCAACGGGTGGCACGACGTACGCGGATTCCTCGAATTGCGGCAACGTGCTAACCTGTGCCGCCGTGAGTGTGAGGTGCAGTTGATGGTCGTCATCGTTACCGACGCGCTCGCGGATTTCGCTCGTGGGAATAATCACGTCGTGTTGCGTGAGCAAACCACGACGCACGACGAACTCATTGACCGTATCTGTGCGTGGGTCCACGACGAGCCGGTCCACCTTGCCGACTTCCTCGCCGTCCGCTGTGTATACCTTCGCTCCAAGATTGAACCGCATAGGTCGTTACCTCCCGCTGATGCACTATCTGATGCGCCACGCGCCACCGCATGACCGTTATTCCAATCAGGCGTGCAAGAATCGTTCCGGTAGCGCGGCGACGCGGGCAGGGTGCATGCGTTCCGGGGTGGGTCTTCCTAACCCCCAACCCCTTCCCTCCGAGGGAAGGGGAGTGAGATGTGGCGAGGTTACAGTGTTCCTCAGACGCCGTGATCTTTCCGAGGTACACTCCCCTTCCCTTCGAGGGAAGGGGTTGGGGGTTAGGAAGATTCGATGCTTACATGTATAGGTCTTGGCGACGTAGCGCGAGCCATTTGACGGGCACTCGTGATAGCGGTACCATACCAATACCATTCGCGGGCTGCTGGCTCTCGTTGGGTCCCATGCGTCGGAAGCCCCCGAACCCCGCCAGGGTCGGAAGGCAGCAACGGTAAGGAGTCCCTTCCGAGCGACGTGGGCTTACCCGACGGGAGCCAGCAGCCCGGGAGTTTTTTTATGGTTTTTGTGGGTGAGGGGCGGCGCAGGGCAGTGTCAGCGTAAAAGTCGTGCCCACTCCCGGCGCACTCTGAAAACTGATCGTCCCGTCCTGCATCTCGATGAGGCGCTTCGAGAGCGCGAGGCCAAGCCCGGTACCGCCGTACCGCCGCGCGAGTGACCCGTCAATTTGCCGGAACTCCTGAAAAATCGTCTGCGCGTCTTCGGGGCGGATACCGATCCCCGTATCTGCCACGCATACCCGCATGGAATCCCCCGTCACTTCGGCGGTTACCGTGATCCGGCCTTCCTCCGGGGTGAATTTGTTCGCGTTCGACAGCAGGTTCAGCATGATCTGCCGCACTCGCGCGCTGTCCGCATAGACGGGTGGGAGGTCTGCGGGCAGATGCACGGTGAGGGTTTGCTGACGCTGGGCGATGAGGGGCGCCATAAATCGCTCCGCTTCCCCGATCTCTCGCGCGACCGCGAACGCCTCGCGGTGCAGCCGCAACTCACCCGCCTCGATCTTGGCGATGTCCAGTACATCATTGATGATCTTTAACAGGTGTTGTCCACTGCCGAAAATGTCGTCGAGGCACCGCCGCCGCTCATTCGGGTCCGCGATGAGGTCATTGAGAAGCAGTTCCGTGAACCCGATGATGGCGTTGAGTGGCGTGCGCAGTTCGTGGCTCATCATGGCGAGAAACGCGCTCTTATGGCGGTTTGCCGCTTCGAGATCGGCGTTCAGGCGGCGCAACTCCGCCACCTGATCCCGCACCTGCGCATACAACCGCGCGTTGGCAATCGCAACCGCGATGGGGGCGGCAAAGCGTTCCAGGCGTTCGAGGTCGCTCGCATCGTAGCCGTTTACCGCCTCGCGTACGAGCAGCAGGACACCCACCGCTTCCGCCTGTGCGACAAGCGGCACCGCAAGCACCGCGCGGTCGGACTCCGGACGCGGTGCGTGCGGGTACCGCTCGCGCTCCTCCCACTCCGGTGCGTCCGTGAGGTTTGGGATGATCACCGGGCGATTCTCCGCGAAAACGACGCCGCAGATACTGCGATCCATTGGGATCATTGTACCCACAGTGGCGCCGAAGCGGCTACCCTGCCCACTGACCACCCGCAGGTTTTCCCCGCCCGCATCGGGCAGGGCAACGAGCGCCTGGTCGTAGCCGACCACGGTTGCGATCTCTCGCAAGATATGCTGGAGTACGTTGGGCAGATCGAGTGAGGCGGCAACCGTCAGGGTGACGCGGCTCAACGTTTCCGATTCCGTGGCGCGCCGGATCACTTCGCGGTGCAGGAGGGCGTTTGCCACGGCGGAGGCAGCCTGGGGCGCGAAGAGTTCGAGCCGCCGCAGGTCGTTCGGCGTATATTGCCCTACCGTGTTGCTTGCGAGGTAAAATGTACCGATCACCGTGCCACGCGCGACGAGTGGCACGCAGAGCGCGGCGTGGAGGTCGGGGTCAAAGCTCGTGGGGAAAAACATTTCCTGTTGCCTATTCGTGGCGCTGTGAAAATCACGTACGAGAATCGCCCGCGCATCGCGGAAGACTTGCCCGTTCAAGCTGCCATGCTTGGGGAGAACGGTACCGAGAACGGGCGTGTCCTGCCGTCCCTGATGCCGTGCCGCGACGATGCGCAGGCTGTCCTCGCCATCGTCGAGCGCGACTAAGGCGCGCTCGTATGGGATGAGCGGGGAGATGGCAGAGAGCACGCGGTCCATCACCTCGTCGAGATCGAGCGAGGCGGAGATCGTCGCATTGACTTCCGCGAGAATGGCGAGAGCCGTGTTTGTCTCCTCCACCTCGCGCCGCGCCACCACCTGCTCGGTAACTTCTACGATGGTAAAAAGCACTGCCGCACCGATGCCCGTCATCTCGCGGAGCGGGATCGCGTCGTAGCTCCAGTAGGTCGCGCCACGGGCGAACCCCATGTACTCTCGGCTGCCCAGCCGTATCGCCTGCCCGGTCCCCGCGACCTGCTGAATGACGTGCGGCAGTTTCGTCTCCGCGAAACCGTGAATGATTTCCCCAAGTGCGTGGCCCGTAAGGTCCCGTTCCCACCACTCCGGGTCGAGAAATCGCTTGTATTGCTCGTTCGCCAGAAGCACGCGCAGCGTCCGGGGGTCTAGCACGAGGACTCCGACGGGCGCGGTGGCGAGGATGGTCGCGAGCAGTTCGCCCGGTATTTCAACGTTCACCGTCATGCCGAGGTACTCCCATTACCGATGCACCGATATGCACTATGCCCCTGATCGCGCGGCGTAAAGCGAGCATTCCCAAAGCAGGTTTGACTTTGGTTTATTATACATGATGGAGGAGCAACTGCCGTGCCAGCGCGAAGACATCGTGCGCGTGTACCGCGTCAAGGCAGGTGCGCGCCGGGCATCCCTGCGGCCTGCCGAGCGTGTAGCCGGTGTATACGCAGGGGGAGCACGCAATGGTGTCGCGCAGCACGACCACGCGCGTTCCGGCGGGGAGCATTGCCGAATCATCGCCGGGGTGCCACTCGATTGCGCCGTACGGCGCCCATGCGCGGTGGTTCGACGGGCCAAAGACCACGATGGACGGCGCATTCGTCGCCGCCGCAAGGTGCGCCATGCCGTTATCGCTGCCGACCCAGAGCGCGGCGGCGGTGTAGATTGCCGCCGTGGTCATCATGTCCGCCGCGCCCGTGAGGTCCGTGGCCCGGATACCGCCGAGATGCGTGCGCAGCGCCGCCGATGCATCGCGCGCCTCGTTGTCAGTACCGCCCGTAATCACGAGCGCGTATCCCGCAGCGGCAAGCATCGCGCCCACTGCGGCGAGCCGCGCCGGGGGCCACTGCCGCGCCGGGCTGAATGCCCCCACACCCGGATGCAGAACGACGTACGGCTCATCCACCGGCACAAGTGCCCGTGCCCGCGCGAACGCCGTAGCGGGCGGTGCAATCGTCGGGCGGGAATCGGCGAGGGAGGCCGCGCCGAGTGTGCCGGCCACATCGAGCCAGTACCGCCATTCCGGCCGCGCGCCAAACCCGTGATCGTGCGTGGCGTGCGTGAGAAACGTGCCCCGCCCATTGTCGAGACCGGCCCGCAACGGCGCGCCCGTAGCGAGCGCGAGGGCATGGTACTTTGCCGCTCCCCCCGCAGTTGTCAGGTGATGAAAGAACACGACCGCATCGTACCGCTCCCGGCGCAGTTCCGCCGTGAACCCCGCAAGCGTGCCGAGCGCGCGCGGGTCTGCGAGGCCTCGGAGCGAGCCAAACGCGCCTTTGGCGAGGGTGCGTACATGGGTCACAGCGGGTTCGTGCGCGAAGATTTCCCGCGCGGGGCCGGGGGTGACGAGGGCGTCAATCGTTGCGTCGGGAAACGCCGCGCGCAAGGCGCGCAAGGCGGGCAGGGTGCCAATGGCATCGCCGATGTCCGCGAGTTTAACGGCGAGGATGCGGCGGGGATCACCCATCGCGCGCCGTCGCTTCCAGGACCGCGAGCGTTTCGCGCGCGCACCGCTCCCAGGTGTATTCAGCCACCCGTGCCCGCCCCGCCGCCACGAGCCGCGCCCGTAGCGTGCGGTCCGATACCACCCGCGTGAGTGCGGCGGCAATCGCCGCGACATTTGTGGGGTCTACCAATAGCCCCGCATCTCCAACGACTTCGGGCAGGCTACTCGTGTTTGCCACGACCACCGGCGTGCTATAGGCCATCGCTTCCAGTGCGGGCATACCAAACCCCTCATAGAGCGACACAAACGCGAGCACATCCGCCCCGGCGTAAAGCGCGGGGAGATCGGCATCCGGCACGTAGCCCGTGAAGCAGACGTGTTCCGTCAGGCCGTGCGTTGTCACCGCCTCATAAATCGGGTCGGCGAGCCAGCCCGACCGCCCGACAATTACGAGCGTATGCGGCAAGCCCGCCGCGCGCATCGCCCCGAAAGCCGCCACGAGCCGCACGAGGTTCTTGCGGGGCTGTACCGTGCCGAGTGCGAGCACGTACGGGGCCATGATGCCATGCCGTGCCAACACCTCGGCGATGCTGTCTTCCGATGCGCCAATCATCGCCGCGTTCGCGCCATCTGCCCCATCTACCCCGTTTACCCCATGCGGTACCACGGCAATCTTTGCTTGAGGGATATGTAGGAAATGTACGAGGTCGTCGCACGTCGCATGGGAAATGGCGATCACGCGGCGTGCGGTATGGGCGCTCCACCGCGTCGCGCGGTCGAGGTAGCGTCGGTCGCGGGCGGGGTGCGCCTCCGAAAAGTGCAAGTAGCCGAGATCATGGATTGTGACCACGGTGCGCCGGGGGTGGACGAAGGGCACGACATGTGCGGGCACGAACAATACGTCCGGTGCGGCGCGCAGCATTTCCGCCGAGAGCCGCAGGTACGTCCACAGCCGGGGAAAGGGCATCGCGCGCCACTCCCACCCCATCGGAAGCGGCAGGAGGTCATCCGGCGGCGGGCCGGGGGCATAGAGCCGCCAATGGTGTGGGTTCGGCAGCCGCATCAGCGCCTGCAATAGCGCGACACTGTACTGCTCCGTGCCGGTGCGGTATGCAGGCAACGTCCGGCTCGCGTCCACGCCGATTGTCAGCCCACACATAGACTGCCGTTCCTGCAAGACGAAGCGCGAAGGGCACGAAGGCGCGGAGGCGCGGAGGAAATCGGGGGGGAAGATTGCATATACCTATTCCCTTCGCGCCTTCGCGCCTCCGCGCCTTTGCGTTTCCCCTGCAAGCAGGCGGTCGGCAGCAGCGCGCACATCCGCCACTTGCAGGGCAGTCAGGCAAGGGGGCGCGGCGGGGCGACCGGGGGAAAGGTCGCCACAACCGAGGCAGGGAATATCGCGCACATCTGCGGTGAGGACGAGGTGTTTCGCGGGGTCGCCCCACGGGCCGAACATCCGGGGGTCGGCGGGGCCATACAGATGTACCGTGGGCGTGCCGACGGCGACCGCGATGTGCAGAGAGCCACAGTCCGGCCCCAGCACGAGCGCCGCGCGCTCATATACCGCTCCCAGGACCGGAACCGTCGTTTTTCCCGCGAGATCGAGCGCGGGATGGCGCATTGCCGCCGCCACCGCTGCCGTGAGCGGCGCTTCATTTTGCGTGCCCGTGAGCATGATCGCCGCGCCGTGTGCCTCCGCGAGCGCGTCCGCGACCTGCGCCCACCGCTCCGGCAGCCACTGCTTGACCGCGACCCCCGCGCCGGGATTGATCGCGATCAGCGGCGTATCCAGCCCCCACCCGCCTAACAGGGTTGCCGCCTCCTGCCGTGCCGCCTCCGGCACACGGAACACGAGTGGGTGCTGCCGCATCAGCGTGGCATCGTCCGGGGGCAAGGCACGAGGCGGGGCGCCGGTGGCTTTGGCAATCAACAGTTCGACGAGCAGCAGGTTGGCGCGCACACTATGGATATGTAGTGGCTCAGGCAAACCTTCCGCGAGGGCAGGCCGCACATCGCGCGTGTTGAAGCCGATGATGTACGGGATGCGCCCGATTGCCGCCGCCCCACCGCCCCACCAGTGATCGGGCCGCAGGATGAGCGCGGCATCGTAGCGCCCCTGTGCGAGGTGCTGGCTCTCGAACCAGAGGTCCACATACGGGCGTATCGGGTGGGGCTTCGGCCCGCGTACCAGGCCAGGAAAGGAAACCGCTTCTACCGTGACCCCTGCCGGCCCCGCGAACGCGACCGGGCACGAGGCCGGCTGCACCTTGAGCGTGACCACGACATCCGGCAACGCCTCCCGAAGCCGCGCGAGGGCAGGCGTCAGCCAAAGCACATCGCCCAGGTGATCGGGCCGGATCAGCACGACGCGGCGGATTTCGCTGGCGGGCGACGGCGGAAACAGGCGCACATACACGCCACCCAGCAGGATGAGCGTGCGATGCAGGAAACCGCGTACGCTCACCGGCCCGCCTCCATAGCGCGACGCAACGTTTCTTCAACAGCGGTGCGGACGGCCTCGACAGTTACGGCTTCCATACAGCGTATCGTACCGCAGGTGCAAAGGAATTTCCCGTTGCGCCAGCACGGCGACCACGGCACATGCCCTACCGCCATCATCCCGTGCCCGCCCCAGAGACCGTACTGTGCAGGGCTTGTCGGCCCGAAAATCATCACCGTGGGCGTGCCGCCCGCGTTCGCAACGTGCGTCATGCCGGAATCGTTGCCGATGTAGAGCGCGGCGCGGTGCGCGAGGGCGAGCGTGGTGTCGAAATCGAGTTGCCCCGTCAGATCGGTGGCGGGATGATGCATCGCCTCGGTCACGGCTCGTACGGCATCGGCGTCCGTGGGCGCGCCGATGAGCAGCACGGTGCCGCCGTGGTCGTCCCGCAAGCCATCCGCGAGGGCGGCGAAGCGTTCGGGAAACCACCGCTTGGCGGGCAGCGAGGTGCCGGCGTTCACACCACCGCCGGGGTGAATGACCCAGAGCGGTGGCGGCCAGCCATTCTCGGCAATCAGCGCGTCGGTATGGGCGAGCGCAGCCGTCGTCGGATAATACTCCGTGCTCTGGCCCGGTGGCAGGGGCGCGCCGACCGCTGCGCCGACCGCCGCGCACAACGCGACCTCATGCCGTGTGTAGTCATCCGGTGCGACCCGCACGCGGTCGGTGTAGAACATCCCGCGCCCGTCGCTGTCCATTCCGGCGCGACGCCCGATGCCTGCGAGCCAGACGACCGCCCCAAGCGGCAATGAGCGATCCGGCACCAGCGCGAGATCGAAATTGCCCGTACGAAACTGCCGCGCCAGCCGCCATGCCTGCTTCACCGGCGTGCGCGCCTGCACTTCGATGATTGCGTCTACATGCGGGTTATGCGCGATCACGGGACGGCACCCCACGCTGGTGGCAACGGTGAGGTGGCTATCGGGCCAGGCGTGCTTCAGGGCGGCGAGCAGGGGCGTGATGAACAGCACATCCCCCATGCAACAGGTCTTGAGCACGAGGATGCGGCGCGGCGCGGGCCACCCCTCGCGCGGCGCGCGACGCACAAGCCAGAACAACGGTCCAATGATCGCGTTCCCGATACGGATGCCCGTCAGCCGCATCCGCTGCCACCACGGAATGCCCACAAACGGAGAAGGGCGGAACTGGCGGCTCCCAATGCTACCCGGTGAATGCCTGCCAGCCGCGATGGGGATTGACCGGAAAATGTACTTTACGCGCGTCAGGATTTTCATTGTATCTTGTCTTGGCGTCTCGGCGTCTTGGCGGTTCAATTCACGATTCCGCCGCTTCTGGGGCGTCGCCAACGGCGAACAGGAGTTCGCCCCGCGCGGCGAGGGCGTCGCCAACGGTGGCGGTCGCGTGGCCCTTGCCGATGCCCCGGCGGATCGCGTCGAGCGTTACGGAGAGGCGGAGGGTATCGCCGGGGCGCACCTGCCGCTTGAAGCGCACCCCGTCAATGCCCGCGAAAAAGGCGAGCTTACCCCGGTACTCCTCCATGCTCAGGAGCGCGACCGCCCCGACCTGCGCGAGCGCCTCGACGATCAAGACGCCGGGCATCACGGCATACTGTGGGAAGTGTCCCGGCACCCAGAAGGCTTCGGCGCGCACATCGAGTTCGCCCACGGCGGACTTGCCATGCTCCACTTCAAGGATGCGATCCACGAGCAGGAACGGCGCGCGATGGGGAATGATCGCTTCAATCGCCGCGCGGTCAAGCATGGTCCCCTCCGGGCAGCGTCCTTGCACTCGCCTCGCGCGGCGCGACCAATTCCGCGTCCACGATGAAGCGACGGCGGCTCATCCGATCACCCCCGGCCTCCGCAGGCCACCGGGCGCGTTGCCGCGCTACCCCAGGCCGTTGCAGGAGCAGTTGCCGCCCGACGAAAATTGCGCACACGACCATGAGTACGACGAATAGCACTGAATGCGCGTCCTTCCGCCTCCGACCCGGTTCGCCACTCCGCGTATCATACCAGCAAGCGTACCGACGACGCTGGGGCGCAACGGCAATCGTGACGAGGGCATCACTCCTGCACAAAGCCGAGTTCGTTCCCATCGGGGTCGCGGATGGCGAAGTGCTGTGGGGCATCTGCCGCGAGATCGTCATACGGCTCCACCGCGTCCACCACGCCGTGCCACTGCACCCAGAGACGCCGAACATTCTCCACCACAAAGGTCAGCCGCACCACGCCGGTTGCCGTGTCCCCCGCGACGGGCCGCCGTTGCTCGATAGCGAACACCGCGCCATCCTGCGTGAGGTATTCGACATACACCGGGTTTTCCGCTGGGTACACGCCCGCTTCCTCGAAGCCAAGCACGAGGCGGTAGAACCGGCGTGCCGCCGCCAGGTCAGAGACATTGACGCGGGCATGAAGCAGGCGCGTTTTCATCGATCACAACCGGGAGCGAACGGTGGAGATACCGGGACGCAAAGGGCGAGCAACGCATATCGGCGTTTGCACCCAGCGTTTCCCGGCCTCCCGATGTGCGGGTAGTTCATCTTACGATACGGACGCAGGCACCGAACCGGCGTACGAGCCACGGCGCACCATCTGCCGCCGTTCCTGCCCGACGCCGATCAGCACGACTTCCACACCGATCAGTTCTTCCAGTCGGGCGATGTAGGCACGGGCATTTGCCGGTAGATCGGCCTCTGTTTTCACATCAGCGGTATCCACCTGCCAGCCCGGCCATTCCTCGCAGATCGGCTCGACTTTGGCGTACTCCTCCGCGAGCGTGGGCATCGTGGCAATCATTTCGCCGTGCAGTCGGTAGCTCGTGCAAACCTTAATCGTTTCCAGCGCGGAAAGCACGCCAATACCGTTGAGCGCGATCTGCGTGATGCCATTCAGGCGCACGACGTAGCGGGCCGCCACGGCATCGAACCAGCCCGTGCGGCGCGGGCGTCCCGTGGTGGTGCCGTACTCGCGGCCCCGCTCACGGATCAGGGCGCCCGTGGCGTCGGTCAGTTCCGTGGGCATCGGCCCCGCGCCCACGCGCGAGAGGTACGCCTTAAATACGCCGAGCACCTGGGTGATCTGGTTCGGCGCGATCCCGACACCCAGGCACGCGCCCGCCGCTGTCGGTGACGACGACGTAACAAAGGGATACGTGCCGAAGTCGGGGTCGAGCATCGCCGCCTGCGCCCCCTCGATCAATACCCGTTGCCCCGCATCGAGCGCGTCCTGAATCAACACTTCCGTTTGCGTCACATACGGGCGTAGCCGTTCGCCGTAGCCAAGCAGTTCGGCGATCAGCGGTTCCAATTCGAGCGGTTCGACGCCGAAAATCTTCGTGAACTGCGCGTTGCGGTACGGCAGCATGTAGGCGAGGCGGGTGCGCAGGGCTTCCTCGTTGAGTAAATCCGCGACGCGCACGCCGCTGCGGGCCATCTTGTCCATGTACGCGGGGCCGATGCCGCGCCGCGTCGTGCCGATGGCCCCCTCGCCGCGCAAGTCTTCTTCGAGGCTGTCGAGCAACGGATGGTACGGCATCACGAGGTGCGCCTTGTCCGAGATGCGCAGATGGGACAGGTCAATCCCCGCCGCAGTGAGGGCGCCCATCTCATTGAGCAGGGTCTGCGGGCCGATCACCATGCCGTTGCCAAGTACGCAGGTCGTGCCGGGGGTGAAAATACCGGATGGGATGAGGTGAACGGCAAAGGTGCCGTGGTCATTGATGACCGTGTGGCCCGCGTTCGAGCCACCCGTGGCGCGGGCAACGATCTGGCTCTCGCGCGCCAGCATGTCCACAATCTGCCCCTTGCCCTCGTCCCCGAACTGCCCACCTAGCACAATCGTCACCGGCATACCGCTACCCCTCACAGGTCTTCTGGCACAACTGCGTGCCGCCATCGCGCGATTCATCGTTGATTCCGTGGGGATTTCTCCCGACCGAGTGTACTGCATTGGTGTACACAGGGCAAACAGCAGGTATGATACGCAACGTGGTGTATGCGCGCAGAGGGCGAATTGCCCTAACCCCCGGCCCCTTCCCTAAAAGGAAAGGGAGTGAGACGGGGCGAAGTTACGATGTTCCTCATGCGCCGTGATCTTCTGGTGGCACACTCCCCTTCCTTTTAGGGAAGGGGCCGGGGGTTAGGGCATTCGGGCCAAGGGTTACGAGAACAGACAAGCCCTGAGAGATGAGTGGTGCCGATGCTCCTTGCAGTGAATATCAACAATACGCAGACCAAGCTCGGCCTGTATGCCGATGATGCAGGCGAGGATGCGCGACCGCTCTACCTGTGGCGGCTTGCAACGGACCGGGCGCGCACCGCCGATGAGTGGTGGGTGGCACTCGCCACACTGCTGGCGTCCGCGAACATCGCGCCCGCGCAAGTGACCACGGTGGCTATCGCGTCCGTCGTGCCACCCGTCACCGGCATATGGCAGGGAGTATGCGAGCGGTACCTGCACTACACGCCGCTGCTGGCGGACGGCTCGGTGCCATACGGCGTGCGCGTGCTGATTGACCGCCCGGAGGAGGCGGGGTCCGACCGCGTAATGAACACGCTGGCGGCCTTTCGGCGGTACGGTGGCCCCGCGCTGGTGATAGATTTTGGCACGGCCACGGCGTTCGATTGCGTTTCGGCGGAGGGGGACTACCTCGGTAGCGCGATAGCCCCCGGCCTCGTGGTCTCGTTCGAGGCGCTCACCGGGCGGGCCGCGCAACTCTCCAGCGTCGCCCTCCACGCCCCGGCCCGCGCAATTGGCACCGGCACCGTGACGGCGCTGCAATCCGGCGTGGTGCTTGGGCATGTGGCGATGGTCGAGGGGATGGCCCGCCGCCTCATCGCCGAGATGCGCGGCTCCCCCTCAACAACGCTGTTCAAGCAAGGCAGCCGCTCGGAGCCGGTGGTACATCTCGAAGTCGGGCTGCACCCCATCCGCGTGATCGCCACCGGGGGCCTCGCCAGCGTGATCGCGCCGAACACATCCCTCTTTGATGCTGTAGACGACGACCTCACGCTGTATGGCATCTACTGCTTTGCCCGCTTGAACATGGGTGGGATTGAGCGAGGTCAGGGATGATTGCGGGAACCATATCACGCCGAACCGCGATACTCAGCGCGCTCGGTACGCTCGCTACCGCCGCCCTTGCCGCGTGCGGCGGGCAGGACGACCACTACGGCCCGCCCACGACGCGGGGGGACCGCGCGGCAGTGCGCGTGGGGGAGCGGGGGCCGGACTTCACGCTGCCGGACGCGGCGGGCAAGCCCGTCACGCTGCACGACTTCCGGGGCAAGCCGACGATTGTGATATTTTTCCGCACCTTTGGCTGAGGGCACTGCATGGCGCAGCTCGGTGGGCTGCAAGAGCGATACGGTGCGGTGCGCGACGCCGGGGGTGAGATGGTCGCCCTCAGCGCGGACGATCAGGCACACCTGCGCCCCGACCTGACCGGCGCGGCGGCACACGGCTTCACCTTTCCCGTGCTTTCCGATCCGCAACGCGTCGCCATCCATGCGTGGGGGCTGTTGAACCCGGCGGACGTCCTCGTGCCCGCCGAAGGCGGTATCGCCTACCCCGCAACGTATGTACTCGACGCAAGCGGCACCGTACGCTGGCACTACATCGGCACCGACTTCACCGACCGTCCGGAAACGGATGCCGTGCTTGCGGCCTTCCACCGCGTCGCAGGGAAGTAACGCCGAGCAGGCTACGTGCCCAAGTAGAGGATGCTGATGCTGGAAAGGCCCCAGAGGGCGATGCAGATGAGTAGGGGTCGGTCGGCAAACAGGGCTTCCACGGGGTCGCCACCCTCGCTCTTGCGATAGACGAGGTAGAGGTAGCGGAACACAGCATAGAGCACGAACGGGATGGTGAACATCATCGCATGGTTCTTCGGTAGGTTTTCCGCGTTAAAGGTGTAGAGCGCATACGCCATCACCGTCGCGCTCGTGAGGATAGCGATGATCTCTTCCAGCAGCGTCGCGGAATACTCCGCGAGTACGGGGCGCGTCGCCACGGCGCCGTCCGCCATCAGCACGAGTTCGTGCCGCCGCTTGGCGAAACCGAGCATCAGCGAGAACAGCACGGTGCAAACGTACAGCCACGGCGAGATCGGTACGCCGATCACCAGCGCTCCCCCCATCACGCGCAGCACGTAGCTCGCGGCGAGGCCGAACACGTCTAGCAGCACCTGTTCCTTCAGCCAGTAGGTATACGCGAACTGCAACACCACGTACACTGCGACAATCGCGCCAAAGACCGGCTGTAAGGCAAACGCGACGGGCAAGGCCACGGCGATGCCGACGAGCGCGATGCCCCACGCGAGCGGCACGGGAATCTCGCCCGCTGCGATGGGGCGGTGTCGCTTTTTCGGGTGTTGGGCATCCGCCTTGTAGTCCGCGAGGTCGTTGATGTAGTAGATGCTGCTCGCCACCACGCAAAACACGACAAACGCCGCCCCCGCGTGCCAGAGCGCGCTCACGTTCGTGAGCTGCTTCGCAAACACGATGCCCGCGAACAGGAGCACGTTTTTCACCCAATGGCGCGGGCGGGCCTCGACAACCAGCGCCCGCACGAGGGGCCGACGCACATGGGCCGCGCCCATTGTAGACGCGGCAGACGCGGTAGGTGATTGCGATGTGATCACGTCACTCATATGGGGCGTTGTCCTTCCCCGGTAAACTCGTTGCACCCCGCTTGCACCCGTTGCATCCTCGGCGTGACTGTACCACATCTCGTAGCACGGCATCAGTCAGGGGGCCGGTTTCGCGGCAACGGCAACGTCGGGCTTGGGGGGAAGCCAGTCCTGGGGATAGTCGTTGCTCGCGTTCCAGAGAAGGTAGCCGGCAGTTTGTGCCTCGTTACAGGCCTGAATCTGCGCGAACACTTCCGGCGTTCCATACGCGCGCCCCGGCCCGTACGAGAACGCCTGTAACCAGGGGCGCGTTTTCCGATGCACTTCCGCGACGCGCGCCTCCCGCACCCTGATTCCCTGTGAAATGACCTCGTAGGGATAGTTGTTCGGGAAGTCCCAGCCGTGAAACCCCTTCCCATAATGCGAGGGGTAATCCATCGGGCAGATCACATCCACGCTGGCAACGAGGTCTTCAAATTGCTGCCCAATGCCATTGTCATCCCGGTTCCAGGCGGTGATGCCGAACACATCCGCGCCGAACAAAGCGCGCGTGGGCAGCAACGCCTCATGTGTTTTCGTGAGTAACCCCGTGATCGCCGCGCGTCGCGCGGTCTCTCCACCCGCGAAGTTCGGGCCGAAATCCGCGACATCGAGGTTGCCATCGGTGGGAAAGCGCACGTAGTCGAACTGCACTTCGTCAAAGCCGAGCGTGGCCGCTTCGGTTGCGAGGTCGGCCACGTACTGCCAGACCTGCGGGTTGGCCGCGTTCAGCCACGTCTGGCCGTTGTTGTTTCGCCAGGGCTTGCCCGTGCGCATGTCGTGGATCGCGAGGTCGGGGCGCGCGACGCCGGCGATCGGGTCTTCCATCACCACGATGCGCGCAATGGCGTAAATGTTGTGACTGTGCAACGTCGTCAGCAGTTGCGGCACATCGAGGATCGGCTGCACGGCGTCCACTTCATGTGCCAGCGCGACTTTGGTGTTGTAGTACACCGCACCGTTGTTGTCTTTGAGGTCAATCACCATCGCGTTCATGTCGCTGGCATTCACCTGGGCGATGAGCTTGTCCAGTTCGGCGGGCTTCGCGGCGATGGGCGCCTGCACGTAGATGCCTTTTGCCACAAAGGGCTGCACGGTGATCTCCTGCGTCAGCGCGTCGCCGATCAGGATTTCCTGTGGGCGGTAGCCGATGCCTTTCACGATCACCATGGCGCTCGCGTCAATACCGGAAAGGGTGAAGGAGCCGTCCGGCTTCGTTTGCGTGACGAGCGAGCCGGAAGCCACAATGAGGTTCGGCACTCCCTGTCCACCGGGGCCGCGCACAACGCCCGTCAGTACGTCGGGCCGCAGGGCGAGATCGAACGTGGTATGGCGGCCAATGGGGCGCGCACGTGGGCTGACACCGGGAGCCTCCACCATGAGATTGGCGCCTTCTGGCACATCGGCAAACCGGTATCCACCGTTCTCGTTTGTGGTTGTGGAAGCGGCGAGGGCGGGTGGTCCGACTGCGGGGCCGGACATTACCATCACCCGCGTATTTGCAAGGGGTTTACCGAGCAGGGTGATGCGTCCAGCAAGCTCCGTGGGGCGTAGCGTGAACGGGGTGGGCGCGGGTGGTGGCCATGTTAACTCGGCTTGCCGGGTGTCGTACCCCTGCCGGGAGATCGAAACGATGGCGCGCTCCCCCGGTAACTGCACCCACACCTGCCCCTGCGCATTCGTGTCAAACGCATGGCCGACCGCGCCCCCCGCACTCATCTCCTTCGGCGCACACGCACCTTTCGGACAGGTGAGGGGCAACACCGTCACGCGCGCCTCCGCCACGGGAGCGCCGTTGTAATCGTCCTGAACGATCAGGGTAGACACGGGCATGGGCACGCCCAGGCGAAAATGCGCCACGAGCCACGAGCCACCGGCAACGAACGCACCAAGCATCCCAAGCGTGCCGAGCGCGAACACGATGCGCAGCACCGGCCCGCGTCGGGACGACGAATACGAGCGAACGGTGTAGTGCCGTGATTGCAGAAGCAATGTACCGTACCTCCTACACTCACGATGCTCCGGGCGGTGCGGACGGTTGCTGCTGCGATGGCAGCGCGGCGGAGGCGACAGGCAGCCCCAGTACGGCGGGGCCACCTGCCGTCTGCACGACGCGCGGTACCGTCTGGCTCTGATGCGGGGTTGCGCAGAATCGTATATCGTCCAGCCGTCCCGTGGTGGCGATGAAACGTGGCCCCGCGCCCTGGAGCAGCGCGCGCGCCACCGTGTCTGGGTCTGGTTGCGTGGTTTCACCGACAAACGAGCGGTAGAGCGCGAGCGCGGCCATTGCGGACTCGTCAATCACGCGGGGGGCGTTCGGCTTTTCCGGGAAATCCCACGGGCCATGCGCCTCCCACGCGAGCGCGACGAGAAACCCCGCAGTGATCGCATCGTCGAGCGCGAATACGGTGCCATGCTCCTGCCCAGCACAGCAAATCAGGATGTCCAGGTTGCGGGCAGTGGCTTCCGCGACCGCCGCTGCCATTGACGCCGCGCCATTGCGCACACAGCCGATAAAGATCGCTGGGGCCTGGCCAAGACGGGAAAGGATCACCGTGCCATTGCTCGTGCGCATCACGGCGACGCGGCCCGCGATGGATGCCGCGCGAACGGCGAGCGGTGAGTTATCGAGATCGAAGCCGGACGCGATGATCCCGCCCTGCTCGCCGATCAGCAGCGCGGGGGGATTGCTCGCCGTCGCCTGACGCTTTGCCTCGTCAACCTCGGTGGTAAAGCGGATCGAACCGACCCCACGCTCCACGAGCGTCAGGATCGTGGTGCTTGCCCGCACGACATCAATAACGATGCAGACGCTGCCGCGCCCATCCCCCGCAGTGTTTGCCGTATACGCGACGCGTAGCCGCACCTTACGCCCCCATTTTCTCTATTTTCGCTGTACGTTCATACGTTATCCGCATATTATTCGCGGCACGCTAGCGATCTTTCATGCGCCTGCACCATACCACCATCGAGCGAAACGCGCAAATATCTATATTATGTCTACCTGAGTAGGTGCGAGGACACGAGCCGTATGATGTACGGATGGAAGTTCGCGCGTTTCCGTGATGGGGAAGACAGGAGGGCGGGGTTTATGCGTTCTCCTAACCCCCGGCCCCTTCCCTTCGAGGGAAGGGGAGTGGGTCGCTGGAAGATCACAATGAATGTCTGGGGAACATCGAAGCATTGCCGTAAGTCACCCCTTCCCTTCGAGGGAAGGGGCCGGGGGTTAGGAAGACCCGCCCCAGCACGCATAAGCTCTGGACGGAAAGCCGTCGCGTGGAACAATCGGGCGAGGGCCGCGTTACACTGAGCGATGGGGCAGTACGCCGTTTGGCTGCCCTCCCCCTGCAATGCGGCAGGAAGAGAAAGCAGATGACGCACATGGCTACCGCGACGATTGATATCCTCAGCGACCCCCTCGTGACCACCGACCTCCCGCGCGTGGAAGAAGCGATCGCGGATGTGGCTGCCGTGAATTACCCGGTAATGACCGATCTCCTCAATGGCATCATCGCCGCGAAGGGCAAGATGCTGCGCCCGCGCATCGTGTTCGCCGTCGCCCGCGCGTTCACGTACGACCCGGCGCGGCTCATCCCCGCCGCCGCAGGACTTGAACTGCTGCACATCGCCACCCTGGTGCATGACGACACGGTAGACAAGGCGCTCTTTCGCCGTGGCGCTCCGACGCTGAACTCCGCGCTCCCGACCACCATCGTGGTGCTGCTTGGCGATTTCCTCTTTGCACAGTCCGCCGTGCTCGTCTCACATACGAACAACTTGCGCGCCGTTACCCTGTTTGCGGAAACGCTGGGCGAGATTTGCAACGGCGAATTGGACGAGATTTTCCAGACGCGCCAGTGGAACCAGACCCGCGCGCAGTATGACCAGCGCATCTACGGCAAGACCGCCGCACTGTTCGCCACTGCCGCGCAATTTGGTGGCATCCTCGGCGATGCGTCGGACGACGTAATTGCCGCCCTGCGCGGGTTTGGCACCGAGCTTGGCATGGCCTACCAGATCGTGGATGACATTCTCGACCTGCGCGAGACGAGCGAAGAACTCGGTAAACCCGCCGGTTCCGACTTGCGGCAGGGCACGATCACGCTGCCGATGATGCGGTACATCGCGCAATACGCGAACGACGATGACCGCGCCCTGATCCGGCGCGTGGTCGAAGGCAAGAAAGTGGACAGCGCACTCGTGGACGCGCTTATCGGTCGCGTGCGCACTTCCGGTGCCCTTGACGATGCGATGAACGAAGCGCTTGGGGCGGTTGAGCGCGCGAAAAATCACCTCGCGGCGCTTCCCGCCGGGGATTCCCGCAACTACCTCGCCGCGATGGCGGACTTCGTGGTTGCGCGCCGCTCCTGAGCAGGAGCGTGCATCGCGCTCATGCCGGTCTCGTGATACCGATTCCTGCTGATTCGTGCCCGGTTCACCCCTCCCCCGTGCCGCCCAGAGATACGGTATTGGCTGTCAAGCCTCGATGGGCACGGGAGCGAGATGTCGGAGGGGGTCAAAGGGTTGTCGTTTCGTCACCAGCGCCCATGCCAGATGCAACAGC
>JAABUQ010002875.1_pt1 | contig 32907 bp, 34 predicted proteins | sample 5560001 | NCBI WGS metagenome assembly JAABUQ01 (sample SAMN10711888, study PRJNA513371) | rock metagenome | isolation source: Antarctica rocks | place: Antarctica: Victoria Land, Finger Mt nord | collected 2015-12-18 | reverse complement strand
TCGTGGGTGCGGCGATGCGGAAACTGCTGCACCTGGCTTTCGGCGTCCTCAAGTCTGGCAAGCCTTTCGACGCAACAATCGCGCTGGCGACCGCAACGAAGGCTTGACAACCAATACAGTATCTAACAACCTAGCTCACCCGCGACAGCAGCCAAACAAGCCCCATGCCAAGAAACTGCGAAGGCGGCTGATGGCGTCGGGTGCAGCGCATTGTCAGACCGCAGCCTCCCACCCAAATTCACCATTAGGAAGCCCCTCATTAATTATGTCCCAATCAATGTATAGATACTCAAGCTCTTCGTCGGGGCTTCTTCCCATAATTGGTGGGTCTACAAGAAATCCCTTGTTAACCGACCCAGCGAAGCGGGATCGTGCTTCATCACTATCAATGGCTTTTATCTTCGCTATAAGTCTTCTGTCGGGGTGGTAGAAGTTAAAAATTGGCATGGCTGTTTCCTCAGTTAGTGCTATAGTGACTGCCTACGCCCAGCGGCCCAACGATCTAGCTCACCCGCGACACCTGCATAAGCAGACCACTCGCCGCGCACAGGCAACCGGGCAGGTGGCGTCGGGTGCAGCGCATTGTTAGACCGCAGGCGGCGGACCTTTTGGGGCAGGCGGCCATACATTAGCGTCTTGCTCCTCAAATAAACTCAGTTTCGGCGGCACTGGTCGGCGCTTTCGGAAGCCTACCACTGGAAAATAAATAATGAAGCCAAGATTAATTAAAAATAGGACAAGAGGTAGCCAAGCAATGATCCTTTCCGCAAGCATGTAACAGTCATTCCTCTCATCTGCTCCAAGCCCATTGACTTAGGCATCGCTGACAATCGCGTTCAAGATTGGCAAGCCTTTGGCCCTGCGGTCTAACAAGTATTGCACCGCGTAATGCCGCAGGCTGGACGCCTAGCAGAGCAATACGCTGGCGATTGGCGTCCGGTGCAGCGCATTGTTAGACTGCTGGTAGCACAGCCTCGTGTTCAGAGTAATTTCCTGATGTCAAAGGCTGAACCGGAGGACGAAGCAAATTGATGACCGCCTCCAAAACCTGCGTAAACGTATCTGCCTTGAGAGTGCCAATCTTCGAGGTGATTAAACTCTCGCTTGCGGTAAACAGTTTGCCAGGCCGGGCATAACTTGCGACCCGTAAAGAGCCAGTAGAGAAACGGCTATTCTTTAAAAAGGACTGCGCGTGTATCGGCATAAGGATTACTCGTGATCTGACACAAGACCCAATCACCGCGCCCTGCCCCAGTCAAAACGACCGCTGGACGCAACTTAGTTTGCGACAAATTGGAGAACGGAAACGACACCATGACTACCGCGCCGGCTGTAGATGGGACCATGCGGCATCCTCCTCCGGTCGGTTCCAATCCTCGGCTAACGCGGCTTCACTTAGCAGAGCCGTTTCGTTGGAATACGGCTCCTCTTCTAAAATCATGACGAGGGCGCGGCGAGGGGCAGAGAGGGCGATAGCTTCTTGGAGAAGTACGCTTCCGTGTTCATCAATCATGGCTTCAAGGGTGCGTATCATACTTTTCCTCCGTGCTGCTATTGTACTCCATGAAACCGGGCAAGCGCGCTTTGGTTTGTCTGGGGCAGACGTCAAACTATGAGGCTACGCCCAGCCACCTAACGGCAAAGCTCACCTGCGACAGTAGCCAAGCAAGCATACCATATAAGCACATGATAAGGCGGCTACTGGCGTCCGGTGCAGCGCATTGTTAGACCGCAGACGGTTCGGATTTTGCCACTCTCCTGATGATATTACGGTGCCGCCTGCTGGTATATCCTTCCAACTCGGCTTTCCGCGCAATGAATTCTTGCTGAAATGCTATCACCTCTGCTTCGCCCAAATGATAGGTAAAAGCATGACGCAAAGCCGTGAACTCATCCACCGATAGCCACCGTGCAACATCCTTACGAATAGGTAAATCCGTTGGCAAATCTTCATAAAAACAGACTGCGACAGCGGTTCTCAGATCGTTGTTGCGCGGCTGCCACATACACCAAGCCGCATATCCATAAATACGGGCAATAAGCGAGTCATCAATAGGTTCGCGCCCATAAATGCTGTTGAGTTCACTACGCAGTTCAATCCACATACCGTAGGGATTATCAGCAGAAGTGATTTTGGACTGCAATTCCGGTAGTTTTTCGATTGCTATACGACGCCAGAGGCTCATGGTTTATAACCTGCCTAGCTTCTGCGGTCTAACTCGTATTCGACCGTACTTGTGCGGTATAACACGCAGCCCGATTTACTCCCAATCTCATCGGCACGACGCGCGCAGGATTGCCGCACTTCTGCGGCATGATGCGCTCATTCCGGCTTGACCGCACTCCTGCGGTGCAACCCCCTTCATCCGCGCGCTAGGCCGCATGGGCAGGCGCATTGCTGGCAGCACCACTGCTGAGAGGACAACCGCGGAAGCAGCCTGAACAAAGCCGCGAGAGTGAGCCGCCCCAGTCCCCCGCGCCTGTGACTTCCGCCGCCTGCGTGTTGGGCATTATGTCACAGCGGTTGACTGGATGCAAGGGCCGCAGACGGCAGGGGGATGGTCCTATGACATCACACAATTGGGTCGGCTTCGGCTAGAGTTGCGCCAGCAAATAATCGTACTCGGCATGGGGGCCGATCCAGAACCAGACCATCGTTTCGCCGTCTCGTGCTGCCACCGCCCGATAGTGGATGCCGACGCGCACGGAATAAACAGGGGGATGGAGATGTACTTGGCGGAAGCGCAAACTGGGGTGCTGAGGGTTCTGACGGAACAGCCGGTAGGACCGACGCGCCTGTTCCTGCACGGTGGCCGGCAGGTCGGCGAAAGCGCGGCGGAACCGTGCCGTCGTGCGGGAAGTCATAGCGTCTCCGGGTCAAGGGGTTGTGTCAGACCCGCCCGGTGTTCCGCCAAGGCTTCTTCGGCAAGCCGGACCAGGGCCGCCGGCGACTGAGCAAAAGACCGGTGCCAGCGTTCCTCATCTTCTAACTCCTCCAAAATCAGTGCCGCAATCGCATCTTGATCTGGTTCCGTCAGTTGTCGGACCTGAGCGTAGGCACGTTCTAACAATTGGGTCATGGCAAAACCTCGCGGTATTTTCTCTCGGGTATGGGTCGGCTGCCGTTATCGCGCTGTCACTCCGCCGACCAGCAATCGGGGGAGGTCAGCAGGTCCAGGGTGGCGGACTGGACATCGGCGGTCTGGGCCGTGGTGGTGTAGAAGATCGACTCGCGCAAAAGGCGCTGGGGGGGCTGGGAAAGCAGGTGGGCGCTGCCGCCCGTGGCGGTGACGGCGGCGTGGGCGGCGCGGACGGCCAGGGTGATGGCCGAGGCGCGGGCGTGGAGGGCGTGGTCCTTGTAGTCGGTCCGCTCGGCGCAGGCCCCGCTCCACGCGAGCGCTTCATGGCGGACGTCGATGATCTCGCGCGACAGTTCCTCGGCGGCGTCGCGCAGCGTATCGCTGCCGCGCCGGTCGGCCAAGGCGGTTAAGTAGTGGACCGAGCCGCGCGCGCAGCCCAGGGGCAGGAAGACGTGACCGGAAATGCCGCAGTAATCCGAGCGGAGCAGGGAGGCGGCGGGGCGGTCGTAGAGAACGTGGTCATCGGGGATGAAGAGGTCAGAAAGAGTCACTTCGACAGTGTCCGAGGCGTTCATCACCACCAAAGGAATGCGCGGGCCGGGGACGAGGGACGCGCCGACATCCACCTTGGGCACGTAGAAGTAGATGTGGTCGTTGTCGGGGACGCGGACCGCGCCCAGGATGAACGAGTCCAGAATCCCCCACCCCGTCACCCACGGCGCGACGCCCGACACGCGGTAGCCGCCCTCAGCGCGCTCGGCGCGGACCATCGGCGGGCCGGGGCGGCGCAGGTGCGAGAAGGCGACGCCGCACAGCTCGGTCCCGTCGGCGAACCGGGGCAGCTTCTCGCGCTTCAAGCTCTCGCTGCGCCCGCCGCCGACGAAGCCGCCGCCGGCGTGGAGCTGCTGCTGGACGAAGGCGGTCACGCCGCAGGCGGACGCCATCAGCTCGGTGTACTCGCGCCGGGCAACGTCGTCAGCCCCCAGGCCGCCGAAGGCGGGCGGAATGCCCAAACCGAAGTAGCCCGCCGCGCCCAGCGCGCGCACGTTCTGCGCGACCTGCCCGTGGATGTCGCCTTGGTCGGCGGCCTGGGCTTGGGGCCGGAACACGTCATCGGCGAGCCGCCGCGCCTCGTCTAAAATGTCTTCGCTCATGGTGCCGTCAGTATACCCGGTGGGTTCCTCCCCTCTGCCTCTTTCGGGTACACTCATCCTCAACGGCAACAATCTCATGGCAAAGATACTCGTTCACACGCTCGGCTCGTCCGGCGACTTCAACCCCTTTATGGCGCTGGCCCTGGAGCTGCGGCGGCGCGGGCACGACATCCACTGGGCGGTCGGGCCGCGCTCGGCGGAGAAGGCGCGGGCGATGGGGTTCTCGGCCACGGTCTCGGGGCCGGACCCGGACTGGGATTCGGAGATGATGGGGCGGATGCTGACCGCGCACCCGACCGAGCCGGTCCGCATCCTGTTCCAAGAGGCGCTGATCCCGACGATCCGGCCTGCCTTCGAGTCGCTGGAGCCACTCGCGCGCGAGGCCGATCTGCTGCTCTCGCACACCATTCAACTGGCCGCGCCCGCCGTGGCCGAGCGGACCGGCGTCCCCTGGGTCAGCGCCACGGCGGCGACACTGATCTACGAGACGGCCGACTACCCGCCGCCGGGCATTGCCTGGAAAAACAGCCCGCGGTGGCTCAATCGTTTGGGATGGGAGGCCGGCTTCAAGCTGTTCGGGCACCTGGACGACCTCGCCGCGCGCGAGTACCGCGCCCTGGGCGTCTCGCCCCGGCCCAACGTCATCGCGGGCGGGGCCTACTCGCGGCGGCTGACTCTGGGCCTGTGGTCGCCGTCGTTCTTCCCGCGCCCGACCGACTGGCCCCGCTGGTTCCAGGTCGGCGGCTACGCGCGGTGGGACGGGGGCGAGGGGGCCGCCCCGCCTCCGAGTCCTCCCCCGCAAGCGGGAGCCGGCGCAAGCCCTCCCCGCTTGCTGTTCACACTAGGGTCGTCCGTCGTCAACCACCCGCGCGGGTTCTACGAGACGGCCCTGGCGGCGCTCGCGCCGACACCCTGGCGGGCGGTCCTGCTGGGGGCACCCGCCGACCTGCCCGTTCCGCCCGCCCTGCGGGAGCGCGTCGAGGTCGTGCCCTTCGCGCCGTATGCCGACGTGTTCCCCGGCGTCGATGCCGTCATCCACCAGGGCGGGGTCGGGACGACGCAGGCTGCGTGCTACTACGGGCGGCCCGCGTTGGTCGTGCCGCGCGGCTTCGACCAGTTCGAGAACGCGGCCCATATCCAGCGCGAGGGCTGGGGGCTGCGCCTGATGCCGTCCGACCTGTCCGCGCGGGCGCTGCGCTACCGGCTGGAGCGGCTGCTGGCATCGCCCGCGATCAAGGCGAACGTCGAAGACTTGGGGCGACGGATGCGGGCGGAGCCGGACGTGGCGCGCAGCGCGGATCTGGTCGAGGCGGCGCTATGAACATTCTGGGCATCGAGACTTCGTGCGACGAGACTTCGGCGGCGATCCTGCGGGACGGGCGCGAGTTGCTCTCGAACGTCATCGCCTCGCAGATCGACCTCCACGCGAAGACCGGCGGCGTCGTGCCCGAGGTCGCATCGCGCCAGCACGTCGCGCAGATCGGCGGCGTCATCGAAGAAGCCTTGCGCGAGGCGGGCGTGGGCTACGGGGATATGGGGGCCGTGGCGGTGGCAAACCGGCCCGGCCTGCTGGGCGCGCTGCTGGTAGGTGTCTCGGCGGCCAAGGCGCTGGCGTATGCCCTGCATATCCCCCTGCTTGCCATCCATCACATCGAGGCGCACATCTACGCGAACTGGCTGGCCGAGCCGGACATTACGTTCCCCGTCGTTTGCCTCGTCGCGTCGGGCGGGCACAGTGAGATATTTCTGGTGCGCGGGCACGGCGACTATCAGATATTGGGGCGGACGCGGGACGACGCGGCGGGGGAAGCCTTCGACAAGTCCGCCCGGCTGCTCGGCCTGCCCTACCCCGGCGGGGTGCTGATGGACCGGCTGGCCCGCGAGGGCCACGGCAACCCCGACGCCGTGCCGCTGCCCCGCGCGCAGCTCGGCCCCGAGTCGCTGGACTTCTCGTTCAGCGGCCTGAAAACAGCCGTCTTGCAGGCGCGTCAGTCCGCCCAATATGCCGACGTGCCCACACAAGACTGGGCCGCCTCGGTCCAGGCCGCCATCGTCGAGCCGCTGGTGGTCAAAACACTCAGAGCGGCTAAACGGGAGGGTGTCGGCCATGTACTCATGGCTGGCGGCGTGGCGGCCAATTCCCATTTGCAGGAGACCATGCGCGCGGCCTGTGCGCGGGACGGCCTGCGCCTGACGGTCCCCCCGCCCCGGCTCTGCACCGACAACGCGGCCATGATCGCCTGCGCGGGATACTACCACTGGTCGGCGGGGAAGATCGACGCGCTGGACGTGGACACGCTGGCCTCGGAGCGGCTGGCGTAGGGGAAGAGCGGGCCTCCGTGCTTACACACTCAACATCATGTACTTTCAAACCCTGCACTCGTGGGAGATGAGCGCCGAGGAGGCGCGGGCGCAGCAGGAAGCGATGCGCCCCTTGGTCTCGCTTGCCGACGGCTTCGGCCCGATCCGTCACGTCGCGGGCGTGGACCTGTCGTTCAACGAAGACGCTGGCGAAGGCTACGCCGTCGTGGTCGTGCTCTCCTACCCCGCGCTCCAGGTCGTCGAGGCACGCTACGCCCGGCAGCAACTCAAGATGCCCTACATCCCCGGCCTGCTCTCGTTCCGCGAGTCGCCCGTCGCCCTGGAAGCCTTCGCTCAGGTGAAGACAGTCCCGGATTTGATCCTGCTCGACGGCCAGGGGCAGGCCCACCCGCGCGGGTTCGGGATCGCCTGTCACCTGGGCGTCCTGCTGGACGTGCCCGCTATCGGGGTCGCCAAGAGTCGCCTGTACGGGCAGTACGACGCCGAGGCTCTGGGCGACGCGGCCCCGTCGCAAGTCCCGCTAACGAATCGTAACGGCAACCGGACCATCGGCGCGGTCGTGCGGACCAAGCCGCGCACCAACCCGCTGTTCATCTCGCCGGGGCACAAAGTGGGCGTCGAGTCGGCCACGCGGCTCGTGCTGAACTGCATCCGCGGCTACCGCCTGCCGGAACCGACGCGGCAGGCGCACAACCTCATCACCGCCTACAAGAAAACGGGCGCGGCACCTGATCCGCTGCCCCCGCCCGCTGCCTCACAAAGTACCCTCGCGCTTTAGACAAAGAAAAGCCTCCCGCTTCTGTTCAGAAGCGGGAGGCTTTTTCCGACATTAGCTACTTGCTGAACTAGGCTCGCTGCCCCTTGCGTGAGCGCAACGCCAGCCCTGCTGCTCCGAAGACGAAGAAGCCGAGCAGGACATAAGGAGACGGCTCAGGCGCGGCGCTAATCGGCCCCGTGTTGCCGCCCGTTGTGCCAGGGCCGGGGTTCGGCGTGGGCGTCGGGTTCGGCGTAGGCGTCGGGTTCGGCGTGGGCGTCGGGTTCGGCGTGGGCGTCGGGTTCGGCGTGGGCGTCGGGTTCGGCGTGGGCGTCGGGTTCGGCGTGATTACGGGAGGAGCAGCGCTAGGGGGTGCGGTAGTGGCGAAGCTGTTGTTCCCGCCCCCGCCCTTGTGGAAGATGCCGTACAGGATGGGCAGACCGGCGAGCAGGCCGAACGGCGAAGCGCCGGAGCCATGGGCGAGCTGCGTGATCGGGAAGGCGGCGACCTTGACCACCGCCGGCGCGGGGGCGACGATCTGCCGGCCCGTCGAGGCTAGGACGAAATCAACCGGGGTCGTCGATGCAAGCGCGGGCTTTACGGAAGCCACCCGACGCGAAGGCAGATCGGCTGTCTTCGGCGAACTGAGCGCCTCAAGTGACGGCGAGACCTTGACGCTGGGCAAAGAAGAGACAAGCGGGTTGCCGCAGGCAAGCTTCAGGATGGGCTGCCCCGTGCCGCGCAGGGCGAAAACGGGCGTCCCCGCCGGCAGGCGGGCGATGATCGTGTACTCATGGCCGCTGCGGGAGATACAGGACACCGGGAAGCGCCGCGCCGTGCGGAGCCGCGTCAGGACCAAGTCGTTCTGAATGTAGTGGACCAGGGCCGGGCCGGACAGGTGGAAGTGCCGGGCCAGGCGACGCCGGACGATGGGGTCGAGCGTCACCTGCCGATCCAACTGGGGGACCGAGGCTACGTGCTGATTGATGAAAGAGTCCGGCGGGACAGAAAGCGGGCCTGCCAGGGCAGACGCCGGCAGGGCGCTCAAGAGTGTAAATGCAAGTGCTTTATGGACGGGACGCATGGGGTGGTCTCTTCCTGAGAAAAGTGCTGTCGAGACGGTCTCGAATGGTTGGCTGGGAGGATAATACCCGATGAATTGAAATTTAAGCCTGTTTTATTCACCGGGTTTAGACGAATTTCAGGCGCGGCACGTCTCCGAGCATGAACGTAGCTCGGATTCTCTTCAAGTGGCCGACCACCAGTTACGGTACGCCGGATAGATCGTCTGCCTATCTCGGTTCACTTGCCGTCGGGTGCTGCCGGCGTTTCGTCAGGCTTTTCCGCGACGAGTGCGGCGACGCGACCCAGCAAGCAGGCCAGCCAGGCCAACCGCACCGACGACGAAGGCCGCCGCCCCGCTCGGCTCAGGAACCGGCGTTACTCCTGTTGTGCCGCTGGTCGTGCCGCTCGTTGTGCCGCCGCTGGTCGTGCCGCTCGTTGTGCCGCCGCTGGTCGTGCCACTCGTTGTGCCGCCGCTGGTCGTGCCACTCGTCGTGCCGGGGCCGGTCGTGCCACTCGTCGTGCCGGGGCCGGTCGTGCCGGAGTTGCCGTTGCCGCCGCCGTGGCCGATGATGCCGGCCAGGATGGGAATGCCGGCGAGGTAGCCCAACGGAAACCCGCCGCCGGTGTGCAGCGCAATCGGCAAGGCTGCGACCTTGACCGCCGCGGGCATGATCAGGGCACCGGGCACGTTGCCGGAAGCGACGATGAGGGGGGCACCGGGGGCCAGCGTCGGCGCTATCTTCGTCGAAGCCGCCGGCGGCAGGGCGGCGAGCTGCGGTGCCCCCTGCTCATACGGGGCCTTCTTGACGACCGGCGGCAGGCTAGCCATCATCGGGTTGCCGCAGGCAAGCTTCAGGACCGGCTTGCCCGTCGTCCGCATCACGAAAACGGGCGTCCCGGCGACAAGGCGGGAGTTGATGACGTACTCGCGGCCGTCGCGGGCGATGCAGTACACCTGGTAGCGCGCAGTCGTGCCCAGCTTTTTGAGCACCAGGTTGTCCTGGATGTAGCGCACGACGGCAGGGCCGGAAGTATGGAAATGGCGGGCCAGGCGGCGGCGCACCACCGGGTCCAGCGTCACCTGCTGGCGCATATCGCCCACAGAGGAGACGTTCTGGTTGATGAACGAGTCGGGCGGCACGGCACCGCCCAGGGGCAGGGCCGAGGCCAGGGCAGGAAGGCCACCCAGGGCCGCAAGCGAGAACAGGAGCGCAGGATGCCGATTCATTGACGTTACTTCCTTGCCCGCAAGAGGCGGGACAATGACGGTGTGTGCAAGAAATGTGCCAAGAAAGCCATTGATCCGCGAAACGCGGAAAAATACGGGGAGAAATCGTCTTCGGGGCCGGCCACGTCATCCCCCGGAAAGGGCCGGTATTTCGTTGTGGTTGATCAGGAACGCCGCCGAGTCGGCGAAATAGCGGCCCAAAATGTCGCGGAACGGCGCGAAGGCGGGCGTGGACTCGACCGCTGCGGTCATGCAGCGCAGCCAGGCGCGGCTCTCCGCCGGGCCGATGCGGAAGGGGACATGGCGCATCCGCAGGCGGGGATGGCCCCGCTCCTCCCCGTAGCGCGCCGGGCCGCCGAAGCGCTGGATTAGGAACCAGGCCAGGTGTTGCTTGGCTTGCGTCAGGTCGCCGGGGTACAACGGCCGGAGCAGCACGTCCGCCTCGACGCTCTGGTAGAACGCTTCTACCAGATCGAAAAACGGCCCGTCGTCGCCGATCCGCGCGTAAATGGCCGTCGTTTCGTCTTCCATGTCTGGGTCGGGCGCGAGCCGAGTCAAAGTCCGCCCGCTCTCGTGGGTTGGTGCAGTATACCACGGATTTCGGCGGATGAGCAGGTTTTCTGCCGGTCTAAACGCCTGTTTCCGTCGAATCCAGTATAACGCGCAGGGTATCAGGTGTCACCCGGACCCGCGCCTCGGCGGTCCCCGCTGCGACCCGTGCCAGCTCGGCCCCGACGGCCGTGCGCCGCCAGCCCGTGTTGAGGGCCGGCGCCCCGGTCCCCAACCCGCGCGCCAGAGCCAGCGCGTCGGCCTTGGTCAGCGTCAGCTCGGGTGCTAAATCCCGCTCCAGGCACAGCATCTCCCCCAGGGCATACAGCAGGTCCCCCAGGGCGCGCTCGCGCGGCGTCTCGTCCGGGCCGGACGGCGAGAGCGGCGGCGGCAGGGCGTCGTCGGGCAGGGCGCGGGCGGCGTTCAGGGCGTCCAGGAGGGGCGGGCCGAGGCTGACGTCCTCGCCCTCGGGGAAGCCCCGGATGCGCCGGAAGTCGGCCAAACGGCGCGGGGGGCGCTGGGCCAGCTCGACCACGGTCTCGTCGCGCAGCAAAGTCCGCGCCGGGATGTCGCGCGCCAGCGCCTCTTCCTCGCGCCAGGCGGCGACCGCCCGCAAGAGGGCCGTGGGGCGGGCGGTCATCCCGCGGGCGTTCCGCAGCCGCAGATACGCCTCGTCGGGGGCGACCTCATAGGTACGGGCCTCGGAGAAGCGCGCCATCTCCTCGGCCAGCCAGTCCAGCCGCCCCAGCGTCCCCAGCAGCCGCGTCAGCCGGTCGGCCAGCGGCAGCAGGAAGCGGACGTCGTCGCGGGCGTATTCGAGCTGCGCGGGCGACAGCGGCCGCCGGTCCCATTCTGACCGCGTCTCGGCCTTGGACAGGCGCACGCCGATGACGGCCTCGGCCAGCCGCGCATAGGACAAGGGGAACGACGGCAGGCCGACCAGCCCCGCCGTGACCTGCGTGTCGAGGATGTTTTGCGGCAGCCGCCGCCCGCCGCCGAAGAAGGCCAGCCGCAGGTCCTCGCGGGCGGCGTGCAGGACCTTCTCGACCGAGGGGTCGGCGACCAAATCCCAGAACGAGTCCAGGGCCGTCACGGCCACGGTGTCCACCAGGCCGATGAACTCGGTCGTCGCCACTTGGACGAGGCACAGGCGCGGCAGGTAGGTCCGCTCGCCGACGAACTCGGTGTCCAGGGCGAAGCGCCCGGCCTGTTTCAGCGCCGCGCAGAGCGACCCCAGGGCCTCGGGGGTGCGGACGGTCTCCATCTCGCGCAGGGGTTCGTTGGGCATAAGGATTTGACGGGAGTTTGGGAAGTCAGAAGAACCGGCACCGGAAGCGCCGGGGGCCACGCTGCATCTGCGAAATTTGTCTGCCGCCCATTGTACCCTAAAGCGCCTCAAGCCAGAAGGCCCTCAAGATTTGGCGGGCGGGTGCCGACAATCACACCAGCAGATTCCGCCCGCGAAGGGGAACAGTGACGATGCCGGACACGAACACGCAAGCAGCCATCAGAATCGAAGATTTCTCCAAAGAATACCCCGTGCCGCGCCAGAAAGAAAAGCGCGTCGCCGTGCGCGGGCTGTCCCTCGACGTGCCGCCCGGCGCGCTGTTCGGGTTCCTCGGCCCCAACGGCGCGGGCAAGACCACCACCATCAAGATGCTGCTCGGATTCCTGCCGCCCACGTCGGGCGCGGCCTGGCTGTTCGGCATCCCCGCCGGCGAGGAGCAGTCCCGCCGGCGCGTCGGCTACCTGCCCGAGCAGCCATACTTCCCCAAGTTTCTGTCGGCCATCGAGGTCGTCCGCGCCCACGCCGGGCTGTCGGGCCTGTCGGGTGCGCGCGCGAAGGAGAACGTCGAGCGGTGCCTGCGCCAGGTCGGCATGTGGGACAACCGCTATATGACCCTGTCCAAGTGCTCCAAGGGCATGACGCAGCGGGTCGGGCTGGCCTCGGCCCTGGTCGGCGACCCGGACCTGCTGATCATGGACGAGCCTTCGTCGGGCCTGGACCCCTTGGGGCGGCGCGAGCTGCGCGCGCTCCTGGTCGGACTGAAGGGCGAGGGCAAGACGATCTTCCTGTCGTCGCACCTGCTGTCCGAGATGGAGTCGGTCTGCGACCGCGTGGGCGTCATGGCGCGGGGCGCATTGGTCGCCTGCGGGACACCTGGGGAGATCACGCGGGCGCGCGACGAAGTCCGGGTGCAGATCGAGCAGCCGGAGCGCGACGAAGTTTTGACCGCGCAGGTCGAGGGCTGGGGCGGCGTCGTTGAGGCGGCGGGCGAGGGCCGGGCGAACCTCCGCGTCCCGCCCGGCGTGGTCTACAAGGTCATGGCGCTGCTGGAACAGCGCCGGGCGCGGCTCGTCGCCGTCTCGCCGCAGCGCGAGACGCTGGAAGACGCCTTCCTGCGCCTGGTGGGGGATGTGAATTAATGGGAGTTTTGTATCCACAGGCGCTGCGGAACATCGGCATCATCGGGCGCATCACGCTGTTGGAAGGGGCGCGCAAGCAGGTCTTCCACGTCCTGATGCTGTTCGCGGTCTTTCTGATCTTCGGCTCGGCGACATTGGCAAAGTTCGACCGCCATGTGCAGATGAAGATGCTGGACGATCTGTGCCTCTTCTCCGTGTTTCTGGTCAGCGCGGTCGTCGCCATCACCATTACCGTCACGGGCATTCCGGGCGAGATGGAGCAGAAGACGGTCTACCCGGTCATCGCCAAGCCGGTCGCGCGCTGGCAGTTCGTGTGCGGCAAGTACGCCGGCGCGATGGGCACGGTGCTGGTCGGCATGGCGGTCATGGCCGTCACGTTCGCGTTCCTACAGATCTTCTACATGGGGCATTTGGACCGGGCGATGTTCACCGTCCTGCCGTTCCTGTTTCTCGAAACGGCCATCCTCGCGGCCCTGTCCCTGTGGCTCTCGACCTGGGCCTCGTGGCCGCTGGCCTGGTTCCTGTCGGTTTTGCTGTGCCTGCTGGGCAACGTCAAGTTCCCGCTCTACGCCTCGCTGATGGCGCACCCGCAAAATCCGTTCAACCGCGTCGTGATTGCCGCCCTGTACCACCTGCTGCCCAATCTGGAGTCGTTCAACTTCAAGGACGCCCTGGTCCACCACCTCGCCGTGCCGCCCGCCTACCTCTGGCAGACGGCGGCCTACGGCGTCTGCTACACCCTGGCCCTGCTGACGCTGGCATCGCTGACGTTCGCCCGGAGAGAGCTTTGACCATGCCCGAGACGACGCACAGCAAAGACAAAGCGCCCTGGCTGCTGGCCCCCTGCGTCCTGCTGGCCCTGAGCGGGATGACGGTGCTGGCCCCCCGCCGCCCCGCCCAGGCCGCGCCGGCGCAGGCTGCAAGTACCCCGAAGCCTGCCGCTGCCGCCTACGACGATGGGGACGGCGACGAGCTGCTGGAACACTGGGGGGACCCGAAGTACGCGCGCGAGGAGCGCCTCCAGATGGCCGGCATGGCCGGCGGCTTCGCGCTGCTGGGTGTCCTGGCCGCCCGCAAGCGCCGCGCGGCGCGCGGCAGGATGAGGGGGACGGACGATGGCCGTTAAGAGTTGGCGACGCGCGCTGCCCGCCGCCCTGCTCTGCCTGGGGTTTTTGACTCTGGCGGGCGGCTTCGAGTCGGCCTCCGAGGGCACGGGCCGAGCGCAGGGATATCTGGTGACCACGGCGGCGCAGGGGAACGACGCCGCACTGGCACAGGCGGGCGGCGAGTTCCGCATCGTCGCCGCGAACCTGCTGTGGGACAAGGTGATCGACCACTACCACCACCAGTACATGGCGACCGGGGGCGACTGGTCCAAGAACGAGAGCCTGCTGCCGCTCTTGCAGACGATCATCACGCTGGACCCGCACTTCACGCAGGCGTATCAGATCATGGGCGCGGTGATCCTGCCTCGCACGGGTCATCTGGAGCGGGGCCGGCAGGTCCTCGCCCAAGGGATCGCGCACAACCCCGCCTCGTGGGAGCTGGACCGGGACATGGCGATGCTGCTGGCGTGGAACCAGCACTACCCCGCCCAGGCGCTGCCCTTCGCCGAGCGGGGCCTGCGCTGCGCCGATGACGACTTCTCGCGCAACCTGATGACGAAGCTCTGCCGGACGCTGCGCGACCAGGTCGCCGCCCGGCAGGCGAGGCCGCAGGCGTGAGTGGTCATCAAAGTAATCATTAGAAGAGAGCCACGTCGCCCGGCACTCAAGTGCCGGGCTACCCGGAGGAAGTGCCTCCGGCACTGAAGAGTCTTCAGCCTCGCCCTTCGGGTAGCCCGTGCCGGGCGTGTATCCCCTCCCCCACCCCATCCCATTGTATCGCCCCGGCGATTGTGTTATAATGCCGCAAGGAGAACGCACCTTTTATGTCGGCTCTGTCGGCGGCACCGGAAGCGGTCCTCATCGTCAACCCCACGGCGGGCCGGGGGGCGGCGGGCCGGCGGGTGCCCGAGATTCGCCGGCTGCTCGGCGCAGCGGGCCGGGACTGGGCCTGGCACTACACGCGGGCGCGCGGCGACGCGACCCGGCTGGCCCGCGAGGCGGCTCTGGGGGGCACCAAGCGCGTCATCGCCGTCGGCGGCGACGGGACGCTGCACGAGGTCGTCAACGGTATTTTGGGAACAGGCGCGGCGGCGGGCCTGATCCCGTTCGGGACCGGCAACGACTTCGCGCGGGGCGTCGGCCTGTTCGGCAGCCTCGAAACCGCCTGCCGCGCTGCGGCGGGGGACACGGTCAGGCACATGGACGTCGGCGTGATCGAGGGAAGCAACACGGAGGGGGAACGGCACTTCCTGGTGCTGGCCGGGACCGGCTGCGACGCGCGGACGGCGCAGACGGTCAACGCGGGCATCCGCCACCTGTCCGGGGCGCTGGCCTATGTCTGGGGGGCCATCTTGACGCTCAGGACGTTCGAGCCGTTCGCGCTGACATTGACGCTGGACGGCGACCCGCCCCGGCGGCTTCAAGCCATGTTCGCCTCGTTCGCCAACGTCGCCACGACCGGCGGCGGAATGAAGATCGCGCCCGGCGCGACCCCCGACGACGGCTGCCTGGACATCTGCCTGGTCGGCGCGGTCTCCAAGGCGACCCTGCTGTACCAGCTCACCCAGGTCTTCGGCGGCAAGCACGTCGGCCACCCCGCCGTGTCCATGCTGCGCGCGCGGATCATACAGGTTGACGCCGACCCGCCCCAGCCCCTGCTGATCGACGGCGAGGTGCGGGGCACGACGCCCGCCACGATCCGCCTCCTGCCCGGCATCCTGCCGTTCCTGGTCCCGAGCACATAACGTGCGAGCGTGTACAGACTTGACGCGGGACGTGGTCATCCCCGCCGGGGGGAGCATCGACGAAGGCTACGCGCGCGCCATCGGCTCGCCCTTCCGCACCCTCGCCACGCTGGGGCCGGACCGGGTGCCCGTCTTGCAGCATGTCGTGGATACCCTGCGGGCAAGCGGCGCGGTGGGGCGGATCATCGTCGTCGCGCCCTTGCCGGTTGCTGATGTTATCGAAGGCGTGGACGAGTGGCTATTGGCGGGGGACAGCGGCCCGGCCAACATCCGCGCGGGCCTGGCGCGAGCGACGCCCGGACGAGCCGCCCTGGTCTGCGCGTCCGACCTGCCGCTGATGACTCCCGAGGGCGTCGCCGACTTCTGCGTGCGCTGCCGGCCCAATGCCCAAATTGCCGTGGGGATGGTCGCCGCCGAGGACTATAATCGGGCGTTCCCGGACGCGCCGCCCTCGGAATTCGTGCGGCTGGCCGACGCGGGAGAAGTGACGCTCGGCGGGCTGTTTCTAATCCACCCGGACTTGTTCGCGCGCCACGACGCTCTATTTGACCGCCTGTTCGCGGGCCGCAAGGACCAGTGGCGCATGGCCGGCGTCCTCGGCCCGCGCCTACTCTGGCAATGGGCGACCAAGACGCTCCGCTTGGAGACAGTGACGCGCCGTGCCGAGAAGATTTTAGGGACGTCCGTGGACGTCGTTTCCGAGACTGACCCGGCGCTGGCCTACGACATAGACACCGAGGATGATTACACCTACGCCAAGTCACGTTTCGGACAGCCCACCCGCCCCCCGCGTGGGCGGCTTTCTGCTTGAGCGCTCCATGCTGGTCCGCATCGTGGTCGGCGTCCTGGCCGCCGCACTCCTGATCTTCCTGGACTTCGCCGGGAACGGCCTGCCGTTCGCGCTGGGGGTGGCGATCCTCGCCATCATGGGCGCGGAGGAGATGTACCAGGCGATCCGAAAGCAGGGCGGGGACCCGACCAAGCCGCTCGGCTTTCTGGCCTGCCTCGTGTTCCAGATCGCCGCCTGGACCCACAACGGGCAGCGGTTCGCCCCCTACCTGCCGGCCCTGCTGCTGCTGCTGGTCATCACGACGCTGCTGACGGAACTCGGCAAGCGCCGCCCCAAGCCCGTCGTCACCATCGGGACGACGCTGCTGGGGGCGGTCTACGCCGGCTGGCTGCTGTCGTACCTGACGCTGCTCCACGGGATGCAGCCCGGCAACCTGAAACTAAGCGTGGGCAACGTGCCCGTGCTGGTCCCGCCGTTCCCGCACACGACGCCGGGCGAGTGGCTGGTCATCTTCGTCTGTGCCTGCACCTTCCTCTCGGACTCGGGCGCACTGTTCGCGGGCAAGGCGTTCGGACGGCACAAGCTGGCCCCGAACATCAGCCCCGGCAAGACCTGGGAGGGATCAATCGGCGGCATCCTCACTTCGCTGGTCACGGGCGCGCTGCTGGGCCACTGGCTGCATCTGCCCCTGGTTCATGCCCTGGTCCTGGCACTTGTCTGCGCCGTGTTCGGCCAGATCGGCGACCTGTGCGAGTCGGCCCTGAAGCGCGACCTGGGCGTCAAGGACTTCGGCACGGTCCTGCCCGGCCACGGCGGGATTCTGGACCGCATCGACAGCCTGCTGTTTTCCGCGCCGCTGGCCTACTACTACGTGCTGTTTTTCCTCATGCGCGGGCACTAAATCCCTTCCCCCAAGTACCGCTCCATCCAGTCCGCCGACAGCGACAGCATCTCATCCGTGTACTGATGCCCCAGCTCGGGGAAGACGCGCAGGCGCAGCCGCTCCGGGAACGCGGCGTAGGCGGGCCGCAGGCGCTCCTCCAACTGGACGACACCGTCGGGGGGCACGACCGCGTCCTGCGCCCCGTGCAGCATCAGCAGCGGGCGGGGCGGGATCACGGCGGGGGCCAGGGCGAGCGGGTTCAGGGTCGCCGCCTGGTCATACGCGGGATGCCCCGGCCCCAGGCCGAAGGCGCGCAGGGGCGCGAGCCAGTCCGGGCTGCCCAATGCGACCGCCCCCGCCGCCCACTCAGGGTCGAGAAGCAGGGCGGCGAAGGTGATGTAGCCGCCCAGCGAAACGCCGTGCAGGCCCGCGCGAGGCGGCGCGAAGTGCTCCCGCAGGCGGGACAGGTCGCGGGCGGTCTCGACGATCATCTCGGTGGCCGTGGCGAAGTAGTCCGCCTGGAGCCGCGCGTCGCGGCTTTCGGCTCCGGGCCGCTCCCCGTGCAGGCGCACGTCGGGGGCGACCGCGCGTAGGCCCCGCCGGGCCATCTCATAGAGGCCGGGCAGCATGCGCTCCTTGCGGCTGCCCAGGCCGTGCAATACGACCACCAGGGGGAGGCCGCCCGCCGGCCCGTCCGGGGCGACGCAGAGGCAGGGCACCCCCGCCAAGGTCTCGTGTGTCAGGCTGTAGCGCGTCACCATTCGCTCCTTTAACCTTTGAGGTGCCGGGGCTGTGGAAGGCCCCGGCAAAGAGGCGTTCTTCGGGCATGTCTTCCGCATTCTTCACCCGCGAGGGCGTGTATTCTGCCGGGGCATTCCACAGCCCCGGCACGGCCTCACTCCCCCCTTACGGCCTCACTCCCCCTCTACGGCCAGGGCCAGCAGCAGCAGCAGGACGCGCTGGCCCCGCGCGCTGATCTGGTACTGGTTGCGGCCTGCCTGCCCGATCAGGCCGGCGTGCATCAAATCCCGCAGGTGGTGGTACAGGCTGCCCGTACTAAGATGGGCGGCTGCCCCCAGAGCCGCAGCGCTCTCACCATCGCGCCCCAGCAGGGCGCGCAGCAGGGCGACTTTCTGCGGCGACGACAGGGCATACCCGAGCAGGGCGACGGACTCGTCGGTCGCCCGCGCGAGGTGCGCCCAGACCAGCGTCACGGGTCCCGCCTGGAACGGCGCGTCGCCCTCGCCCAAGGCGGGGCGGTGGAGGGTGTACGAGACCGCCGCGTCTTTAGCTTTCACAGTCGCGGGGGCGGGCGGTGGGGCCTCATCGGGCGCGGCGGCGGCCCCGCCGGTGGTGAGGGCGGCCTGGCTCGCGGCGGCCAGGGTTTGAAGCTGGCGCACCTCGGCCTGGAGCTGCTTCAGGACGTCTTTGGTCTTCAGGGACTCTTTGGTTTTACTGTCCATGCGGCTTTCCTGCTTTTCTGGAATAGCGTAACACAAAAATTTCAAGCTGTCAAGCGGGGATAGACAGCCGGGGCGGGGCCGGGTATACTGGCGGCGCTGTCGGGACGGGCGTGGGCGGGACGGGACCGCGGAAGGCAGGGACGTAGTGCCGAAAATACTCGTGGTGGACGACGAAGAGCCGATCGTGGATGCGATCTCTTATAACCTCAAGAAGGAGGGATTCGCCGTCGAAACGGCGGGCGACGCCGACGAGTGCATGAACCGGTTCCTCTCGGGCCGCCCCGACCTGGTCTTGCTGGACGTCATGCTCCCGTCGGGGAACGGGCTGGACCTGTGCCGGCGGCTGCACCGGCACAACGCCGCCCTGCCGGTCCTGCTGCTGACCGCCCGCGCCGCCGAGGCTGACTGCCTGCGCGGCTTCGACGCCGGCGCGGACGACTACGTCGTCAAGCCGTTCTCCATGCGCGAGCTGATGGCCCGCGTCCACTCCCTGCTGCGCCGCCGCCCCCGGCCCGAGGATGCCGAGTCGGGCGACGCGCTCCCCGAAAAGAGCCGGACGATCACCGTGGACGACCTGGCGATCTACACTGACCGCCGCGAGGTTATCAAGGGTGGCCGCGCGATCACGCTCTCGCGCAAGGAGTTCGACCTGCTGGCCCTGCTCTCGTCCCACCGGGGCCGCGTCTTCGACCGGCAGACGCTGCTCTCGCGCGTCTGGGGCGAGGACTGCTATGTGGATGACCGGACCGTGGACGTCCACATCCGCTGGCTGCGCGAGAAGCTGGAGCCGGTCCCGGCCAAGCCGGAGATGCTGCTGACGGTGCGCGGCATCGGCTACAAGCTCAAGGGCTGAAGGCAAGAAGCGGGGATGACTGGGTGACATTTCCCTGGACGCGGCACGTCAAAGGCGAACCAAAGGGCGATGCCCCGCAAGACGATACGCCGCAGGCCGAGGCTCTGAAGGCCGACTCCGCGCGGTGGCGGGCGCTGCTGGAGACGACCGAAGACGCCGTCCTGCTGGCCGACGCCGAGGGTCACGTCCGCCTGTCCAACTCCGTCGCCGTTTCGCTCTTCGGCACCCCCCAGGGGGACACCCTGCTGGCCCACACGCTGAGCGCCGACTTGGAGGAGCTGTACCGAAATGCCGTCCGCCGGCAGGTGGGCATCGAGCGCGAGGTCACGCTCAGCCAGCTCCTTCCCCGCACCCTTCAGGTCCGCATCACCCCCATCGGCGACGGCGAGTTTTTGCTGGTGCTGCGCGAGCTGACCGAGCTGCGCCGCCTGGAGCGCGTCCGCCGCGACTTCGTCGCCAACGTCTCCCACGAGCTGCGGACGCCGCTGACGTCGATCAAGGCGATGGCCGAGACGCTGCTGGACGGGGCGCTGGGGGACGAGGCCGTGGCCCCGCGCTTTTTGCAGACGATCATCCGCGAGTCGGACCGCCTGGTCCGCCTGTCCGCCGACCTCCTGGACCTCTCGCGGGTCGAGGCGCGCGGCCCGGAGAAGGACCCCACCGACCTCGCCTCCCTGGCCGCTGACGTCGTCGGTCGCCTGGGGCCGCAGGCGGAGAAGGCCGACATCACCCTGACCAACACCCTGCGGACCCCGCTGGTCGTGCCCGCCGACCGCGACGAGATGGCGCAGGTGCTGGTCAACCTGCTCGACAACGCCATCGCCTACACCCCGCGCGGCGGCCTGGTCACCCTGAGCGCGCTGGAGACGCCCGACTCGGTGACAATTTCTGTCGCCGACACGGGCATCGGCATCCTCACCCACGACATCCCCCGCCTGTTCGAGCGGTTTTACCGCGCCGACAAGGCCCGCAGCCGCGCCTCGGGCGGGACGGGCCTGGGGTTAAGTATCGTCAAGCACATCGTCGAGAACCACGGCGGCACGGTCGCCGTCGAGAGCGAGTACAACCGCGGCAGCGTCTTCAGCTTCACACTTCCGAAAGCATGAGCAGTCAAACGTCGTTTGGGTGGACCACGGTAATGCCCAGCGGGACGTAACGCTGGAAGTCCTTCACATGGAACGTCAGGATATGGGTCAGCCCGTGTGCCAGCATCGCGGCTACGAGGCGCGCATCATGCACCCTCATCCCCGAGACGCCGACACGGGGGACAATTCCCCGCCACCTCCGGTATACCTGCGCGTTGTCGTACTTCATCGGGAAGTTGAACTCAAGCGCTTGCACTACTAAGTCGGCCCCTGTTGTCTCCCAGCCGAGACCGCCGCGCTCTTGGTTCAGCGGCGATGTGACGACACGCCGGAACTCGTTCACGACCTGCGGGACGAGGTGAATATCATCCTCCTTCAAGACCGTCTCCACCGCCCGCGTGGCTGCGGGGTACATGGCATGGGCCGGCTCACCACTTCGTAGCCGGATGTTCGAGTCGGCGAGCCAGTCTATCACTTAACGCTCCCCATAAATCGTAGCCCGGCTGATCGCCTCGTCGGAGAGCAAGGGTGTATCATCAGTATTGCTCTGCGCCCACTGCCGGAACCTCTGGATACGGGCTTCCCGCGTCGTCTGTTCGGTCACGGGGAGGGAGTAAACCGGCCTCTTCTTCTTGGGGCGCGTCACCTGCCGCGCTAAGCCCGGTGCTGCAAAGATTTGGACTGTCTTGTAGGCTTCCGGTGCAGCGTGAAGGGAGTCGGTCATCGGACCAATCAGCCGCGGATTTTTAGCCGCCCCGGCCCGGACTAGGTACTTCTTTGAGGCGCGCGCCGCCCCACCAGGCGCAGTCCGACTCATCGGCTTGCCCTCCTTAATTCGGCATCTCTCTGGGCATGGCGGCGATTTCTAAAAACCGCCCGATGCTGATGCCGAGCACTTCCAGGGAGCGGGCGAAGACTTGGCGGAAGGCGTCCGGGGCGGGCAGCAGGGTCTCGACGCCGAAGCTGACCAGGTGGGGGTTGGCCGGGTCCGGCAGCGTCACCTTGACCGACTTCAGCGACCGGCTGACGCTGTTGGCCGCTTCCAGGCCGGTCATCCGGTCGCCCACCCGCGACTCGAAGTTCATAAAGCAGTAGACGCTGAAGTAGTTCGGGTCGTCATCGGCGACGGTGAAGTACGTGCGGCCTTCCTTTTTGAAGACGATCTCAACCCCGTCCTCGGTGTGAGGCTGGTAACCTTCCTCTTGCAAAAAGGCCAGCAGCATTTCTTTCTTCTCAGTTGTCGCATCGCTCATGTTTGTCTCCTGTTGCCGTTATAAGTCACGCGGTTGGGGAATAAGCCCGCGCGAGCAAGACATCGAAACCATTCCCCGTTTGGCTTCAGTTGTATAACCCCGAGATCGGAGCAGGGGGCCGAACCACGGCTAGGACAGCGTGGCAAGCGAGACCTGCCACAAGCGCAGAGACGCTTCGGGATCAAGGGCGTAAGCCGCGACGCCGGTTTGAGTTCCGGGCACATTCGGTCCGGCCTCGTGACAGTCCTCAAAATATCGGCCCCCGATGCCGTCGAGCAAAGGCGAGGCCGCAAGCAGTACGGAGGTCGCTGCCCCCTGTTGAGGGGTTCTCCATACCATGTCCGCGACGCCCGCCCGCGTCGCCCGCAACCGGGCGATCTGCTCGGGGGCGATCCCGGCGACCCCGGCGGTACGGATGGCACCGGGCATCAGCGCGTTGACCATGATGCCCTCGCCAGCCCAGCGCCTTGAAGCCTCAACGGCGAAGAGTACGTTGGCGGTTTTGGATTGCCCGTAGGCAAGGAACGGGTCGTAGGGACGGCGCAGGAAGTTGATGTCCTCGAATACGACAGGGGAACGGAGGTGGCCCGCAGAGCTGACCGACACGACGCGGGCACCGCCGGCCGCCGCTAGGGCGTCGTGAAGGCCATTGGTCAGCGCGAAATGGCCTAAGTGGTTGGTGGCGAACTGAAGTTCCCAGCCCTGGGGGGTTCGCGTCTCGGGTGTTGCCATGACACCGGCGTTGTTGACGAGTATGTGCAGCGGACCATCCCACGACGCTACGAACGAGGCGACCGATGACCGGTCAACAAGGTCCAACAGCGCCGCCTCAACGCGCGGGTTGCCGGTCGTTGCGGCGATATCTTCGGCGACGCGCCGGCCGGCGTCAAGGTTGCGAACAGCCAGCGTGACTTGGGCACCCGCCCCGGCGAGGGCGCGGGCCGTCTCAATGCCGATGCCGGACGCGCCGCCGGTCACGATGGCCCGGCGGCCGGCGAGATCGACATCGGCAACGACATCGCCGGCAGTGGACGAGGCATCGAATGGCGTGGTGATGAGTGGGGTTCCAGGCACTGAATCTGCTCCTGTTCGCTTCAACCGGCGTCCGTACACCGCGCTTCGGGCTGATGTAGTTGGCTCTCGCCGAACCGCATGAGGCCTAAGCTTGTTCGCGCAGCCAGCGGGCCGCGTCTTTGGCATGGTAGGTAAAAATAAAGTCCGCGCCCGCGCGCTTGATGGACGTCAATATTTCCAAAGCCGTCGCGCGCTCGTCCAGCCAGCCGTTGGCCGCCGCCGCCTTGACCATCGCGTACTCGCCCGAGACGTTGTAGGCCGCCAGGGGCAGCCGGGTCAGGTCCCGCACCTCGCGGATGATGTCCAGAAACGCCAGCGCGGGCTTGACCATGATCATGTCCGCGCCCTCGACGATGTCCTGCTCCACCTCTTTCAGCGCCTCGCGCCGGTTGCCCGCGTCCATCTGGTACGTCCGGCGGTCGCCGAAGGCGGGCGCGCTATCGGCGGCCTCGCGGAACGGCCCGTACATCGCCGAGGCGTACTTGGCGGCATAAGAGAGAATCGGCGTGTCCGTGAACCCCTGCGCGTCCAGGGCCTGCCGCAGCGCGCCGACCCGCCCGTCCATCATGTCCGAGGGCGCGACCACGTCTGCCCCTGCTGCCGCGTGTGAGACCGCCGTCCGGGCCAGTAGATCAAGCGAGGGGTCGTTCAGGATGCGCTCGCCCTCGACCACGCCGCAGTGCCCATGGTCCATATACTCGCACAGGCAGACGTCGGTGAAGACCAACAACTCCGGGTTGTCGCCTTTGAGCGCCCGGACCGCCCGCTGCACGATGCCGTCATCGGCATACGCCCCGCTCGCCGCGTCGTCCTTGCCCTCGGGCAGCCCGAACAGCAGCACGGCGGGGATGCCAAGCGCGGAGATGCGCTCCGCCTCGGCCCGCATGGCATCGACCGAAAGCTGCGACACGCCGGGCAGGGAGCCGATGGGGCGCACGTCGCGGCCAGCGCCGGGGATGACGAACAGGGGATCGACGAGATCGGACACGCTCAGGGCCGTCTCACGCACCATCGCGCGCAGGGCGGGCGTCGCCCGCAGCCGGCGGGAGCGGTGGCTTAAATTAGCATATTCCATAACAGCATTGTACCCGGCCCACGAAGGAACCCATCCCGCCGGGGCGGAATCCTACCCACCGCCGACCGTCAGCCCCGGCCCTGGCTTTGGAAACAAAATGGCCTCCGCGCCTGCCGTTTCCAGCGCGGCGACCGTCCGGGCCGGGTCCAGGGTCAGAGCCAGAATCGTCCCGCCGCCGCCCGCGCCGGCGAGCTTCGCCGCCAGCGCCCCGCTGCCCAGGGCGGCGTCGATCAGGCGCTCGTTCGCCTCGCCGCTGCCGCCCAGGTCCCGCACGACCGCGTGGTTGCGCGTCATCGCACGCGCCAGCGCGTCCCAGTCTTGGCCGAGCAGGGCGCGCTTGGCGGTCCGGGCGAGTTGCGCCACTTCTAGATACCCGTCCACGGCGGCGGGTTCGCCGCGCAGCCACCGCTCACGCGGCGAGGTATGCACGGAGCCGGAGTGGTGGCGAACGCCCGTATGCGCCAGCACGAGGGGTAGATCGGTGATATGAGCCGAGAGCGGCTCGATTGTCGCCAGCGGCGTTTCACCGTTCGGCGCTTGGTCGCTGCGTTTCCCCCGGAAGTCCATGAAGTTCAGCCCGCCGAAGACGGCCATGTAGTGGTCCTGGAAGCCGCACACGATGCCCAGCGCGTCGTACTCAGTCCGGCGCACCAGCTCCGCCGTCTCGTAGGGGTTAAGTTTTTGGCCCCCGTGCGCCAGCAGGCAGCCGACGATGCAGGCGAGGATGGCAGTCGAGCCGGCCAGGCCGGCCTGCATCGGGATCTCGGTCCCGGCCTGGAGCCGGAACGGGGCAGCCTGGGCCGGGTCCACGCCCAGCGAAGTCAGGGCGGCGCGGGCGACGTTCAAATAGTCGCCGGGCTGGAAGGCAAGGTCATCGCGGGAGCACACAGTCTGCGTCCGGCCCGAGACGGTGATGGTCGTCGCGTCCCCGCCCGGTTCGAGTGTGCAAAACGCCCGTTCGCGGGTCGAGCACGACAGGACGCTGCCGCCGTACATGTCGGTCGGGTTGCCGACCAGCCCGCAGCGGCCCGGCGCGGTGGCGCGGATCATACGTTACCCCCCAGAAGCCAATCCACCATGCCTGCCAGGTCGGCAAAGATTAAATCGGGCGCGGGCGTCATGTCCCCTAGGGCATAGGCCCCAATCCCGCCGGAGAGCAACAGAATCGTCTTCCCCACCCCGGCGGCGTATCCGGCCTGGATGTCCGTCGGCGAGTCGCCCGCGAAGACCGTGTTCGCCAACGTCAGCCCGAAGTCGTGCGCGGCCTCCAGCAGCATCCCCGGCGCGGGCTTGCGGCGTCCCGAGTCAGCCCCCGCAAGCTCCGTGGAGTAGTAGCAGCGGTCGATTCTGGCCCCCGCCTCGTGCGCCAGGGCCTCGCCCATGCGCCTCTCGATAGCTTGCAGATCGTCCAGTGTCATCAGCCCCTTGCCGACGCCCTGCTGGTTGGAGATGACGATGACCGGCAGCCCGGCGTCGTTGAGTCGCCGGACGGCACGGGCGGCGTGGGGAAGCATGAGGGCGTCATCGGCGGTGAGGAGGTAGCCGCCGGGGATGTGCGGGTTCAGCACTCCGTCCCGGTCCAAAAATACGGCTTGCAGTTTCATGGGCGAATGATTCAGCAGGCGGGGCTAAGGACAAGCGGCCAGCCCTAGGCGAGCGGCCAGCCGGGCGGGCGTAGCAGCCGAGTAGTTGAAAACCACTCGCTGGGAGAAGCACCCTCTGGGTGTAGGAGTCAAAGAGGGCCTTCCACCGTCCGCAGGACGCCTCACCTAGCGAGTAGTTTTCAACTACTCGTGCTCTTGCGGCCCGGACGCCTGCGCTCTTGCGGCCCGCCCCTTTCTCCGTAATCCCTATCTCAACTTATCTTCTCCCCTACCCCGACGAGTCGCCGAGCAAGGCGGCCCCGTCGGCACCCCCGGACCAGTCCAGCGCGATGTTCTTCTCGATGCGGCTCACCGCCTCTTCCAACAGCTCGCCGTTCTTGTCGCCGCTGACCGTCAGGGACATGCGGACGTAGCCGTCGCCGTGCCGGCCATAGCCCAGGCCGGGGATTGCCAGCACGTCGGCCTTTTCCAGCAGCTCCCGCGCGAATGTCGCCGACGTGTGGCCGGGCGGGACGGGTGCCCACACATAGAACGCTGCCTTGGGCTTTTCGAGGCTCCAGCCCAGCCGGTTCAGGCCGTCCACCAGCACGTCGCGCCGTCGCTTCAGAATGGCCGTGGCGGCGTCGTTGCCGGCGTGGTTCAAAGCCCAGCCCGCTGTCAGCGCGATGGCCGAGAACTGCTTGGAATCCACGTTGCCCTTGATCGTGTTCAGAGCGCGCAGCGCGTCCGGGCTGCCCACGGCGAAGCCGATGCGCCAGCCGGTCATGTTGAAGGTCTTGGAGAGCGAGTGCGTCTCGATGGCAACATCTTTGGCCCCGTCGATCTCCAGGATGCTGGGCGCGAGATACCCGTCATAGCCTGCCTCGGAATAGGCGCAGTCGTGCAGGATCAAAACGTTAGTCTCGCGGGCAAAGTCCACGGCCTTTTGGAAGAACTCGCGGGTCGCCACGGCCCCCGTCGGGTTGTTGGGGTAGTTCAGGTACATCAGCTTGGCTTTGCTGACGACGTCGCCGGGAATGGCGGCGAAATCGGGCAGGAACCCGTTTTCGGCCAGCAGCGGGAACTCGTAAGGCGTCCCGCCCGCCAGCAGCGTGTTGACCTTGACCACGGTGTAGGCAGGATCGGGGACCAGTGCGACATCGCCGGGGTCGATAAAGGCCCAGGCGGTGTGGGCCAGGCCCTCCTTGCTGCCGATCAGCTCCAGGATTTCTGAGGCCGGGTCGAGTTCGACCCCGAAGCGGCGGCGGAACCAAATCGCCACGTCCGCCAGGAACTCCCCCCGGCCCATGCTGGTCTCGTCGTAGCGGTGCGTCGTCGGGTCGTGCGCGAAGGCGTTGAGCTGGGCGATGATGTCGTCCGGCGTCGGCTGGTCCGGGTCGCCGATGCCCAGGTCGATCAGCGGGCGACCATCGGCCAGCGCCTGGGCTTTCAGCTTGGCGATCTCGCCGAAAAGGTAGGGGGGGATGAGTCCGAGTCGTTTGGCGCGCTGCAAGTGTCTGTTGCTCCTGACGGAAATGGGATGTGTGGTGGGATGTTCGACGCGAGCGGGGCCTTCCCCTGCCTTCAACGCCGACGCTCACTGCGGGGGGTGTACGAGCCGAACCAGTGGCCCGAAGCCAGGCGGATCATGCGCCCCCAGCCGGCGTCGGCGACGTGGACCGTCCCCCAGGAGAACGGGCCAGGCGGGTCCGCCGCCGCCCCCCGTCCCGCCAGCAGCGTCAGGGCCACGCCGGCCAGGACCAGCGCGCCGCGTTTTGTTTTGCCTCTCGCTTTGCCTCGCTTTATTTGCTCGCCACCTTGGTCGGCCCGCCGCTGCCGCCGTCGCGGGCGGCCAGGTGCTCGCGGTCCAGGGTGTAGTGCAAAAAGGCGATGCACATCTCGTCGGTCGTCTGCTCGCCCCAGGTCACGGCCCTGGGCGGCGAGTTCGGGTTGCGCGGGTTGTGTATGGAATTATCATACGTCGCCGTCATCAGGACGCGCGTCCCCTGGGGCAGGGCCGGCGGGCGTTTGTAGTAGTAGGTGGACTGCCAGTTGAAGTCCCAGTCCGAGACCGAAACCAATGGGATGCGTTTGCCACCCGGCAGCAGGGCGGTCAGGGCCATCTTGTGGCCCAGCAGGTGCATGTGCGGCGTCACCGCCAGCAGGTGATAGGCCACGGGGGACGGCACGGACAGCGTCGAGACGGTGTAGTGCGCGTCGCCGGCGGGGATTTGCAGGCCGTGGATGACCGGGATGACTTGCAGCGACTTCTCGACCGTGCCCTTAGCGAAGTAGACGCCGACGCGGGTCAGGTCGGTCTCGGGCTTGCCGTCTTTGTGATAATGCACCTGCAAGACGATCCGCGCCCCGGCGGGGACCGGCGTGGCGACCCCGGCGGGCAGGAAGTGGGCGGTCATGCCCGGTGCCCAGCCGCCCAATGCCCCGGTCGGCGTGAACCCAACGCCGCCGAAGGACGTGTAGCCAGGCTCCTTCTCGTGGCCGTCGAGGTTGGCTGAAGCCCCCCGGCCGTCGATGAACGCGATGACGTGGTGGACGACGGCGCGGTCGCCCGGCTGCACGTCCACGGCGGACACGTAACGGTCGTGAACGAAGTCGGTGGGGATGACGTAGCAGCGGTAGACGTCCCCGCCGTCCGCCGCCAGGTGGTAAGGCCGCGACGGCTGGAGGACCAAGTCGGGCGTGCCCAGCGCCCAGCCTTCGGGGAAGTGCGGCGCGGGCGGCAGGTCCTTCGCCTTCCCTTCGGGGGCACCGGCATCGGCCCAGCGCGCGAGGGTCTGGATCTGGGCCGCCGTCAGCCGTCGGGCGTTCTGGAAGTCGCCCTTGCCGGCGTCCGCCTTCCAGGGGGGCATCAGGCGCGACGACGTGTAGCGCTTGATGTCGCCGCGCCAGGCCGCCGCCTGCGCGTAATCCGTCAGCGCCATCGGCCCGATCTGCCCGGCCCGGTGGCACGTCTGGCAGTTCTGCTGCAAGATGCGGGCGACATCGTGCGTGTAAGTAATCCGCGAGGACGCGACGGCCACGGCGGGGCGGCGGATGATGCAGCCGAAGGCGACCGTCCGGGGCCGCGCGACGGCCCGCCCCGCGATCACCGCGTCCAGCGCGGCGCGCAGGTCTCGGTGATGGACAAGCGAGGCGTCCGCGCTGTCATCTACCCGCCCCTGATATACGGTCCGCCCCTGGGCATTGACCACGAACGCCTGCGGGGTCATCGCCGCTCCGAACCGCGCGGCCAATGAAGCATCCGCGTCCCGGACGACTGGGAAGATCAGGCCGTCCGCGCGCGCGAACGCCGTCATCTCGGCCTGCCCCTCCTGCATGTTGGAGAACACGCCGACCAGCCGAACCCCGCGCACGGCGTAGTCCCGCGCCAGGGCGTTCAGCCGGGGCGCGTAGACCTTGGACACGGGGCACTGCGTCGATAAAAATAGGTACACGGTCGCCACCCGGCCCGTGGCTGCCGACGCGGATGTCGGTGCGCTCCGGGGGGCTGCCGCAGGCTTGGCCGCGCCGCCGGTCAGCAGTACGGACAGAGCCAGCAGCGCGGCGGGCGCAAAGAAGGCGGCGAGGCGGGCCGTTTTGGTCATCAGGCGTGTCTTCATAGCGTGGCGGCTTTCTAGAGAACTCCAAGCCCCGGCACTGGAAGTGCCGGGCTACCCGGAGGAAGTGCCTCCGGCACTGAGGATATAGATCAAGAACAGCCTTCGCCCGCGCTTCTTCAGCCCCGGAGGGGCTTTCTATGGGTAGCCCGGCACTTCCAGTGCCGGGCGGCGCGGTGCCGGTCACTTGAGCGCCGCGCGGTCTCTGTTTGCGGTGCTTACTCTTGCGCTATTGTACCCGACCCGCCCGCGCAACGAGGGCGGGATTGCCCGCGCCGGTGCCGCTTTTCGTTGACTTCTTCCGCCCGCTGTGGTACACTCTCGCTCGGAGAAATCAGCCTTTCCCGTTTCACCCGACGCCCGAAAAGCCAACGCCCAAGCACAGGAGCAGCACAACCACTATGCAGGTGACCAAAGAGGACATCGACCCCTGCCAGGTCGCCCTCACCATCGAAGTCGGGCCGGACAAGGTCGTCCAGGCCGTGGACCGCGCCTACCGCGAGTATTCCAAGCACGTCAGCGTCCCCGGCTTCCGCAAGGGCAAGGCCCCCCTGTCGTTCGTCAAGCAGCGCATCCCCGACGCCGACGTCCGCCAGCGCGCGGCGGAGATTCTGGTCGAGCCGGCCTACGCCGAGGCGCTGGAGCAGGAGGGCGTGGACCCCTTCGCCCAGCCCAAGCTGGAGCTGGTGCAGCTTGAGCTGTCCGCCACGCTGTTCGTCTTCAAGGCCGTGGTCCCGCTGCGCCCCGAGGTTGATCTCGGCCCGTACACCGGCATGACCGTGGAGCGCCCCAAGTACGAACTGACCGACGAAAACGTCGAGACGCAGATTCAGAAGATGCGCGAGCGTGCCGCCGACTTCCCCGTCGTCGAGCGCGCCGCCCAGATGGGTGATTTAGTGGCCGCCGACGTTTCGGCGCTGGTTGACCTGCGCCCCGAGGCGTCCGAAAGCCGGCCCACCATTATCGAGATCGGCGCGGACAACATCCCCGGCTTCGACGACCAGCTCATCGGCATGAACACGGGCGACGAGAAGACGTTCACGCTGACCTACCCCGAGGATTACCCGGACACAGAGCTTGCCGGCGAGGAGGCCGAGTTTACCGTCAAGATCAATCAGGTCCACGAGAAGCAGATCCCCGACTTGGATGACGACTTGGCGAAGAAGCTCTCCAACGGCCGCTACGAGACTGTGGACGTGTTCCGGTCGGAGATGCGGGCGGACATGGAGAAGTCGTTGCTGGCCTCGTCCGAGAGCGAGACCGACAGCCGCATGATCGACCAGATCATCGCCGGCTCGACCATCAAGTACCCACCCGTGCTGATCGAGGCCGAAGTGGACGACGAGGTGCGCGAGCTGATGGGCCGGATCGAGGCCCAGGGCGTCAGCCTGGACGAGTATCTGGAGCGGGTCGGCAAGTCCCGAGAGCAGCTCGTGACCGAGTTCGCCGGGGCGGCCCGCAAGCGCATCGAGGTCGGCCTGCTGCTGGGCAAGGTCGCCGAGCTTGAGACGCTGACGCTGACCCAGGCCGACCTGGACGCGGCCCTGGCCGAGCGCGCGGAGCAGGAGCGCACCTCGCCCGCCGCCGTCCGCGCCGTGCTGGAAGGCAACGGCGGCATGGAGGCCCTGCAAAACCGGGCGCAGGCCAAAAAAGTCCTGGACTTTCTGCGGGCATCCGCCATAATCGAGGACAAGGTCGTCCTCGCGGACAGCGCACTGGAAGCCGAAGACAGTGCCGAAGATGACGCCGGCATCGTCGAAGAGATCGACGCGCCGGCGGCGACGCTGGAAGGGGAGACCGAATGACCTGGATACCGACCGTCGTCGAGCAAAGCCCGCGCGGCGAGCGCGCCTACGACCTGTGGTCGCGGCTGATGAAGGACCGGATCGTCTTCATCGGCGACCAGATTCACCCGACGATGGCGAACATCATCGTCGCGCAGTTCCTGTTCCTGGAGAAAGAGGACCCGGACAAGGACATCGAGGTCTACATCAACTCGCCCGGCGGCGACGTGATGGCGGGCCTGGCGATCTACGACACGATGAAGCACATCAAGCCCGACATCGCCACCACGTGCGTCGGCATGGCCGCCTCGATGGGCGCGGTACTGCTGTCGGGCGGGACCAAGGGCAAGCGGGCCGCCCTGCCCAACTCGCGCATCATGATCCACCAGGGCAGCGGCGCATACCAGGGGACGCCCAAGGACATGGAAATCTCCATGCGCCTGCACATGTCCTTCGTGGAGCGGCTGACATCCATCATCGCCGAGAACTGCGGTCAGGAGTTTTCCAAGGTCTCGCGGGACATGGACCGCGACTTCTGGATGACCCCCTCGGAGGCCGTAGAATACGGCATCATCGACAACACGCTGTCGCGGTAGGGAACCCACCCCGGTAAGGACGTACATGGCGAGAATCGGAAGCGAGCGTAACGACAGCCGGTGCCTGCTCTGCGGCAAAGGCCGCGAGCAGGTCAAGAAGCTGATCCTCGGCGTCCACGGCGGCGTCTGCCTGGAGTGCGTGGACCTGTGCAACGAGATCATCCGGGGGGATACCAGCCCCGCCGATGATGTCAGTGCGCTGGGCAGCATCCCCAAGCCCAGAGACATCTACCGCATCCTCTCGCAGTACGTCGTCGGCCAGGACCAGGCCAAGCGGACATTAGCCGTCGCCGTCTACAACCACTTCAAGCGCATCAACGTCCCCTCGTCCGATGTCGAATTGCAGAAAAGCAACATCCTGCTGCTCGGTCCGACCGGGAGCGGCAAGACGCTGCTCGCGCAGACGCTGGCGAAAATACTCAACGTCCCGTTCGCCATCGCCGACGCGACCAGTCTGACCGAGGCGGGGTACGTCGGCGAGGACGTCGAAAACATCCTGCTCAAGCTCTTGCAAGCCGCCGACAACGGCGAGGACATCCAGACCGTCATCAAGAACGCCCAGCGCGGCATCATCTACATCGACGAGATCGACAAGATCACGCGCAAGTCGGACAGCCCCAGCATTACGCGCGACGTGTCCGGCGAGGGGGTCCAGCAGGCCCTGCTCAAGATTTTGGAAGGCACGGTGGCCAACGTCCCCCCCCAGGGCGGGCGCAAGCACCCCCAGCAGGAGTACGTGCAGATCGACACGACCAACATCCTGTTCATCTGCGGCGGCGCGTTCGAGGGCATGGAAGAGACCATCGAGCGGCGGATCAACCAGAAGTCCCTGGGCTTCCGGGCCGCCATCGAGAGCAAGCGCGACCGGCGGGCCGGCGACCTGCTCGCCCACGTTTTGCCCGAAGATTTATTGCGCTACGGCCTGATCCCCGAGTTCATCGGGCGCCTGCCGGTCGTCACCACGCTGCGCGCTCTGGACCACGACGCTTTGGTGTCCATCATGACCGAGCCGAAGAACGCCCTGGTGAAGCAGTACGGCAAGTTCTTCGAGTTCGACGGCGTGGACCTGCGGTTCACCGAGGACGCCCTGCACGCCATCGCCGACGAGGCCATCAAGCGCTCCACGGGCGCGCGTGCCTTGCGGACGATCATCGAGCACGTGATGCAGGACATCATGTACGAGACGCCGTCGCAGCGCGACGTCCAAAAGGTCGTCATCACCGGCGAGATGGTTCGCGCGCGCGTCGCCCCGCTTACCCCCGAGCTGCGCGTGGCCTCGTAATCTGACCGAGGAACCTCATCCCCCGCCCTTCTCCTTACGGAAGGAGAAGGGAGCCTGAAAAGACACTTCCGAACCCTCTCCTGTCTGAAAGAGAGGGTCGCCGCTTGCGGCGGGGTGAGGTTCCTCCCTCCCCGCCTTT
>JAABUQ010002874.1_pt1 | contig 32927 bp, 26 predicted proteins | sample 5560001 | NCBI WGS metagenome assembly JAABUQ01 (sample SAMN10711888, study PRJNA513371) | rock metagenome | isolation source: Antarctica rocks | place: Antarctica: Victoria Land, Finger Mt nord | collected 2015-12-18 | reverse complement strand
GGGGGACGTCGTATTGTCCCGGCCGGGTGTTCGCTGAGAGACAGATTTTGGGGTTTCTGGCCATGGTGGTGGGGAGGTTTGAGATTGGTGTGGTGGAGGGGTGGGGGCTGCCGAGGACGAATGATTTTGATGATGTGGCGAAGTCGAGGCGGGCGACGGTTGTGTTGAGGAGGAGAGGGGTGGTGGGTAAGTAGGGTGGGGGTTGTCGGCAACGAATGATTTTGATGATGTGGCGAAGTCGAGACGGGCCAGGGTTGTGTTGAGAAGGAGGGGGGAGGGGGGAGGTGAAGTGAGGTAAGGTAGGTTGGTCCAGTCCAGGGGGTTTGTAATGTGCAAATATGTAAATATACTGTATACACTTGAAACTGGGACCGAGAAATGCCTTTTCCATTCCGGAAAAGGAAGTAGTAGTGGAAATGTTTCCAGGATTGGAGCTGCTGGTTGGGCGAAATTTAAAGAGTCCTGAAATCATATCGTATTACGTAGCAGGATAAATAGAAAAGTTCAGGCGGTAGCCTCTTTAACGGAAGACGGAATCGATATCCATCTGCATCGATATAGCCACGTTTGATCCACTACTTAGCTCGGCATGAAGAACCGGCAAGGAAGCGAGCGGCGCGCTAAAAACCTTTTTTCCTCTATCAAACTTCCCCAATCTGCGCGTCCCGAGCTGTACATTTCGACTTCACTGATTACTCTCAGAGGCTCGTTCTGTTTTGAAAAATGGAGGTGGGAGGGGAGGAAATGCGATTCACACTGGCGACGGTGCCGACTTGCAAGACTAGATAATCTACTACTACTTTCCTCTCATTATTGACGCCACTCGGGAGAGCTCGCACAGTCTTCGCGCTACCTTTTCGATTGGTATAGTCGATGCTTACCGACCTCCCTGCTCGGCCTTGACTTGGCAGCTCGCTTGTTTTTCATGCAACGGACTTTTCCATTCATCAGGTATTGAGAAAAGACTGAATATCTCATCCTCCCGTAGACAGCGGGAATCGCTAAACATCCTCGATCCAGTTCCGGGATCGCGCTTCACCGCAGCCAGATCCGCTCTTGGGTATCTCTGCGTCGATCAGGATCTTTTGGTACGGTCGACCCTCGTTCTCGGACGGGGACACGTCGGGTCTGTCGACGTGTGGAGCATCAGCGATTCCTGACTTTTTCATCAGTCGCGGTGTATTCTGGGATGACCCCCCCGCCGGCGAAGGAAGCACGGTCCAATAGAAACAGTTGGTGAAGAAGGTGCCGCCATGTTTCCTGTGAAGATTGCTGCGTAAGCAAGATTCTGGACCCAGGGGTTCTAATATGTTGTCGGCTTACCCCGAAGTGTCGGCATCTTTTTTGCCGTTTTGGTCGCATTGGTCGATTGCCTATCCATTGGTTAGTATGGCGTGAAGATCATGTCCGGAGGAACTTACCTGGCCAAGGAACTGCCTGCACTGGGCATACACGGAACTTTCGGTATCTGTGTTTGCGGGCTCAGTTGGAATCCCGAGAAGAATGCTCAGGATGGCTCACTTGATGTGAAACTGTACAGGTCATACTTAGCCGGACATTGTATTTTATGATTCTTGTTGTCAACGTCCGCCTCCAGTCGGATCATGATGTCTCCACTACCGCCAGGGACTTTGTATGTGTGGATCACTGCGGGCTTGGCTGTCAACTTATCGTCGCCCTGTGGATGAACACCGGCCTTGCCGACGACTGTTTTCTCTTTGATTTGCTCTTCACAGAATTGTCTTATGGCATCCAGGCCATCGCTGCGACTAAACGATGAGCCGAATTGGTAGAAGCCGCCTTGGAAATAAGGATTGTTTGGGTACGGCCCACAGTCCATGGCAGAATCGGGATAAGATGAATCACCATTCTTGATGGGCAGTACAGGTAATCCGGTCACAGCAGGGTCGTTCTGGCCGCTATTTGGACTGTGGTACGTCGGATTCGGGGCTGTCGAAGGCGTGCTCGGATCTGGCGTGGCTAAATCAGCGGCTTTCAAAGATGGAGCTTCGCAGGAAGCTTGGAAGGAGGTGGCCTCGGTGGATGTTGTTGTCGAGCTCGAAGATGACGGCCCGGGTAAGCCTAGCGATGTTGTTTGGGTCACCGGATCTGGGCCGCTCTCTTTCGTGGTAGGAATACCGTCGTCGCCGATGGATAGAGTTGGGAGGCCTTCTGGTGGAGGGATTAGCGCCCCGGCAACTAGGGGTACAAGTGGGACAAGTATAAGAGCATTAAAGCCTGAATGGCACGCTTGCCCAGTGCTTAAGGCGTCGGTGGTTTTGGTCTGTGTTGGGCAAGACTTGCAAGCAGGTGCTGTTCCGGAAGGGCCGCAGAACCAGACCGGTACCGGTGTAGGTTTGCCTTGAACAGTCTGAGTGATGGCAGAATCAGACGTCACCCCGGATATCGAAGTGTATAGAGTCTCCAATGAGATAGGAGCTGTAGCTGGATATATCTGAGAAGACTGGGGGCCATTCCGTCTCTCGAGACCACGTATACCAAGACTGAAGACCTTCGTTTCTAGGAGAAGAAGCGGTAGTAGAAACAAAGCGGCGCTCCGGTTTATCGAAATCGATAAAGGCATGCCGTTGGGCTCTGAATGTAGAAGACCTGTCGATTAGAACAACAACACCAATGTTCAACCCCAGGGAGAGGACTTTTTTATAGCAGGAGAGAACAAAGCTAAGTGAAAGGATCGAATCCCATGGATTGCACAGCGAATCACCGTCATTCTCGTCCACGAATGAGAGATTCGGGCATCATGATGGAGTCGTCCTGTAAGGACAACTAAAGCCAATCCATTGTACAGCCTCGTGAGAGACGGAGTTGGCTGTGCTGGTCAAAGGACTAAAAATACTCGAATGGAGCCGGACGGCGTGTGACATTAGGAATAAAGTCCTACTCGACCACAACCAGGCCTTGCGGGCATCATGAAACTGCAATACTTGATGGTACTTAGTTTATGCAACTGCGCCCGCTTCTTGTTGAGTGATACAACGTTGAGATGGGATGAAACCCAGGGGGAATGAGTTCCCTTGGTATCCAAATAAGTCCGGATACCCAGTTCCATACTTCAGCTCAGAAGCGTCGCCAAGCAAGATGCAACGAGGTTTCAGTTACAACCTTGCTTTGGTCGTGGGTCCTCGGCGAAAATGACACGCCTGGTGGGATGAATGTGGAGGTCTGCGATCCAGGTGCCCAGCCTTCGAGCGCCGTAAGGATCAAGTTATTTGTATAGAGAGCCAATAGTAGGTATAGAATAAACGCCGGGAGACAACGTGGAGGTCCGCGATCCAACCGACCGGCCTTCGAACCCCGTAAGGATCAAACACTGTGGGATGTACGAGTGGCTAAAGGTTTGCTCTTATTAGTTTCAGTTTGTTCCAGATCCAGCCCGAACCCTCCCTTCTTTTGACGCTAAAGCAGCACCGCCCATTTGTAGGCGCCAATGCATCGAAGAGAAAGGCGCAGTCAATCCTTCCATCATCTTGAATCCCATCTCAACCATAGGAAATCTTCGCAAACATAAAATGTACAGGCCTCCCAAGAATGGGTCGCTGTTCTTCGACTGGACCGAGAGAAGAACAGCCCTCAGATATGCATTCGGGACGCTTTCTGCTTTTACTGCCGGCAGTCTGTGCTGCAATTCTGCCAGCCAACGAATTTCCTATTCTTCCACGAGTGTTGGACGCCAAGTCATTCTTCGATGGAGGTTTTGTTGAGTCGTCTAGTTTTAATGCGAGGAGCATCATGGAGTCCGGCAGCAGGGCGCTAGGTCTTTCAGAAGCAGGTCCCTCACGCGTGCAAAAGCACAATCAATTCTCTAACATCTGCGGAATCAGGTCTTACATCTTCAAAAGCGTGACTTCGAGATTGATCCCCCCGTGGGTACCGTCTTCCAGAACGTGCCGCAATATCAGTGGGAGCCAGCTCAGCGGTATTTGTTCTCTGGAAGACCTATTGTTCGAAGATGATACTGATGGACAATTGGTAGCGATCGGGTGATCAAAGCATGGAGAAATGCGAAAGCTTTGGCCAAAGCTGCGAAGGATGCACTGACCGATGATGTCGGCCCGAATCTTCAACTCATGTCCGAGGCCCGAGCCTCCCTCTGTCCCCAGACCAAAAAGGGGACGGCCGACTACTGGAATTGCTTGCGGCATTACATTGCCGCCAAGAACTTAGCGTACACGCAATATTTTGGTGCTGACCCAGAGAATATCAACGCTGGTATATTGACAAGATTCCCGAGACTCAAAGCGCTCGGTTGATAATTTGAGCTTCCAGTAAACCAAAACTTCCGGAGAGTCCTTGATACTGTTGAAGATCTGAATGCGCCCGGTCGGAACAACCAGCTTGTCTTTCTAACAGCTAGCCCCATCATGATTGATGATGCCACGGGTGACGATAATTGTCTTTCCGAGGCTGGACCTGCCGAGGGTAGGTCGTTCAATTGGAATGGATGCTGGCAAAGCTTTACTAACATCTTAACAACAGCCTTTACAGCCTCCGTGTCAAGTCTTAGAATATTTCGGACAACTGGCGGTGTACAACCTCCCGGCAATGCATTTGTGATCAACTTCTGCGATTCATTTTTCAAAAAGGAGACTATGGAAGGGCAACTCGATAAGCTGCAAACATCAACAAACCTTTTGCAAACCCAAAAGGACGTTTGCGACCTCAGCAAGCTGGATTCCACTGCAAGGGTCATGCTCCATGAAATGACACAGTGTGTGGGCCCATTTCAATTTGCTATCATGCGCTAAGATCGTGAAGCCTGCCTTTTACACTGAACACCAACATAAACCTTCCAGGAAAATACGGATATTACAAATGTCCTTCATTCGCGGCTGATGTGGGGAAGCCACCGAACGCCTTGCAACGGATGCATACAAAGAGTTTCAGCATGAAAAACGCGGATAATTATGCGTGGATGGGGGTAATTACCTTCCTCGATTCCACAACTTCGTGATACTAATCGGAGTAGGTGTATCATTTCTTCAACAAGCTTGACAAATGCCAGGGTGTACGATACACTGGGGCCTGGAAGAGCCCACAGGATTGCACTGATGTCTGGCCAAGCGGAGATGAAAAGAAAGCAAAATTGATCAAGAATTCGTGGGCCAATTACCCTCGGAGTAAGGAGCCGTCCATTGCTACTGATAGAGTGCTGGTACTGATCTTGTATTGCAGACAACAATTGAAGATTTCGCATCCCCAAGTCCAGCTGTATATCGACATTGCGGAAGGGGTATTGTCGTCAGGCGACGGAGAGATTGTCCGTTCAAATATTATCGATTGTCATATTCAGGCATAATGTTGTAGGAGTTCCTGACGTAGAAAGCCTTACTTGCTTCCGGCTCGAATAATAGACCTACTTGTGGGCCTAAAGCCTGCCGGAGTCGAGCTACGTGGTGCGCAACAATCTTTGTTCTCTCGAGCTGAGTAGATGAATATCGCTGTGCATGGGATTGTCCGCCAAGACCACGAATTGTGACCTTTTCTAGCTTAGGCCATGGGGTCTTCAAGAGTACCGGTAGAATGTATGCAATGAACCTCGAATCCATTGGTCGAAGTTGCTGGACAGGATGTAGCGTGTGTGCGTGCCCACGGCAGTGCCCAACCACAGGTCCGAGGCCTCTGGCCGAGAGTCCTTGCTCTAAATCAAGTGTTCGGATTGATCCTCGTGAGGAATCAATAAACGCAGCCCATTGCTGGTACCGCTCTTCGTCCAGTGAGGAAGACCATAGTGGTTCCATGGAGCCGTCCTGACCAACACTGCGTAGAGCCAAGTGTTCAAGAGTGGAGCATCGGCCTTTCAGTTGCCGTAGATGGTCTCGCATGGGTCCTGGGTGCCTACGTTTAGGTGTCCCATCTGAGTACCGAGATTCCTTAAGTGCCGACAGGTTTTCATTTATCATCATCCTTTTTCCCTTGCAGATTTGTCCGATGTCTTGTAGGTTGTCAAGGTCCAAGCTCGTGATCGTCGAAGGTGTTCCCGATTGAAGGATCGCGAATGCCAGGGCAAATGTCATTTGACCAGAAATCCGAATCACCCTAGCAGAAGAAAATAGAGATGGAGGTACATGCAGCTGTCTTTCTTCGGCCAGGGAGCAGAAGTCGAGTATCCGTATGTTAATCAATGTCTTGAAAGCTTTCCATACGCTGGCGTCACTCAAGGGAGGTTCAACGTTACCCCAATTCCGATAAGTCCAAACGAGCGACTTAACATATCTTCCATGCTCTGGATGATCGAGTAGTGTCCTGATAAGCAACCTCTGCCTCCGAAGAAGTTCATGCGATCTTTGTTGGTACCATGCATCTGACTTGTCCGACTCGGTTTCATCCCACCCTTGTTTATACCGCCCGGGATAGCGTGGCTCAAAGTCGAGCGGCACGTCCTTGCAGAAATAGCTTTTGTCGTGGTGACAACTAAGGTCTATACGGCTGTAAAGCACGGGGAGACAGATCGCGTGAGCGATTTTGGAGGTCTGAGCTAATGTACAATCAGCAGCTGTCTTCAGAGTGAAAGATGCCATTTTTCCAACCTAGGGCTGCAAGTTCGCTTGGGGTGCAAAACTCTAGAACAATGCATTGCAGCTCCGGCGGCATGCCCACGAACAGCGACCAGAGGTCTGGACGGTGATCCTCTCCAATGAAGACTTTCGTAGCGAGACGCCGCACGCTCTTCCACATTGCAAAAACGCTTGTTGTGGAGGGAGACAAAGAGCTTCGAGATTTATTTCACAAGTAGCTAGGCATACTTTGAATACCTCGATCTGGGTGGAGACAAGTCCCGTAGCTGAAGCCTGCGATGAGGAGGACACATGTTTGCTGAGGGTCATGGGCCAAATCTTGGTGGTGGCTCATGGAAGGCTCGAAGGATCGCTGCCTCGTCTAAGGTACTAGCCAGTTCCACCACTAAACCCAAAGGGGACCAGTGTTTTCGCACACGCGGGTGACAAACAAACCCGTACACTCGCTATATATCCAGCTCGATATCCGGCTCAATACAGCTTGCTATAGAGCTACATCGATAGCTCTGAATTTTTCAATTCTTGCCCAACATTTTGTATATTGTAATCCAATAAATATTTCCATTAGAGCAGTCAATCAGGGCAGTTGGAGACAGCCTTTGCAGGTGTGCGGGTTTTGTTGTCACCCCTGTGGCAGCTCGAATGCCCGATAGATCTTCCCGTGAGGATGGTGGAGCAGGATTAAGTTACTCCGCAAGAGGGAGTATATCATGGCAGTGCATGGGCGCAGCAGGTGGGCGCCTAAACCGCATTTTCCAGGGTTCGGCTTGAGCTGCCATTGTTGTTTTTCGGCAACTCAAGCCCCGTCAGCCTGGCGGTAGCAATGCCCATCGCTCTGAGGCGCGTGAGACTGTGTCCCATGAAGCAAAGCCATAATGAGGCTGAGCACTGCTGGCGATCGACGGCGGGATGGTGTATGATAAAGTGCCTACTTTCTCAACACTACATCGAACACTTGTGTCTCTCATGCGACGCGGCTCCGATATTGAATCATAGAATCTAGTGATTGCCGTTCTGCGAATCCCAACTCCATGGCAACCCCCAGATTCCCAAACTCCATGGCAACCCCCGAAGGTACTCGAGAATTTGCTCACGCAAATGCAGAAGATTCGAGCAGTGCAAACGCGCAAAGGCCAAGTTTGAAAGAGTATACAAAGGCGCAGGCGGTATCGTCGAATGACTGCGACTGGCTTCATGAGTTCATATCTTCGGATGCGATTTCTGCGGGCAGAATCAGTCCGGTATATCTGGTCAGGGTGTATTACAAAGAAACGAGAGCCGCATCGACCACTCTCACCAAAGACTTCTGGCCAGGGTCATTTGCACTGTTCGATGCTTGTCTCGCGTCGAAATATATACGGGCGGTGATATTGTGTCATCAAGACAGCTCTGAAGTTGATACAGAAGTCCTCAATCTCCTGTAGGCTAAGTTCAAGCTCGAGGTGCCATTCATGAGACACCACTTCGACTATAAAGAATTCAGAGACGAACCAGGCTGCCCTAGAGTGATTCGCAATCGCTTCGAAGAGGAGGACCATCTCAATGACAATTATTGGACTTTTGGCGGCCGTTGGAACCCTATTCGACTCCCGTCAGAAACGCACGCCTCCGTGCTCCGTTTGAGCGTAGCCTCGGAATGTTTGTCTGTTTGCTGCAGGGGTGGTCCTGGTAAGCCTGTCTTCAATCAGATGGCTGAAGTCGTTGGAGGAATGACCGCAGATATAGTAATCGCACTCGTCCGGTCAAAAGCGATCTATTGGGAGCCGCGGTCATAATGGGACCGGTATGCTGGGCGTGAGAGAAAGTCATTTCCTTGTGCCGTCGACCTTTTCGCTGCTACCACCGATACGTCCTCTATAAGTCATGAGATTCCCAGTGACTCCTTCGAACTTTCAAACAGCATCATGCACTTCTACACCCGTCTTTTGGTCCTACGATGTTACGAGGACTACAATCTGCGACACGATCCGCAGCCAATCGACTTGAATGAGAGCGACAGAGTAGTTTCCAAAGACAATCCCCACATACTAGCTATACATCGTCGGCGACTCGAACTGATTAAATTGAAGCAAGATTTGTTAGGATTCCTCGGACCGCCTGGTCCTGAGCCTACTTCAGTTACGTTCCATAAGGGCTCAGATGCAGCTGATGGTCCATTTCGTCGGAAGCTTCAATGTCTCCTGACCGACGCTGAGATGCTTCTGTCGTTGTATGATAATACGATAAGGATCTACGAGTAGCACCTTCACCAAGTCGATTCGGATTACAAGGGCGAGCTAGCGTCAGTGCAATTGGAAGAGGCCAGACAATCAAAGGCCACAGCGATCAGCCTTAGCAGACTCTCTAACCTGGCCTTTTAGTACATCCCGAACAACTTCGTTTGCGCCATATTGGGTATGAATCTGTCGATCTTCGGACAAGGGGTAGTGCCCGTGTGGGTATTTCTCGTGTTGGTTGTGTTCTTCAGTCTTCTGACATACCTGCCCATCTACCTACCTACAATGGATAAAGAAAGAGTCCGGCTGTACAGGGTCGCGTATCACCTTTCCCGGCGCTCCGTTCGTGCTGGATTCTGGTTTCTTGCCTTCTCCCTGACCCACAGTTACCACCAGAATTTCGAGATAACGAACTCTGGTCTTGCTCAAGTATTTTTGGGACACACCGGTTCTAGGACCAAAGGCTGGACTGATGGAAGGCGTGACGGATTTTTTGAAGGGGCCACCTGGGGCAGCGAAGCTTTCTGGAAGGGGAAAGTGAAGAAGATCTTCGGTGCGGTCAAAGAATTAAGCTCCAATAACGAAAGGACGGAACTGACCGTTTGATCTAACGGATGACGCATTGTCTTTGATCCTTCTAGCTGGAATCCATATTGTCTTCTATCAACTTGATAATACGACGGCCGCCCAAACCTGTCCCAGAGAACCTCATGCAAAGAACTGGGTCTATCTGTAAATTGGATCGGACATTGGATCAATCATGGCTCGGTGCTGGGAGATCTGCTCAGGTGCAAGGATTTCAACCCTCAAAGTATTCTGCTCCACATGACTTACGATACTCCGTTCCACGATGAATGCATCAACCGTCTACATGCAGATCCCAAAACTCGGAGATGTGTTTAACTATCTCTCCACAGCTGGGCACGGGAAAGCCATGACCGCCAGGTACGCTTCTGAAAGTGACATGTTCAGGCCCACCAATCATCTTTGAGAGGTCAGCAGACACTTCCTCCGCAATAACGATGCCATCAGTATCCCCAAATACGACAAGGATCTTTCCGTTAAGAAGTCTGCTACGGGATGAATTCTGACCTGAGTGGCCTTTAATCACGCTGCATATTCTTTCCCAGTCCGTATGCTGGTGCATGAGTGGGCCATGCTCGATCGTGCTAATGAAGCTGTGCACAAACCCTCTGTGGTGGTCGAACTGCCACTGCACAATTGCGGGAACGTCTATCAAGCCTTCGTCGATGCTCTTGGTTGCCTGAGACACTTCAAAGCCTGCCTGGTCTTCAGTATCGGATCGGGAACAGTCCAACGGTACAGGCGATGAGTTAACCCCAAGTAAGCTGCCAACCATCCTCCGCAGATAGCTGTATGGCACGAAGTGATGGTAGTGAAAGTAAGGATTTTCGTACTCCTTGGGTAGATAGCGGAGGATGCCTACCGGTGCTAGAAGAATGATTGATTCTACTAGATTGGGGAAAAAGGAGGAGAAAGACATTGTTATGCCACCACCGAGCGAGAAGGCAACAATGGAGAACGCTTCCGAGCCTGTCCACGAGATGGGCGAAGAAGCCGTTGCGAAGAGTATCTGCATACCGAATAGCTTGGAATCATGAGGAACATCCAAAGGAGTGTCCGAATAACCTCGGCCCCAAAGATCTTGGAGAGACAGTCAGTTTCAGTACAATCGGTACTGTAACATCTTGGAAAGTGTCAATCGTAGTTGCTGGCGGACTTACCGAACAGTATGACTCTGCACCCTCTCTTGACCAACGCCTCTGCTATAGGCCCAAGCATTGGCGCTGGCGTTGTATCACCGTGTACCACAACCACCTTTTTCCCTTCTTCCCGCCCCCATTCGTAGACCCTCATTGTACCATATGGAGTAGCCACATCACGAGCGCCTGGATAGAGATCTGGAGGGTAGGGCAATGCTGCAGCTTGGGCAGGGGAGAGGTATGGAATGAGAGTTTCGCGTGGGGAGGGGATGCAACGTCGTCGTATCTTTGGCTTCCTCGAGCCTCGTGTGGATCGGACGAGAAGAAATGTTGCGACCAATGAGGCTGCTATCGTCGCGGCCGCTGCATATGGCATCTCTCTCAAGACTGAGCTCAAAGTGGAGGTCCCCTTCGCCATCATCGTAACTGACTCAGGCTATCTGTGTGATTGCTGTTTCTGTCAATTGGACATCCTGGGAGCATTCAAGGTATATTAAAGTTCGATTAGATACAGTCAGATTCGATGATGGCGGAATCCCGCCGGTTTGTTTGGCGCACAAGCAAAGGTCGGCCTCACATGCAGATGGATTCGAGGGTTTTCATGAGCGGAACAGTGCACTGAGAGACTTCTGTACGTAGTGTGGCGGTGAATCCCATCACCCTTGAATCCTGAAGGATAAAAAAAAGCGAAAGGTGTTGAAACATCGACTTCAACCGATTGGCCTATAGCGGACTTGGCGGAAGTGCCATCCGGTGTCTAGGTAAATAGAGACGAGGAGAGTATGTAGTATCTTTGGCATTCACTCCTTCGCCGCCCGCCCGCAGGAAAGGTGGGTAGGTGGCACGCGGGTGACAAAAAAAGAGATCATCGAGCCGAAGCTACATATGAGCAGCTCAATACAGCTCACTATAAAGCGACAACGATGAGTTTTAATGTCAAATTTTTGCGTAATAATTCATAATTTGTAATCGAATAGATATTTGTATAATATATTACTTTTTACTTAAAGCTTTATATGAAGAGTTATAAAGCCGTCAACTAAAGCATTTCGAGGCAGCCTCGGCTCAGTGATCTCGTTTTTCGTCAACCGCGTGGGTGGCTATCATTTCATGCTGATCATGTACCCATTTGGCCTTTTGTCCATTCAGGTACTACATCATAAATTGCTCATGCAACGGCGAGTTTCCTCTAGGGGCGACCAAGGCTTGATGTGGGTGCCCGTCAATGCAGAACACATCTTGTCGTATAACTCATCTTGCGTAAAATGTAAACAATGGATGGGGATGATGGGAAAGAGGTGGAGGTTCCATCGATTGTTATGTCGAAGGGTTTCACGAATTACCTTCCGCTAGATGTCCATATATACCCAAATAGCGTATGGGGTACTATAAAGTACGGTCACATTCATGGTAGGTTTGGTGCTCAAAAGCATTCAACCCCTTCTTCACAACCCCAACGCCGGTTGATGCCGCTAAAGAACCAATCACATCAAAAGCCTCAGATACACAAGTCATCCCGTTCCAGGAATTCCCCCCTCAAGCGCCCTCGTGCCTGAACGGCTCATACGCCGTGCCCCTCTTCGGCGCCAGATTGCTCATCCGATGCTGATTCCCCGGGTGATACACCCCCGCCTGCTGCTGCTGCCCATACCCCTGCCCCCCCATCAACGGGCTCTCAACCCTCTGATACTGATGCGGCGCGTCCTGGAATTTCTTCCTCCCGTATCCGCCTTCGTTGTCGTTGTACCCCTTGATCTTGTCGCTGCGGCCCGAGCAGCAGCACGAGGAGATGAGCCAGAAGAAGCCGCTACCGAAGGAGAAGGCGACGGCAAGCCAGACGGTGACGTAGATGGCGTGCCCGAGGGAGCCTTGGATGTGGTATTTTTGGAGGGCGGTGTTGAAGGTGCCCGTGAGGGTGGCGTAGAGGATCGTGGCTGTGAGGGCGAAGGCGATGGTGAAGAGCGATGAGACTGATGAGACGATGGTTGTGGCCAGGCTGCCTAGGCGGGAGAAGAGGGCGGTGAAGCCGACCAAGATTTCGACGATGGTGGAGATGACTGCCACAATGTAGCAGATAGCCATCCACTTGGCGGTGATCCGGTAGGTGTTCAGCCCGGCTTTCAGCTCGCTGCTGAAGAATTGGTCCGTGGCTGTATTGTTCAAATTCCACACGTCCACAGGATTGAACCAGAAATACGTCTCGTGTGGACTGCAGAAATTGACATTGTCACTCGTCCCACCGGTGCTGTTGCTACCGAAGGAGCCGGAGCAGTAGTTCCAGAGGGAGACATGGTAGAAGTCTGAGATTTTGAGGGCGGTCTTGGCGACCGAGGTGGTTTGGTTGATGATTTGGTCTGTCAAGGCGTTGGAAGGGAGGCTCAACAGTGACGGGTCCACGTTTATGTCGCTGGTGTTGGCCCGGAAGAAGTAGAGGGTATTGTAGAAGGAGTTGGACTGGTTTGTGCCGCCTAGACCGGCAATTATGAGGCACACTAGGGAGGCGACGGTCAGGGCCATGGGGGTAAAGATGCAGGCAAAACGGCCGGCTTTGCCCATGGTTGCCGTTGTTGAAGGGGTTTGAAAGGACTTTGTGGTGACGGTGAGGTCAAGGTGAGGAGGTAGGTTCTCTTTTGGTGATGCTAATGAGTGTAGTGGTAGAGCGTGACGATGTCGGTGTAGATGCAGAGGGTGGAGGTGATGATATATTGGGACCTGAGCGTTGATGTTTTTTCGCTGGCGTGGTGTTCGCGTGGCTGTAGCCTTGGCGTATGAGGCTGTGTTTACTAAATATAGGTGCGGGAAGACTACCGGCCCGCTAAACGAGGCTTCTAACGCCTCATCCACACCTCCGTAATCCTCCTTCGTGTCAAGTCGTGTGCCGGCTTACGTGTTCATCTTGCCCCGGAACGAATGGGACAGATGAATATACCGGCACTGCCAGATGGCAAGCTTGGTCAACGTGTTTATCATGATTTGTCTGTTTACTGACGATTTATTGAGCCCAACGATCAGTACTCCGTTCTGTTTGACACAAGGCTGAGGGAATGGCATTGACGATTCCGCCAAGCGATCACTTAATAAGCAGTCAGTCACATTTGATCTTTGTTCACTTCCCACCCCGTTCAGGAACATCATCAGCCCAGAAGTTGCTCCTGGCTGGGGCCTCAAGCGATCCCTCGCACAGCCTCGAGGATTGAACGGGTCACCTAAGGGGCTGGATTGGTTGCCGCAGCTTTCCACACCAGATTTCCCTTCTACTGCTTGTCATTGGCTCTCTCGTGTGGTGCATGTTCGATCTTCCACATTTCCATTCCGATACCCGCGACGAGTAGCTTCCACCCTCCTTTCGCTCCTTCGCTGTCATGCTCTTCGTCTTGCCTATCTGCGTCAGGGAAGCTTTCGAGCGACGAAGCATCGTTAACAGAAGTGTATGCATCCCTTCTCATTTCTACTACCACACTGTCCATGTTGATCTCGCTACCATCCTCAGAGCGGAATAGGAAAGGACAGTCAACATTGACCTGCCAGATTTTGAGACGCTGGTCACTCCCCACACTCGCGAAGTGAAAGATGCTAGCGTCATTGAGGCTGCTATTGTAGGTCGTGCTCAAGTGAGCAAGAGAGGTGACGGCAGAGGCGTGCGCGTTTGGTATGAGGAGCGTTGCGTGCCGGAGCTTGGACTCGGGATCTAGGTTTGTACTACGATCCGTGCTTAACTGACAGTGGGATGAGGCGATTAAAATGGTTAGGGCGATAGCTTGGTCATCGCTTGCTGTGACAATGAGGACGGCCTCATCATTGCCTTGAAGGGGAATGCGCATGGAGAGTAAGGATTTGATACTATTCTGGTGAATTGATACGCGGGTGGTCTGACTTAATAAACTCGGGGAAACTTCCTCGAAGTTGGTAATGGGGAAGTTGGTCTTGAGGCTGGCAGAGGAATCTATTTTCTGAGGAACATTACCAGGAAGATCACCAGGAATATCACTGGGAAGATGCCATATTGCCAGATGCCCGTCAGTGCTAGCCGTGCATAGCTTGGTCTGTGTGCCCAAACGCAGAAATGTGGTTTGCGTCAGGCAATGAGAAGTATATGATCCATGGGCGATGAGCAGGAAGGCTCCCTCCGATGTTGGGGCGTGGTATTGATATACTCGGAAAGAGGAATCCGAATAGGCCATGCTGATTATGAAGCTGATTTCAGAATCAGTCCTGGTAGAAGAGGCTGACTCTTCAATCGTGAAGTCCATGATTCGAAGGTATTTCGATTCTGAGACTTGTGGACAACGCCCTTTGCAGACAGCTCCAATGCCAACAAATGGTACTGCTTGTACGCGCCAGACGAAGAACTCTTCACAACCAGCGGCACTGAAGAGATATTTTCCGTCGAGCGACCATTTGAGTTTTTGTATGCCTGTGGTATGCTGTGTCAAGATTGTCGAGCATGAGAAGCCAATGTTTTGCTTGGCCCTGAAAAAGCGGATTGCAGTGTCTTCCGCACCGGTCGCAATAAAACAGCTGCTCGAACCGTTCTCTAATGAAATCGGTGGTGATATGGCCATAGCTTTGATTTCGCGGCCATGACCTCCAGACTGGAGTACCCTGTGGGACGCTTCGGCTTGTGAATGTATATTGCAGACAGAAGCTTTTGTCCAGACAAAGCTACCCCCGCCCTTGCCGTCTCCCAATGGTTGATATGCCCAATTCCGGTGAGCTCCACCGCAGTCTACTGCCATGACCTCCATTTTCTGTGATTCGTTCCAGACTACGGATTGTTTGCTGCGGAAACCCCACAGGAACAGCTCATGGGTTTTAGGTGAGAATGAAGCACCTTCGATGCACGGGCCGAAAGGTGGTGTAACTGAATGAACACAGGTCACTTCCGTTACTTTCCCTGAGACGTCAACAAGATGGATTTTGGAGACACCATCACGACCTACAGTGAGGAGGTAGAAAGTGAATTCGGTAGCCTCATGTTTCTTGATAGGCACTTCTTGGATGACTGTGACGGCATCATCACCATGAGCCTTGCATCTCACAGGTTCTATAGCCTCCGTACTTCCAGCATCCTGACCACCAACTAAACGTGAAGAAATTACAATCATGCCGTTGCGACACCCAATCACAATTCTCTTTTTGTCCTGAATAAAACATGCACTTGTTATCACGTCTTCTGGCTGCCAGGCTTGAAGCTTCGAGTTCCCATCTCTGGAATGTTTCCAATTGCTTTTTTCCGGATAAAGGACGAAGGTATCACATGTGGTGTGATCGAAATCTGTCGTGATGCAACCTATGACGTTCTGCTCATTTGGAGAAACTGGGCCCGTACTGTGATCCAGCCACGAGCGCCAGCTGAGGTGAAGCAAGTCGGCATACAGATACGCAGGTTTGACAGCTCCGTGATATAGCCTGCCGAGGTCTTCAAAGCGTCTCCCATCGTGCTGGTAGAGGAACATGCCACCAGTTGAGCCCATCAACAGTGCTATTCCCACTGAGATGACGCTAGTTGCGCGAGAGGATGACTGTAAACCATCTGCATGGCCAACGACTTCCCAATGCACCGGCATTGCTCTGTTTGCCTCCAACACTTTCAAGAATGGCTTAGACTCGGTTCTGGGCTCTAAACTCCCTAGTATGACATGACCTTGTTCAGTCGTTGTCAGGAAGTCGTTTTCACTAACCCATACGTAGGTTTTGAATGCATCACCTTTAGATTTGCGTGGTCTGCCAGTATTTGCTCGCTGCACTTCTCTGATATCGGTTTCTTTCTCTATGGGCTTCGCAATTGGGGGTTGTTGATGTCGAGTATATTCAGCGTCCGCTCTGTAATCCTTGTTTGGTCCTTTGACTGTATATTTTACTGACCATCTGTCTAAAATTCCACGATCGAAATAGAAAGAGTAATTGGCAGTGTAGTAGTCATCGATACACAAGTGGCCCCCCTTTGCAGTGATTGTATGAGGGTCTACATGTTGCGTTTCTGGGAGCACTCCAAGACCCTCAGACCCGAAACCCAAGTCATGGAAAAGATAGTCAACACTGGTCCCGTCGTCCGGTTTCACAAACCAGGCGCTGATTTCATCGGCATGATTCTGATATCGGTAAACATATTGCCGACTTGCTTTTATTTTTAGGCCTTGCTCGGTTGCGAATTCCCCCCTTTCTGAATATAGAGACTCGTCGTCGTAAGCTTTGTCTGTGGCCGCTCTCTCGATGAGTGTCGCTAAACCATGGAATGCTCCTGATGGGTACGTAGAAATTGCACTTCGGATTCCACGAGAGATTTTCCATTCCCCTCTCATAGCTGTGAAGATCCTTTTGACTGTTCGTGCACTCCGTGATGAGTCTGGTACAGGGAATGGGTCCTTGTTTGTAACAGGGGCGGACTTCAGTGCCTCTTTCATTGTGTATTGGGCAATGTTAACTCCATCAGCAGACTTCGAGGGGTCCAAACAATGCCGATAGGATACAATGCGTCCATCCGCTCCTCCAGTAGAGATTAAGGAGGCTCCATTTGCTCTCTCGGAAGACGCGACTGCCCAAATATTCTTTCCTGAATGATAGGCGTACGTAGCATCGTGGATCAATGCAAACGGTAGGCTCCCGATACTCTCCAGATATCCGTCCCGATTTATCCTCAAGTCAAGACGCCATATTTGTGCTGTACCGTCTTCTCCGAGCGACAATATCTGTGGTTTAAAGCTTCTAGATTCGAGAAAACGTAAAGCCCATATGCGCGACACATGTCCCATTACTGTAGCTAGACATGATGAGGTTGTCTTAGTAGAGTTGTCATTTTCTATATTGGTGACATCCCACACCCTAATGGTACGGTCATCACTGCAGCTGGCCAAAATCCTCCTGTACCTGCCATCACTCAGATATTTCGAGAGTCTGACCCCGAAGACAGAACCCTCATGACCCGCGAATCTGTAATGTACTTCAGTGTTCTTTGGTAAATCAGAATCCTCGTCAAGGAAGAAGGACCATAGAACTACGTCTCCAAATACTGTACCTCCAGCAACGAGGATGCGACCACAACAAAGCCATAAGATATGCGCAGAGTACAAGACTGACTGTGGACCGTTGCCTATTTCTGTAAGGGAATAGAGGCCTCTGGCATTTGTGTCTAGCTTGAAGCTCAGCGACAGCGCATACAACTTGTTGTGAGTAGTCACAAACACCGCTTCGTAAGAAGAATCAGGCTTCGGGCCATCTTCGACCAAAGGCCTGAAGCAGGAGTCCAGTATCCAATCATCTGCCGTGATTTCCGGCGTATGTGAATGAAGTTGAACAAGGTTGTCAGGTTTTTCAGTGCTATCAACACTGATCTCGATGAGACGGATTGATCGGCCCCCCCAGATCAATAAAGTTGCCGCTATGGTGTCATCATGCTGACTACCCAAGCAGGTAATCCCGTGGACAGCTTGGGTATCAAAAATTTCTTCTGTATGCAGTAGCTTGCCGGCGGCATGATCGAAGATCTTGAGAAATTGCGCTTCACCGGCGAGGAGATACAGATTTTCTAGGTCAAGGAATTCCAACGCCGTGATTGGGCTGAGAAAGTGTCCTAGCTGTTTGAGTACAAATGTTAGTAAGTATGGCAACAAAGAATGAAAGACTTGCCTTCAAGGGATCAGACATCTTCTGCAATCACTCTCGACTTGGTTGTGGTCGTGGTGAGAGACCGGTGGAAGAAGCGATTCTCGAAATCGAGGGGATGCACAACTTCGGCTGCGCACGAGAATGGCAATGTCCCTTATCATCTTGCAGCTTTATAGTTCTCAATAGGATAAATGAACACTGGAGGTCCCGAAAACGGATTAAGAGGGCGTTCTTTGGCAAGGTAAGGGCCTAAAATGGATCCTTCTTCAGCGAGGTTGGGCGCAGATTGTTCGCTGGGGATCGGGCTCTCTCCTCAAATCACAGTCTCCCCAACCCTTCCATCCTCAACAATTTGGACACACCAAAGACTGAGTAGTTATGCTGTGCGATAGAAGTCGACGAGAATGAAAAAAAGACTTTAGTCGACGCAGGGATCGAACCTGCGACCTTCTCCGCTCTTCAAGATGAGGTGTAAAGGAGACATAATAACCACTATACTAGTCGACTTGGGACTGTTACAGTGACAATTTTGACCTAAGTCAATGTAACTAAAAACTATTACATCATCTAAAATATGTCAATCAAAACGCCGTCTACATATCTCAATGCCAGACCGATACTAAGCCCACTCATATTCTATTGAAGGCAAAGACGTTGTCATTATCGTTGCCGTTGCCATTTCCGCACGTTATGCTACGGTATGCTACGCTATCATGCAATTTCAAGGTGGTATCTCTCGCTTGAAATGCATGCCATAATGAAGCAAGAAGCATCTTCGCTATCCATGTTCCAAACTTGTAGCATTCCCGTAAACCACAAAAGCCGCTCAAGGGCTGACAATGAAATCGTCAATCCAGACTCCAGCTCAAAATATCAGCCCTCCATCTCTTCCGGTGAGATCGTTCTTCTCCCAAAGACTTGTCTGGCTTAGCGTAACTATTGTTGTTTCCCGGCTGCATCGAAGTGAAAGCCCTGGCGAAGCTCCTGTAAGGCGTGTTATCGTCATACCACCACTGCTTAGACTCTGAAGCTATTACCTCTGGAGTCTGGAGCGAGTCTTGACTGCCTGGTGCACGACGGTAGAAACGGGTGAAGATCGAAGCTTTTTGAAGGAGCCGCTTTGCCTTTGGACGCGTTTCGGGCTCTCTTGCCTTCGATCGCTCACGACGTCTTTTTAATTTTGGAGTTTGGGGACTGCCGATGGCAGTATCTTCGCGTTCTTCGTGTAGCGGTGCCCAAGGAAGGGACCGTTGCGAGCTTTCGGCCTTCTTATTCGATGAAGCTTTCAGGGTCGATTCAGGATCCTTTTGAGACTTAGGAGGCTCGTCCTCCAATGTAAGGTCGATGACTGTATCAGCTTTGGGTGACCGAATGACTGCTTGAGGCTTGTCTGAGCTAGACGGTGCATTAAGAGGCGGCGAGTTCTCAGCACTCAGCTTGGTCGTAACGGATGGCCGTTCCTCGATTTTCCGAACTTGCAACCCAATTGACAGTGCTTCAGGTAGAGTTCGTCTTGTGAGTATACGGCCGGTATACATAGGCTCCTCGATAATTGTGCGATAGTATAGCTCGTACGGCAACGGGTCCTTGGCTTCATCTTTACAACGTAAACCATACTGGGCGTAATTGAGCTCGTGCCTGATGATGAAGTCATCCCACAATGACGGGTGCTCCGTCCGTTCGAATTTGAGTAAATCATTGATCTTGTGGCAGAGAGCTATGAAATGCTTAAGAGTGCCAGGATAGTCCGGGTACATAGCTTTGAAGCGATCAAATATTGTCAGAGCGGATGAGGGCTGAACTTCTTGTGGCGATTCCGCAGCATGGCTACAAACATCCGATCCCTGTGGAGAGGCATTTACAGGAGATGCATCCAGCACTGAGGATGGCTGTGGCTCAGATTCAAGAGCCTCTGGTGAGACATGAGAAGGCATTGTGCTTGGCTGATTGCGACCAAAAGCCGTTTGTGCGTTTGGAATCTCAGTGGCGCTGGATGTAGCTAAAGTCTGCTCTTTCTCGTGAAGTGGAGGGGTAATATGATCTTCCTGGCCATTCGGATCCTCCTCTTGTGCGCCGGCATAGGCATCCGCATCGCGTTGGAAACTCGGACTGTTTGCGCGATGTGGTGGCGTGTAAGGCGTAATTGCGTTCTCGCCAGCAACATTCGCTTGCATGACAGAAATGATCTTGCCAAGCTCTTGGTGCAGTCTCGGAGGATGGCTTGAGTCGGCCATGCTTGTTCCTGTGTTGTCAACCTTTGATTTGCGCAAATTCAATGACTCCGCTGAAGTATCAAGGGCAGAGAACCCAAATCCGCCCTTTTGGGGTGACTTAGGGCTCATTAACGACGCGCTGCTTTCACTGCTCCGCCTCGAAAGCCAGTCTCGCTTATCTTGGCGACCGCGAGTTGAGTATGACGAGGTACGCACATCCTTGAACAAGTCCAACAATTTGTTTCGTTTCTTGGGTCTTGGGGAGGACGTACTCGACAAGGGTCGACTGCGTTTCGGTTCGTTGCCTCGCTCAACATGGGGCATCGGCTCCTCACTGCGGGAATAAGAATCAATTACCGCCCCACTATTCTCTTGGGATAAACTCTGCTCCAAACTATGTCTTCTTCCCCCAGGAGCCCTTGGACCGTGCGTCTGCTGCCGGATCTTGGTTCCAGAGATTTCCTTTAAAGTCACTTGGCCACTTTTGCTATCTGTCGACCGAGCAAAGACTGACTTGTCACTTAGGGAAGATTTTTCGGGGTAAGAGCAAAGCACCACTTCAGGATATGCGAACAGAATGTCGCGTTCAGTTCCGTTGATTGGTGTGATAGTAGACTTCATCTTTGTGCTCGAAGAGAGATCATTAATCTCAGACATGTTGGGACAATCACTTCTTGAGTACCCGTTCAAGTATGGAGTTCTCTTTACTTGCGTAAAGGATTGAACTGTTTGCGGAGCGGTAGACAGGCAGTCCTGCGAGCGTGGAACGCTGGCCTCTGCAGGACCGCTTTCTCTCAATGGCACAGGTACGGTCATCTCCAAGTCTGAGTCAGAGCTTGAGGGTCGCGATGACAGTGTCGTTTTGAGAGCGAGCTGAATCGTAGAGCTCTCGGATTTGGTTGGCGCATCGAATTCTACATTCGATTTGTCCACCGCCGATAATTCTATGCTTTCCACTTCAGCACGAGTATCGCTTTTCGACGGATGGTCCAAATCAATATCAGATGAAGAATCCATGTTGCTTATTTTACCGGTAGTATGCAAAACTTTTGGGCTTGCGAGGGCATTGAAGCTTGAGGATAGCTCTTGGCCCTCGCTCTCAGGATCAAAATTAGCACTGGGTGAGGCATTACCTGATGGAGATTTCACGAGACTTTCTGGCCGATATGGCCCTGTTGCGATGTTTCCCCCCCGTGACCCTCTGGATTGAGGAGGTACTAGTGCTTGAGAAAATCTTGAAGACTGCTCACGTGGAGCAGAAAGGGCCGATTCTTCGAAAACCTGAGCAGAATGAGTCGGACTGGGGGAGCGACTGTCCGGAGGCAATTGGCCACGTTCTGGTGAAGCCGGCCACTCGCCCGAGGATATTGGTATATCGGATTCGGCCTCCGACTTAGGAGGTTCATTGAGACTATCTTCTGCATCGAGTGGAGAATGAGAGGGTTCGCTATCTTTTGAGACCAGTTCGGTATGTTCGTTCGGGTGTGCACGTCGGTCGGCCTGCCTATTCAACGAGTTCAGAATTGAGATAGGGATATTCGCGACGGGTTCTCGTTGACCAGGCTCAGCTGGTATCCAGGCTGATTCATAGTCAGATCTGTAGCCAAACTTGGTCTAACTCGACTCACAATTTGCTTGACTCAGCAGAGCTTCTTGATCTGTTGATATCATAACATCACGTCTCCGAATCTTTTGGGGGATTTTGCGGGTTTTCAAAAGCGGTTCTACTCGACCTCGTGGAGATGCGAGCCGTGGTTGCCAGATTTGTCCGGCAGACACCTCGGCTTCCATCTGAAAACTTGGCTCTCGCAAACTTTTTGCAGAAGTCATTAGAGCCTCGTCACCGGGTAGTGTAAGTTCTTTTGTATGTGACGCGGTGTAAGTGGGGTGTACTTCTATACTGGTAGGGGCATGATCTCCTGGCTTGCTAGTTTCGGCAGTGGGGAGAGGCGATTGTGCTGTAGTAGAGGCCGCTGAAGACGGTTTGGATGACATATTAGATTTAGGACGATTCTTCTGTTTCAGTCGTTCCAAAAGAGCTTTTTGGTTTAGAGAAGTGCCCCCATTTACTGTATATTTGCCTTGAGCTTTGGCCTGGGGTTGGAAGGCTCGCTTAGTCAATGGAACCTGCGTTGCGAACGTTGCCTGAGGATCTTTCAATGTCTCCTCCTCCGATATAAGGCTTCCTGCCTGAGATTGTATGGAAGGGGCTCTTGGTGAGCTTCCTCTCGTTGATGATTCCCTGCTCATAGCAGAATCTCGTTTTCTCTGCTGCTCAAGTCGATCTACCAGATGCCTGAGCCTACTTTCGATGTCCTGAGGTATGCCTTTTTCTCCAGAACCTGTCGACCCCAATATCTTGAAGTCTTTGACTAGCAACGTAAGCCTAGACTGCCTTGGTCCGAAGTGCGTGGCGACGACTTCGAAATCGAGTAGTTGGATTAGGCCCCCAATTGTGTCCTGGGTCAATGGCTGTCTCTTTCGCTCCTGGTATATCCTTGTAGCGCTAGCTGCAAACGACGCATCGATATGGTTAACCGAGTCTGAGAGTGATACCTTGATAAGTTCGTCCCAATGGCGGAACTTCAACCTCGGGCAATTAGCAAGTGCTACCTTCCGTATTATATACTGCTTACTTTGCTAATCTGAAGAATCGCACCGGCTTTTCGAGAGAAGACCCTGAGATTGCTGCCGTCATCTTCAAACTTCAGCTCCCCAGGCCTTGCTAATGACCCGGACCTGTTGTTCGGATTTTCTCTCCACTTGAGTACTTGGCCTAGTTCTTCCTCGATTGTCGGCGCCAACCATTCCTGCACCAAGTCCATACTGATTTCAACGGTTCTTTCGGATAGTGTCTGACCTGTCCTGTCATGATCTCAATTTTGAGGAGTTCGTGTTGTGTATTACATATCGGATATTAGCGAGGATTGCCTGTAGATCGTCCTTGAGCGCTTTGATTATTGGAAGGGTGGGATAAGTAGGATAATTTCCGGTATTCAGGGTCTGATGCCACGCGTGCAAGCAAGAAAATTGCCGGAGGAGGTAATGAATGAAACGTGAAGTGCGCGAAAGGAGTTCGGGGATTTGTTAGTGAACGAGAAATAATTCGATGCCAAGCATTTCTGATATCTCCGGGCGACCGCCATTATCTCCGTGCATCAAGTACTCTGTACTCTGTACAGAATATTGTTTCTAATGAGATCCCCATGGTGGCGCTCAATACCTTCACAATCTTCTGGCACCTTCGAAACATCTCGTCCAGGGCTACAGGTTTTCTACGAGGGTCTCTCCTTGGATCTCCTAAATTTCTCCTCCCTATGGGGAGTCTGCTAGTGCCACGAATCCTTCAAAGATCTTGGCCCAACTTCGCTCTTTGTCCCTCGCTAAGGATCTCGCCTTGTGGACTCTTTGATGTGGAAGCTGGCCTAACCTGAACAGCCCCGCGTACCTTGGAGATCTCTTCCCTATCATGAAACACCAAACATGGCTCCCAGATCTACAAGGGACATCGAGAGCCCCTCTTCATCCTCGATGCTACTACCCCAGCTGCGGCATTCGCGTCGTGGATCACTGGCATCTCTATCGAGCGTGAGCCAGGTTGACAAAGATGTCCTCTCGCAAGCGCTAGACGACATCCATAATAGCGCCAGCCAGACCGAGACCCTAACAACTTTCAATGAATACACTTCTCCTCCACCTTCCTCATCTGGGCAGGATGGCAAGGGTATAGCCAGTGAACTACAAGGAGGTCTAAGCGGGCTTTACAGTAAAATCAGGGCGTCTGTTGGAAACGTGAAGGATATTGTCAACGCTGGAGGCGAGGATGTATCGATAGATAAGTCGGCTACGAAGAATACTCAACCTGTCCGTACTGGCTCTGTAGTTTCAACGAAAGATTCTCCCGTTTCTTCCAGGGCTCAGAATTGGCCCACGTCAAATTGGAATGCAAGCCCGGCATCTGCTTCGGGCCAACACACCCCTTCAGGCACTAGCAGTACCAAGACCGAGGGGGATGATGGCACCAGTTCAAGCTTTAAGGGAAGGAAGTCTTCGGTCGACAATAGGTCTACATCTAGATATTCTTCGGGGCCTGCTACTTCATTGAAGCCACTCCCACCGACATTAGCTCCGGCAGTCGCACCAGGAAATGTCAGCCCAGCCTTAGCTGAGGTTATCATAAGTGCCTTGAGGACCCCGAGTTCAATTACAGAGCAGTCCGTAGGAACGAATAAACTCTCAAAAGCCGAGCCAGGGAGCGCCGACGAGTTCCTGGCGTTGCAGACCATGGATGATCATTCCGAGCTTACCCAATGCCTGCCTGCAACAAAAAAGCAGCCTGAGTCAGGCAATTCAAATATACGACAGCGTGTGGGCCATGCTAGGGACGTCATGGTGGCAAAAGATGTCTCTTCAGCATTAATGGACCCTGAAGCTTCCAGCGTCGAGTCATTTGCCAAATCGGCTAAAGTTGACCAACCTCGGTCATCAGTCCCTACAAGAGATGGAAGTGATGAGTCTGCGGGCACTGCATTGCAACCTTCATCCACGACTAGGAAACCAAGTAGCCCCCCGATGATCATCACTGATCAAGCCATATCTCACGAAGGTGGTTTCGCAGGCCGTGGAAGACTGCGTGAGCCAGCCCCAACAAGAGAACCCAAGCAAAAGGGTCCTTCTCAACATCTCGAACTTCCTTTGCGAAGAAGCTTAGCTCCTCCCTTACTCAGTAGGGTCGAATCACCCGGCCCCAGCCTATCTCGAGCCTCTTCCGTAGACACTAATGTCGATAGCTTAATCAGCGTACAGCTACCTAGCCCCTCGAGAGACGGGCAATCGGGAACAAGTGCAGGAGCGACAGGAGATCGTGGTCTCCAAGCCAGAGCCCAACGCCCTGGAAATCGTGATGCTAGGACCATGAACGTATTTTCGCAGGTGAAGAACAAAGTACTTAACAAAGAGTATTGGATGAAAGATGAGAATGCACGAGACTGCTTCTGCTGTGGTGATATCTTTTCGACGTTTCGTAGGAAACATCACTGTAGTAAGTCCACGTCTGTCAGCCATCTATCTTCAATCTCTGTTTTGACCTGTATATCAGGAACATGCGGTCAGATCTTTGATGCGAAATGCACTTCCATCATCTCTGGACGTCACTTCGAACAGCCAGGAACACTACGGGTGTGCAAACCGTGTGAGGGCATCATCAACGGCAACGACGATTCATCCGAACTCTCAGATGACACCAATCTTGCTTTGCCCGGCTTTCGTCCTCGTCATGGGTCTACAGGTGCAAGTGATGCTGTTGCATCTCCCTTGCCAAACTACAGTCCCACCAATACTGAAAATGGTCGAAGGAGTCCCAGCCACCTGGATGTAAGCGTCCCGGTAATGTCGATCCCTGCGACACGAAAGGCGGGCGAAAAGTCGAAGCGTAAGCCTACAATTTTAGAATTTGATGCTGAACGTACTCTCGCCCGACCCTCGTCATCGAGATCACTCAAATCTGCGTTTGCCGGCAGATCATACGTGTCCAATCATAGGCATCATCATTCGCGGCACCATTTCCAGCGTGGTTTTAAGCCTGTAGATGAGGACAGCGCTCCTTTTCATCAGGCCGTCAGTGAAGGCAAATCGAAACCAAGTCGGTTGCGGGCTTTTCATGACGATAACATAATCGACCCCGATCTGGCACCATACTTGTCGGACGACGGTTCGAGTGGTGATGAGCAAATGAGTATCATGACTGCATTGAATGGAGATGGAATGTCAAAGAGTCTGGAAAACGATAGGCATAGCTTGGCAGGGTTTGTGGCTTCTTCCAGGAAAGGCAGATCGAAGATTGGAGACAAAAGTATCAGTGGCGTCACGTTCGCAAGCCGCGATGCTGATAACCACAGCTTAAGCGGTCTGAAAACACCCAACTTGCCTCGATCCGCCAAACGGCGTAATTTTAGTATCTCAGGCATCAGCCATCTACGCCCATCACCCCGAAGCTATCGAGCAGGTGCTGCGATAGCGGGTCCTATCTCGAGTCTATATGAAAGTGGGAGCAGCTCGGCTCTGGCTCAGGCTACTTCTTCTCCAATTCCCAGTGGAAGCTCTCGCTTGATGAGAAGCTCGTCGATGAGAGGTGCAGCCGCGCCGGCCATTGAACTGAACAACGCCAGTCTTCGGCATGTCCGGAAGCTTCTCAATCAGCTTTTGCAAGACTCGGGGGTACCAGGAGTCGCTAGTTGGGAAAAGGCCCTTGTGCCCATACTTCTGCGAGCCACAGATGATGTCAATCCCGATGTTCAAAATGGGGATGATATTGACATTCGACACTATGTGAAGTTGAAGAAGATACCTGGTGGTCGGCCAGGCGACACGTCTTATGTGTCAGGACTCGTCTTCACAAAGAATTTAGCTCTGAAATCCATGCCCCGCAGCATCTCTCATCCAAACATCCTGATCATCACTTTTCCAATTGAGTACGCCCGGCACCAACAGCATTTCATGAGCCTCGAACCTGTTATTCGCCAGGAACGTGAATTCCTACAAAATCTCGTCAACCGCATTGCTGGGCTGCGACCGCAATTGCTTCTAGTGGAGCGAAATGTGTCAGGACTCGCCTTGGATTTCCTAGAGCAAGCTAATATAGCAACGGCGTACAATGTCAAAGCTTCCGTACTAGAAGCTGTTTCTCGTTGTTGTCAGACAAGGATTATCTCTTCGATGGATAAATTAGCAATAAAGCCTGCTCAAGCTGGGCGATGTGCGAGCTTCTACCTTAAGACCTACGTGACGATGAGAAGGAAGAAGACCTACATGTTTCTCTCTGGATGCACAAAAGAATTGGGATGCACAATTGTACTTCGGGGCGACAACACACAGGTTTTGGCAAAGATCAAGAGTATTACAGAATTTATGATATATGTTGTGTATAATCTGAAGTTAGAAACTTGCTTGATGAGAGACGAATTCGCGTTGGTTCCATCCATTACTGAAGTTGGATCGATCTATCCAGGACCAGAACGTCGACCCGACGACACTCATGCGCAGACATGGGAGTCAGGCAGAGATGCAAAGACCATTGACTCCGGAACAAGCCGCAATGAAGGCAATGTTACATTGGATGCAGGGAAAGAAGTTTCGAAACCTGCGGTTCCGGAAGAGGATTCTGTCCCGGAAGACATTCCAATGCCGACATTTTACGGTGACATGGTTGAGGAGCATCGAACTAAGATACTTTCCGCATCCCCCTTTGTCAAATTCATGCAACCATACCTGCTCATGAGGGCCAGGGAGCAAGAACGTCGTCTAGCTTACCTGAAAAGATTGCGAGACCAAGATACTTTGGAAGTCCAAAATGCTGATGAGAAGCCAAAGCTCGAGAAATTTGATCTTATAAAACCTGAGATGGTTCATGAAAGGGTTCCGAACGCCTCCAGAAAGGTGCGAGAGGTACTTCGCGCGGTGCATGACGCAGAATACGACAAAGCTCTTCACACCTACCAGACGCAAAGCAAGCAATGGGAGGCTTATATATCTGGCAACAACAACCTGTTTGATCCTTATGCCCATCAAAACATTGCTGTCTTGTACAGCGTTGTCTGCACAGTCACAACTGTTCCCTGTTCGGGACCAGACACACTGGCATTGGGATTCTACAATGAACACGAAACCGACGCTGACTTTGAAGCCGATTGCACCCTCGGACAATATGTTGAAGACCTTTGCCTTGGAGCGAGCACTATCTGTATCGCGAATGGATGCGAAAAGAGGATGATTGAGCATCACCGGCAATATGTTCATGGCACAGCTCAACTCAGCGTCTTCGTGGAACGCTATCCTTGTAAACTTCGTGGGTTGCAGGACACAATTCTGATGTGGAGCACCTGTCGTATCTGTGGGAAAGAAACCCAAGTAATGCATATGTCTGAAAGCAGTTGGAAGTACTCTTTCGGCAAATATTTGGAGCTCTCATTCTGGAGCAGTGATTTGCGAGCAAGGGCAGGAATCTGTCCTCATGACCTTCACCGCGATCATCTCCGGTATTTTGGATTCCAGGATATGGCTATCAGAGTGCATTATGATCCGATTACGCTTCTTGAAATCATTGTGCCTCGGGCGAGGATTACTTGGAAAGTAGACAATGACCTGTGTTTCAAGAATGAATTTTTCACAAAGATGGAAGACCGTTTGAACAAGTTCATGTATTCTGTAAAAGCCCGGGTCCGGAGTATCAATACAGAAAGTGTGCTTCCGGAGAAAATAGAAAGCTGCAAGCAAGAAGTTGAACGACTGATGACAAGGGCTTCCGATGAACACCACTATCTCCTCCAGAAGCTAAGGGAGAAGTATATGAATTCCAAACACTACGAGATAATCCCATTGAACCGAGTGATTCGGACTCTGCAAGAAAAGGTTGCAGAATGGGATGCTTCGTTCTCAGACTTTGACGACAATTTTTTCCCATCCGAGAAAGACATTCGCCGCCTAGCAACCCTGCAGCTCAAGAAGATATTCCTTGATAATGACGAGTCTTTGACACCCTTGGCTCCCACTGAAAGCACTTCAATCGTGCCCAACGAGCAAACTGCCGACGACAAAATTTTGGGAGGCGATGTGCTGAGCTTGGCTCCACAGACAAGGAAAATGTCTCCTGAGAAAGCTCGTAATATGCTGGCGTCTGTAATTGAAAAGGACGCAATTACAGATGGTTATACGGACCAGCACCAAAGTGCGCCAGTCACAGCTGTAACATCTAGTTTTCCTGAGACCGCTCAGAACATTCTGGGTCCGGCACAAAGCCAAGAAATCCAGCATTTGGATCTTGCTACCTCATCTGAGCTATCCGAAAAGTTGGTACTTGAAAAAGAACCAAGTACGGATGATCAGATCAAAGTGGGCCTGTTACAAAAAGACCTATCTAATGTGACTTCTCCGAGTACCAAGCACAACTCATCTCCGAGCCCGGAGGGGCCTAAATCCAGTGGTGGTGACTCTCCGACACTCCTGGATAAGCATACGCAGCAAAGTACCAACACACCAGACCCTGGCCTTTACTCTAGCATTCCAAGGCCTGTAGAATCTGGTCAGCAAACTGCCAGGTTTGGAGTGCCTCCCACACTCTTTCGGGCGCAGTCCCAGCCCTCAAATATGAGAATTGACCAACGACCGGGTTTCAGTGGCCACCCATCCTTTGTTGGATCCCAGCCACACTTCTCGAAGGAGAAATCAACTAAGCTCAATGAGCCCTCCGACTCGTCATCCACCAACTTCATCAAAACCTCGGACAACAATAAAAAGTTATCTGATCGGCTGGGCTTGGGTGCTTTGAAGGCAGGTGGAGCTGCTGCACAGTCAATGATACCGCTGGCCATCTCCAGAAGGACAACAAGCCCAAAGGTCTCCAATCTGGCCAAACACTTCGAGCAATTGAGCCGCGAATTCGAGAAAGAGCGCATTCGGGAACGCCGACTGCGCACAGCGAAGAGTCGCAGGTCGCGCGCATACCCTATGGCCGCCTCAAAGCCTATTGTACAAATTTATCGTAATGTTCATGAAGCAGTTGAGGAGAAAGACCCGTCAGACGAAGATTTACTGGCTCCCGACCCATCTCATGCAGACTTTGATACTTCTGCCAACATAAGTCGAGCCATGGCAGAAAACCAGGCCTCGCAAACTGCAGGCGAAAGTTACCATGCAGAAGAGACAACAGCTGAGAATACAGATACAGAAGAAAACGTCAACGATGAGAGCCATGTTGGGTCTGACATTGAGGTTCGCAGTGACGAGGATTACTCCATCTTAGACGACATTCAGGTACCCGGAACCGCCGACGAGCACCACGCTCTGTCCCCAGATGAAGCCCAGCTAGACCTTAGACTAGACTTGCCTAAGCACGAGAAGAGCTCTTTGATGAGAATGCTAACAAATTTCTGGGCTGAAAGGTCTGCTAGCGGTTGGAATGCTTTGGAGTATCCTTTGAATGCAACGGATCACATTTTTGCAGACTCCGACATCATTGTGAGAGAAGACGAACCTAGTTCGCTCATCGCATTTGCGCTAGGTTCTGCAGACTATCAAGTGAAACTGCAGAGCATAGCAGATGGTACTCGTGCGCCCGTCGAGCCAGATAATACCGTTGATGGTCAAAAAATTGCGCCGGACCCCACAGAGCAAGTCGAAGTGGAGGACTCTTTGCTCAGACCAACTGGTACACATCTGAAATATCAATTCTCAGAAGGTTCAGCAAAGATGCTCTGCAAGGTCTTCTATGCTGAACAATTCGATGCTCTTCGTAGGAAATGTGGCGCGTCTGATCGCATGGTCGAGTCTCTATCACGCTGCATGAAATGGGATAGCAAAGGTGGGAAGACTAAATCTGTATTCCTGAAAACGCTTGACGACCGCTTTGTTCTCAAGTCGCTCTCGCCTATCGAAACTCAAGCTTTCCTTCGTTTCGCCCCGGCCTACTTCCGAATCATGTCTGAATCTCTCTTCCACGACCTTCCTTCTGTGATAGCGAAGATGCTAGGCTTCTACCAAATCATTATCAAGAACCCTGCCACTGGCGTGGAGTTCAATTGGTTTCTTCTTGTCATGGAAAACCTCTTTTATGACCGGTCACCAACACGCATCTTCGATCTTAAAGGTTCGATGCGTAATCGGCGTATACAATCAACTGGCGAGCAGAACGAAGTTCTTCTCGACGAGAACATGGTGGAGTTCATCTATGAGTCTCCTCTCTTTGCGCGCGAGCACAGCAAGAAGCTTCTGCGAGCAAGTGTGTGGAATGACACGCTCTTCCTTTCCAGGCAGAATGTGATGGACTATTCCCTCATGATTGCCATCGACGAGAACCGTAAGGAATTGGTCGTCGGGATTATCGATTGCATCAGGACGTATACATGGGATAAGAAATTGGAAAGCTGGATTAAAGACCGTGGAAAAAATAGGCCTACGGTCACAAGTCCAAAAGAGTACAAGAGTCGGTTCAGAGAAGCAATGGGGCGCTATGTTCTCCAAGCCCCAAAGTAAGTTTATGCACCTCTTGAGCTTCCGTCGCTGCCGCTAATTGAATACAGTTGCTGGCATCAATTCACGAAAAGCCCGCAGGTTGAAGTAAAGCCTTCAAAAACAGAGGAATCTGGTGAGGATAAGGAGGTAGAGATAGAAGGAGTATGATTGCACATACCCCGACAAAAATCAGCATAGCTATGGCGTTGGCTCAGATCTAGAATGACATTGGAAGGGAGGCACTCCTGTCATATCAGAGCAGAGCTTGGAATGGCGTTGAACTCTTCCAATTATTGAACCCACAAGGATTATACCATGTGAGATGAACCTTATCCAATACAGAAAAACGCGGGGTATTGCTTTTCACTGCACACGACGTGTATAGAACGCTTCTTAGGATGCCCAGAGTAAGGTGAATTTTGTTATATCCAGACCATCACCTAAGTTATCTTTAACACTTGATTATACCTCTATTCCCTCTCGATCTTTCATGATACGGAATCATCTCTCTGCTCTTTTGTACCGCTAAACACCTATTCCTCTGGCTTGTTTCACCAGCTTCTCGTCACAGCTATGGACTACACTAGGGATTCAGCCCCAGCTACTCCAGCTTATAGTCCGATGAATGTATCAGATCCTCTAGACCAGCAGCCTCGCCACCTTCCTAGTCTTTCCAGCAGCAAAGTCCTCCCCCAGCCCAGCACGAGTTTTGCCTACACGAGCAATTGAAACATCGTCACGAGACTCTCCTACGCACCTACCAAACCCTGCTTCAAACCAGTCCAGCCCCAAACCCCGCCAAGGTCTGTGGAAAGATCACCATTTCAATCCACTGGCAACATGTCTGCGAGCCTTAGCAAGTTTCAGGCCGGCGTCAATGCTCCGCCAACACACTCTTGTGTGGCCAATGCATTGACTCAAACGACTGTGGGACAATGGACACAACCATATCCCAGCTCCACACAGCACTAGATCAATACCTTCTCAGCAAAAACCAGCCCGGTGATCAAATGCTTGGGACGATGTACGCCATTGATCACACCAAGGCCCAGAAGTCCTGGAGCGTAATTGGTCTACTATGGGCAGCGACCTCAAAATTGAGGCAATTGGAGTTATAGATGCCTGAAGCTTTCCGAGAACGTCTTCGTATGTTCTAGTCTCGTGCTTCTTGCATGGAGATTAACCCTCTTTGGTGCAGAGAACTTGGACCGTCCCCCCCCCAAGACTTCCCCTTCACTGGACAGCCTCCCGGCCAGGAAAGCTTAGTAACGGTGGTAGACCACATGAACGCTACGCAACCGCATCTCCTCCCCGCTCAGCCAGCGCGATTGATATCTGGTGAACCCGTGGGAGAAGGCAAAGTAGCGGTTGGGGAGCTCTACCTGACGAAGCTGGAGCTGGAGGTTCAATTGTACCGTATACATCTTGCTGAGCTGAAGACCTAGGCTATTGACAAGGTCAAGCGGGAGCTGGCTATGGTTTTGGCGGACAATCTGGGGGACTGGACTGAGGAGGGAGCGAGAGCAAGGGCTGTATATGCAAGGAAGCGTAAAGCAGCAGCGACTGAGGCTGAGGCTGAGACCGAGACTGGGAAGAAGAGGTGGAGGCAGGGAGGGAAAGAGAAGGGGC
>JAABUQ010002873.1_pt1 | contig 32939 bp, 28 predicted proteins | sample 5560001 | NCBI WGS metagenome assembly JAABUQ01 (sample SAMN10711888, study PRJNA513371) | rock metagenome | isolation source: Antarctica rocks | place: Antarctica: Victoria Land, Finger Mt nord | collected 2015-12-18 | reverse complement strand
GCTTTGGGCCAGGCTCAAGGAATGGCGTGCGGTCGCCACGCGCTACGAGAAGACCGCCAACTCCTTCATGGGCGTCCTTTGCATGGCCGCAGCCATCGACTGGATCAAAGGCTAACAGGCCCTAGCTCAAAGGAGACTATGGCTAGACCGCAGATTATGTATCGCTCAAGCAATATTTTAGGTTTTTTCGGCAGAGAGGCTGTAGATTGAACTTAGAAACAAGATAACGTCTAAACACGCTGAACGTTGATTATTGGTTTAACTGCTGAACGTCGATTGTCTTTGCGCAATGTGCTGCCCAATCATCCATCAGCACTTTCCGTTTTGTTAGCAGGTCGCCACGGGCGTATGCCCCTTCAACGCCGCCAACGACATGAGCCAACGCCGCTTCCGCCGTTTCGCGTAGGTGCGGTGTCGCTTCCCCGGCCCAATCGCGGAAGGTGCTGCGGAAGCCATGCGGAGTAATCAAATCCTTATGCCGATCAACCCACCGAACCGGATTGTTCATGCGCCGCAACGTCATGTCGAGCGCCATTACCGACAAGCCCTTGCCGCGCTTTAGACCGGGAAACACATGAGCGGCATCATCGGCCGCAAGCGGGCGCAGCACGCCTAGCAGCGCCATAGCCGGCGCGGAAAGCGGCACCCGATGTTCGCGGCCTGCTTTCATGCGCGCGGCTGGAATAGCCCACATGCCGGCGGCAAGGTCGATTTCGTGCCAGGTCGCGCCTAGCACTTCGCCGGATCGGGCGGCCGTCAGGATGGCGAACTCCAATGCACGGGCGCTGGTGCCTTCCCGCGCCCGCAAGGCGGCCATGAACGCCCCTACGGCCTTCCATGGCAGCGCGGGATGGTGCCGCACCCGGCGCACCTTTTTGACGCTCGGTAGGAGCTTCGCCATGTGGCCGCGCCACCGGGCCGGGTTGACGCCATCGCGCAAACCCCTGGCGATGGCATAGTCTAGCACGGCCTCGATGCGGCCTCGCACCCGCGATGCCGTCTCTGGCTTGGCTGTCCAGAACGGACTGACGGCGCGTAGCACGGCATCCGTGTCCACGGCGGCAACGGGGATGCTCCCCATGACTGGATAGGCGTAGGTCGCCAGCGTACTGCCCCACTGCGCCCGGTGCTTGGCATTGCGCCATGCGGCCGAATGGGCCGCCAGGTAGTCTTCGGCAACCGAGCGGAAGGTGTTGGCCGCCGCCTTGGCCGTGGCCGCCGCCGCGGCCTTGCGTGCCGCGACGCGGTGCTCGATTGGGTCTGTCCCCTGGCGGAGCAGCGCACGCGCGGCGGAAGCCGCCTGGCGAGCGTCTGCCAATGAGGCGCCATCCACCGGCCCAAGCCCCATCACGCGCTCGCGACCCGCCAGCATGAACCGGAACAGCCAGCTTTTTGCCCCGCCGGATGTGACCTGCAAATACAGCCCATCCCCATCGGCAAGGCGGATCGGCTTTGCGGGCGTGCCGTGGTGCGGGTGCTTCGCTGCCGCCACCGTTTTAGCCGTAAGCGAACCTGCCACGCTGCCCCCGGGAGTAGATTGTTGGGGGTTTGTAGCCTACTCCCGTTTACACTGCCATGGTGGCACGGGATGCTAACGTTCTGTTATAGACACAAATAGGTGATTTATGCGATGGATCAGCAGGTTAGGTGAAAGACGTCGGACGCTGTTGGATCAACAAAGACGGGAGTAAGGGGGCCACTCTCTCCGCCAAGATGTGACATCAACTCTTTGCCTCTACCAAGGCCAGCCCGCACCATCACACCCCGGGACTGAGCACCAAGTACTCGGCATCAATCCCCCAGAAGGGCAGGCACCAGGCTATGGAGCCAGGGCCAACGCCGTCCTATTGTGCCGTCATGAACCGTCGCATCGTTCTCGCGGCCGGCCTGGCCGTGGCCGTCGGCCTTTCAGGGGCTGCCGCAATCGCCTGGCGCCCGGCCATCGCCGGCATCGCGCCGCCGCCCCGCACGGCGTTCCGGCCCGACGCGATTGAGCGCGGGGCCACGCTGGCGGCCATCGGCGATTGCTCGGTGTGCCACACCGCGGGCGGAGGCCGTCCTTATGCCGGCGGCCGCGCCCTGCCCACGCCGTTCGGCACCATCCATGTCACGAACATCACGCCGGACCCGGGCACCGGCATCGGCCAGTGGCCGGAGGCGGCGTTCCGCCGGGCGATGCGGGACGGGATCGACCGCGAGGGCCGGCACCTCTACCCGGCGCTGCCCTACCCGCACTTCACCCGGGCGACGGACGCCGACATCGGCGCGCTGTATGCGTTCCTGATGACGCGGGAGCCGGTCCGGGCCACCGTGCCGGCGAACCGGCTGCCGTTCCCCCTCGACGTGCGGGCGACGGTGGCCGGGTGGAACCTGCTGTTCCTGCGCCCCGGCGCCTGGACGCCCGACCTGGCCCAAACGCCCGAGTGGAACCGCGGCGCCTACCTGGCCGAGGCCGTCGGGCACTGCGGAGCCTGCCACACGCCGCACAACGTCCTGGGCGCCGAGCGGGACAGCCAGGCGTTGGGCGGCGGCGTCGCCGAGGGGTGGTCGGGCCACCCGCTGCAGGACGGCTCGCCCGCCGCCCGTCCCTGGACCGTGGACGAGCTGGCGGAGTATCTCGCGACCGGGCTGTCGGCGCAGCACGGCGCAGCCGCCGGTCCGATGCTGGCCGTCACGCGGGAGTTGTCGCGCGTGCCCGCCGCCGACGTGCGCGCCTTGGCCGTTTACGTCGCCTCCCAGACGCCGCGCGCCGTGCCGCAAGCCGCACTGCGCGAGGCCGCGGCGGAGGACCCTCTGTTCACGGGCGCCTGCGCCGCCTGCCATGCCGAGGCCTCGCCGATGACGCGCGGCGGCGCGCCGCCGCTGGCGCTCAGCACGACGGTGAACGCCCCTACCCCGCGCAACGCGATCCGCGTGGTCCTGCACGGCATCAGCCCGCGGGAGGACGCGCCCGCGCCCGCGATGCCCGGCTTCGGCGCGGCCTTGTCGGACGGGCAGGTCGCCGACCTCGTGCGCTTCGTGCGCGCCCGCTACAGCAGCCGCCCGCCCTGGACGGACACCGAGGCCGATGTGCGCGCGGCGCGGGCGGAGGAGACGGACCCATGATCACGCTCATCGTCAACGGCGCCCCCCACGCGGTGGACGCGGACCCGGCCACGCCGCTGCTTTACGTGCTGCGCGAGGACCTCGGGCTGAACGGGGCCAAGTTCGGCTGCGGCCTGGGGCAATGCGGAAGCTGCACCGTCTTGCTGGACGGCAAGGCCGTGTTCTCCTGCCTGCTGCCCATCGCCGCGCTGCCGGGCCGGCAGATCCGCACAGTGGAGGGCTTGGGCGCCGCGGACGCTCCCGGCCCGGTGCAGCGGGCCTTCATCGAGGAGCAGGCGGCGCAGTGCGGCTACTGCATCGCCGGCATGGTGGTGCGGGCGCAGGCGCTGCTGGACGCCAACCCGGCGCCGAGCGAGGCCGAGATCCGCGCGCACATGGCACCCAACCTGTGCCGCTGCGGCACCCATGTCCGCATCCTGCGCGCCGTGCGCCGGGCAGCCGCCGCCATGGGACGGACTGAGCGATGAGCGCCGGGTCCCTGCCCCGCCGCGGCCTGCTCGGCGCCGGCGGCGCCCTCGTCGTGTCCTTCGGCCTTGGCCGCCCCGCCTGCGCCGCCGAGCAGGGTGGCTCTCCGCCGGACCGCAGCCCCGCGCCGCTGCCGGGCAGCTTGAAGGAAACGCCCGAACTCGACGCCTGGATCAGGGTCGCGGCGGATGGCGGCATCGAGGTGTTCACCGGCAAGGCGGAGCTGGGGCAGGGCCTGAAAACCGCGCTGCTCCAGGTCGCCGCCGAGCAGCTCGACGTGGCGCCGTCCCGCCTGCGCCTGATCACCGCCGACACCGGGCGCACGCCCAACGAGGGCTTCACCGCCGGCAGCCATTCCATGCAGGACAGCGGGACGGCGATCCTGCACGCCGCCGCCCAGGTGCGCGGCCTGCTGGTGGACGCCGCCGCCGGGCGGTTCGGCCTGGCCCCGGCGCAGTTGCAAACCCGGGACGGCGCGGTCCATGCGCCGGACGGGCGCCGGGCGTCCTATGGCGAGCTTGCGGCCAGCCTGTCGCTGCATGTGCCGGCCCAGCCCGGCGGACCCGTGAAGGACCCGGGCGCCTACCGGGTGATCGGCGCCGCCCTGCCGCGCGTGGACATCCCGGCCAAGGTCACGGGCGGCCCCGCCTACATCCAGGACCTGCGGCTGCCGGGCATGCTGCACGCCCGGGCGGTGCGCCAGCCCAGCCCGGGCGCGGTGCTCCGGGCCGTCGACGCCGCGCCCGTCGAGCGCATGCCCGGCGTGGTCGCCGTGGTGCGGCAGGGCAGCTTCCTCGCCGTCGCGGCCGAGCGCGAATGGCAGGCGGTGCAGGCCTGGCACGCGCTGTCCGCCGCCGCGGAATGGGAGGAGACGGCAACCCTGCCCGACGAGGCCGGCATCGCCGGGGTGATCCGCAGCCTGCCGGGCCGGGACATCGAGGTGCTGCGCTGGACCGGCGCCGCCGACGCGCCTGCCCGGCGGCTGCAGGCCCGCTACACCAAGCCGTACGGGATGCACGGCTCCATCGGCCCGTCTTGCGCGCTCGCCCAGGCTGACGAGACGGGCGTGACGGTCTGGACCCACACCCAGGGCGTTTACCCGCAGCGCGCCGCGTTGGCCGAGCTGCTGCGCCTGCCGCCCGGGCAGGTGCGCTGCATCCATGTCGAGGGGTCCGGCTGCTACGGCCACAACGGCGCCGACGACGCGGCGGCGGACGCGGCGCTGATCGCCCGCGCCCTGCCGGGCCGCCCGGTCCGCGTGCAGTGGATGCGCGAGCAGGAGAACACCGCCGAGCCGTTCGGTCCCGCCATGGTCGCCGAGGCGTCGGCGGCGCTGGACGCCGAGGGCCGGATCGTCGATTGGGACTACGGCGTGTGGAGCAACACCCACAACCAGCGGCCCAACAAAGGCGGCCTGTTCATCCAGAACGCCGCGCTGCCGGACCCGCTGCCGGTGCCGCCGCCCGCGCCCATCCCCATGCCGGAAGGCGGCGGCGAGCGGAACAGCAACCCCCTGTACAGCTTTCCCAACGCCCACGTCGTGTCCCACTTCCTGCCGGAGATGCCGCTGCGGGTGTCGGCCATGCGGTCGCTGGGCGCCTACCTCAACATCTTCGCCATCGAGAGCTTCATGGACGAGCTGGCCGCGGCGGCGGGCGCCGACCCGGTGGCGTTCCGCCTGCGCCACATGCAGGACGAGCGCGCCCGCGCCGTGATCCAAACCGCCGCTGACCGCTTCGGCTGGCCGGCCCCGCGGCCCGGCGGCACGGGCCGGGGCTTCGCCTTTGCGCGCTACAAGAACCTCGGCGCCTACTGCGCGGTGGCGCTCGACCTCACTGTCGAGCACGAAACCGGGCGCATCCGCATCGGCCGCGTCGTGGCCGCGGTGGACAGCGGGCAGCCCATCAACCCCGACGGCATCCGCAGCCAGATCGAGGGCGCCATCGTCCAATCCGCAAGCTGGACCCTCTACGAGCAGGTCCGGTTCGACCGGCGCCACGTCACCAGCCGGGACTGGAGCGGCTACCCGGTCCTGCGCTTCCCAGCCGTGCCGGACAGCATTGAGGTCCACGTCGCCGACCGGCCGGGCCTGCCCTTCCTGGGCACGGGCGAGGCCGGGCAAGGGCCGACGGCCGCCGCGATTGCCAACGCCCTCCATGACGCCGCGGGCGTGCGCCTGCGGGACCTGCCGCTGTCGCAGGGCCGGGTCAAGGACGCGATCGGGGTGTAAGCCCGGCCCGGCGCAGCACCATCGCCTCGAACGCCAGCAAAATACGGTCGATGAACGGGTTCTTGCCGGCATGCCGCCCGCCCGGCGGTTCCGGGTGGACCAGCATGGTGGCGTTGCTTTCGAACAGCAGCACGCGGCCGTCCGGCAGCAGGGAAAAATCGGCCCCGCAGTAGTCGAGGTCGAGCCGCTGCGCGATGGCGCCGAGGGCCGTCGTGGCAACCGGGCCAAGGCATCCCGGCATGTCGGCCAGGAACGCCTGCTCCTCCGCCACCCGGTCGTCGTGCTCCATCTCGGCCGAGAAGTAGTGCACCAGCCAGTTGGACGAGATCGCCAGGTGGTAGGGCATCGGTACCCGGTCGATGAAAATCGCGCGATACTTGCGGTACAGCCCGTCCGGCGAGGCGTACTCGTAATACTGCGTCAAGTACACGGCGGCGTCCGGCTCAAGCCCGGCCGCGGCTGCGGCCAGGTCCGCCGCCGCCTCGATCCGCTGCACGCTTTCGCCGCCGTGCTTGCCGGCGGCGCGCAGCAGCACGGGAAACCGCAGGCCGCGGGCCTCAAGCGCCGGGTCCGCCTGCAGCGCGGCGCCGGTCAACTGCACCGAGCGCGGCATCACCAGGCCGGGCACGCCGGCGAGCAGGCCGCCGACTTCATGGCGCTGGGTGCGGAGCACATGCGCCGGGTCGTTCAGCATCGGGGCGGCGCAGCGCTGCTTGAATGCCTCGGCGTAGCGCAAGGCGGCCCCGCCCACGTCGGCATCGCCGACGATGTTCAGCACGGCGTCGTAATGCGGCAGCCGGGCCTCGTGCGCCGCGTCGGAGAAGTCCAGGTGCCAGTCCACCACCGCCAAGGGCAGGCGCGGCATGAGGTGCTCCGTCGGGATGTTGCCTTCGAGCGACGTCAGCACCAGGAGCGTGCCGGCGGGATGGGCCGGCGGCGGCTGGACCACGAAGCTCTGCTGCCGGTAGGCGTCCCGGCCCAGCGCGTAGGCGTCCTCCCGGCGTCCCTGCTTCACGAGGACGTGCATCAGGTTCTTGGTCACGGCGTTGTGCCCGGGCGTGCCCGCCACCGCCTCGCGGAGCGCGGCCTCCGCCGCCTCCCACTCTTCCAGTTGCAGCAGCGAGTAGCCGAGCTTGCTGAGCGCGTCGGCGATGCGCGGGTCGCCCGGCGGCAGCAGCCCGCGCAGGGCGGCGAGGGCCGCTTCCTGATGCGTCCGGGCATGGCCGTAGCGCCCGGCGCGCGCTGCCGCTTCCCCGGCCAAGGCCAAGGTGCCGGCGCGGGACAGGTCCGTGGCGCCGCCCAGCGCCAGGGTGGCCTCATGCTCGGCCAACGCCTCGTCGAAGCGTCCGAGCGCCATCAGGGCTTCCGCGATGACGCCGTGCAAGGTGGCCATGCCGGCTTGGTTGCCGGGGTCGGTGCGCCCCTGGGTGGCGATTGCCTGCTCGTAGCATTGCAGCGCCGCCGCCGGGTCGCCCATGCGGCGCAGCGTCCAGCCCATGCCGCCGAGCGTGCGGACCCGCAGCGCGGGCGGTTCGGAGGCGGCCATGGCGTGCAAGGCGCCCGCATAGGCGTCCCGCGCGGCCTCGAACTGCCCGGCCTGCCCTGCGGCTTCCGCGCGGGCCAGGAGCGAGGCCACGTCTGCGCCCGCTGCGGGCGCCGGCTGCGTCGTGCTCATAGGTTGGTGTCCATATCCTTTTTGCATCCCGTGTCCGCGGCGTCTGGCCCGGAGATAAGGACGACCGGGAGATGGAACAGAGCCGCCAGGCCGGGCGCGCGTCAGTAGGACCGCGGCAGGCCGAGCACCTTCTCGGCGATGAAGTTCTGGATCATGTGCGGGCTGACGGGCGCGATGCGGGGGATGAGGCTTTCGCGCAGGTACCGCTCCACGTGGTACTCCGCCGAGTAGCCTATGCCGCCATGGGTCAGCACGGCCGTCTCGCAGGCGGCGAAGGCGGCCTCCGCGGCGAGGTACTTGGCGGTGTTCGCCTCGGCGCCGCAGTCCTTCCCGGCATCGTAAAGCGACGCCGCCTTCAGCACGAGGAGGTTCGCCGCCTCCAGGTCCATCCAGCAGCGCGCCAGCGGGTGCTGGATGGCCTGGTTCTGGCCGATGGGGCGGCCGAACACCACGCGCTCCCGGGCATAGTCGGCAGCACGTCGCAGCGCGGCGTAGCCGATGCCGATGGCCTCGGCGGCGATCAGGATGCGCTCGGGGTTCAGCCCGTGCAGGATCTGGCGGAAGCCCTGGCCCGCCTCGCCGATCAGGTCCTCCTCCGGGATCGGCATGGCGTCGAAGAAGATCATGTTGCTGTCCACCGCGTGCCGTCCGAGCTTGCGGATGCGCCGTATCTCCGCCCGGCTGCGGTCAAGATCGGTGTAGAACAGGCTCAGCCCCTCGGTCTTGCGCTCCACCCGGTCCAGCGGCGTGGTGCGCGCCAGGATCAGCGCCTTGTCGGCGACCTGGGCGGTCGAGATCCAGATCTTCTGGCCCGACAGCGACCAGCCGCGATCCGTCCGTTCGGCGCGGGTGGTGATCTCGGTCGTGCTCAGCCCGGCGTCCGGCTCCGTCACCGCGAAGCACGCCTTCTGCTCGCCCCGGATCAGCGGCGGCAGCATGCGGGCCTTCTGCTGCTCCGTGCCGAAGACCACGACCGGCTGCAGGCCGAAGATGTTCATGTGCACGGACGACGCGCCGGCCATGGCGGCGCCGGACTCGGCCACCGCGCGCATCATGACCGCCGCCTCCGTGATGCCCAGGCCGGAGCCGCCGAACGCCTCCGGCATCGCGATGCCCAGCAGCCCGGCGTCGGCGATGGCGCGGTAGAACTCCTCTGGGAACGCCGCCTCGTTGTCCTTGCGAAGCCAATAGGCGTCGTCGAAGCCGGAGCAGATCCGCTGCACCAGGTCGCGGATCTGCTCCTGTTCGGGCGTGAAGGTGAAACCCAGGGCCATCTCCGGGCGGCTACTTCAGGAACTGCGCCGCGTTGTCCTTCGTCACGATGTCCAGCCCGACATACGTGACCGGCGGCACCGCCTGGCCCTTCTTCAGCGCGGCGAGCATGTCCATCGCCTTTTCCCCCATCTCGAACGGACGCTGCCCGACCAGCGCCTGCGCGTAGCCCTGCTGCAGCAGCTCGACCTCGATCCGCAGCGTGTCGGGCATGATGAGCGAAAGCGCGCCGCTGTCGTAGCGCTTGCGGTTGGCGTTGACGAAGCCCTTGTAGGCCTCCGGCGCGAACAGCGCCCAGCCGCCGATCGGCACCACGGCGTCGGCGTCCGGGTTGGCGGTCATCTGGTCCGTCAACTGCTGGTTCGCCAGCGCCGAATCGTCATTGCAGTACGAGGGCGAACCCGGGGCGATCTTCCAGCCCGCCTTGCCCAGCACCTCGTTCAAGCCCGCCAGGCGCTGGTTCAGGTTCTCCGCCGCCGGGCCGCCGGACTGGGTGATGTAGGTGCCGGGCTTCGGGTGGCGCTGGATGAGCTGGCGGCCCATCTCGCGGCCCATCTCGGTGTTGTCGGTGCCGACGAAGGCCTGGCGTGCCGACTTGGGGCTGTCGGCATCGAAGGTGATGACGGCGATGCCGGCGTCGCGCGCCTGCTTGATGACGTTCACCGCCACGTCCGCGTCGGGGACGGAGATCGCCAGGCCGTCCACGCCCTGGGTGATCAGGTCCTGGATGACCTGCACCTGGTCCGCCGGCTCGTGCTCGACCGGGCCGCGGTAGATGCACTCGGCGCCGATCTCCTTCGCCCGCTTCATGCAGCCGTCGCGCGACAGGTCGAAGTACGGGTTGTTCATCGCCTTCGGCACCAGGGCGAAGCGGAGCGTCTCGGCCGCCGGCGCCGCCCGGGCCAGCAGCACGCTGGCGACCCCGGCCAGCAGAGTGCTGGCGATGCCGGCCCTCGATATATTGTTCAGGATACGCATTCGATGTCCGCTCCCATTATGTTCTTACGACCGCTGCCTGGTGCGCAGCCGGTCCACCAGCACGGCCAGGATGATAATCAGCCCGATCAGCGTGTCCTGCCAATACGCATCCACCCGGCCCAGCACGAGGCCGTTGCGAATCACCTCGATCAGCGCCGCGCCGATCACGGCGCCCACCGGCCCGCCGACGCCGCCCGCGAGGTTCGCGCCCCCGATCACCGAGGCGGCGATCACCCGCAGCTCGTAGCCGCTCGCGAGGTTCGCCGGCGCCGACCCCAGCCAGCCCGCCAGCAGGATGCCGGTCAGCCCGGCGGACAGGCTGCACAGCACGTAGGCGCCGATCTTGACGCGGGCGACCCGCACGCCGGTGCGCATCGCCGCCTGCTCGTTGCCGCCGATGGCGAACAGGTGCCGCCCCCAGCCCGTGTGGCGCAGCACGAAGCCGAGCACCACGGCGCAGATCAGCATGTAGGCGACCGACGCCGGCAAACCGCCGATGCTGCCGTTGGTGATCGACAGGAACTCCGCGACGTAAGACCCGCTCGGCGGCTGGCCGCGCCCCTGGGTGATGACGTAGGTCAGCCCGCGGCAGATCGACAGCATGCCGAGCGTGGTGACGAAGGGCGACAGCCCGACGCGGGCCACCATGGCGCCGTTCACCCAGCCGACGGCCGCGGACAGCAGCAGCCCCGCGAGGATCGGCAGGACCAGCGCCGCCCCCGGCACCCCCGCCAGCGCCGACCCCGACACGAACCGCATCGCCACCATCGTGCACACCGCGGTGAGCGCCGTCACCGCGCCGACCGACAGGTCGATGCCCCCGGTGATGATGACGGTGGTCATGCCAAGCGAGATCAGCGCGATGTAGCTGAAATTCCGAGAAATGTTCAGCAGGTTGCCGGCGCTCGTGAAGTTGCCGGCCAGCACCGCCACCAGCACGGTGATGACCACGAAGGCGAGCGTGACATAGGCGGTCTGGCTGCCGAACGCGCCGCGCCGGTGCCAGGCGGCACGCCGGACGTTGTCGAACCCGGGATCGGTGGCCGTGGGCTTGGAAAGCACCGGCATCATGCGGCGGCGATGGCGCCGGTGATGAGGCCCGTCACCTCCTCGGGGCTGGACGCCGCAATCGCCTTGTCCGCCACCTTGCGCCCGCGCCGCATCACCACGACCCGGTCGCACACGGTGAACACGTCCGGCATCCGGTGGCTGATGAGGATCACCGACGCGCCGCTGTCGCGCAGCCGGCGGATCAGCTCCAGCACCTCGGCCACCTGGCGCACGGAGATCGCGGCCGTCGGCTCGTCCATCAGCACCAGCTTGGATTGCGCGAGCCGGGTGCGGGCGATGGCCACGGCCTGGCGCTGGCCGCCGGACATCTCCCGCACCGTGTCCTCGGCGCGGGTCTCGCTTTTCAGCTCGCGGAACAGCTCGGCCGCCCGGCGGTTCATCGCGCGGTGGTCCAAGATTCGCAGCGGCCCGATGCGGCGGTGCAGCTCGCGGCCCAGGAACACGTTGGCCGCCGCCGTCAGGTTCTCGGCGATGGCGAGGTCCTGGTACATGACCTCGATCCCGGCGTCGCGGGCGGCGGCGGGCCGGTCGAACGCGACCCGCGCGCCTTCCAGCCGGATGTCGCCCTCGGTCGGCGGGAAGTTGCCGGCGATGATCTTGGTCAGCGTGGACTTGCCTGCGCCGTTGTCGCCCATCAGGCCCACCACCTCGGCCCGTCCAACCGTCAGGTCCATGCCGTCCAGCGCCCGCACCGCGCCGAACGACTTGCCGATGCCGCTCAGCTCCAGCAGCGGTCCGGCACCTCGGCCCGCTTGCGCGGCGTGTGGCAATGTCGCCTCCGTTCCGGTTGTTCCGGGTTCGGCCGTCTTGGGCCTGCGCGGACTTTGCACGAGGGACGGCGCGTCTTCAATCGCCGTCGTGCGCCAGGACGCGGAAGACGGCCTCCTGTCGGAGCTACGCCTCTGGGCGGCCGCGTGCCACGCTAATCGCGCCAGCCAGGGTCCCGGCGGTCCAGCAGGCGGAGCATGGCGGGCCACTCCAGCACGCCGAACGGACGCCGGGTTCCCGGCTGGTACTGGTGCACCGCATGGTCCACGGTGCGCGCGTCCGGCACCGTCAGCTCCGCCCGCGCCGCCATGGCGTCCACCTGGGCGCGGCAGGCCATCTCGAGCCAATACATGCCGTTGAACGCCTCCGCGGCGCTGGGGCCGGTGGTCAGCAGGCCGTGGTTGCGCAGCACCATGAACCGGCGGTCCGCGAGGTCCCGCTGCAGCCGGCTGCGCTCGTCGAGGTCCACCGCCGGGCCTTCGTAGTCGTGATAGGCGATGGGCATGCAGCGCATCGCGGTCTGCGTCAGCGGCAGCAGCCCGCAGCGCATCGCCGAGACCGCCATCCCGGCCCGGCTGTGCGTATGGATGACGCAGGCCGCGTCGGGACGGACGGCGTGGATGGCGCTGTGGATGACGCAGCCCGCCGGGTTGGCGCCGACATCCGGATGCGGCAGCAGCACCGTGCCGTCGAGGCCGATGGTGATCAGGCTGGATGCGGTGATCTCCTCGTACAGCCACCCGAACGGGTTGATCAGCAGGCGTTCGCCCTCGTCGGGAACCCGCCCAGGAATGCGAAGGGTGACGTGATTGTACACGAGGTCGCTCATGCCGTAGATCGCCAGCAGGCGGTACACCGCGGCGCAGTCCAGCCGCGCCTGCCATTCCGCGTCCGAGACCCGGGCGCGGACGCCGGGCAAATGCGTGTCCGGCATGGCCCTACTCCGCCGGCACGGCGAGGGCCGGGCCTTGCTTGCCCATCGCCAGCACGACGAACCCGGCCACCACGGCGAACACGATCAACGGCAGCAGCCCCAGGGCGAAGCTGCCGGTCGCGTCCTTGATCGCGCCGATCAGGAACGGCCCGACGAAGCCCGCCAGGTTGCCGATGGAGTTGATCGCCGCGATCCCCGCCGCCGCCGTCGCGGCCGGCAGCATCTCGGTCGCCGTGGCCCAGAACGGCCCCTTCACCGCGTAGACGCCGATCAGGGTGAAGCACAGCGCCAGGACGGTCGGCAGCAGGCTCGCCGCGAACGCCACGCACGCCACCAGCCCGGCGGCGCAGACGAACAGCGGGACCGCGGTGTGCCATAGCCGCTCGCGCTTCTGGTCCGACCGGCGGCCCCACCAGATCATCGCGACGCAACTGAACGCGAACGGCACGGAGTTCAGCAGCCCGGTTTCCAAGTCCGTCAAACCGAAGCTCTTGATGATCTGCGGCTGCCAAAACGTGAGGCCGTAGCCGCTGGCGGAAGCCCCAGCATAGACCAGCGCCAGCAGCAGCACCTTGCGCTGGCTCACCACCTGCCAGAGCGGCACCTTGCGCGCGGTCGCGGTGCGCTGGCGCTCGGCCTCCAGCCGACGGCTGAGCCAGTCCCGCTCGTCCTGCGGCAGCCACCGCGCCGCGGCGGGCCGGTCCGGCAGCCACGCCAGGACCGCGAGGCCCAGCAGCACGGACGGCACCGCCTCCAGGATGAACAGCCACTGCCAGCCGCGGAGATCCAGCACGCCGTTCATGCCCAGGATGGCGCCGGAGACCGGCGAACCCAGCAGGCTGCTGATCGGGATCGCCACCATGAAGATGCCGACGACCTTGGCCCGGTGCTCGCTCGGGAACCAGTAGGTCAGGTACAGGATGATTCCCGGGAAGAACCCGGCCTCCATGGCGCCCAGCAGGAAGCGCAGCCCCATGAACGACCAGGGTCCCGTCACCAGCGCCGTACCGGCCGAGACGACGCCCCAGGTGACCATGATGCGCGCGATCCATTTGCGCGCGCCCACCCGCTCCAGCGCGATGTTGCTGGGCACCTCGAACAGGAAGTAGCCGAGGAAGAAGATGCCGGCGCCCCAGCCGTAGACGGTGGCGGAGAAGCCGAGGTCCTTGTTCATCTGCAGCGCGGCGAAGCCAACGTTCACCCGGTCGAGGAACGCCACGAAGTAGCAGGCGATCAGGAACGGCACCAAGCGCCACGTCACCCGCCGTATGGCAGACCGCTCCAACTCCGCTTCCATCAGGACCGGCATTGCCGTCCCTCCCCGTTTTATTATGGCCAGCCTATCGGACTCCGGAGGGGGAGGCCAGCCGTGCCCGGCGCTGGTGCCTGGTCAAGCCTGCGTCAGACCGCGGCCGTGCGACGCGAGGATGCAGCACGGGGCGGCGCCGTTCGGGTCATTCGGCGTGCCAATCCTCGGCATGCAGGGTCGTGTAGTCGACCATGCCGGACGGCACGTAGCCCTTGAGCCAAGTCGGGACGACGTGCGCCTGCGGCACGAAGAACAGCGGCAGCGCGGGCAGGTCCGCCGCGTAGATGCGCTGCATCTCCGCCCATGCCGCCTTCTGCTCGGCCAAGCCAAGCGCGGTCTCCGCGGTCTTGAGCTGGTCCTCGAACGCCTGGCTCTTCCAATCCATGTAGTTGCTGCCGCCCCAGCCGTTCGCTTCGGTCGGAATGGCGGTCACCCCATAGAGCTGGCGCGGCGGGTAGCTGACGTTGAACAGCCAGTTGTAGAGCGCGAGGCCGCCATACTGCCGGTGCTTGAGCGTCGTGCCGAAGAACGTGCGCTGCACCTCGTTCCGCAGCACCACGTCGATGCCGACCGCCTTGAGCTGGTTCTGCACGACCAGCTCCACCAGTTCCATCAGGCGCACGCCGAGGCCCATGCGCAGGTCGATGCTGAACCGCTCGCCCTGCGCGTTGCGCAGGATGCCGTCCGGCCCCGGCGCGTAGCCGGCCTCCTTGAGCAGCGCCTTCGCCTGCGCAGGATCGTACGGAACGATTGGCAGGCCCGGCGCGAACATCGGCTCCTTCGGCGGCACCCAGGTCGCGGCGAGCGTGAAGCGCCCGCCCGCCAGCTTCTCGCTCATCGTCTTCCGGTCGATGGCCAGCAGGATCGCCCGGCGGACGCGCACGTCGGCGAGGAACTTGTTGTCCAGGTCGAAGTCGATGTTCCAGAACGCGAGCGCGTCGTTGTAAATGTATTGAAAGCTGCTCGGGTTGTCCTTCTGCATCGCCAGCACCTGGTCGAGCTGCAGCCCGATGGCGTCGCCCGGCGCCATGTCGACATCGCCCGACTGGAGGTTGGCCTGCAGGGCCGCCGTGTCGGCGATGGAGCGGGCGACGATGCGCTTGATCGCAGGCGCCTTGCCGGTCCAGTACGGGTTCGGCTCCAGCACGACCTGCGAGCCGCTGTCGTAGCCCGTGATGAGATACGGCCCGTTCCAAAGCCCAGGGGTCGTCGGCGCACGGTTGTAGACCGTGTTGCTCAGGTAGTCGCCCGGCTTGGCCGCTCCGTAGAATGCTGGGCCGTCCGAATGCTCGGACAGCAGCTTGCTCATGCGGTTGTAAAGCGGGGTCACCTCGTCGAGGTGCAGCACGGCCGTCTGGTCATCGACGATGTCGACGCTGCGCACGCGGCCCCACATGCGCGCATCGGGGAAGCCGCTGCCGCCGTCGGCGCCGACCTTCGCGGTGTAGGCGATGTCCTTCGTCGTCAGCGGCACGCCGTCGCCCCAGAAGAGATCCCGGCGCAGCGTCCAGCGCACGGCCAGGCCGGGCTTGCCGTCCGGCTGCGTTTCGGTCGCGACGCGGCCGTTGTCCAGGCTCGGCACCTCCGTGCACATCGCGCAGACGTTCTGCCAGTCCGGCGTGAACATCGTCACCTGGCGGCTGGCGAAGCCGAGAACCCAGCTTTTCACGATCTGCGGATCGATGTAGGGGTGCTCGCTCGGCGGAAACGACGTCATGCCCACGACGAGCTGCTCATGCGGGCGGGGCTGCGCGAGCGCCGCGCCGCCAAGGCCCGCGGCGAGGAGCGCCGCGAGGCAGACGGCTTTCGCCGGCCTCACGCTGCGGACGTCCGGATCGGCTTGCCGGCGCGGCGGCCGGACGGTGTGTCGTGCGTGAGCGGCGTCGGGGAGAAATGCACTTCCGGTTGACTCCGAGGCTGACGTAGGCGGCTGCCGGCAGGGCCTGCAGCGTCCCGCACGCCACTCTCCCACCAAGCGGCGCGATTGGCGAGCCGTGGCCGACGACGATCAGCGCGGCACCGGGCGCCATGATGCGTTGAAACGCGGCCATTCAGCGCGCGTTCGAGAATGGCAGGCGCACTGCCGGCATCCAAGCTCAAAAGCGACGCAGCGCCGCCGGAGACCGCGATCCATGCCAAACCCTGTCCAATCGGCCGTCCGTGCCCTCGCCGAGGGTGCGGTCGAGCGCATCGCGGCCTGGAACCGCAAGCGGCTGCCGCAGGCTGAAATCCCCTATTTGGTCGGCATCCACGAGCCGATGCGGTCGGAACTGACGCTGCAGGACCTTGCCGTGACCGGGTCGATCCCGGCGGGCCTCGACGGCCGATACCTCAGGATGGGCGCGAACCCCGTCAACCCCGACCCGGCGGGGCATCATTGGTTCCTCGGCGACGGCATGGTGCACGGCATCGCCATCCGGGACGGCCGGGCGCTGTGGTACCGCAACCGCTGGGTCCGCTCGCGCCTGGCCGCCGCGGCGCTCGGCCGTGCCGCGGCACCCGGGCCGCGCCGGGGACGCAACGACACCGTGAACACCAACGTGGCGGACATCGGCGGCCGCGCCTTCGCCCTGGTGGAGGCGGGCAGCTTCCCCGTCGAGCTTTCCGAAGACCTGGAGGAACAACGCTACAACCCGTTCGACGGAACGCTGCACGGCTCCTTCACCGGGCACCCGCACCGGGACCCGCTCACCGGCGAGCACCACGCGGTCGCCTATGACGGCAGCGTCTGGGATGCCGTCCGCCACGTCGTCGTCTCCGCGGACGGCAAGGTGGTCCGCGACGTGCCGGTGGCCGTCAAGCACGGTCCCTGCATCCACGATTGCGCCTTCACGGCGCGGTTCGCCGTCGTCCTCGACCTGCCCGTCACCTTTTCGATGCGCGCCCTGCTCGGCGGCCACCTGTTTCCGTTCCGCTGGAACCCGGCCCACCACGCCCGCGTGGGCCTCCTGCCGCGGCACGGCGATGCCGCAGATATCATCTGGTGCGACGTGGAGCCGTGCTTCGCCTTCCACGTGGCCAACGCCTTCGATTGCGAAGAGGGGGGCGAAGACGGCCGGGTGATCCTCGATGTCATCGCCTACCCCACGATGTTCGCCTCGGACGCGGGCGGCCTCGACGCGCTGGGCCGGCTCGAACGCTGGACGGTGGACCCTTCCGCGCGCCGCGTCGAACGGCGCGTCATCGACCCCACGCCGCAGGAGTTCCCCCGCATCGACGAGCGCCGCTTCGGCCAGGGCTACCGCTACGCCTACACGGTTTCCGTCCCGCCGGACGCCAACCCGCAGCTCACCGGCGCCACGCGGCTCTACAAGCATGACCTCGACACGGGCGGCCGCCGCGTGCACGAGTTCGGCGACGATCACCTGCCCGGCGAGTTCGTGTTCGTGCCGGCGGCTGCCGGCGCGGCGGAGGACGAAGGCTGGCTCATGGGCCTCGTCGTCAACGCGGCGGAGGAGACCACCGACTTCGTGATCCTCGACGCGCAATCCTTCGAAGCGGCCCCGGTCGCCGCCGTGCGCGTACCGCACAGGATACCGCCGGGCTTTCACGGAAACTGGTTCCCGGCGGCATAGCGATGAAGTCAAGAACGCATGGCCTCGTTTTTGCTCCGCCCCGGCCAGCACCGAACCGAGGCCTCCCGATGATGAACCGCCGCACCCTGCTCGCCACCGCCGCCGCCCTTGCCGCGCCGCATGTGGCCCGGCCGCAGGCCGCCAAGACGCTGCGGTTCATCCCGCAGATCGACGTCCCGCTGCTCGATCCCGTCGTGACCAGCGCCTACATCTCGCGCAACCACGGCTTCGTGGTGTTCGACACGCTGTTCGGGCAGGACGGCGCGTTCAAGGCGCAGCCGCAGATGGTGGACGGGTTCACCACCGAGGCCGACGGCAAGACCTGGCGCCTCACGCTGCGCGACGGCCTCAAGTTCCACGACGGCGCCCCCGTGCTCGCCCGCGACTGCGTCGCCAGCGTCAACCGCTGGGGCAGGCGGGACGCGTTCGGCCAGGCGCTGATGGCGGCCACCGACGAGCTTTCGGCCGCCGACGACAGGACGCTCGTGTTCCGCCTCAAGCGCCCTTTCCCCCTGCTGCCGGACGCGCTGGGCAAGGTCGCCGGCGTCATGTGCGCGATCATGCCGGAGCGGCTGGCCAGCACCGACCCCTACACGCCGATCAACGAGATGGTCGGCAGCGGCCCGTTCCGCTACGTCGCCGCCGAGCGGGTGCCGGGGGCGCTCAGCGTCTACACGCGGTTCGAAAGCTACGTGCCGCGTCCGGGCGGCACGCCGAGCTGGACCGCCGGACCCAAGGTCGCCTACCTGGACCGCATCGAGTGGGGCGCCATCCCGGACCCGGCGACCGCCATGGCCGCGCTGCAGCAGGGCCAGGCCGATTGGTGGCAGGAACCGTCGCTCGACCTGTTCGCGGTGCTGCAGAAGGATCGCAGCCTCGCCACCGACACGCTGGACCCGACGGGGCTGCCGGGCATGGTGCGGTTCAACCACCTGCAGCCGCCGTTCGACAACCCGGCGGTCCGGCGCGCGCTGCTGGGCGCGGTGAACCAGGCCGACTTCATGCAGGCCGTGGCGGGGACCGACCGCGCGCTGTGGAAGGACGGCGTCGGCTTCTTCGCCGCCGCCTCGCCGCTGGCCAGCGGCGCCGGGGTGCCGGTGCTGACGGGCCAGCGCGACATGGCCCGCGTGAAGGCGGACCTCGCGGCTGCCGGCTACAAGGGCGAGCGCGCGGTGGTGATGGTCGCGACCGACCTGCCGCCCTTGCAGGCGCTGGGCGAGGTGGGGGCCGACATGCTGAAGCAGGCGGGCATCAACGTGGACGTGCAGAGCACGGATTGGGGCTCGGTGATCCAGCGCCGGGCCAGCAGGGCGCCGGTCGACAAGGGCGGGTGGAGCGTGTTCTTCACCAGCTTCTTCGGCATCGACCAGTTCACCCCGGCGACGCATCTCGGCCTGCGCGGCAACGGCGAGGCCGGGTGGTTCGGCTGGTGCACCTCGCCCCAGCTCGAACAGTTGCGGGACGCCTGGTTCCAGGCGCCGGACCTGGCGGCGCAGCAGGCGATTGCTGTGCAGATCCAGGTGCAGGCGTTCCAGGACGTGCCCTACTTGCCGACGGGGGAGTACTACCAGCCGACCGCCTACCGCAAGACGGTGAGCGGCGTGCTGAAAGGCCTGCCGCTGATGTGGAACGTGAAGAAGGAGGCGTGACCACGGCCTGGCCCGCGGCCATATCGCGGGCCAGGGGGCGCCTATGCAAAGCCGGCGCGCCATCAGGACGCGGACCAGTGACCCAGGTCACTGCCCAGTCCAGCCCGGGCCGCTACTTGGTTCATCAGGGATCAAGCATCGGGACACGGCATCACGATCATGGATGCGTTCGAACAGGCCTTGGCCTACGTCATCGGTCATGAGGGCCGCTGCAACGCGGGCGAGTGCCGCGGCACGAACTGGGGCATCAGCGCCGCCGCCTACCCGCAGCTCGACATCCGCGCGCTCACCCTGGCGCAGGCGGGCGAGATCTACCGCCGCGACTACTGGGACCGGGCAATCTGTCCGCAGTTGCCGCCGCCCCTTGCCCTGCCGGTGTTCGACGCCGCCGTGAGCAACGGCGTGGGCCGGGCGGTACGCTGAGTGCAGGCCGCGCACGGCGTCACCCAGACCGGCGTCGCCGATCCCGGCACCATCGCCGCCATCACGGCGCAAGCCGGCCATGGCGCCGCGCTCTGCGCCGAGTTCCAGGCCCGGCGCCTCGCCTTCATGGCGAGCCTGCCGACCTGGCGCACCTTCGGCAACGGCTGGGCGCGCAGGCTGTGTTCCCTGCCGTTCCAAGCCGTTCAAATGGGAGGCTGACATGAACCTCACAGACGCATTGACGAGCGCGGCAAAGGGCGCCACGGCCGGCGCGGCCGCCGGGCCGGTCGGAGCCGCGGTCGGCGGGCTGGGCGGGCTGGTGGTGGACATCGCGCCGGAGGTCGGGCGGTGGCTGTTTGGCCACGCCGGCGAGAAGACGGCGGGCCTCGTCGCCCAGGCTGTCGAGGCGGCAACCGGCACCGCCGACGCGGACGCGGCGCAGACCGTGCTGGCGCAGAACCCGGAGGCGGTGTCGCGGCTGCGGATGCAGCTCGCCATGGTCGCCGCCCAGCAGCAGGCCGAGGCGGACCGCGCGGCCGAGGCGCAGCGTGCCGCGGACTGGGCCGCGGTGCAGGCCGCCATGGCCGACCGCGCCGGGGCGCGCAGCCAGACGCAGGCGCTCGCCCAGATGCACAGCGGCATCGCCTGGGCGCCCGCGGTGCTGAGCGGGATCGTCCTGGTGGCCTTCGGGGTGCTGATCTACGTCGTGATGACGGCAAACAGCCTCACCGACAAGACGATGCCGCTGGCCAACGTGCTGCTCGGCTCCTTGGCGGCGATGGCGACGCAGGTGGCGAACTACTGGCTCGGCTCTTCGTCCAGCTCCGCCGCGAAGTCGGAGCAGATCACCGCGCTCAGCGCGGACGCGCAGGCCTCGGTGCCGGGCGACATCGTGCACCGGCTGCTGCCGGCCGCCCAGCTCTCGGCCGCGCTGCGGTGAGCGCGGATGCCGCGTCTGACTCCGGCGGCGGAGTGCTGCGCCTGAATGCGCTCGCGACGCTGCCGGCGGAAAGCGTGCGGGATCTGACCGATGGACGCCGGAAACCCATCTACAACCTATTCGGCGACCTCCCCGGCCTGCCGCTGTTCATGGTGGCACGGCAGCTTCGCCCATTCACATCGGCGGTCCAGGTGGCGAGGCCGCCGGGTGGCTCGGCGCCGCTTCCGAGCGGATGAACTGCCGAAGCTCCGGGGTCTGCGGCTGGCCGAACAGCGTCCCCGGCGGCCCGGCCTCCCAGATCGTGCCCTGGTGCATGAACACCACCACATCGGCGATGCGGCGCGCGAACTCCATCTCGTGCGTCACCAGCAGCATCGTCATGCCGGCCCCCGCCAGCCGTTCCAGCGTCGCCAGCACCTCCAGCGTCAGCTCCGGGTCGAGGGCCGACGTCACCTCGTCGAACAGCATCACTTTGGGCTGCATCGCCAGCGACCGGGCGATGGCGACGCGCTGCTGCTGCCCGCCCGACAGGTTGTCCGGGTAGCTGTCCCACTTGTCCGGCAAGCCGACCTCCGCCAGCACGGCCCGGGCGATGCCAGCCGCCTCCGCCGCCGGCAGCTTCTTCACCACGCGCGGCGCCAGCATGATGTTCTCGCCCACCCGCAGGTGCGGGAACAGGTTGTAGGACTGGAACACGATGCCGACGTCCTGACGGAGCGCGCGCAGGGTCCGGTCCGTGCCGTCGAGCGCATGGCCCGCGATGGCGATGCGCCCGCCCTGGATCGCCTCCAGCCCGTTCAGGCAGCGCAGGAGCGTGCTCTTGCCCGAGCCGCTGCGCCCGATGATGGCGACCACCTGCCCGGCCTCCACCTCCAGCGACACGCCGCGGAGCACCTCCAGCGGGCCGTAGCGCTTGACCACGCCCTCAACGCGGACTGCGGACATCGAGCCTCCTTTCCAGCCGGGACGCCAGCAGCGACATCGGCCAGCAGATCGCGAAGTAGAGCAGCGCCACGAGGCCGTACACCCGGAACGGCTCGTAGGTGGTGTTGTTGACGAGCTGCCCGGCGCGGGCGACTTCCACCACGTTGACGATGGACACGATGGAGGTGTTCTTCACCGCCTGCACCGCGAACCCCACGGTGGGCGGCGTCGCGATCCGCACTGCCTGCGGCAGCACGACGTAGCGGAACTGCTGCGCCCGCGTGAGGCCCAGGCTGCCCGACGCCTCCCACTGCTGCCACGGCACCGACTGGATCGCGCCGCGCCAGATGTCGGCGAGGTAGCCGCTGACGTAGAAGGCGAGCGAGACCGCGGCGGCGGCCAGCGGCGGCAGCTCCAGCCCGGCGAGCGACAGGCCGTAATACGCCAGGAACAGCAGCATCAGCGCCGGCACGCCCTGGATCACCCCGACGTAGCCCGCCGCCAGCCAGCGCAGGCCGCGCAGGGGGCTGACCCGCGCGATGGCGACGGCGAACCCGGCCACCCCGCCGATCACGAGCGACAGCGCCGCCAGCACGGCCGTCCAGCGCAGCGCGCCGACGATGAACAGGACCTGGTCCGGTCCGAGGCTGTGGATCACCGGCCGCCCCCCATCTGCCGGCGCAGGCCGGAGCCGCGCGGGAACAGGACCTCCCCCAGCAGCAGGAGCACGAGCCGCAGCAGCAGCGACAGCAGCAGGTAGATGACGGTAACGACGATATAGGTCTCGAACGAGCGGAACGTGTCGCTCTCCACCTGGGCCGCCGATCCCGACAGCTCCTGCACCGAGATGAAGGAGCAGATGGAGGTGCTGAGGAGCGTCAGCACGAACTGGCTGGTGAGCGACGGCCACACCCGGGCCAGCGCCGGCATCAGCACGACATGGCGGAACACCTGCAGGCGGGTCAGGGCGAGCGACGCCCCGGCCTCGATCTGCGACGGATGGATGTTGTCGATCCCGGCCCGGATGATCTCGGTCGCATAGGCGCCGAGGTTGACCATGATGGTCAGGATCGCCGCCTGCATCGCGTCGAGGCGGAGGCCGAGCACCGGCAGGCCGAAGAAGATGATGAAAAGCTGGATCAGGAACGGCGTGTTGCGGATCACCTCGATGTAGGCGTCGAGCACCCATTGCACCGGGCGCGGGAGGAGGCCGCGCGACATGGCAAGCAGCACGCCAAGCCCGAGGCCGAGCAGGATGCCGGCCGCGGACAGGTAAAGCGTCAGCCATACCCCGTCGGCGATGGTGTCCGCATGGGCGATGACCGGGCCGAAATCAAAGGCGAACGGCACCCGCCGCGCCCGGAGGTCAGAAGGTCGGCAGGGTGGGAAGCGGGCTGCCGGTCCACTTGCGGCAGATCTCGTCCAGCTCGCCGCTGACCTTCACGAAGTAGATCGTGTTGTTAAGCCAGCGCAGCAATTCGTCCGAGCCTTTCCGCACGGCGATGCTGTTGGGCTGCTGGAAGAAGATGAACTTGCCCTCGATGTCGGCGTCGGGCCGGTTCTTGAGGTAGTCCGCCTGCACCGTGTCCGGCACCGCGGCCGTCTCGATCTGGCCCGCGACCAGGGCCTGCACCACCGTGCTGTCATCCTCGAACCGGGTGATCTTCAGGCCCGGCACCGCCACGCGCTGCAAGGCGCTTTCCTGGCTGGAGCCGCGGTTCACGCCGACCGTCCTGCCCTTCAGGTCGTCCAGCCCGTGCACAACCAGGCTCTTCTTGGCGATGACCGCCATCTGGAAGGCGTTGTAGGGCTGAGTGAAATCGACCGTCAGCGCGCGGGCCGGGGTGGGCGCCAGCGTCGCCACCAGGAAATCCACCTTGCCCGACTGCAGCGCCGGGATGCGCGAGGGCGGGGTCAGCGGCGTCAGCTCCACGGGCACGCCCATGTACTTGGCGATCAGGGTCGCCATGTCCACGTCGTAGCCGATGGGGTTGCCCGTGCCGTCCACCATGCCCATCGGCGGCGATCCGGTCAGCACGCCGATGCGGACCTTGCCGCGCTTCACGATCTCCGCCGTGGTCTGCGCCGCAACAGGGAATGGACTGGCCAGCAGCACCAGCGCCGCGCACAGCGCCGCCGCGAGCCATCGGAGATGGCGCCTGGATATCGGCATGGTCGTTTCCCCCGTTCGTGCTTACCGCACGCCCAGGAGTTAGGCAGACCGCCGGGACCCTGGCAAGACGGCGCGGTCCGCGCCCATGGTAAGGCTCTGGCTCCGCTTGAGGATTCCTGAGTGACCGTATCCCCGTCCCGCCGCCTGTCCCCCGTCGCCCTGCTCGTCGCCGGGGCGTTCTTCATGGAGAACCTGGACGGCACGGTGATCGCGACCGCCCTGCCGCAGATGGCGCAGTCGTTCCGCACCACGCCGCCGGCCTTGGCCATCGGCATGACCGCCTACCTGCTGACGCTCGCGGTGTTCATCCCGGCCAGCGGCTGGGCCGCCGACCGGTTCGGCGCGCGCCGGGTGTTCATGGCGGCGATGGCGGTGTTCACCTTCGCCTCCGTGCTGTGCGGGCTGAGCCAGGGGCGGTGGGAGTTCACGGCGGCCCGCATCCTGCAAGGCGGCGGCGGCGCGCTGATGGTGCCGGTGGGGCGGCTGGTGGTGCTGCGCGGCACGGCCAAGCCGGACCTGATGCGGGCCTTCGCGACGCTCACCTGGCCGGCGCTGGTGGCGCCCGTGCTCGGGCCGCCGGTGGGCGGCCTCATCGCGACCTATGCGTCCTGGCGCTGGATCTTCTTCCTCAACGTGCCGCTCGGCCTGGCCGGCCTTGTCCTTGCGTCGTTCCTCATCCGCGACGCGGGGGAGCACGAGCGGCGGCCCTTCGACGGGCGCGGCTTCGCGCTGAACGGGCTGGCGCTGGCTTTGCTGCTGTACGCGTTCGACCTGCTGGGCCATGGGGAGCCTGGCGGCGGCCTGCGCGCGCTCGCCACCGCCGCCGCTGCATTGGGCGCGAGCGGGGCGGCCGGGGTCCTGGCGCTGCGCCACGCCCGGCGGCACGCGCACCCGCTGGTCGGGCTGGGGGCGTTCGCGGTGCCCTCCTTCCGCGCCACCATGACGGGCGGGTTCGTGTCGCGCGTGTCCATCAGCACCCTGCCGTTCCTGCTGCCGCTGCTGTTCCAGGTCGGGCTGGGGATGGACCCGTTCGTGTCGGGGCTGCTGGTGCTGTGGTACGGCGTGACCAACCTCGGCATCAAGCCGTGGACCACCGGCATCCTGCGGCGGCACGGGTTCCGCGGGGTGCTGCTGGGCAACACGCTGCTGAACGCGCTCGCCATCGGCGGCTGCGCGCTGATCGGACCGGGCACGCCGTGGCCGGCGGCGGCGGCGCTGCTGGCGCTGGCCGGGGCCAGCCGGTCCCTGCAGTTCACCAGCCTGAACACCCTGGCCTTCGCGGAGGTGCCGGCGGCGCTGACCGGGGCGGCGAACACCCTGTTCAACACGGCGTTCCAGGCGGCCATCGGCATGGGCATCGCGCTCGGCGCCGTGCTGCTGCACGCGGCGCAGGCGGCCGGCCCGGCGGCGGGGCTGCACGGCGCCGTGACGCCGTTCCGCGCCGCCTTCCTGCTGGCGGCGGCGCTGGCGCTCGTGCCGGTGCCGAGCTTCCTGGCGTTGCGCCGGGACGCGGGCTCGGCCGTGAGCGGGCATCGTCCGGGGCCGCCCCCGTAGCGATGCCGCCGAGGCCATCAATCTTCCGTGCGAGGATTGCTCCCCAAGCCGATTGGGGCGAGGCTCACGCAAGCCAAATCAGAGACATCCCGCCAAACGCAAGGGATGCCGAACGGGGGAAACCATGGCCAACCAAGGACCTGGCGCGGGCCTCGATCCCGCATCCCATCGAGCCGGCGCTGCCGAGGACGCGCCGCCGGTCGGGCGGATTATCCTGGTCGCGGCCACGGCGGCCCTGGGCGGCTTCCTGTTCGGCTTCGACACCGCGGTGATCAACGGCGCGGTCGGCGCGATCCGGGAATGGTCCCACGTGGGCGACGCGCTGCTGGGCTTCTCCGTCGCGAGCGCGCTCTTGGGGTCGGCCGTGGGCGCGTGGTTCGCCGGGCCGCTGGCGAACCAGTACGGGCGCATCCCGGTGATGCAGGCCGCCGCGGTGCTGTTCTTCATCAGCGGCATCGGGGCGGGCCTGCCCTGGGACATCTGGTCGCTGACCTTCTTCCGGCTCGTGGGCGGCCTTGCGGTGGGGGCGGCCAGCGTCATCGCCCCGGCCTACATCGCCGAAGTGTCCCCGGCGCAGATGCGGGGCCGGCTCGGCTCCTTGCAGCAGATGGCCATCGTCACCGGCATCTTCGCGGCCTTGCTGACCGACTACGCGCTCGCGGCGGCGGCGGGCGGGGCCAGCGGCCGGCTGTGGTTCGGGCTGGAAGCGTGGCGGTGGATGTTCATCTCGGAGGCGCTGCCGGCGCTGATCTACGGCGTGTTCGCCGGGCTGATCCCGGAAAGCCCGCGCTATTTGGTCGCCAAGCAGCGCATTCAGGAAGCCGCCCACGTCCTGCGGCATTTCGTCAGCCGGAAACCGCCGCCGGAGGTGAAGATCGCCGAGATCCAGCAGAGCATGCAGATGGAGAACGTGCAGTCGCTCCGCGACCTCCGGGGTCCGTGGCTGGGGCTGCTGCCGGTGGTCTGGGTCGGCATCCTGCTTTCGGTGTTCCAGCAGTTCGTCGGCATCAACGTCATCTTCTACTACTCGTCGGTGCTGTGGCAGGCGGTCGGCTTCACCGAGGCCAACTCGCTGGCGATCACCGTCATCACGTCAGTCACCAACATCCTGACCACCGTGATCGCCATCGTCCTGGTGGACCGGATCGGGCGCAAGCCGCTGCTGCTGGTCGGCTCGATCGGCATGGCGGCGGCGTTGGGCACCATGGCCTACGTGTTCGCAGCCGCGCCGACCCCGGCCGCCGGCGCCGCGCCCTCGCTGACCGACACGCAGGGCATCGTCGCCATCGTCGCGGCCAACCTTTACGTCGTGTTCTTCGGCATGAGCTGGGGGCCGGTGGTGTGGGTGCTGCTGGGCGAGATGTTCAACAACCGCATCCGCGCCTACGCGCTCGCCGTCGCCGCCGCGGCGCAATGGGTGGCGAACTTCGTGGTGTCCCAGACCTTTCCCGCGCTGGCCTCCGCGGGCCTCGGCTTCGCCTACGGCATCTACGCCGCCATGGCGCTGCTGTCCTTCGTCTTCGTCGCGCGCTGGGTGCAGGAAACCCGGGGCCGGGAGCTGGAGGACATGGCGTAGGCGCTGGTCAGCGGTTCTTCACGGCCTCCAGCACGGCCTGGAGCGCCAAGGGGTCCTCAAGGCCGGTCAGGTCGCCGTTCACCGCCCCGGTCTCGGCGGCTTCCCGCAGCAGCCGCCGCATGAGCTTGCCGGCCCGGGTCTTGGGAAGCGCCGTGGCGACATACACGCGGCCCAGGCGGGCGATGCCGCCGATGGAGCGCTCGACGACCGCCGCCACCGCCGCACGCACGCCGTCCGGCTCCGCGTCGGGCCGCAGCGTCACGAACGCGACCGGCACGGTGCCGCGGACGGCATCGTGCACGCCGACCACCGCCGCCTCCGCCACGCCCGGCGCCCCGGCCGCGGCGCCCTCGATCTCCATCGTGCTGATCCGGTGCGCCGCGACGTTGATCACGTCGTCGGCGCGGCCCAGCACCCAGATCTGGCCGTCCCGGTCCTGCACCGCCTCGTCCGAGGTCGCGTAGGCGCCGGGGAAGCGGCTGAAATAGGTGGCCCGGTAGCGCGCCGGGTCGTCCCAGATGGTGCGCGCGAGGGTCGGGAACGGGGCGGTCAGCACCAGGTTGCCCCGCGTGCCCGGCGGCACCGCCCGCCCCTCGTCGTCCAGCACCGCGCAGGCGTGGCCCGGCACGGGCGTGCCGCTGCTGCCGGGCTTGCACGGATCGACCCCGTGCACCGGGTAGGTCCAGGTGGAGCCTGTTTCCGTTTGGCCGTAGGCGTTCACCACGGGCGCGTCGAGCGTCCGCTCCGCCCATTCCGCCGTGTCCGGGTCGAGCGGCTCGCCCTGGGCCGTGACCAGCCGGAGCCGCGACGGCCGGTGCGCCCTGACCGCATCGTCCCCGGCCGCCCGCAGCATCCGCAAGCCGGTCGGGGCCACCAGGATCTTCGTGACGCCGTGGCGCTCCGCCGTGTCTAGCAGGCGCAGGCGGTCCGGGTGGTCGAGTGCCCCTTCGTAGCAGAACAGCGTCATGCCCTGCGCCAGGCCGCCGACCACCGCCTGGATGGGGAAGGTCAGCCAGCCCACGTCGGCCGCGCACCAGTACACGTCGTCCGGCTGCGGCCCGACCTGCCATTGCACGTTGGCCCATGCGCCGACCATGAACCCCGCCGTGCTGTGCACGACGCCCTTGGGCTTGCTTTCCGTGCCGGATGTGAAGATCAGGAAGGCCGGGTCGTTCGCCTCCAGCGGCACGCAGGGGCAGTTGGGCGATTGCCCGGCCAGCAGCGCGTCCCAGCCGGTCTCCCCAGGCGCCAGCGCCGGGGCCGACCCGGTGCGGTCCACGACGATGCTGTGGCGCAGCGTGCCGATCCCTGCCCTGGCCGCCCGCAGGTTCGCCAGCAGGGGCACGCGCCGGCCCCGCCGCCAGGCCGCATCCGCCGTCACCACCACCTTGGCGCGCGACGACCGCAGCCGCAGCGCCACCGCATCCGGGGCGAACCCGCTGAACAGCACGGTGTAGATCGCGCCGATGCGGTTGCAGGCATGGATGGCCGCGAAGGCTTCGGGCAGGTTCGGCAGGTAGATCGCCACCACGTCGCCCCGTCCCACGCCCAGCGCGCGCAGGCCGTTGGCGCAGCGGGCTGCCTGGTCCCGCAAGTCGCGGTAGGTCCACCGGCGGACATCGCCGGGTTCGCCTTCCCAGACGACGGCATCGCGGTCCGCGGTGGCGGGGTTCTCGGCATGGCGGTCCACGCAGTTGTCGGCGACGTTCAGCAATCCGCCCGAGAAGAAGCGGAAGTCGCCCAGCCCACCCTCGCGCAGCGTGTCCCAGGGGCGCATCCAGCGCATGTGGCCGGCGGCCCAGGCCCAGTACTGGTCCGATCCCTTCGCCTCCGCCGCCCGCGCCTCCGCCAGCATGGCGGCCTGGCGGCCGAGGCGCCACCGGTCCGGCAGCGGGCGCAGCGGTGCACTGGTCAGGGCGGCGATGGCATCCATGATGGTCGTTTCCTGCTCGCGCTGGCTTTGGCGCGTTGTCCGGCGGCGTTCTTGAAAGCCCGCCCATTTGACCGAACGCTAGTTTGATAGGTTTCGGTCCGTCAAGGACGGCGAGGGCCGCAGGGCCATGGACGTGATCGCGCCGGGGCGCCTATCTCTCGGCGGTGCCGGGCGTCGCAAGAAGACCGCTCTTGGACCGAGGCCGTCGTTTTCGAAAGGTGCCTGCCATGACCGACTCAGGACGCGCCGCCCCCCTGCTGTTCCCCCATCCGGAGCCTCCCGCAACCGGCACGCCGGTCGCGGTCGCCGACGGGATCGAATGGATGCGGCTGCCGCTGCCGTTCCGGCTGGACCACGTCAACGTGTTCCTGATCGAGGACGAGGGCGGCGTCGCGGTCGTCGATACCGGGATCGGCGACGACGCGACGCGCGCCTTGTGGGAGGCGCTGCTGGACGGGCCGCTGCGGGGCCGCCCCGTCACCCGCATCATCGCGACGCATTTCCACCCGGACCACGTCGGCATGGCCGGCTGGCTGGCCGAGCGGACCGGCAGCCCGCTGCTGATGAGCCAAACCGAGTACCTGACCTGCCTGACCATCCAGCTCGACCCCGACGCCGCCAACGCCGAGCCGTACCGTGCCTTCTACCTGGCGCACGGCCTCGACCCGGCGGTGGCGGACCGGCTGCTGACCAACGGGCATCGGTACTTGCGCATGATCACCGGGCTGCCGCGCACCTTCCGCCGGCTCATCGCCGGCGAGACGCTCCGCATCGGCAGGCGCCGCTTCGACGTGCTGAGCGGCGGGGGGCACGCGCCGGAGCAGGTCATGCTGCACTGCCCGGCGGACCGGCTGCTGCTGGCGGCGGACCAGGTGCTGGCGCGCATCTCGCCCAACATCAGCGTGCAGGCCAACGACCCCGAGGGCGACCCGCTCGGCATCTACCTGCGCTCGCTGGCGGCGCTCAAGGAGGCGATCCCCGCCGACACCCTGATCCTGCCCGGGCACAACCTTCCTTTTGTCGGCCTGCATGCCCGGGTGGACGAGCTGGCAGCCCACCACGCCCTGCGCTGCGACGCCATCCTCGCCGCCTGCCGGGACCGGCGGCTGTCGGCGGCGGAGCTGGTGCCGGTGGTGTTCGGCCGGGCCATCGACGACCCGCACCAGATGAGCTTCGCGTTCAGCGAGACGCTGGCCCATGCCAACCTGCTGCTGCGCCAGGGCCGGCTGGCGTTCGAGGGCGGGCGCTACGGGGCCGCATCAGCGGATTAAGGGGCAATGGCCCTCGTTCAGCGGGCGCGCGGCCTCCTCGGCCGGGATCTCGCGAATGAGCTTGTAGTAGTCGTAGGGCTTGCGGGACTCCGCCGGCGTCTTGACCTCGAACAGGTAGAACGGCCGCATCACCCGCCCGTCCTCCCGGACGGTGGCGGAGTCCAGGATGGCGTCGCCGACCTTCAGCTCCCGCATCTTGGCCGCGGCCGCGTTCGCCTCGTCGGTCCCGGTCGCCTGGATTGACCGCAGGTAGTGCGTGACCGCGCTGTAAACCCCGGCGTGCGCCATGGTCGGCATGCGCCCGCCCATCCGCTGCCCGAAGCGCTCGGACCAGGCGCGGGTGCGGTCGTTCAGGTCCCAATAGAAGCTCTCCGTCAGCAGCAGGCCATGTGCTGTCGGCAAGCCCAGCGCGTGGATGTCCGACAGGAAGATCAGCAGCCCGGCCAGTTCCTGCCCGCCCGACACGACGCCGAACTCGGCGGCGCTCTTCACGGCGTTGATCGTGTCGGACCCGGCATTGGCCAGCGCCACCACATGGGCCTTGGACGCCTGCGCTTGCAGCAGATAGGACGAGAAGTCGGTCGTCCCCTGCGGATGCCGGACACTGCCGACCACCGCGCCGCCGGCCTGGGCGATGGTGGCCCGCGCATCGGCCTCCATGGCCGTGCCGAACGCGTAGTCGGCCGTGACGAAGAACCAGCTCTTGCCGCCCGCCCGCGTGACCGCCAAGGCCGTCCCCTTCGCCAGCGCCACCGTGTCGAACGTCCACTGGGTCCCCACCGGCGAGCACTGCTTCCCCGTCAGGTCGGAGCTTCCGGCGGAGGAGAACATCACGATCCGGTTGTGCTGCCGGGCGACCTCCTGCACGGCGAGGGCGACGGAGGACACGGGCACATCGACGATGGCGTCCACGCCCTCCGCCTCGTACCAGCGCGCGGCGATGGCGGCGCCCACGTCGGGCTTGTTCTGGTGGTCGGCGAAGATGACCTCGACGGGCCGCCCGAGCACGGCGCCGCCGAAGTCCTCCACGGCCATGCGCGCCGCGACGACGGAGCCTTGCCCGGACAGGTCCGCGTAGATGCCCGACTGGTCGTTGAGCACGCCGATCCTGACAGGACCCGGGACCTGGGCCGCTGCCGGATGCGCGGACAGCGCAACCCCCAGAAGCAGCGCGATGAACGCCTTCCCCATGCCAACGGCTCTCCCCGGACCGCGGCGGCTTGATGCCGCTCTGCGCGTGTGCGAGGCTAACACTCGTTAGGGAGAAGGCAAGGAAAATGCCCATGGCCGCCAAAGGCCGCAGCTACGAGCAAATCCGCGCCGCGTTCCGATGGCGCATCCCCGACCGGTTCAATATTGCCGCCGCCATCTGCGACCGGCATGTCGGGGCCGGCCGCCTTGCCATGATCTCGGAGGCGGACGGCGCCGCTGCGGAGGTGACGTTCGAGCATCTGCAGGACCAGTCCCGCCGGCTGGCGAACGCGCTGGCGGCGCACGGCATCGGCCGGGGCGACCGGGTCGGAATCCTGCTGCCGCAATGCCCGGAGGCCGCAGTCGCGCATCTCGCGGCCTACCGGCTCGGGGCCATCGCGCTGCCGCTGTTCACCCTGTTCGGCCCGGACGCCATCGAGTACCGGCTGAACGACAGCGGGGCGCGCGCCGTGGTCTCGAACGAGGCGGGCATCGCCAAGCTGCTGGAGCTTGGCGGGCGGCTCCACGCCAACCCCCTGCTGATCAGCATCGACGAGCGGGGCGCCGGCCACGTGCTGAGCTGGGCTTCGCTGATCGAAGCGGCGTCGCCCGACCAGACGATGGTGGACACGGCGGCAGACGACCCGGCGCTGATCGTCTACACGTCCGGCACCACGGGCAACCCCAAGGGCGTGCTGCACGCCCACCGGATGCTCTTGGGCCACCTGCCGGGCGTCGAGCTGCCGCACGAGTTCTTCCCGCAGCCCGGCGACCGCATGTGGACCCCGGCCGACTGGGCCTGGGCCGGCGGCCTGATGGACGTGCTGCTGCCGTCCCTGTTCCACGGCGTCCCCGTGCTGGCCAAGCACTTCGCCAAGTTCGACCCCGAGGAAGCCTTCGCCCTGCTCGCCCGCCACGCCATCCGCAACGCGTTCCTGCCGCCGACCGCGCTCAAGATGATGCGCCAGGTCGTGCAGCCCGGCCGCCACGCCTTCCGGCTGCGCAGCGTCGCCAGCGGCGGGGAGCGGCTGGGCGACGAGATGCTCGACTGGGGCCGCGAGACGTTCGGCGCCACCATCAACGAGTTCTACGGCCAGACCGAGGCGAACCTGACAGTGGCGAACTGCGCCGGCCTGATGCCGCTCAAGCAAGGCTCGATGGGCCGGGCGCTGCCGGGCCACACGCTGGAGGTCGTGGACGACGACGGAAGGCCGCTGCCGCCGGGCACCCCGGGCACCATCGCGGTGCAGGCGCCCGACCCGGTGTTCTTCCTGCGCTACTGGAACAAGCCGGAGGCGACGGCGGACAAGTTCCGCGGCGGCTGGCTGCTGACTGGCGACACCGGGCACCGCGACAAGGACGGCTACTTCTGGTTCCATGGCCGCAACGACGATCTCATCATGTCCGGCGGCTACCGCATCGGGCCGACCGAGATCGAGGACTGCCTGATGCACCACCCGGCCGTCGCCATGGCGGCGGTGGTGGGCGTTCCCGACCGGGTGCGCGGCGAGCTGGTCAAGGCCGTGGTGGTGCCGCGCGAGGGCGTGGAACCGGACGACGCGCTGGGCCGGGAGATCCAGGACTTCGTGAAGTCGCGGCTTTCCGGCCATGAGTACCCCCGCATCATCGAGTTCCGCGACAGCCTGCCGATGACCATCACCGGCAAGGTTCGGCGCAAGGACCTGCGGGACGAGGCCAAAGGGGCGGGCGATGGGACGGCTGTTTGACGAGTTCCGGGTGGGGCAGCGGTTCAGGACGCCGGGCCGCACGATCACCGCGGCGGACATCGGCGCGTTCGCCGGGCTGACCGGCGACTAGGGCCTGTTAGCCTTTGATCCAGTCGATGGCTGCGGCCATGCAAAGGACGCCCATGAAGGAGTTGGCGGTCTTCTCGTAGCGCGTGGCGACCGCACGCCATTCCTT
>JAABUQ010002872.1_pt1 | contig 32940 bp, 39 predicted proteins | sample 5560001 | NCBI WGS metagenome assembly JAABUQ01 (sample SAMN10711888, study PRJNA513371) | rock metagenome | isolation source: Antarctica rocks | place: Antarctica: Victoria Land, Finger Mt nord | collected 2015-12-18 | reverse complement strand
CCTTGCGTTCGGTCGTCATCGGTTCGGCTCCTCAGATGGGCCACCGGGAAGGAACATCCTCTTCCCGGCGGCTCGGTGGCCCGCACCATCCAAGCCGATTTGTCCGATCAAGTGTTAGCTAATACATCTGACTGCCGGCGCCGCCAACGTCACGACGGCGCGCCGGTTGAGGGAGAACGCCGGGGTGGCGTTCCAAGGGTCGAAAAAGATCGGCCCGTTCGAAGTGCCTGGCGATCAGGCGCGGGAATGGCTCAAACTTCCAACAAACGCTAATGGGCGACCAAATTCCCTGGTGCTAAGGCCAAGCTGGATTGGCATCGACGTCGCCCGAAGGTCGCGCGATGAATGGATTATAGACTTCCAAGGTTTATCTGAGGCGGAGGCCGCTTACTTTGCTGGCCCCTATGCGCACGTTGTTGAGAAGGTAAAACCTTTGCGCGACAAGAACGCGCGCGCAAGCAGACGTGAGAACTGGTGGTTGCATGGCGACTCTCAGCCAAAGATGCGCGCGGCCATCCGCGGTCGAAGAGCGTTCATCGTGACCCCAGAAGTCAGCAAACACCGAGTATTTGTGTGGGCTACAAACCCCATTTTACCTGATTGCAAGCTGATGGTGATTGCGCGTGATGATGAGACTTCCTTTGGTATCCTACAAAGTCGATTCCACGAAGGTTGGGCGCTAGCCACTGGATCATGGCACGGAGTAGGTAACGACCCGCGCTACACCCCCTCTACAACCTTCGAGACTTTCCCCTTTCCCGACGGCCTCACCCCCGACCGCCCAGCCGTCAGCTATGCAGAAGATGCCCGCGCCCAGGCGATCGCCTGCGCCGCACAAGCGCTCGTCGCCGCCCGCGATAGGTGGCTCAATCCTGCCGAACTTGTCCAGCACATCCCGGAGGTCGTGCCGGGCTTCCCCGATCGGATCGTGCCGAAGGACGAAGCCGCCGCCGCTATCCTCCGCACCCGTACGCTCACCAGCCTCTACAACACCCGCGGCAAGCCCGAAGGTGCCTGGCTCGACGCGCTCCACCGCACGCTCGATGTGGCCGTCGCCGCTGCCTATGGCTGGCCCGACGACATCGCCGATGATGACGTGCTCGCGCGCCTTCTCGCCCTCAATCACGCCCGCGCATCCGCCTGACCCATGCCGGACGGATGCGCCCGCCGCCTCGTACTGCTGCGTGCGGGCGCTCACCTTTACGGCACCGCCACCCCGGCTTCCGACCTCGACGCGAAATGCGTCATGCTGCCTGGGGCCAAAGACATCCTGCTGCAGAGGGTGCGGGACAGCGCCGTCGAGAGCCGGATCCGGGGGCAGGGCGAGCGCCTCGCGCCGGGTGACAGCGACATCGAAACCCACAGCTTGCAGCGCTATCTTGCGCTCCTGGCTGCCAACCAGCCCCTCGCCATCGAGATGCTGTTCGCGCCCGACGCCTTCATGCTCGCCCCGCCCGACCCGCTCTGGCGCGAAGTCCAGGCGATCGGCCCCGCGCTGCTAACCCGGCGCGCCGGCATGTTCGCCCGCTATGCCCGCCGCCAGGCCGACCAGTATGGCGTGAAAGGCGAGCGGGCCGCTGCTTCACGCCGAGCGCTCGCCTTGCTGACCCGGGCTGAAGCGCTCCGGGGCACGCAGGCCCCGCTCGCCTCCGTGGAGACCGAGCTGAACGCCCTTGCCGATACCACTCCGCACATCGCGCTGGTGGACGTGACCGTCCAGGAGAACCGGACCGTGCGGCATCTCGAGGTCAGCGGTCGCAAGGCGCCGTTCTCCGCCACAATCCATGCGGCCCGCACCATGCTGGAGCGCCTGGTCGCCAGCTACGGCGATCGGACGGCGGAGGCCGAGCGCCATGACGGCGTGGACTGGAAAGCCCTGTCCCACGCCGTCCGCGTCGGCCGCGAGGCAATCGAGCTGTTTACCACGGGACGGCTGCAGTTCCCGCTCGCCTGCGCATCGCACCTGCTGGCGATCAAGCTGGGCCAAGTGCCGCACGCGGCCGTCACCGCCGAGATCGAGGCCATGCTGGCGGAGGTCGAGCACGCCGCCGCCGCGTCCACCCTGCCGGACGAGCCTGATTCGAAAGCAGCGGAGGCGCTGGTCTGCCGGGCGCACCGCGCTCAGGTGCTGGAGGCTGGCGCTTGAGCGCGATGCTCGAACGGATCGCGGCGGCGCTGGACCGGGTGGAGCAGGACCACGACGTCCGCATTCTTCTGGCCATCGAGTCCGGTAGCCGTGCTTGGGGTTTCCGTCCCGCGATAGCGATTGGACGTGCGATTGATCTACTGTCATTTGCTGTCGCGCTATCTGTACGTGCCAGACCGCCTCGAATCCGCCTCAGGGCCCGGAGGTGCAACCCTCGTAGCAGCCCCGACCTCCCCGGCTCGATTATGCACGCGGGCGGCGATGCTACGATCGGGCCTTTGATCGATGAACATCAAAGGATGAATTGTCACCGTCTGTAGGAAATGCCGTTCTCCGCCTGTTTCGGTAACCCTTTCGTGGACAACGCCCCTAACTGTAGCGGCGCGCAATCATAACCGGCCCGACGCGCAATCAAGGGCACTTTCCGACGCACATTAGCTGAGACTGAAGGGTAGGTCTGGCGCACGCTGTTTGAGATTGAGCGCACGGTCGTTGAGACGGACGCGAGATCGAACGTTTCGACGCAGGATGCGTGAGACGGAGGGCGGCGCGGGGCTGCGCCATCACCAGCACCTTGTGCATGCGTCCGCCGGCCCTTACCCAGCCGCTCGGAAATCACCGCGCGAGCGCGCTATTCAGCTGGCAGCGCAGCCGCAGCCAGGCAAGCTCGACACCGTTCAGGTGGCGCTCGCGGCGGTCTCCGCCCGAAGTTGCCGTGCGGCGGCGACGAGGTTCTCCAGCGCCGGCCTGACCTCCTCCCACTTGCGGGTCTTCAGCCCGCAATCCGGGTTGACCCAGATCTGCCAGTCCGCGAGCCGTGCGCGCGCGAGGCCGAGCAGCCCGGCCATCTCCTCGGCGCTCGGCACGCGAGGGCTGTGGATGTCCCACACCCCTGGCCCGATCTCCGCGGGATAGGAGGTTCCACCCTCACCCCCTTCGCCCACTCGGGGCGCGAAGGCGTCGAGCAGCTCCATGCGGCTGCGGGTGGTCTCGATCGAGATCGCGTCCGCGTCCATGGCCGCGATCGCACCGATGATGTCGTTGAACTCCGAGTAGCACATGTGGGTGTGGACCGCGGTCTCGTCGCGTGCGCCCGAGGTCGCTAGGCGGAAGCACGCCACTGCCCAAGTCAGGTAGGCGTCCCAGTCCTTCCTGCGCAGCGGCAGGCCCTCGCGGAACGCCGGCTCGTCCACCTGGATCACGGCGATGCCGGCCACCTCCAAGTCCGTGACCTCGTCGCGGATGGCGAGCGCGATCTGTCGACAGACCCGCTCGCGCGAGACGTCGTCGCGCACGAAGGACCACTGCAGCATCGTCACCGGTCCGGTCAGCATGCCCTTCATGGGCCGGTCCGTGAGCGACTGCGCGTAGGCGGACCAGCGCACCGTCATCGGCGCTGGGCGCGACACGTCGCCCCAGATGACCGGGGGTGCGACGCACCGGCTGCCGTAGCTCTGTACCCACCCGTGCCGGGTGAAGGCGTAGCCTTCGAGCTGCTCGCCGAAGTACTTGACCATGTCGTTGCGCTCGAACTCGCCGTGAACGAGCACGTCGAGACCCAGCTCCTCCTGCCAGCGCACGGCGTCCTTGATCCAGCTCTCGATTTCCCGGTCGTATTCGGCGGCGTCCATCTCGCCGCGCCCGAGTGCCGCTCGCGCGTGGCGCACTTCCACAGTCTGCGGGAAAGAACCGATCGTCGTCGTCGGGAAGGGCGGCAGGTTGAGCCTTGCCTGCTGCTCGGCGCGGCGGACCGCGAATGGGCTGGCGCGGCGCTCCATCGAGGGCGCGACTGCGGCCACACGCGCAGCCACTTCCGGCCGGTGCACGCGCGGACTGTCGCGACGCGACCGCATCGCCACATCGCTTGCCTCAAGCTCCGCCCTGACTGCCGCCTCACCCTCATCGAGCCCGCGGGCGAGTGCCGTGACCTCGCCCAGCTTCTGCACCGCGAAGGCGAGCCAGCTCTTCACCTCCGGGTCGAGCTTGTTCTCCTGCGTCAGGTCCACCGGGACGTGCAGCAGGCTGCATGAGGGCGTGACCATGAGCCGGCGCGTGCCGCCGCGTGCTGCCCCGACGCGCTGCGCCGTCGCCAGCGCCGCCCGCAGATCGGTGCGCCAGATGTTGCGTCCGTCCACGAGACCCAGCGACAGCCACTGCTCAGGCCGCGCCGTCTCCAACACGGCATCGAGGTCGGAGGCACCCCGCACGAGGTCGAGGTGCAGCCCGGCCACGGGCAGCCGGACGACCGTGCCGAGGTTGTCGCCCATCGCGCCGAAGTAGCTGGCCAGCAGAACGTCGGGCGCTGGCTCACGCGCGAGTGCGCCGTAGGCGAGCACGAAGGCCGCGCCCGCCTTCTCCGGCAGGTCGAGCGCGAGGCACGGCTCGTCCACCTGCACCCAAGTACAACCCGCTTCGGCGAGTTCGCGTAGCACCTGCGTATAGAGGGGCAGCACGCCGTCGAGCAGGTCGAGCGGGTCGGAGCCGTCTGTCGTCTTGGACAGTAGCAGGAAAGACACGGGGCCGAGCAGTACGGGGCGCGTCCGCGTCCCTGCCGCGTGCGCTTCACGGAACAGCGCGAGCGGACGGTTCTCCGTCAACTGGAAGCGTTGCCCGGCCGCGAGGCGCGGGACGAGGTAGTGATAATTGGTGTCGAACCATTTGGTCATCTCGAGCGCGGGCAGGCCGGGCCTGATCCCCGCCGCCCGCTCGGCGTCCGTGCCGCGCGAGCCGCGGGAGAGCGCGAAGTAGGTCGGCAACGAGATCGGGCCGCCGTTCCAGCCGTAGCCCGGCGGGACCGCGCCCAGCATGCACGCGGTGTCGAGCACGTGGTCGTAGAGCGAGAAGTCGCCCGAGGGCACGTGGCTGACGCCGACGTCTTGCTGCAGGCCCCAGTGCGCCGCGCGCAGCCGTGCGGCCTCGGCGAGCAAGCCCGCCTCGCCCAGCTCGCCGGCCCACTGGCGCTCAAGGACGAATTTCAGCTCGCGGCGGCATCCGATGCGGGGAAAGCCCAGGTTGCTGGCGACGGTCATGCAGACCTCCCGTCGCGCAGCGAGGAGGGAAAAGGATGAGGGCGGAAGGAAACAGGGCGCGGCATCGCGCCCACGCGGCCGCAGTGATTGGCTGATGTGGCAAGCATAATCGTCTCCTGCTCCCGGTGCACCCCGCCCGGCGGCAATTGGTAGCGCGACGACGGCAGGTCTCCTGGCTCGCGGGTCAACACCTTCGGCCCTGCCTTCCCGAGCCCTTGCCGGGCTCAGTGGCCCGCCCGCATCCGGTCAGGAATGCAGGCGGACGGGCCAGCGGCTCGCCGCTGACAGTTGCGAGGGCAGCCGCCGACTTGCCCCCGGACCTCAGTCCAGCCAGGGCGCACGGCGTTCCCTTTTCACCCGCTCGCGCGGGACCGTCGACCAACCGAGTTTGCTTCGTGCCCCGTCCGACAGCAAGGGTCGGAACCAACGACCACGGCGTAAACCGAGGACCGGTCATCGCTGTGTCACTCGAACAGCAGCAGCCCATGGCTTCCTGCCACGGCGCCGAGGATTGTGAGCAGGCTGAGCGCGAGCAAGACCACGTGGAAGCGGTGGATGGTGCGAAACGTCGCGTCCGGATTGCTCCTCGCGCGGGCGGCGAAGCGGCGGTGCAGGACGAGAGGCTCCAGCACGAAGAGCATGGCTGCGAAGATCAGCCACACCAGCACCATGGCGTGCATCCACCAGTAGGGCAGCGACGTGAACCGATCCCAAGCGTTCATGCGGACCAGCATGTAGAGCCCGCTCAGGCCGGCCAGGAGGATGCTGAGCCGCGCTTGCGCGCCGAAGCGACTCTCGACGGCCTCGAATACGGCGATCCGCTGCGCCGGGTCCGGGAAACGGCGCAGTGCCGGAAGCAGGACAGTCGTCACCAGGGCCACGCCGCCGATCCACAGCACGACGACCAGCACGTGCAGCGCGCGGGCGATCGCTACGTCATCCATGCTGCGATCCCAAGGGCGGCGGAACGCTCAATGGTAGCCGACGTCACCGCGGAGCTTCCCGCGGAACACCCAGTACGACCAGCCCGAGTACATCGCGATAATCGGCAGCAGGAACAAGGTGCCGATGAGCAGGAAGGCCTGGGTGCTCTCGGACGAGGCTGCCTGGCGAAGCGTGTAATGGGGCGGCACGATCATCGGGAACAGGCTGATGGCAATGCCGAGATAGGACATTAGGAACAGCAGGACAGCCCAGAGGAACGGCGCCGCATCGGGGCCGCGCCCGCCCAGCGCGCGCCACTCGCCGAGCGCGATGAGCGCCGTAAGGATTGGGACCGGCGCCAGGAAGGCGATGTTGGGCCAGGTGAACCAGCGGTGCGCGATGGCTTGGCTCATCAGCGGCGTCCAGAGGCTGACGGCGGTGACGGCGGCGAGCACGCCGAAGAAGCACCAGCGTCCCATGCGCCGCGCCCAGGCCTGCAGGTCGCCCTCGGTCTTCAGGATGAGCCATCCCGCCCCGAGCAGGCCGTAGCCGAGCATGAGCGCGATCCCGGTCAGCACCGAGAACGGGGTCAGCCAGTCGAAGGACGACCCGGCGAAGTCGCGCCCGTTCACCTTGAAGCCCTGGATGAAGGCGCCGAGCACGGCGCCCTGGGCGAAGGTGGCCAATGCGGAGCCGATGCAGAAGCCCCACTGCCACAAGCGCCGGATGCGCGGCTCCTTGAACTGGAACTCGAACGCGACGCCGCGGAAGACCAGCGCCAGCAACATCAGCAGGATCGGGAAGTAGACCGCCGGGATGATGATGGCGAACGCCAGCGGGAACGCGGCGAACAGCCCGAGCCCGCCCAGGACCAGCCAGGTCTCGTTGCCGTCCCAGATCGGGGCGATCGAGTTCATGACCGTGGTTCTCGATCCATCATCCGGCGCGAAGCCGTAGAGGATGCCCACACCGAGGTCGAAGCCATCGAGCAGGACGTAGAGGAACACCGCGAGGGCGAGGATCGCCGTCCAGATGGGGAGGAAGTCGAGCAGGGCGCCACCGGGCATGGGCATTTACTCCGCCGCCGGCGTCTGGATGGGAGATTGCGGCTGGAAACCCTCGACAGGCTGCTCCGGCGCATCAGCCGCCGCCATGCCCGCGCGGACGAGGCTGGCCATGAAGGCGATGCCGGCCGGAAACATGACGAGATAGACCAGCACGTACGCGATCAGTGATCCCAGTACGTCGGGGCCGGTGAGCGAGGGCGAGACGGAGTTCGCCGTGCGCATCAGGCCATAGACCGTCCAGGGTTGGCGGCCGACCTCGGTCGTGATCCAGCCGGCGATCACGGCGATGAAACCGAGCGGGGCGGCCCACTGGCAGAGACGCAGGTACCACGCAGCCTCGAACAGCCGGCGTTTGAAGAAGAGCACCAAGCCCGCCACCACGACGGCGAGCATCACGAAGGCGATGCCGACCATGACGCGGAAGCCGAAGAACGGGAAGGCGACGGGCGGCCTCTGATCGGCGGGCCATTCGTTCAGGCCCTTGATCGCTTGGTCCCAGGTGTGGGTCAGCAACAGGCTGCCGAGCCGGGGGATCTCGATGGCGTACCGCATCGTCCCCGCCCGGTCGTCGGGGATGCCGAACAGGGTGAGCGGCGTCGGGCTCTCGGTGTCGTAGCGCCCTTCGATGGCGGCGAGCTTGGCCGGCTGGTGCTCCAGGGTGTTGAGGCCGTGCATGTCGCCCAGCAGCATCTGCGCCGGCACCAGCAGGATGAGCAGGCCAAGCGCCATGCCCACCATCATGCGCGCTTCCTGCTCGGACTTGCGGCTGCGCAGGAGGTAGGCGGCGACCCCGAGCACGACGAACGCGGTCGTGATGTAGAAGGCCGTGACGTTGTGGGCGAGCCGGTAGGGGAAGGAGGGGTTGAAGATGATCTTCATCCAGCTCGCTGGGTAGAACCGGCCGTCAGGGCCGATCGTGTAGCCGGCCGGGGTCTGCATCCAACTGTTGGTGGACAGGATCCAGAACGAGGAGAACAGGGTGCCCAGCCCGACCATGAGCGCCGCGACGAAGTGCGCCCAGCGCGGCACCAGCTTGCGCCCGAACAGGAGCACACCGAGGAAAGAGGCTTCCAGAAAGAAGGCCGTCAGCCCCTCATAGGCCATCAGCGGCGAGATCACGTTCGCCGTGGCGTCCGAGAACCGCGCCCAGTTGGTACCGAACTGGAAGGGCATGATGATGCCCGACACCACGCCCATGCCGAAGGAGACGGCGAAGATCTTGGTCCAGAACCCCGAGATCCGGAACCAAAGCTCCCGCCCGGTGAAGAAGTAGAGGCCTTCCAGCACGGCGATGTAGGAGGCGAGCCCGACGGTGAAGGCGGGCAGCAGGATGTGCCAGGCGATCACCCAGGCCCATTGCAGGCGCGAGAGGAAGAGCGGGTCGAGGTGCATGGCCTTCATCTCCGGTTCTGGATCGACGGCAAGGTACTCATGCTTCCTTCTTCCTGGTCAGGCAGGCGCGGCCGCGCCATCCGAGGCTCAAGGCGGCGCGCTGGGCTGCGGGGCTCCTGCCTGCGACGGCTCACCGAGGCGCCTCTCGGCTTGCTGCAGCACATCGGCGACGAGGGCGGCGTGGATCGCGGACAGGCGGTGCTCGATGGCGTCTTCCGCGCCCGTCACGCACGTGCAGAACGTCTCTTCGACCGCCGCCCAGGCCAGTGTCCCCAGCGGTGCCCCACCCTGCTGGGCGTGCAGGCGAAGCGTGCGGTCCACGGCCGCCTCGATCCGCTCGTCGCTCACCGCGTCGATCAATCCGTGTGCCATCGAGGCGTCATCTTTCCTGGTCCGAGCGGTGTTGCCGCGGGTCCGGCATCATTGTCCGCTCCTCATCCTTCTGCATGGCCGTCAGCCTCAGGGTGAGCAGCGCGGCAAGCTTGGCCGCCTCCGAGGCCACGTAGGCGAGGTGCAGGTCGGACGAGGATGGCGGCGCCTTGCCCTCAACGACCTGCCGCGTCCGCGCGTCCAGCCGGGACCGCAGCCAGAGCGCCTGCGCCAAGACGATCAGGCCCGGTGCGACGGCAAGCAGGCGATGCCATACCTGTGCCCTCGGGCGCAGCCCGACGAGCGCCGCCAGTACCACCTCGACGCGGCCGAACGCCAGGAAGGTGTGCCGGCCGACATCGAGCGCGGCCGGCAGCGACAGCGAGGGCGCCAGGAACTTTGCCGGCGTGGCCAGGAAGGAGACGCCGAGCACCATCCCGGCCCAGACCAGCGCGAGGGCGCGGCCTGCTGTACCCGATGGTCTTCCAGACCCATCAAAGCTTCGGAGGGAGGAGCGGATCGAGGCATGCCCTATCCCTCCGGCCTCGGGGAGATAGCCGCAGCCGCGATGCCGCCGGCTGTCCCTGTCATGCGATGAAACTCGACCTGGAACCGCACCGGCCCGAGCGGGGCGACCTCGTGCGGCACGCCCGGCTCGACCACACCCGGCTCGCCTGCAGGATCGAGGGCGCGCTCCGAAAGCGGCGCGAGCACCCGGTAAGGCAGTCGGCCCTCCAGCACGCGGATCAGCGCCCAGGTGCCGGGCTTGGTGCGGTGCGAGCGGAGGAGCGCAGACGGGACCGTCGCCTCGGTGAACACGGGGCTGCTGCGATAGGCTTCGCAACCCGGAGGCAGCGCAGCTCGGACTTCGCTCATCCGACGGGCGCCCCTTTCTGATCCGCTTGCTCCTCTTCGAACGTGGCGATCGCCAGCGCGGAGTGGGCGTAGGCCCCGCCTGCCCGCATCTCGGCCGCGACCCAGATCGCCTCCATCAGCTCCTCGCGCGTGGCGCCGGCCCTGAGGGCCGCCTTGGTGTGTCCCTTGATGCAGTAGGGGCACTGGGTCACGTGCGCCACGGCGACCGCCACGACCTGCTTCATCTTCGCCGACAGCGCGCCCTCGGCGAACACCTGGCGGCCGAAGGCGTCGAAGGCGGCCTGCGTCTCGGGCGCGAGCTCGCGCCGCTTCTGCGCGATCTCGCGCGTTGCCGGTGGGTACATCGTGTCCGCCATGAGGTCCTCCTCTCGCTTCAGCTGCAGGTCAGATCACGTGCCGGGTCCGGTCCCTGAGGTCGGCAAGTCACCGGACACGGGGCAGCTCCTCGAACGTGTGGAAGGGCGGCGAACTCACGGTCCATTCCAGGGTCGTGGCGCCCACGCCCCAATAGTTGTCAGCCACCGGCACTCGCGACGTGAAGGTGCGATAAACGACATACAAGAACACGACCAGCCCCAAGCCCGAGATATAGGAACCAATGGATGAGACGAGATTCCAGCCGGCGAAAGCGTCCGGATAATCCGGATACCGACGGGGCATTCCGGCCAGACCGAGGAAGTGCATCGGGAAGAAGGTAAGGTTCACACCGACGAACGTGAGCCAGAAATGCACCCTTCCCCAAAACTCCGGGTATTGGTGCCCGGACATCTTGCCGATCCAGTAATAGAAGCCGGCAAATATCGCGAACACAGACCCAGCGACAGAACGTAATGAAAGTGGGCGACGACGTAGTAAGTGTTGTGTACGACCTCGTCGATCCCTGCACTCGCGACCACGATGCCCGTCACCCCGCCAATGGTGAACACCAGGATGAAGCCGATCGCCCAGAGCATGGGTGTTTTGAACTCGATCGATCCACCCCACATCGTCGCGATCCAGGAGAACACCTTGATCCCCGTCGGCACGGCGATGATCATGGAGGCAGTCATGAAATAGGCCCGGGTATCGACGCTTATGCCCGAGGTGAACATATGGTGCGCCCAGACAACCCCGCCGACCACGCCGATCGCGACCATGGCGTAAACCATGCCCAGGTAGCCGAACACCGGCTTCTTGCTGAACGTCGAGACGACGTGACTGATGATGCCGAACCCCGGCAGGATCATGATGTAGACTTCCGGATGGCCAAAAAACCAGAACAAGTGCTGGTAAAGGACAGGTCTCCACCGCCCTCAGGGTTAAAGAACGACGTGCCGAAGTCACGGTCGGTGATCAGCATGGTGATGGCGCCGGCGAGAACTGGGAGCGAGAGGAGGAGCAGGAACGCTGTTACCAGAACGGCCCAGACAAAGAGCGGCAGCTTGTGCATCGTCATGCCCGGCGCACGCATGTTGAAGATGGTCGTGATGAAATTGATGGCGCCGAGCAGCGAGCTGATGCCCGCTAGGTGCAGGCCAAAGAGGGTATAGTCCACGCCGACCCCGGGCTGGTACGTCGAATTGGAAAGTGGCGGGTATAACGTCCAGCCCGTGCCGGCCTCGCCAGTGGCCAACCCGACCATCACAAGCGTGAACGCCGGGACCAGCAGCCAGAAGCTGATGTTGTTCAGCCGCGGGAACGCCATGTCCGGCGCGCCGATCAACAACGGCACGAACCAGTTGCCGAAGCCGCCCATCGTTGCGGGCATTAGCGTGAAGAAGATCATCACCAGCCCGTGCGCGGTAACGATCGCGTTCCACTCCTGCCCGGAGGTCACGAGTTGCGATCCCGGATGCATGAGCTGCGCGCGCATGACGAGTGATAGAACGCCGCCCACGATGCCGGCGCACACCGAGAAGATCATGTAGAGGGTGCCGATGTCCTTGTGGTTCGTGCTAAACAGCCATCGCACCACAAAGCTCCGAGGGTGTCCGGGGTGAGGGCTATGCTCGTGATCGTGGGTGGTCGTGGACACCGTCATGGCACTCCCTCCCGACCCGGGTTCGGGCTGAACAACTCCGCCTTATCCGGCTTGCCGTCCCACTCCTTCGCATCAGCCGGCGGCTCGCCCTTGCGGGTGATGTTGGGCCACTGCTCGGCGAAGGTGCGGTTTTGCTCGGCCCACGCGCTCGCGCGGCCATCGCTGTCCGGCACGATCGCTTCCGCCGGGCACTCCGGCTCGCACACGCCGCAGTCGATGCACTCGTCCGGATGAATGACGAGCATGTTTTCGCCCACGTAGAAGCAGTCCACCGGACACACCTCGACGCAGTCCATGTACTTGCACTTGATGCAATTCTCGGTGACGACGTAGGTCATCGCTAGCCCCTTGCTGCCGCGCCCCCGGTGCGCGCCCGCAGCCGCTCGAACAGGCCCATGCGCAAGCTGCGCGCGATGCGCTCCGCCCGTTCGCGGAAGGCATCGGCCACGTCCGGCTCGAACAGCTCGGCGCAGGTCTCGCCAAAGAGCGCGAGCCAGCGGTCGAACATCGCGGGCTCCAGGTCCGGCAAGCGCAGGTGCGTCGAGAACGGGTCGCCGCGGTAGCGGCCGCTGCGCAGCATCACCGTGGACCAGAAGTCCGAAAGGCGCGCGAGGTGCGCCGCCCAGTCCGCGTCCGTCGTGCCGACGGCGCGGGCGAACACGGGGCCGAGCTGGGGATCGTGGCGGACCCGGCCGTAGAACAGGTCCAGCAGCCGCCGGATGCCCTCCTCGGTGACCAGGCCGGAAGCATCCACCAGGAGCGATGCGACTACCACAGCGCCACCACCGCGAGCACGACGACTAGGTTCCAGACCAGCATGTTGACGAGTGACCGGATCATGGCTCGATCGTCTTCTTCGCGCGCGCCAAGCGCGTCACTTGCCAGGTTGCCGGGGAACAGAAACGCCCGGAGTACCGCCTTGCCGACCATTGCCCACCCTCCCGGCATCAATCTGCTTTAACATCTATGGACCATATATCTTATACAGGGCCTGGCAGAAAGCAACACTGTCCGTATATCTTTCGCGGTGGGCAAGACCACCCTGGGAGCGGAGCCGCCGTGCGCCTGACCGTCTACACCGACTATTCGCTTCGCATGCTGATGTACCTCGCCGTGAAGGGGGACGGCCTCGCCACCATCGCCGAGGTCGCCGGAGCCTACGGCATCTCCAAAACGCACCTGAACAAGGTCGCGCACCAGCTCGGGCTGGCTGGGTACGTAGAGACCACGCGTGGCAAAGGCGGCGGCTTGCGCCTCGCCAGGCCTGCCGGGGAGATCGGCCTCGGCGACGTCATCAAGCGCGTCGAGCCGGACATGGCACTCGTGCCCTGCTTCGAGCCGGTGCATGCGCCCTGCGCGATCGTACCGGCCTGCGGGCTGCGCAGTGCGCTCAACGAAGCCCGGCAGGCGTTCCAGGCCGTGCTCGACCGCTACAGCCTGGCCGACCTCGTGCAGCGGCAGGGTGAGCTGCGGGCACTACTGCATGCTGCATAAGGGCCCGTTCCCAACAGTCGTGTCACCAGCCGCCATTTCGGGCGGCGAGGGGTGCGATCTGAGGTGAACTGCCCATTACGATGGAAAGCCAGAGCTGACCGTCGACCGGTTTCGCCAGCTCCTGCGTGGGCGCCGGGTCATGGAACTGCCCGGAACAGCTATTTCGGGCAGTCCCGCCCGGTGTAGGCTCGCCCCATGCCGCGGCCGCGCACCGACACGATCCGCTTCCTGACCCTCGATGAGCTTGGCCGGCTGTTTGCCGCTACGCGCGGGAGCGTGCGCCACCGGGCGTTGTTCCTGCTCGCCTAAGCTAGAACGGGACGTGGCGTGCGCGCCGGGTCAGAGTGAACAAGGTCTATGATGAACCCGTCCAAGATCACGCCGCCGCACGACCCTCTCGCAGCCTCCCTCAGCCCCGCGGACGACCGTATCCGCTTGAGCGAATGGCTGCCTCCCCAAGAGGGCGCCGTGCCCCGCGTCCGCGTGGGCAAGCGCTGGATCAGCCTGCTGTGGGCGTTGCCGATCGGGGTGGGAGCACTCATCCTCGCGATCGCCGCGGCCCAGAGCTTGCGCGAGTACCCGGAGGTCCGTGCCTTCATCGCGCGAAATCCCGGCATCGCCCAGGCCGCGCCGTCGGTCGATTCCGGGTTCCCGTGGTGGCTGCGGCTGCAGCACTTCCTCAACATGCTGTTCATGATGTTCATCATCCGAGCCGGCCTCCAGATCCTGGCCGACCACCCGCGGCTGTACTGGAAGCGAGACTGCACGCCCGGCACGGAGTGGTTCCGCTTCCAGCGCGCGGTACCGACGGGCCGCATCTGGACCTCCAAGGACGACTCTGTGACGCTGCCGACATGGCTCGGCATCCCGGGCCTGCGCCACACGATCGGACCGGCTCGCTGGTGGCACTTCTCGGTCAACCTGCTGTGGACGATCAACGGGATCGCTTTCTACGCGCTGCTGTTCTCGACCGACCAGTGGCGCCGGCTGGTGCCGCTCACCTGGGGCGTGTTTCCCGCCGCGCTCTCGACCGCCATCCAGTATGCGTCGCTGAACTTCCCGGTGGACGAAAGCTGGACCCGCTACAACGGATTGCAGCAGCTTACCTACTTCATCACGGTGTTCATCGCGGCCCCTACCTCCATCGCCACCGGGCTGCTGCAAGGCCCGGCGATCGCCAACAAGCTGGGCTGGGCCGGCCGCGTTCTGAACCGGCAGCTCGCCCGGTCCATCCACTTCATCTCGTTCTCCTGGTTCGTTTTCTTCATCGCGGCCCACGGCACGATGGTGTTCGTCACCGGGCTGCGGGAGAACACGAATCACATGTTCGGCGGCGTGAAGGAGGGCGCCTGGGTCGGCTTTCTGCCGTTCGTCCTGGCTATGGCCGTAATCGCGGTAGCCTGGGCCGTTGCGTCGCCGTTCACGATCCGGCACACGCGGCTGGTGCAGCGGACCGGGATGTTCATGATCGGCTGGCTCAAGGGGCTGGCGGAGTGGTGGAGCCCGTCCAACCAGTACACCGAAGCGGACATCTCGCCGCATTTCTGGCCGAACGGCACGATGCCGAACTCCGCCGAGTTCGAGGCGCTCGTGGCCGGCGGCTTCGCGGAGTATCGGCTGCGAGTCTCTGGGCTGGTGGAGAAGCCGCAGGAATTTTCTCTGGCCGACCTCGAGGCGATGCCCAAGCAGGAGCAGATTACCGAGCATTTCTGCGTCCAGGGGTGGTCTGGCGTCGCGAAGTGGGGCGGCGTGCCAACGCGCCACATCCTGGATCTCGTGAAGCCGACGCAAGACGCCCGCTACGCCGTGTTCTACTCGTTCTCCGAGGGTGCTGCGGGCGGCGGCTACTACGACGCGGTCGAGATGCGCAACATGGGCCACGAGCTGACGATCATCGCCTACGAGATGAACGGGGCGACGCTCGGCGTGCTGCACGGGGCGCCGCTGCGGCTGCGCTGCGAGAACGAGCTGGGCTTCAAAATGGTGAAGTGGATCGCGGCGATCGAGTTCGTACACAGCTACGAAGGCCTCGGTGCCGGGCAGGGCGGCTACAACGAGGACCACGAGTTCTATGGTTACCGCATGCCGATCTGACTACCGTGAGCCGGCCGGCACCATGGGAGAGAGCAGGATGCTTGCCGAACAGATGTTGCTCAGAGCGCGTGAGCGTCTCGCCACGATCGGCGCCGAAGCCCCCGTCAAGGTAGCGGCCGACCTTATGTCCAAGCCCCACACCGATCTCGTCGTCGTGCGCGACCAGGACGGCGGCATGGTCGGCGTCCTCACCAAGACCGACATCGTCGGGCAAATGGGGCAGTGCGGCGGGGGTGGGTGCATCGCCAGGGTGGACACGATCATGACGCGCGACGTCGTTTTCTGCCGGTCAGACGAGTCATTGAAGGACATCTGGTCGGTAATGAAGGCGCGCGGCCTGCAACGCATGCCGATCGTCGATCAGCTCGGGAAGCCAATCGGGATTATCTATGCGCGAGATGCCCTACAGAACCTGCTCGGCGCCGTGGAGAGCGACGAAGCTCTCCTGCGCGATTACGTGATGGACGTTGGCTATCAGTGAGCGAGAGGACCATGCCGACCCCAGCAGGATACGTCGCCTACAGGCGGACACCGGTCTTCACCCAAGACACGGTTCCATCGGCACTTCTGAGCGCACACGAAACCAAGGACGGGGCCTGGGTCTTGCTCCATGTCCTGGAAGGCAAGCTGCGCTTCTGCATCGAGAAGCCGCTGGCCGAAACCATCCTGGAGCCCGGCGAGCCCGGCGTGATCGAGCCTAAGGTCCCGCATCACGTGGAGCCGCTGGGACCGGTTCGCTTCTATCTGGAGTTCCACCGTACCCCGTAGCGCCCCGCCCGGCTGGACGAACACGATGTGAAGGAGACGGCCGCATGTCAGACCAAGGCTCCGATCCCCCCAGCCCCGAACTGCTGCGTCAACGGGCGCTGTCCCGGTGGGACAATGAGGGGGGTGCCGAGCCATGCGGTCCGCAGGTGGCTCCGACATCGGTCGAAGATCCAATTCCGATGCCGGAGAATGCCCCCGCCGAGCTGGGGGCGCTCCACATCCGCATCATCGCGCTGGAGAACCTGGTCATCGCGCTGCTTGCCACAGCATCGGACCGGCAGCTCGAACTGGCCCGCGAGATGGCGTCCTATATAGCTCCGAGGCCGGGCTTCACGCACCACCCGCTGACGACCCATGCGGCGGCTCATATGGTGGACCTTGTCGAACGAGCCTCTCGCTTCTGCGGTGGCGAACCGTCCTAGGCAGGCTGATTCCGTATCGGCCACGTCGGCCGCAAGTCGCAACCTGCGGCAACGCGGTCTCAGACGATGGCGGCGACCATTGCCGTAATGCTGGCCGCCATGAGCCCGACGGCGAGCCAGCCGATGGTCGTCAGGACGGCGCCCACGGTGAACTTGCCCATGATCCGCCTGCTGCCGGCCATGAGGACCATGAGGGCCAGCACCGGGACCGCGACCACGCCGTTGACCACGGCGCTCCAGTAGAGTGCCTTCATCGGGTTGACCCCGGCGAAGTTCAGCCCCGCCCCGATCACGACGGCGGCGGCCAGCGTCGCGTAGAATGCCTTGGCCTCCAGCGGCTGCCGGGCGAGGCCGACGGTCCACCTCCGCGCCTCCCCGACCGCGTAAGCGGCCGACCCCGCGAGGACCGGGATGGCGAGCAGCCCCGTCCCAAGGATGCCAAGGGCGAAGAGGGCGAAGGCGAACCGGCCGGCCACGGGCCGCAGGGCATTGGCCGTGTCCGCCGAGCTCTGGATGTCCACCTTGCCGGTCGCGTGGAGCGTGGCCGAGGTGGTCAGCATGATCGCGAGCGCGACCAGGGTGGCGACCGCCATGCCGACGCAGGTGTCGAGCCGGATGCGGTGCAGCGCGGGCGGCGCTTGCTCGGGCGCATCGACCAGCGGATCGCGCTCGGGCGCCACGCGCTCGTCCTCGGCTTCCTGATCGGATTGCCAGAAGAAGATGTAGGGCGAGATCGCGACACCGAAGATGGCGACCACGGTCGTGATCCAGTCGCGCGTGACTGCGAGGCGGGGGATGAGACCGCCGGCGGCCTCGCCCCAGTTCACATGGGCCATCAGGACGGCCGCGAAGTAGGCCAGCAGCGTCAGCGTGGTCCACTTCAGGACGGCTACGTAGCGCGTGTAGCGCATGAAGACCTGCATCGCGACGCAGAACGCGCCGAAGGCGACGACGTAGAGCAGGTGCGGACCTCCGGCGACGAGGTGCACGACATCGGCCATCGCCCCGAGATCGGCCCCGATTTCGATGGTGTTGGCCACGAGCAGCAGGAGCACGCAGCCGTCCAGGAGCCAGGCCGGGTAGTGCTGCCGGATATTGGCCGACAGGCCTTGCCCCGTCGTGCGCCCGATGCGTGCGCTGATCTCCTGCACGGCGACCATGATGGGCAAGCAGACGAGCGACAGCCAGAGCAGGCCGTAGCCGAACCTGGCTCCAGCCTGGGAGTAGGTCGCGATCGCAGTCGGGTCGTCGTCCGAGGCGCCGCTGATTAGGCCGGGACCAAGGACGCCCAGCAGCTTGGGCTTGGACGGCCCGACGACCTCGCTCCGACCGCGTGTTTTCATGGTATCCATCAACGTTGCGCGATCTTCGGATACGCAATGACAGCAGCGCCGGCCCGCGGTGCGGGTTGCTCATCGCTCGGCGCAGCGTATCACCGCAGTCGAAGGCGAGATCGCGGTCGCAGCGCAGCCGGCCGGCGTTCCTCGCGAAGCCGGCAACCCGGGACATCCCCGGTTCAGCCCACCCGTGCCGGGCATCGAGGGGGCCTGCTGCACGATGACCCGCCCGCCTCGCCGGTGCGTCACGTACGCCATCATCCATTGCGCACTCACCAGGACGCGGTTGCGAAAGCCGATCAGGAAGAAGATGTGGGCCACCGCCCAAGCGACCCAGGCCATGAAGCCCCTGAGGTGAACCGGGCCGAACTCCGCCACGGCCTTACCCCGGCCGATGGTGGCTAGCGTGCCGTAGTCCCGATAGCTGAACGAACTCGGACCCGCCCGGCCGCCATGCACACGTCGGCGGATGGCGCGGGCGACGTAACGCCCCTGCTGCTTGGCGACGGGCGCCAGCCCCGGCAATGGTTCTCCGACCCCATTGAGCGCCAGTGCCGCATCACCGATCACGTAGATGCCGGGATGTTCCGGGACGCGCAAGTCGGGCTCCACCTGCACGCGGCCGCCCTGGGCCGGCAGCACGTCGAGCCAACTCGCGATTGGGGTGGCAGTGACGCCTGCGGTCCAGATGATCGTCTCGGCCCGGATCACCTCCGTGCCCAGGTGAACCGTGCCGGACTGGATGTCGGTCACCTTGGTGTCGGTGCGTATCTCGACCCCCAGACCGCGCAGATCGTCTGCCGCTCGGGCGGAAAGGCCCGGCGCGAATTGCCCGAGGAGGCGGGGGCCGGCTTCGACAATGACCACCCGCGCCCGCATCCCGCCGCCGACCCGGTGGAAGTCGTGCGCCAGCATGTCCCGCGCCAGCTCCGCGATCGAGCCCGCCATCTCGACGCCGGTCGGCCCGCCGCCGACCAGCACGAAGGTCAGCAGGCGATCGCGTTCGGGAGCATCGTGCTCGGCGGCCGCGGCCTGCTCGAAGGCGGTCAGGATGCGCTGGCGCAGGGCGAGAGCGTCGTCCAGAGTCTTGAGGCTCGGGGCCGCTGCTTCCCAGGCATCGTGGCCGAAGTAGCTCGGCTGCGACCCCGTGGCGATCACCAGCGTGTCGTAAGCCACGCGCCGCTCGTGGCAGACGACCTGGCGCGCGTGCGTGTCGATTCCGGTCACGTCCTCCATCAGCACCTCGACCCGACTCTCGGCGGCGAGGATGCCCCGGACCGGGGAGGCGATGTCATCCAGGGACAGGGCGGCCGTGGCGACCTGGTAGAGCAGCGGCTGGAACAAGTGGTGGTTGCGCCGGTCCAGTACGGTGACCGCAACGCCCGGCACGCGGCCCAGCCGCCGCGCGGCCTCCAACCCACCGAACCCAGCGCCGATCACCACCACCCGGTGCGCCGGTCCGGCCCACGCGGCCGAGTTGACCGGGATGGTCAAGTCCTTCCGTGAGGAGATCTCGCAACCACGCGACTAGGCTGCCCCCGTCCACGACGAGGCACTGATGCCCGCTGTCAGCGCCTCGCCGGCGTGCGTGGCCAGCTTAGTCTTCGAAGCGCCATTCTCGCGCATGATCCGGGTAACCTCGTCGGCCTGGGCCGGGGTCGTTGCGTGCACGGCGAGCACGAGTGTGCCCGCGGCGCCATGGCGATCGTATTCGTTCACATGCGACTGGTATGCCGCCTTGCCGATCCCCTCCGAAACCGCGGCTGCCCCGAGTCCGGCGGCCGCGGCGAGGCCGGCCACGAGCGCTGCTGCTCCTCCGCTTGCGACGACCACACCTGCGGCAATCACCGCGCCCGCATACCCTGCCATGCCGGTGCCCATGGTTCGAAACTGCTGGTGATCGATCGGGGTTTCCGGCGCTTCTGCGCCTTCGCCGGGCATAGAGGCTGACGGGTTCGTCACCGCCTTACCCTCCGGCAAGCTGAAGTCCGTCCGGTCGTAACGCTCGAGTGCCAGCTCGGCGATGGCTGCCTGCAATGAGTTGTTGTCCGGAAACCAGCCCTGCACTTCCTGCACCGTCCCGCTCTGTGCCGGGCCTTCCTTCGCGCTCTCGCTCATCGCAACGCCTCCCTGCTGTTGGTCCTTTACGTTCGTCCGTTCAGACCTGACGCTCCATGATCAACTGCTTTATCGCGCCGATCGCCTTGGCGGGGTTCAGCCCCTTTGGGCAGGTGTCGGTACAGTTCATGATCGTGTGGCAGCGATAGAGCTTGAACGGGTCTTCCAGCGTGTCCAACCGGTCCCCGGTCGCTTCGTCGCGCGACTCGACGATCCAGCGGTGCGCCTGGAGCAGGATAGCCGGGCCGAGGAACCGGCCGCCGTTCCACCACCAGCTCGGGCAGCCCGCCGTGCAGCAGAAGCACAGGATGCACTCCCAGAGACCGTCGATCTGGGCGCGCTCCTCTTTCGATTGCAGGCGCTCCCCGTCGGGCGGGGCGGGGGTGTCGGCCTGCAGCCAGGGCTCGATGCTGCGGTACTGCGCGAAGGCCTGCGTCAGGTCGGGGACGAGGTCCTTCACCACCGCCATGTGCGGCAAGGGCGTAATCCGCACCGCGCCCTTCACGTCCTTGATCGGCTTGATGCAGGCGAGCGTGTTCACCCCGTCGATGCTCATGGCGCACGATCCGCAGATACCCTCGCGGCAGGAGCGGCGGAACGTGAGCGTGTGGTCGAGCTCGTTCTTGATCTTGATCAGGGCGTCGAGGACCATCGGCCCGGTGGCGGCCAGGTCGAGTTCGTAGGTGTCGAACCGCGGGTCCCCCCCGTCGTCGGGGTTCCAGCGATACACCTTGAACGCGCGGACCCGCTTGGCGCCGGCCGGAGCCGGGTAGGTCTTGCCCGTGCCGACGCGGCTGTTGGCGGGCAGCGTGAATTCGGCCATGTGTTGCCCTTCCCCTCGTCAGTACACGCGCGTCCTCGGTGGGAACACCGAAACCTCGTTGGTCAGGGTCTGCATCCGCACCGGGCGGTACACGTCGCCCTGGCTGTCGCACCAGGCGAGCGTGTGCTGCATCCAGTTGGCGTCGTCGCGCTCGGGATAGTCATCGTGGGCTTCGGCGCTGACCATCGTCGCCATCGCATTGGCCATCAGGTTCTGCAGCTCGAGCGCCTCCGCCAGGTCGCTGTTCCAGATCAGGCTGCGGTCGGCCACCTCCATATCGGACAACCCACCCCAGACGCGGCGCATTTTCTCCACGCCATCCTTCAGGCTGAAGCTGCTGCGGAACACCACGGCGTGGGTCTGCATCGTGCGCTGTATCTCCAGTCGTAGCGCCGCGACCGAGGTGCCGCCATCCGCATGGCGGGTGTGGTCGAAGCGGTCGAGCGCGTTCTCACCGGCCCGCGACGGCAGCGGCGGCTGCGATGCGCCGGGCGGTACCACTTCGGCGGCGCGAAGCGCGGCGGCGCGGCCGAACACCACCAGGTCGAGCAGCGAGTAGGTGCCGAGACGGCAGTCCGGCCCCTTCACGGTGTCGTACATGTGCCAGCGCCAGTCATCCTCGCCCATGTTGCCGAGCGCGGCCCCGATGCCGCCCTGGGCGGCGACGGTATGGCTGCGTGTGGGAAAGACCTTGGTGATACACGCGGTCTTCAAGTGCGCAGCCCCCATCCCCAGCGTCGCGCGCAGCCCGGCGCCGCCCGCACCCACCACCACCACGTCGTAGGTGTGGTCAACGAAACCATAGGCGGCGCGCGACGGCGTGGCGATCGCGTCCATGTTGCCTCCTCAAAGCCCCAGGCGCAGGGCCGCGGTGGCACAGAGCAAGGCGGCAACGATGCAGACGCCGCGCTGGAGCAGCAGCACGGCGATGCGGACCGCGTCGTTGTGGACATAATCATCGGCGACCACGCGCAGCCCTAATTCCATGTGCCAGAAGGTGGCGACGATCAGGCACAGGATCAGGACCAGCGGCACCGGCGCGTGCAGCCAGCCGATCATCCCGGCCCGGGTCGTGCCCTCGAGCCGGATGACGGAGACGATGAACCACACGGTCAACGGCACCAGCGCGATCGCGGTCAGCCGCTCCGCCCACCACGCGCCGGACCCGGCGTGGGCCGAACCGAGGCCGCGTGCGCGCTTGAGCTGGGACCGCCGGACATCGACGTGAACGGGCTTGTCCGGCGGGGGCGAGTTCGTTGACGTCACCATGCCCCGAAGCCGACGATCCAAACGAGCAGCGTGACGATCACGCTCACGCCGATCACGCCCCAGCCGGTGATGCGGTAGATCCGGTTCCTGAATCCCGGGCGCACGGGTTCCTGCTGGGCCAGGGCGCCGAACCCCCAGCCCGCGTCCCACGCCAGGTGGCGGAGGCCCAGGAACAGGTGCAGCACCTGCGCCGCCGCCCAGCACAGCAGCAGGAACACGCCGAAGCCCGACCCGAGAAAGCCCTGCACCGTCGCGAAGGCGGAGTCGGAAACCGCCGCGGCGACCAGCCAACAGCCCATCAGCAACGCGCCGACCGACAGCATGACGCCGGTGACACGGTGGCTGATCGACAGCGCCATGCTGACCGGCCAGCGATAGTTCCGCAGATGAGGCGACAGTGGCCGGGCGACCAGCGTGCCATCACTCCTGCGCGCCACCATGAGCGCGTCTCGGATGTCCTTCACGGATGTCGTCTCCGTGGCCCGGCCGGAGAACGCTTCACTGGGAGTGTTTCAGCGCCGAGCCGTTGTGCTTTCTTAGGCATGGAGGCAGGTAGGGTCAACGCGGGGACCGATTGATGCAGCTCAGATGAGATGGTCCGCGGCCGTCGTACGAGACGCCATTCCCCGATGGATGGTTTGCTACGTACTGGTCGGCCTCGTGCAGAGCGGCATGATACCAATCATCCTGCCGCTCGCAGCCCGACCGGGCCCGACTACGGGTCTGACCTACGCCGCCTTCGCCGTCGCCGGCATCGCCGCTCCCTTCGTCGGTGCTTGGAGCGACTGGCACCGAAAGCATCGGCTGACGCTCGCCTTCGGCCTCGGTCTCGCCGGGATCGCCCTATTGGCCCATGCACTGCCGGGTGGGATCGCGCAGCATATGGCGAGCGCGGCGCTGGTGGGGCTCGGCGTTTCCAGTGCCGTCACGGTCAGTTTGATGTTCATCGTCGAGGTGGAGCCAAAATCACTCTGGGACCAGCGTATCGGCATGTTGCAAGCCTGCATCGGCGGCGGTCAGCTCGGCGGACTCCTGATCGCGGGCCTGCTCGGGTTACGGTATGTCGGCGAGGCCTTTTTACTCGGCGGAGTACTGCTGCTGCTCGCCGTGCCGCTGGCGCTCGCCTTCGCGCCGGACCCGGCCATCAAGGTGGCGCGCCCGGACGTTGTCCCGCGCCCCGCTCGCGGCGGCGACGCGGTGCCGATGGGTCCACAGCGTTCCTTCTACTGGGTGACCTGGCGAGCCCTGGCGGGGCTGGGCCATAGCCGCCTCGCCTGGTTCCTTGTGGCCTGGCTCATAGCCTACACGGCGACCAACGCGCTGTCGGTGATGTTCGCGGTCGCGATGGTGCGCGACTATCACGCGCCGGCGACGCTGCCGACGACGGCCTACGCGATCGGCGTCGGCTGCAGCCTGTTGCTGTACCGCACGGTCGGCGCCTGGGATGCCCGGTTCGGCCCGTGGCATGTGCTGAGCGCGGGGCTCGGAATGCGCGCGCTGGTCGTCGCCATGATGGTCGTGCTAACGGCACTGGATACAGGCGCGACGGTGCTGCCGATCCTGGTCTGCTTCGGCGCCACGCAGGTCATCTGGCCGCTGCTCTCTGTCGCCAGCAACACCCTCGCGGTCACGCTGTCGCCGGCAAGCCGTGCGGAGAGCGTGGGTTTGCTCAATGCTACGACCGCGCTGGCGGCGAGCATCGGGGGCATCCTCGGCGGCATCCTGCTGCGCACTGGCTTCGTCTCGCTCTGCGCGGCAGTACTCTGCGCACTGCTGCTATCATTGCTGTTAGCCTGGCACCCCAGAGTGGGGCTCGACCCGGCCTTAGGTGGCGGGCGCGTTACTCGCTGATGCAGCCCGTCTCTCCGCTCTGCATCATCGTCCCAAGAGAGCCTCCCGGCGCCCGACCCAGGACCGCAGGGGTCGCAGGAGCAGAAGACCGCGTACTCAGGAAAGGACGCCGCAGTGCCCTCTGACCACTACGATATCATCGTCATCGGCAGCGGTCCCGGCGGCGCGTCGCTCGCCCACCGGCTCGCGCCCACGGGCAAGCGCATCCTCATGCTGGAGCGCGGCGACTATCTACCGCGGTCGCTGCTCAACCTGGACGCGAAGGCGGTGTTCGTGGATGCCATCTACCAGGCGAAGGAGACTTGGTACGGTGCCAACGGAGAGACCTTCCACCCGGGGCTGCACTACTTCGTCGGCGGCAACTCCAAGGTCTATGGCGCCGCCCTATTCCGCTTGCGTGAGCGCGACTTCGGCGCGCTACAACACGCGGACGGCACCTCCCCGGCCTGGCCGCTCGGCTACGACGCGTTCGAGCCGTACTACGCCCAAGCCGAAGACCTATTCCATGTTCACGGTCAGCGCGGCGAAGACCCCACTGAGCCCTGGTCCAGCGGCCCCTACCCCCACCCGCCGGTGTCGAACGAGCCGCGCATCCAGGAGCTGAGCGACAACCTGACGAAGCAGGGCCTGCATCCGTTCCACCTGCCGATGGGGGTCCTTCTGGACGAGAAGGACGGCAAGGTGACGCCGACGAGCCAGTGCTTCCGCTACGATGCCTTCGACGGCTTCCCCTGCCCGTTCAACGGCAAGTCGGATTCCCAGGTGATGTGCGTGGACCCGACCGTCGCTGCCTACCCGAACTTCAAGCTGCTGACCAACGCCTATGTCTCCAAGCTGGAAACTGACACCTCCGGCCGGAGCGTCAGCCAGGTGCATGTGACCCGGGACGGGCAGGAGGAGCGATACGCCGCCGACATCGTGGTTGTCGCGTGCGGCGCGCTCAACTCGGCGCTGCTGCTGCTTCGCTCGGCGAACGACAAGCACCCCAAGGGCCTCGCGAACGGATCCGACCAGGTAGGGCGTAACTACATGCGTCACAACATGTCCGTGCTCATGGCGATCATGAAGGAGCCGAACCCCACGGTGTTCCAGAAAACACTTGCGATCAGCGACTACTATTTCGGCGTCCCCGATTGGCCTTACCCGCTCGGCCTGATCCAGATGTGCGGCAAGACCCATGCCGCCCAGATCCGCGGCGAGGAGCTGCCGGAGTGGCTGGAATGGCTGCCGAAGATGCCGTTTGAGAAGATGGCCGAGCATTCAATCGATTTCTGGCTCCAAAGCGAGGACCTGCCGCGCCCGGAGAACCGCATCTCCTACGATGGTGACCGCGTCGTGCTCGACATCCACGAGGGCAACTTGGAGGCGGCGGCGCGGCTGAAGCAGAAGCTGAGAGACATGCTGAACGCCATCGGCGCGCATCCCGTGCTGCTCGGGCGCGGGATCTATCTCGGCAAGGACATCCCGATCGGCGGCACCGCCCACCAGGCCGGCACGGCGCGGTTCGGCACCGACCCGGCGTCGTCGGTGCTCGACCTCGACTGCAAGGCGCACGAACTGGACAACCTCTACGTCGCGGACGCGAGCTTCTTCCCGTCCCTGGGCGCCGTGAACCCAACACTGACCATCATCGCCAACGCGCTGCGGGTCGCGGACCGGATCAAGGAGCGGTTGGGCACATGAACAGGGAGCAAACCACTATGGCAGAGCGATTCAAAGTCGGCGACCACGTGACCTGGAACTCGGAAGCCGGGCACGTCACCGGCAAGATCATCAAGGTGCACACGACGAATACCGACTACAAAGGGCATACGCACCACGCGACGGAGGACGATCCCCAGTATGAGATCAAGAGCGACAAGACCGACCACATCGCAATGCACAAAGGCACCGCGCTGAGGCGAGTGGATGGCTAAGCCGTCCTGCACGACTCCGCTCGGCCGCCTACCACGGGCGATGCGATGCGATGGATTCTCCCATCCGAATTGCTACGACCAATGAAACGCACGGATTTACCCAGGAGCGCGACATGGCCATTCAACTGCAGCAGATGCATCCCGCCCTCGTACATCTGCCGATCACCCTGTTGCCACTCGCTGTCGGCGCCGACCTGCTCGGGTGCGTCACCGGGAACAAGTCACTGTTCGGCTTCGGGCAGAAGGCAATCGGGCTCGCCGCAGTAGGGCGCTCGGCGCCGCGGTGACGGGCCTCATCGCGGGTGAGGAGGTGAACGTCAAGGGCAAGACGCAGGACATGCTGATGACGCACCGCAACCTGAACTTCGTGGCCACGGTGGTCGCCACGTCGATGGCGGTCTGGCGTGCCGGCCACAAGCGGCCGAACGCCGTCTATCTCGGTGCTGGCGTCGCTGGGGTGGGCGTGCTGACCTACACGGCCTACCTGGGTGGCAAGCTCGTCTATGACGACGGCGTGGGCGTGGAGCCTGCGCATGGCGTGTACCGGACAGACGCGCCAGCCTTCCGATCGGGGCAGTTGGGCGCATTCTTCGAAACGGCAGCGACGGACCTCTGGCACGGCATCCAGCACATGATCGAGGAGGTGGCCAAGGGAAACCTCGTCCCAACCATTACGGCCTGGTGCTCGAAGCACTTTGCCCCCACCAAGGAGATAAAGGCCGCGCCGTTGTCCGGAGCAGCAAGATCATAAGGGAGGACGTTTCAATGAAGGTCCAGGCCTATGTCACACTGTAATCTTGACGGGCCTGTTTGCCGGTGGGTCGGCGGCGATGCCTGCCGATCAAAGCGGCACAAGCGACATATCGAGGTCCGCTGCGGGCAGTGACGCGACGCCGAAGACGGGTCCACCCACCGGCGGTAATGCCGGCGTTGCCGACCTCATCGTCCAACACGCAGAGATAGCGGGGTACGCCGGCATGGGCTGCATCTCTCCGAGGCCCGGTTGACTGACGAGGTTAAGGCCTCAGCGGGCTTGCCATACCAAAGGCCTCCGGGCTTCCGACCAAGGTCCTTCTTGGGTGCGTTTCGGCCTACTCCTTCCCGGCGATCCTCTGTTCGAAATCTACTTCGGCCTGCAGGCCGGGAATGTCGCGCTGCACAATGGCGACCGCCATGGTCTGACCAGCCAGACGGTACGTGATGGCGCAGTCTCTCGCCTCCAGCGACCCGGCGATCTCGGCTTCGTCGAAATGCTCGGCATGACCGATATAGCCGAGGCCGAAATCGTATTGGATGGTCCAGAAGAACGGGACGGCGTCGAACCGCTCCCGCTGGCCCAGGATGTTGCGCGCCGCGGTCTGCCCCTGGCGCTCGGCGACGACCCAGTGCTCGACGCGGATGCGCTCGCCACTGAGCGGGTCCGGCCAGCGCGCGATGTCGCCCGCAGCGAAGATGCCCGGCACGCTCGTCTCCAGGAACTCGTCCACGGTCACGCCGTGGTCGGTGGCCAGCCCGGCCTGTTCCGCCAACGCGAGGGCCGGCCGCACGCCGATCCCGACGACGACGAGATCGGCGTCGAGCCGCTCTCCGGTCTTCAGGATCACGCCCTGCGGGTCGATCGAGGTCGCGGTCGTGCCGAGGTGGAACGTGACCCCGTGAGTCTCGTGCAGCCCGCGAATGAAGGCGCCGACCTCAGCCCCCAGGATGCGCTCCATGGGGCAGGTCTCAGGTGTCACCACGTGCACCTCGACATGCCGCGCCCGCAGTGACGATGCGACCTCCAGGCCGATGAAGCTGGAACCGATCACCACGGCCCGCTTCGCTGTTGCGGCCGCGGCGACGATAGCGCGGCTGTCAGCCAGCGTGCGCAAGGTGTGCACGTGCGGCAGGTCGGCGCCGGGCAGGTCGAGTTGCACGGCCTCCGCGCCCGTGGCGAGCAGCAGCGCGTCGTAGCCGTGACGGCTGCCGTCCGCGAGATGCACCTGCCGGTTCGCCGTGTCGAGGCTCACGACCCGGGCACCCAGGTGCAGGGTGATGCCGTGCTCGCGGTAGAACTCGGGCGAGCGGAGGGGGACCGTGGCCTCGTCTGCCGCACCCGAGAGATAGTCCTTCGAGAGCTTGGGGCGATCACATGGGAGCGCCTCGTCGACGCTCAGCATCGTGATGCTCCCTGAGAAGGTCTCCCGGCGGAGCAGCTCCGCCGCGGCGTTGCCGGCCGCACCGCCGCCCACAATTACGACCGAAGCCGGCGTGCCGGAGGTCCCGAGGCCCGGCTTCCGACCTGCATCCCGAAGCTTCCCACGAACATAGGCCATGCCATCGCTCTGCTCGACCTGCCAGCAGGAGACAGCGTCCAGTGCGGGTGCGCGCAGGGCCTCACCGGTGCGCAGGCTGAAGCAGGCGTGGTGCCATTGGCATCGGACCGTCTCGCCGACGAGCAGCCCCTCGGCGAGTGGGGCACCGTAGTGCGTGCAGACGGCCCCGATCGCGAATAGCTCGTCGCCGCGTCGGGCCAGCAGCGCAGGCTCGCCATGGGCGTGGCCGGCCAACATGGCACCGTCAGCGATGGCGGAGAGCGGGACGCCCTTCGTCAGGTCGGGGCCGCTCAGCTTGGCTGGTTCGTCGCTCATGGGAAACCTCGGATCGTCATGCGGGCTGGAAGCTTCCCGTCGAGGATGCCAGCCTACCCTGGCTCGGGTCTGAAGGCCGCTGTCCAATTTCGAACAGTCCTCGTCTCGATTGCACGGGTGCGGCCACGGGTTGCATGGAAGTGGTTCGGTGGCGCGTTTCCGGCGTTTTGCCCCATAGGTCGCCTATGACACCCGCGTTCTTTACGGTCGGCCATTCCACCCGGTCCGTGGCCGAGTTCGCCGGCCTGCTGGAGCAGGCCGGGGCCGGGTTCGTGGTTGACGTTCGTGCGTTCCCCCGCTCGCGCACCAACCCGCAGTTCAACTTCGACGCGCTGCCCGAGAGCCTGGCCGTGTGGCAGATCGGCTACCGGCATGTCCGCTCGCTCGGCGGCCTGCGTGGGAACCCGAAGGACCAAGGCCCCTCCCCGAACACCTACTGGAAGAACCGGAGCTTCCGCAACTACGCCGACTATGCCGCCACCGAGGCGTTCCGCGCCGGGCTGCTCGAATTGCGCGACCTCGGTCGCGTCCACACCTGTGCCGTCATGTGCGCCGAGGCGGTGTGGTGGCGCTGTCACCGCCGAATCATCGCCGATTACCTCATCGCCGAAGGCGAGCGGGTCTTCCACATCATGGGCGCGGGCAAGGTCGAGCCGGCCAGCCTGAACCCAGCCGCAATCCTCCAGCCGAATGGCACGCTGGTCTATCCGCAATGCCCGGCAGCGGCGTGACCGGATGATGCACGGCGGAGACGAGGCTCAGAGCCAGAGGTCAGGTCGATCGGATCGCATTCGTTCTTCGGCGTGAGCACCGCCGCTTATGCCCTTGGTTATGATTTCCCCGTCCGACGAACGAGTCTGGTGACTCTCCTAGGCGCGCGCGCCGCTGCGGCCCGCACTCCGAACGGGAAGTCGTCGCCCCCCTCCTAGAGGATAGGCAGGTCGGCCCGCACGGCGCGCAGGTAGCAGGCGCTTGGGGAAGCGGCCATAGACACGGGGTAGGATTCCAGCAAGGAGACCGGGTACTGGCCCGGTGGGACCCGGTACAACAGAGCCGAAGGCTGCTACACCGGCCACTCAGGATGACGGCGCCGGAAGGGCCGATGCGGTGGAAGAGACCGATCGTGAATCGTTTGCCGCAAGCGACCCACCCGCCTGGAACGGTGCCGCGGGCATGCCGGGCGCGCCACGACGCAGTTGTGCGCAGAAACCCGCGAAGCGGGGCCTCAGCTCAGAAAAGCGCTTGATATTGGCATCTAGGCAGAGCTGTACTGCTCTGGTGTTTCCACCCCTTTGACGGCCTGGCATTGGGGACATGAACGAGGGGACGCGACAACGGGGGTAATGCCGGCCCGAATGAAGGCAGCCCCGACTTAGAGGGACTTCCCGGGCGGCCTCACCCCAGCGCTGGCGACCCGAGCCGTCGCGGTGTTTGCGCGTCTCCGCAGCCTGATGCACGACCGACTCGAACAAAGGACGGACCAGTCCCGATGGCGGTATCGCGGTTGACGAAGCGGCTCCATCGCGCTCAGAGCTAAGTGGGTTGCCTGTGCGTGCGACGCGGCGTCGCCGTTTAGGGGTAGGTTGATCATCCGATGGCTATGACCCGAGATGAGGCGGCAGCCTGCTGGGAGGCGAACGCCGAGACATGGACGCGGCACGCCAGGGCGGGGCTCGACGTCTACCGGGATCAGGTGAACACGCCGGCGTTCCTGGCCATGCTGCCGCCCGTCGCCGGGCTGGGCGGACTCGACATCGGATGCGGGGAAGGCGGCAACACGCGGGAGCTTGCACGACGTGGCGCGCGCATGACGGCGCTCGATGTGTCGCCCACCTTCATCCATCACGCGCGCGAGGCGGAAAGAGAGGCGCCGCTCGGCATCAAGTACGTCCATGCGGACGCCGCTTGCCTCCCCGTCGCCGATGAGACGTTTGGGTTTGCAACCGCTTTCATGTCGTTGATGGACATGCCGGACCAAGCGGCCGTTCTGGCTGAAATCTACCGGGTGCTGCGGCCGGACGGCTTCCTTCAGTTCTCGATCCTGCACCCGTGCTTCGTGCCCCCACACCGGCGCGTGCTGCGCGCGGCGGACGGCACGACGGTGCGCGCGATCGAGGTGGGCGGCTACTTCGACCTCATCGACGGCCGCGTGGACCGCTGGTGGTTCGGTGAGGTCTCCCAGGAGGAGCGAGCTCGCGTCGCGCCATTCCAGGAGCCACGGTTCCACCGTACGCTGAGCACCTGGCTCAATTTGGTCGTCGCGACCGGCTTCATGCTGGAGCGCCTGGGCGAACCCTGCGCCGACGAGGCAACCGCGGCAGCGGTGCCCACGGTCGCTGACACGCGGGTGGCGCCGCTATTCCTACATATCCGTGGGCGTAAGCCTCCCACCGATGTACGGCGTCGCGCCCAGCGGCCCGAGGGGGGCAGACACAAGACTGATAGCTAGGGGCGAAAGTCTGGCGCTTGGTTACCCTGCCGGAGGGTGGACCGGACGCGGCGTCCGCCCTCTTCCAGCGGGAGATTCGAGTGACAGTTGCGGAAAAGCGCCTACGGGACGCGGTCCGAGGCTCTCTCCTGACTCCGCCGTCTACCAGCGGCCTCGGCGTCGTGGTGTTGCATGGATCTAGCGGCCAAGCGGACCTCGAGCGTGCTCGACTCTTCGCCAACCAGGGCGCGCTTACTCTCGCACTTGGGGTTCCGGTAGCAACCGAACCGAAAATGCAGTTCAGCCGACTTTCCTTACGTGGCCGTTTCCGTCGATAATCACCGACACGAACGATGTGCGATGGAGCGCCGGTGGGGTCACGACCGCAAATTGTCATACTGAACGGCATCGGGAGCGTTGGGAAAACCTCCACGGCAAAGGCGCTTCAGGCAATCACATTGAAGCCGTTCCTGCACGTCGCCATGGACGCCTTCTTGGACATGCTCCCGGAGACAATGCTAGCCGATCCAGACGGCTTGATGTTCGAGGCGTCGCAGCACGAAGGCAAACCAATCGTCGCAGTAAGAAGCGGGCCGGTTCTCGAGCGTGCCATGCGCGGTATGCGACACGCCGTCGCTGCCATGGCCAAGCAAGGCAACAACCTCATTGTTGATGAGGTGATGATCGAGGCTCGGAAAGCGCATGAGTATCGTGACCTCCTGCGACCCTACGACCTCTATCTGGTTTGTCTTGTTGCCCCGCTGGATGTGCTTGAACTGAGAGAGCGTGCACGTGGCGACCGGGAGATCGGCCTGGCGCGCGGGCAATATGATCTCGTTCATCGCGGGATCGCCTACGACTTGGAGGTAGACACGTCGGCGGCAGCGCCAGCCGAGTGCGCTCGGATGATCCGCGACGCCTTCGGGCTTTAACCGCTCAGCACCCCAGGGGTAATCCCTGCCGGGGCTCAGCGGGCGAAACACCGACAGCGCAGAAATACGTGCCGTATGGGTTGCGCTGGGACTTACGGACGCTATATCGGGTGGATATACCCAAACGGGACAGAGACACTCACCGATGGCCAGCTACGGATACGCCCGCGTTTCCACCGCCGACCAGGACCTCTCGATCCAGCAGGCGGCCTTGAAGGCGGCCGGCTGCACCGTCATCCGCGCCGAGAAGGCCAGCGGCACGAGCCGCAATGGCCGCACCGAACTCGACCAGCTGATGGAGTTCCTGCGCGATGGCGACACCCTCGTCGTCACCCGCATCGACCGGCTCGCCCGCTCCGTCAAAGACCTCCAGGACATCGCGCACGAGCTGCAAGCGAAGGGGGTTGCGCTCAAGGCGACGGAACAAGCCATCGACACCAGCACGGCGGCCGGGAAAGCGTTCTTCGGCATGTTGGGCGTGTTCGCCGAGTTCGAGACGAACGTCCGCAAGGACCGGCAGATGGAAGGCATCGCCGCCGCCAAGCAGGCCGGCGTCTATAAGGGCCGGCCGCCGACCATCAAGGCGGACGATGTCAAGCGCCTGGCGGCTGGAGGCGTCGGCCCGACGGAGATCTCCGACCGGCTCGGCATCGGACGTTCCAGCGTCTACCGCATCATGGCAGGCGATAAGGGCGAGCGGCAGGCCGAGGCCGCGTGATGGCGCCCGACGAGAAGATTGCGCAAGTTTAGTGGGCCAGACTCCCGCAATGTTCTCGATCGGGCCGAGAACCTGCTCGAAGCCCTGATAGCTCGGCCGCTCGATGATCCCGCCGCCCACGCCGCCACGTGCGCCAAGCTGGCCGGCGAGCCGCCTGCGCGATTTCCTTGTATTGTCGCGCCGAGGCCGACTGTCGGTGACGCGTAAAGATGTCCGCCCTTCGTAGCGGATGATATGTCCGCTTCTGCCGATGTGGCGGCTGTGGGGTTGTGGGCAACGCGCTGGCGTTGTCCACAAATCCACCAGCCGGGCCTGCC
>JAABUQ010002871.1_pt1 | contig 32951 bp, 29 predicted proteins | sample 5560001 | NCBI WGS metagenome assembly JAABUQ01 (sample SAMN10711888, study PRJNA513371) | rock metagenome | isolation source: Antarctica rocks | place: Antarctica: Victoria Land, Finger Mt nord | collected 2015-12-18 | reverse complement strand
TGAGGCGAACCTGCGGGGGAACCTCTACAAGGTCTGGAACAGGATGTCCTCGGGGAGCTACATGCCGCCGCCGGTGAGGGCGGTGCAGATACCGAAGAAGGGCAGCGGGGTTCGTGTGCTCGGCGTGCCCACAGTCGCTGACAGGGTCGCTCAGACGGTCGCGCGTCTGTACCTGGAGCCCGAGGTGGAGCCAATCTTCCACCCGGACTCCTATGGGTACCGGCCGCGACGGTCGACTCATGACGCGTTGCGGGCATGCCGGCAGCGGTGTTGGAGAAACGACTGGGCGATCGACCTGGATCTCCGGACGTTCTTTGACTCGCTTGATCACTCGCTCGTTCTGAAAGCGGTCGCTCACCACACCGACCTGCGGTGGATCCTCCTCTACGTGGAGCGGTGGCTCAAAGCGCCGCTTCAACTCGAGGATGGCACCCTTCAGCACCGGGATCGCGGGAGTCCGCAGGGCTCTTCGATTTCGCCTGTGCTGGCGAACATCTTCCTGCACTACACGCTGGACATGTGGCTTGGCCGGGAGTTCCCGGCGGTCGCGTTCGAGCGCTACGCAGACGATGTGATCCTGCACTGCAAGAGCAGGCAAGAAGCGCAAATGGTGCTCGACGCGATCATCGAGCGGTTGGCGCAGTCGGTCTGGAGCTCCATCTGGACAAGACGCGCATCGTGTACTGCAAGGACGCGAACCGCACCGGCTCTCACGAGCACGAGCAGTTCACGTTCCTCGGCTACACCTTCGTCCCCGACGGGTTCGAAACCGACGAGGCCAGTTCTTCGTCAGCTTCTGCCCGGCGGTCTCCGACGACGCCGCGAAGGCGATCCGCCGCGCAATCAAGCGTAGGCGGCTGCACTTGTGGAGCGGGAAGACCCTCGCCGATCTCGCGCGAACGATCAACCCGATCGTGCGAGGCTGGGTCGGCTATTACGGACGCTTCTATCCGTCCTGGCTGGCCCGGTCCCTCAGAGCCATCAACCGTTACCTGGTTCGATGGGCCACGCAGAAGTTCAAGCGGCTGCGCCGACACCGCAAGCGGGCGTGGATTCTCCTGGCGAGCGTGGCCGCACGCGAGCCGGGTCTCTTCGCTCACTGGCGGGCCGGCGCATCGCCAGCAGGCTGGATGATGGGAGCCCGGTGAGTCGAGAGGTTCACGCCGGGTTCTGAGAGAGCCGGGGGGTGAGACTCCCCCCGGCTACTCGCCCGCGCGCTTCGCGGCGCGGTGATCTACCGCAAGCTCAGCCTTGGCAGCCAGTCCCAAGCCGGCGAGAAGCGCATCGCACGGCTGCTGTCGGCCCACACCACCTGCCGCCTACAACGCCGCAGCCTGCACGCCTACCTCATCGACCTGCTCGGCGCCCACGCCCGCGGCGACCCCGTGCCGCTCCTGGCCTGAGCCGCCCGGGCCACTGAACGCGTACCGCCGATCGCCAGGTAGCAGGCGAAATTGCGCACGGCCTGGCCGTCGCGGATCTTGATCACGAGCGCGTCGAGGTAGACGATCGGGTAGACGGCCTCCAAGGGCCGTGGGACGTTTGAGCCGCAGCTGGTCAAGAAGAACCAGCGGCGCCTGGCCGGCCTGGACGAGAAGATCATCGCGCTCTACGCCGGCGGGATGACGACCCGCGAGATCGAGACCTACATCACCGAGCTCTACGGGCCCGGCGTCGGACGTGACACTGTCAGCCGCGTCACGGCCGGCGTGCTCGACGACGTCAAGGCGTGGCAGACACTGCGATCCCGCGGCGGCGTGATCCCCACCGGCCCGTGGTCGGTCAACATCAACGCCGCCTGACTCCAGAACCCCGACGCCAAGAAAACGGGGGCAGATCACAGTCTCCAAGAAACCCTGGCCGGACCCCGTTCATTGGTCCAGATCAACCGGACCGATCTCAGGGGGTCGCGCCAACCCGGTCCAGCTCAACGGGCGAACTTGACTGAGCGGGTGCGCTACGCGCGCCGTGCGGGTATGCTTTGCGCCAATCGGGTACGCATGCAAGACGAATCAACGGCAACCGACACGCCGTAGCCGACCGTTGGAGATCACGAACATTCAAGCGGACCTACTCAGTTGGCTGGACGCTCCGGATCGAGATCGTGGCCTGCATCTCTCACAGCGGAACGGCGACTGGGAGTACGTGCCTTACGATGGCCTCGCGTGCCGCGCCTATTCCGCTGCGGCACAGATCCAGGCGCGCCGCGGGTCGCGCCCGTTCGTGGTGATAGTGCTGCCGACGGGGCTTGAGTTTGTTGCCTCCTTCTTCGGGAGCCTCGCCGCCGGCGCGACGCCGTCGCCGATCGCTCCGCCGACGATCCTCGACGACCTGAGCGTGTACGCCCAGCACCTCGCTGGCCTGTTGCGAGTGGCAAGGCCCGGACTGATCGTCACGAACTCTGATTTCAGGTCGATCGTGGCCAAGGCAGCTCGCTCCGCCGGTGTCGGGGCCGAGGTCCATGAGTTGCGCCTCGAAGGCGCGGCAGCTATTCAGCAGACAGAGGCGCGAGCCGAACTCGCGCTGCTTCAGTTCACGTCCGGATCGACGGGCCGGCCACGCGGTGCGCGGATTTCGTTCGCCAACCTGCAGAGCAACATCGCGATGCTGCAAGAGTGGCAGAACGTAGGCCCGCAGACCGCCGTCGCGTCGTGGCTTCCGCTTCACCATGATATGGGCCTGATCGGCTGCATGCTGATGCCGATCGTCTCCCAAGTCGACTGCTGGATCATGCCGCCCGACGAGTTCGTGCGCAATCCGGTGCGCTGGCTCGAGTGCTTCGGCACCGGCCGGGCAACGCTGACGGCCTCGCCGACGTTCGGGTTGGCTTACGTCAACAAGAGGGTCAGTGATGACCAGCTTCAAGGGCTCGACTTTGGCAGCTGGGAGGGCGCGGTCATCGGCGCGGAGCGCATCGATGCGGGAGTCATGCGCCGATTCGCCGAGCGCCTACGCGCCCACGGAGCGAACACGTCGGTGCTAGTGCCCGCCTACGGGCTTGCGGAGGCAACCCTCGCCGTGACCGGCGTGCCCGTCGGGGCCATCCCCACGGCCGCGCGCCCCGACTGGTCGACGTTCCGATTCGGACATCCGGTGGTGGCGCGAGCCCGCGCGCCAATTCACGACGCCGCGCCAGTTGGAGATGGGGTGGGATGGATCGTGTCCTCCGGGCGCCCGCTCGAGGGCGTCAACGTCAGCATCGTTGCGGACGGCGAGGACCTTCCGTCGGGGCACCTCGGCGAGATCGTCGTACAGGGACCGTCGATTTTCCAAGGCTACGAGGCGGACGTCGGCGTGATAGGCCCCGAGGCGACCGAGGCCCTCCATACCGGCGACGCAGGCTTCCTTCTCGATGACGAGCTGTTTGTCGCAGGGCGGATAGGCGATGGCGTGACAGTGCGCGGTCGCAACCTCTACGCCGAAGACCTGGAGGCCCACATGGCGCGAGTGCCCGGCCTCAGTCGCGGACGGTATGCCGTGGTCGCCGGGCGCGAGGAGCACGGCGACGCGCTTGTCGCAATCGCCGAACGCGAGCCGGGCGATTGGGCGGCGAGCGCGGTCGACGCGCTCGCCGCCCACGTCGGTGACGGGATCGCGATCCGCGTCCTCAGCGTGGCGGCGCACACAATCGCGCGCACGTCAAGCGGAAAGCCGCGGCGCCGGGTCATATGGCAGCAATTGATCGAAGGGTCTCTCGGCGGCGAGGTCGTGGCGCGCAGGGACCCGTTCGGCTCGCCGGTGAACTACGAGCCGCTCGACGCGAGACCACGCTAGCGTAGTCGTGGGCGCCGCGTTCGACCCCCTTTCAAAGCCGTCCGGCCGCGGCGCAGCCCCGACGGTCGCGGACACTTCTCGCCGCAGCGCGCCTGCGGGACTGGGCACGCTCGTCCACGGTCCGCCACTCGCCGTCTCCGACCTCTGGACCAACTGCGGGGACGCCGCACGAGAGGCGCTGGCGGCGCACTTCGGCCGCACGATGAGCCCCCTACTCCCCGAAGCGGAGGCGAGCGCGCGCTTCCCACGTGGGGCGATCACGTCGCTGGGCGATACAGGGCTGATGCGCGCGCGGTGGTCGGAGGGCGGGCGAGACCGGCTTCCGCTTGGTGTCGTCGTCTCGGAGGAGCTCGGGCGGGCTGGGCTTGGCGGGATCGGTGTCGGGATCAGCGTCCACATGGAGTCCGTGTTGGCGGTGCTAATGCGCTTCGGGCGCGGCGAACTGCTTGGCGACTATTGTGAAGGGGCGCTGGACGGACGGCTGATCGGCTGTATCGCGGCCTCGGAGCAGAATGCTGGCTCCGATCTCGGCGGCATCCAAACAACCGCTGTACGTCACGGGGGCGGCTGGAAGATCAGTGGGACAAAGACGAATGTCTCGCTCGGCGGCGTCGCGGACTTTGCGCTCGTGCTGTGCCGCGTGGGCGCCACGGCAAATCGAGAGCGTGGCACGGTCACGCCATCGCTGCTGGTTGCTGTAGTCCCGTCCGACAGCTTCGCCATCGAAAAGCGACGCCGCCCCGTCGGAGCGCGCAGCCTTGAGACGGTCCAGCTTCGAGTGGAGGCCGACGTGTCGGATGAGGCCGTGGTCGGGCGTCCCGGCCGCGGCCTGATGATCGCGACGTGGGCGCTCACGCACGAGCGCCTCGCGTCCTCGGCCCAAGTCATTGGCACGATGCGGCTCGCGACTTCGCTTGCCGCAACACATCTGTATCGCCGGCGCCAGTTTGGCCGGGCGCTTATTGAGCATCAAGCGCTGCGGCTCAGGCTCGCGGATCTGGCCGCTCGCGTATCGACGGCGCGGCACGGCCTCTACGGTCTGACTGCGGCGCTTAGCGCGAGCCGGCGAGACTATGTACGCCAGATCGCGGCGACGAAGGTTACGGTTGCGCGGCTCGGCGAACGCGTTGCGAGCGAGTGCATGCATCTCTTCGGTGCCGCTGGCTACTTGGAGGACGAGAGTCCGCTCCCACGTCTCTGGCGGGACCTCCGCCTCGCCCGGCTCGGCGGAGGTAGCGACGAAATGATGCTCGAGCTCACGGCCGGTGGCCTGACGCCGGACGATGCTACTTATGACGCGCTGATGGGACGCTCGGCGTGAGGGTCCTGATCGCGGGTATGACAGGGCAGCTAGGCGCAGGCCTGGTCGAGGCCGCGACACAAAGCAACCTCGAGCTAGTGCCGGTGGTTCGATCGGTCGGGGCGCGTACGGGATCGATGCGCGTGCAACGGCTGTTCTCGACTGCCCGCGGCCTTGCCGACCGGACTTTGCACGGAGACGTGACCGAGCCCATGTGGGGGCTCTCCCGTGAGGACATCGAGCTTTTGCGCGGCCGCGTCGACGCCGTGCTCAACCTGGCGGGGGAGACGAACTGGGCGGCCCCGGCGAGCCGCCTGAGCGCTGTCAACGTCGCCGGGGCGCTGCACGGCCTTGATCTCGCGAACGAGCTTACGTGCGACGAACGCGCGCCGCTCTACTGCTACGCGAGCTCGATTCATGCCGCCGGCGCGATAGACGGATGGGTGCCGGAGCAGCCGCTGGCCGCGGATTCCCGCCGCACGCCGTACGAGCAGTCGAAGTGGTACGCAGAGCGGCTGCTGCTCGACCGCTCGCGCCGGTACCCGGGGGCCGTCGCGATCGCGCGTGTCGGCGGTCTCGTTGGCAACTCGACCACGGGCGCGACCGCCAAGCGCAACTCGCTGTACGTGCTCGCGGACAACTGGAGGCGGCTGCCACTGCACGTCGTGCCGGTCGCCCGCGCCGGGCGCGTCGACATGCTCCCGCGGAACCACGCGGCCGGCATGCTGCTGCGATTCGTTGACGCGCTCGCGAAACGACCGCTGGGCGCTGCGGAGATCGCTCACATCTGCGCAGGCGAGACGGCCCCCACGACCGCGGCTCTGCTCGCTGCCGTGCGCTCCGTCGACGCCTGGGGGGAGGTCGATCCTCCCCGTGCTGTACCGGTTCATCCGCGTCTGCTGGCGTGGCTGTCGGAGCATCTCGACCGCGCGATCGAGATGTCGCCGGCGAGGCAGAACATGCTCTGGGGGCTGAGATACCTCACGTTCGATCGTTTGTTCGAGCGCTCGACGCTCGCGCGCCTAGCACCGGGGGCGCTGCCATCCGCAAATGTGGAGCAGATCGCACGGATTGTGTTCGGCCTCCGCCGCGCTGGGGCCGAGGCGGAGGATCACCGTCCGCTCGCGAGGTTCGCCGGATGAAAGCCTTGGTCGTTGGCGGCACCGGATTCATTGGCGGCGCAGTCGCCGCTTCGCTCGAGCGCGGCGGCTTCGAGGTGGTCTGCCTCTCCCGCCGCGGTGGCGCGTCCGCGAGCCGGAGCCTACGCGGCGATGTGCGCGCGCCGAACCTCGGGCTGCCCGCCGCCGAGGCCGCCGAGCTGCAATTGACGGTCACTCACATCGTGTCGTGCTTCGGCTCCGTCGCCTGGGACGCGGGTCCCCGCCTTGCGCATGACATGCACCTCAAGGGGACTCGGAACGCGCTTGAGTTCGCGCAGCGCTGCCGGAACCTGGCCCGCTTTGCGCACGTGTCATCGGTACTCGCGCTAGGGAACGCGGAAGGGCGGATCGACCGAGGCCAACTCGATCTCGGCCAACGCTTCCGCAGCTGGTACGAGTACGGCAAGTTCCTCGCCGAGCGCGCGGTCCGGGAGCCCTGGCCGTTCGAGCGGCGGGTGATCCGGCTTGGCCCCGCAATCGGTGTCGGGGCCGGGGACAATCCAACAGCGCTCGACGGTGTGCTGGCGGCCGTGCCGTTTCTGCTGCGCGGGTATCCGATACATCTCGAGCGCAGAGGCGATTTCCCGTCGTACGTGTGCGACGGCATGACGGCGGGCGAGGTCATCGCGCGCGCCACGGCCCGGGATGAGGGGCCGCAGGTGTGGACCTGGTTCGACCACCGGATGTACAGCGTCGCACAGGTGCTCGCTGCCGTATGCTCCGCTTGGGGCGTGGTTCCCCGGGTCGTCAGCATGCCGTTACTCGGGCGCGTGGCGTGGCTCGCACCGATGCGCCTAGGAATACCGGAGCCGCTGCTGCATTACACAAAGCCGTGGGTGGACATCCCGGCAACCGTGTTAGACGACCTGCCGCCAGCCTTGCCCCGGTGCCCGGATGGGTATCTAGAGGCAACCGGCGCGCAGCTGCGCTCGCGCGCAACTGAGGCGATGATCGCGTGAGCCAATCGCGCTTTAGCTTCGATACAGATCCCCATCCCGTACTGTCCACGTATTCCGCCGGCAACTTCGGCGAGGTCGCTCCCGAGCGGCTGTCCATAGCGGCTTGGTCTTTGATTGGGGACCCCGTAGAACGCGGTTGTCGCAAGACCGTTAAGCGCTTCTGGCCGCGCGCGACGTGGCACACCGGATCATACTACGCGTTCATCGGCTACTTCGCCTGCCGCCCGTACCACAACCTATCCGCCTTCTGTCACATGACCGAGGATGTCCCACTGGTAGAAGCCAGCGACGTGACTAGCAGCTACTTCGAAGGGAGACTACCGCCGCGGAAGGTACTGCAGCGCGGCACCGGGCTCCTCGAAAGGGCTGGTACGCTCCCACGCATGCTACAGACGTTCGGCCGCGTACGGCCACGGCTGGTGCACATCGAAGGCCGGATGGCCGAGCTTGAACTCGGCCTCATCGACGCGATCGAGCGCCAGGGATCGTTTCACCTCGGCCGAGTGTTTAGCGAGGCTCGCACGGTGCTCGACGAAGCGTGGGAACTACATTATACGACCACCACGACGGCGGTGCCGCTCCAGGCTTGGCAGCGACGCCTCGCCGACCGCGTCGTTCCCTACTGGAACGAACTCGAAGCGTGGCTCAACCGTCCCGAGGAGCTCGTCTGGAATTCTTTGCACGGCGCGGCAAGCGCTGCACTTCCAAGCGCTGACTTCCTGGCGCACCCGTTTTACGAAATCGCGGCCGACCACGAGCCATGGAGCGCCTACGCGCCGAGTGCACGCGTCTATGAAGCCACCGACGATGTGGTCCGAGCCAGCGCCCCGTTGTTGGCCTCGACGGCGTGGGAGATTCTCCCGCGCACGCGTCTAGCGCTCTTACCCCCGATCACTCGTCTCGTCGTCGACTCCTTGGAATGTCGCGAGATGAGCAAGTCGATCGCCATGCGCGCCATGCATCTGTTCCGCCGCCTGCTGCCCGGGATCGCTGCGGCAGTCGGAGTAAGCGAAGGCGACTGGCCGTACCTGACGTGCGACGAACTTGCGCAGGTTCGCTCGGCGGACGATGCCCGGCGCCTCGCGGCGGCCCGCCGCGACGAATGCCGCCAGGCGCTGCGCGAGGCGATGCCGGACGAGCTGAGCTTTGGGTTCGCAGGAACGGCAACCGGCAGGTCGCGCCACAATGGCGATGCGGCCGCCTCCGCCGTGCGCGAGCGGCTGCGCGGCCGCGGCGTGTCTCCGGGCGTTGTGCGCGGGACCGTCATAACGCCGGCGCAGGCCAACGATCGGGATGGTCGGCCGCGGATCCTCGTGTGCGAGTCTGCGGACGCCGACGTGCAGCCGCTGCTGCCGAAGGTTGACGGCGTCGTAACCGCCCGCGGGAGCGCCCTGTCGCATGTGGCGATCTTGGTGCGCGAGTACGGCATCCCCGCTGTCGTGGGCTACGGCGGCGCAACGAGCCTGCGCCCAGGGCAGGAACTCGAAATCGACGGAACCACCGGGGAGGTAACCATTGTTGGCGGTTGATCAAGACGACATCTTGCGTGCATTGCAGGAGGAGTATCAGGCGTTGCAGGGCACATCGAGGGAGTTGCGACTCGAAGATCGCCTCGAGGACCTTCGGATCGACTCGCTCGCTGCCCAAGAGTTGCTCGTCGCGCTTGAGGACCGCTGCAGCGTGGAGATCCTGACGGACGCGTTGGTCACGCGCGTCGTGACGGTGGGCGACATCGTCGAACTGATTTTGAGCGCTAGCAGGCGGTTGCGCACTGAGGGCGCACCTGACCCGGCACCCCAATGACGCAGGAGCAGTCGGCGTCCGTAGTCGGTGACGCGTCCGTCGGGGCGCGGCGTTCAGTGCGTGAACGCGTGCGTGCATACAAAGACCTCGCCAAGTTCGTCGAGTTTGGCGCATTTCTGATTGTGCCGACCGCGTGGTCGCTGCTGCCGTACGACGCGACCTCGGGACGCACCGTCGTGATCCTCGTGCTGATGCTCGTCGCAGCGGTTGGGATCCGCACCGCCGAGTCGGCGCTCGACGACATCGCTGGCATTCGCGACGAGATCGATGTTGTTAACTACGCCGACGCCGGGACGCTCCGCGCGCGAAAGCGCAAGCCAATCCTCGACGGGCGGTTGACGGAGCGGGACGCGCTGCGGTACACCTGGTCTGTGCTCGCCCTTGCGGCTACCGCAACCACCGTCGCCGCTGACGTGGCCGACTTCAAGCCGCTTTGGGCGCCTGCGCTGGTTGCCGCTGCCGCATTCGTCGTCGTGGGTTACTCCTGGGGTCCCAAGCTCAGCTACATACCCGGGGGGCAAGAGTTCGTGGTGACCTTCGGCATGACCGCGATGCTCTGCTCGGTCTATGCGCTGGCCAGCGGCCATCTCGCCACGGTCGTGGTCCTCGAGGGGCTGCTGCTCGGAGTCTGGCTGATGCAGCCGGTGACATTCGCGAATGTGCACGACGTCGACGGTGACAGGCGAGCCGGGCGTCACACGATGGCCGTACGGCTGTCACCAGCCGCCCACAGACGCTACACGTCCACATTGCTCCTAGCGGGCTGGGTGCTCCTCGCGGTGGTGATCAGTGCTGGCGAGTTACCGTGGTGGACCGCCCTGGTTCTGGCGCCGTGCATCGCGCTGCAGGCTGTGGCCCTCGCGGTGAGCGTCCGGAGGCGCGACCCCCTGCTGGCACGGCGGACATGCCACCGCGCCTATCGCATCGGCTGGCTGGGGCTCGTAGTCACAAACTTGATCGCCCTTCACTGACTTCGTGACCGTACGCCGATCCCAGGGCCGCACGCCCCGCGGCCAACTAGGCTTGAGCGAGCCGCTCGTTGCAGTATCCCACCTCGCGCGGTGGGATTTCCGATTCCACCGCCCGGTGCGCTACCATCGCCTACAACCTGCACCCCTCGGCGGACTCATACGTCCACACCAGCCAAGACTAGGTACCCCTCACGCGGTGCGGTTCACGCTAGCCAGGGACGAGTAGCAAGTTGACATGCTCGACGTAGCGATCGTCGGCGCGGGAGTGGCGGGTGCCTCAGCCGCCGCGGCGTTCTCCAGCTCCGGACTCGATGTCGGGGTTTACGAGCGCCGTGCGCTCCCAGGGGACATAAACCGCGGGGACGCGCTCCACGCCGAGGCCGTCGAGATTCTCCGTGGCTGGGGGGCGTTTCCGGCCCTCGGGGGACGCGGCGCGTTCTGGGTGCGGCGCGCCCTACTCACGACATCCCAGGATCACCCGCGCGTGCGCGTGCACTTGGACGAGCCATTCCTAATGCTCGAGCACGCTGGGATTGAGACGGCCCTGCTCGAGACGGCCGCGGAGCGCGGCGTCGAGGTGCACCAGAAGGCGGTCCGCGCCCTCGAGCCGGACGGCGCAGGGTGGCGATTGTCCACCGACCACGACGAGGTTCGCTGCCGCTTGGTGATCGGCGCTGATGGCGCGAAGTCCGTCGTGCGTCGCGCAGCGCGGATCGAGAGCGACGGTGAGCGCTACACCGAAGTCAGCGTCGTGTTGCATGCGCCGCTCCCGAGGTGGCTGCCGGATGACTCGAGCTGCGCCGTCTTTGGCCCAGACGGCCTCGTGCTGATCCTGCCAACGACGCCCCCCGGCATGTGCCGGGTGGTCACCCAGGTCGCGCTATCCCAGCTTCCGCGGTGGCGCGAAGCTTCGCCACGGGAGCTTCGCTGGCTGCTCGGCCGCCGTAACCCGCGTCTCGCCGACCTTGAGGTCGAGCGGCGCTTCGGCTCCCACGTCTACAAGTTGAGGTGGCAGCACGCCCGGCGCTACGTGCGATCCGGCCTTGCTCTGATCGGGGACGCGGCTCACATCACGCACCCGAATGGCGGTCAGGGCATGGCGATGGCGATCCACGACGCCGCCAGCCTGGAGCGCGTCGCCGTGCCCGTGCTGCAGGATGCCTGTAACGGTCGCGCTGACTTGAACGCCGCTCTGTGGGAATATGCGGCTCGGCGCCGTCAGGTGAACGCGGACGCGCTCGCCCGCGCCGACCGGATGGCCAAGTTCACACATGGGAACCGACCGGCACACGTCGCGACAATGGCGGCACTGGGGCTGTTCTCCCTCGCCCCATCTGTCTTCGAAAAGCTAATGACAACGTTTGGAGGGGAATGAGCGAACGTCCTGTTGCAATGGTTACCGGTGCCTCACGAGGCATCGGTGAAGCGATCGCGTGGCTGCTGGCGGCGCGGGGCTGGCATGTGTTCGCCACCGCACGGAGCACCGACTCTCTGCATGACCTGCCCTCGTCGCGCGTTACGCCGGTGGCGCTCGACCTCAACGACGAGGGTTCTATCCAGGAAGCGGTGACGACTGTCCTCGACGCCCGTGGACGAGTAGACGCGCTCGTCAACAACGCCGGCTACGCTGAGGCGGGCCCCCTCGACGCCTATGACAGGGAGACGATCGCGCGGCAGTTCGCCACGAACGTTTTTGGCCCGATGCGGCTGGCACAACTCGTGCTGCCGGCGATGCGGGCTCAGGGTGCTGGCCGGATCGTCAACCTGGGAACGGCGATGGCGCGCATGCCGCTGCCGCTGCTCGGCCTCTACGCGAGCAGCAAGTCCGCGTTCGAAGCGTTCAACCACGCGCTGAGGCTCGAGACCCGCCGCTTTGGGGTGCGTGTAATTCTTGTGATTCCCGGCACGGTCAGCACGCAATTCGATGATGTGGTACTGCAGAGCTTGATCAGGAACGCGCATGGCGACGGCTCCCCCTATGAGGCGGCGATCGAGCGCTTCAAAGAGCTGACCGAGGGGTCGACCGAGCGCGGCATCCCGGCCGAGGCAGTCGCCGAGAAGGTCCACCACGTCCTGACGACGCGCTGGCCACGCAGTTGCTATGCGCTCGGCGCCGACGGCCGCTTCGCACTAATGGTTTTCCGTCGCGTGCCGCCGATCGCCCGCGACCGCGTGATGCAAACGATCGTAAAGCTTTAACCGAACCGGGGGGCCGTTTAGGTCCAGTAACCGCTGCCGGTTTTCGCCGTCTCCGGTAGTAGCCATGCGCGCAGCTTATGCCGCTCGACTTTCCAGGTGGCGGTGCGCGGGAAATCGTGCCAGCAAATAACGATCGGGCCGGCGAGCTTTGGAAGGTCGCCGGTCGCCGCCTGCCACGCTTCCTCCTCGGGAGGCTCGCCGGACACGGTGCTGACGATCGCAACCGGGTGCTCGCCCTGGACCGAGAGCACGATTGCCTCAGTCACCTGCTCTAGGCGGTCGAGCAACCGGTCCTCGGTCTCGATACAGCTTCCGCCGTCAATCCTGTCGACCTCCCGATCGATGACCCGAACAGTCCCGAGCCACGTGACCACACCGAGATCTCCCGTGTTCCACCACTGCTTGCGGCGCTTGCGGAGGTACCGTTCGCGCTCGCCGACATAGTCGAGGCACGCTTGGCGCCTCACCTCGAGAAGACCCGGACGACCATGCGGCAGAGCCTGCCCGGTCTCGGGGTCGACGGCGCGAAGCCTCGTCTCGAGTGCCACTGGCCAGCCGCCGGGCTGCGTCAACGACGTTTGCCGGTCGCGGCGAGACGCTGATCGGCGGGTGTAGACCCCGATCGCGACGGGCCCCGTCTCGCTCTGTCCCCAAGCCTGGACCCAAACGGGCAGTTTCCGGCGCGACGCGTGCAGGAACTTGCGAACTGTCCTGACGTGTATCGCGTCATATGTGTTGAAGAAGAGGCGCACGTTGACGAACGGCTCGCTGGGGTCCTCCGCGAGCGGCTCCCAGTAGAGGAAGACGTTCGGAACGGTCGACATCATCGTCGGCCGGTGCGCAGACAGTACGCCCCTGGCGGTGGCGGGATCAGGGTCGGACATCAAAACTAGTTTCGGTCCGTTCTCTGCGATGCCAACCAGACCCGTTAGCAAACGTGCGTGGAAGTACGGGTCGCAAAAGGCCACGGTGTCGTCGCTGCTGATCCGGATAACCGGGACCCGGCGACGCTCGTAGCGAGACCATGTCCCCACGGTCTGCGCCGAGTGTACAACGAGCTTCGGAATGCCCGTCGTCCCGGAGGTGTGCGTGATCGCCATCGGCTCGTTTGGTCGCCGGGGCGCGGGCGACGGGACGGCCGCGCCTTGGAACTGGTTGAGGCCGGAATCACCTTCCTCGTCGGCGTCGAGCACGATCGTTCGCTTCGTGAGCGTCGCCAGATTCTGGTCGTCGAGCCCGCAGGACTGCAGTCGCTTGCGATCGGTGACTAGCACCGGCCGGTCGAGCCGCTTCAGCAGCGTCTGCGCCACCTCCGGCGCCAGCGTCCAGGCGAGGTGGGCCGGGATCGCGCCGAGCCGGGCCGATGCGAGCGAGAGATCCAGGACGTCGGGGTGATTCGCCTTCATAATCGCGACCCGGTCCCACGGCTCGACGCCGGCAGCCATCAGCTCTCCTGATAGTTTCTCGACGGACCCGGCCCAGCGGGCGTAGTCGAGTGTGCACGTCCGACTCGGCTGGACATCGCCGGGGCGGTCGACCACCACGACGCTGTGAGGGTGGCGCTGGGCCGCAGCGTCGAGCAGGGTGCCGAGCTGCGCGGGGCCCGCGGCTCGCGAACGGCCGCTGATCAACATGATCGCGGACCGAAGGGTCGGCGCCCGCGCACGATGGCGGGGTCTGAGGCTGATCGAGGTCGCCTGTACGCGGTGAGCAGGAGCACAGTGAGCGATGCAGCGTAGCTCGGATCCGCGCACAGCGGTACACTTCCCCGATCAAACGCTTAAGGGGCAACCTATTCTTTCTCGACTTTCGCGGTCTATAGGCTGGCGGCGGCGCATGCGTGTTGGACCTGGGCGTTTTGTGCTGGAGCAGGGGTTTGACCCTGTCCTGGGTGATATTGCGGCGATGATGACGCGGCGGAGTTTGGCGAGCATTTCGGCGAACGACGGTGTGGTCTTGGTGCGGTACCAGGGGCGCGTGCTCGGTGCTCGGCGACGATGTCGGGGTGGTGGCCGTGAGCGGCGTACCAGATAATCGCGATGGTGATCGTCAGGAACTGAAAGGGGACGGTCCGCTTGACGGCGAGTTGGGTGCGGTTGACAGAGAGGGGGTCGCCGACACCGAACAGCTCTTTGCCTTCTTTGAAGCACACTTCGATCGGCCATCGCTCCGCGTAGCGCTCGATGATCCCGGCCGGGGTGGCGGTGGGGTCGGTGGTGATCAGCGCGATTTGGTAGCCGCTGGTCTTCTCGGCGTCTTGGACGAGGATCACGCGGGCCGGTGTTTCGGCGCCGAGTGGTTGCCACAGGCAGGCGATCGTGTTGACCATCGGCGTCTCGGTTTTGCCGAAGCGCTGGACGGCATGTTCGGTCCATGTGGTGGCGGGGTCGGTCGCGATGCTGGCCAGTGGGGAGCCGGGCTCCTCACTTGCGGGGGCGGCCCTGCTTGCCGGTGGGTGGCGTCGGCGCGTAGAGCGCGGCGTTGGAGCGCAACCGCGCTGCGATGGTGACGCGGCCCGGGAGGCACGCGCCCACGCCGGGGAGGTTTCGCGGTCGCGTCGTGATGCCAGAAGCAGCCGTGGATCCGGCGGCCCAGACGATGCAGCAGCGTGTCGTCAACGGCGACCACGATCGCCGCGTTAGGGTCGCACAAGCGCCCGGCGACGATTACCGCGAGGCGCAGCCCGAGCTCATCGACCGACCAGCTCGGATTGCTCAAGAAGCGGTGCGCCCGGGCGTGATGCCACACGCCAGAGAGCCTGGAACCGACGAGCACCCCGTAACCGTCGAGAACCCCGTCTGCGAGATCTGGCCGACGACCAGCGCCCTGAACGTCTGCAATCCGGGTTGCGTGAAGCACCCAGCGAGCAGGGACAACAACCCGTCAAGCGAAGCGCGAAGATGCAGGGGCATCGGCGGCGCCTCTTCGTGGGAGCCGCGACCGGGCTGCTACCCGACGCGGCATCAAGGTATGGACGCCCACGACTTCGAGGCGACCGTCGGTGCTCCTCCCGCACAATCGCCTGCTCAGGCCCTCAAAGCCCAACGCCGAGCCCGGCCGCAACCGCGTCTCAACCGGCCGGCGCCGACCAGCCCGCACGGTCACTTCAACGCATCAAGAGTGCGAAACCCGAGATTCTTTGTGTTCTGGCGGACGTGCGGCGCCCTCCCCTCTCTGTCAACGTCCGGCGAGACGCTCACGGCCGTCGGATCTCAAAGACCCGTCGCTGCGGGACACTTGCCCTACCGCAAACGCCGTAGCGACAGGTCCCAGTGACGCGCGCAAAATCAGGGTTTCAGAGTAGCGATCACGGGGAACTCAGAGTGTTGAGCGACGATCCGGTACCACGCGGCAGTTCTGCGGGCGGTATTAGGTTGCGCCGTGGCGAGCGGGAAGACGGGGTGAAGGCGTGCAGCGGCTGAGCGAAATTACCGGACGGCGACGCAAGTGGATCGCCGGAGTTTGGCTCGTCCTACTGCTCGCGGCGACTCCCTTCTCGCTTCAGCAGACAAAGCACCTGACCGGGGGAGGATTTATCGCGCCTGGCTCCGGGTCCGACATGGTGGAGCGAGCGCTGACGCGATTTCCACAGGTCACTCCCAACGAATCGATTTTGCTCGTGTCGGAGAACCACTCGACCAGCGCCCTCCGCGTCGCGACGATGCGCGCACAAGGTGCTGTCGCGAGGCTCGGCGGGGCGCGCCAGCCGGCTTCCCCGCGCATCGTGGGCCGGCTGGCTGCGGGTTTGGTCGAGGCGATCCCGCTTACGCTCGCCGGCGATCAAGACCGGCGCATCGACACCGTCACCAAGTTGCGGTCGCAGATCGGCCCTGACACGAGCACCGGCGGAGTGCGAACCTACCTCGTCGGCGAGGACGCGCTCTGGGCAGCGTTGCATAAGCTGACGACGCAGCAACTCACGGCGGCGGAGCGCATCGGTCTCCCCATTACCCTCGTGATTCTGCTCGCGGTTTTCGGGGCGGCCGCGGCCGCAGCCCTCCCGCTCCTGCTCGCCGCGGTGAGCGTGACGATCACGGGCGCCGCGATCTTCTTCCTCTCTCAGGGGTTGGCCATGTCGCAGTTCGTTACCAATGCGGCGTCAATGATCGGGATTGGCGTGGCGATCGATTACTCGCTGTTCATCATCGCTCGGTACCGGCAGTCAATCGCGGCCGGAGAAGGCGAGGAGACGGCGCGCGCCACTGCGCTCAGGACATCGGGCTTGGCGGTCACTGTCTCTGGGCTAACTGTGGTCATCTCGCTCGGCGGCTTGTTCCTCGTCAATTCGATCACGATTCGTTCGATGGCATTGGGGATGATGATTGTTGTCGCAATCTCTGTGCTTGGGACCGTGACCTTGGTTCCAGCGCTAATTTCCGTCTTTGGTCGACACGTCTACGCTGAGGGGCGGCTGCGGCGACTCGCCCGACGGCTCCGACTCGTGAACCGCGAACGACTGGCCACGTCCAACCGACCCGACTTCTGGACGCGGTGGACGAGCCGCGTCATGCGAAGGCCGATCCTGTCGGTGGTGGCGGCATCCGCCGCGATGCTGATACTCGCGGTGCCCACCCTGCAGATAACGCTCGGCGAGAGCGCGATCGCCCAGTTCCCGAGCAGCGATTCGTCGTACGTCGCGTCGGAGGTCGCAGCCCGGTTCCTCGGGCCCGGCACCGCCACCCCGATCCAAGAGGTGGCTACGTTCTCGCAAGGTACGCTGCGCACGCCCGTTAACCGCCGCGCGCTCGACGACTACGTCGCGACACTTCGACGGCAACCCGAAATAGCCAGAGTGCCGACGGCGACGGCCACAGCCGACGGACGCTCCGTGGCATTGGCGATGATCTCAACCGCGCCCGCGGACACCGCTCCCGCCCGGACGCAGTTGCAGCGGTTGCGCACCCTCGCGTTTCGCGGACCGGGGCTGCCTCGGGTGGCGACGGTTAAGATCGGCGGCGCGACCGCTCTCACTGAGGACTTCGTTTCACTTATTGCGAGTTCCATGTGGAAGATTGCGCTGTTCATCATGATTTTGAGCTATGTCGTCTTGTTCGTCATGCTGCGGTCTGTACTGTTGCCGGTTAAAGCGGTGCTGATGACGCTCCTGAGCGTCGCGTCCGCGTACGGAGTCTTGGTCGCTGTATTCAAGTGGGGCTGGCTGTACGGCCTCTTTGGGGGCAGCGCCCCGGGCTATATCGAGTCGACGACACCGCCGCTTCTGCTTGCTGTGGTGTTCGGGCTCTCAATGGACTACGAAGTGTTTATGCTCTCGCGTATTCGCGAGGAATACGCAGCCTCGGGTGACAATCGAAGCGCGGTCGCGGGCGGCCTACGCACGAGTGCTGCCACCATTACCAGCGCGGCGGCAATCATGGTTTCCGTCTTCTGCGCATTCGCCATCGTTAGTGTGCCGTCAGTTAAGCAGCTCGGCTTCGGCTTGGCGGTCGCCATCGCATTGGACGCGACGGTCGTGCGACTGGTGCTCGTTCCCGCCACAATGGAGCTGCTTGGTCGCTGGAACTGGTGGCTTCCGAGTGCCCTCGCAACGCGGATGCCAGGATTAGACGCGGCGCAGCTCTCCGCATCCCCCAGCGCGCGGTTGCGATGACCAGCCCCAACGCGGCTCCGGTCAGCGACCGTAGCGGAGCCAGCATCAAAGCGTGAGTGCAAGCGCGCGCTGGTCACTGGCATCGACGCAACCTGCGGAGGTCGCGCGATCTACGGTGCCTAGCCTGTGCCGAGCAGCAAAGTCAGCGTCTCGTGATGTCGCTGTTGCGCAAGCGACGACGCGGAGCCAAGCGATCGTCGCGCTGGCAAATGGTATTGAGGGGGGTTGTGAGGCCATGCTGGCGGCTAGCATCGAGGACGCAGAGGCCTACCGCGCGTCGGGTGGCGCGGAGGTGCCGCTTCTCACGCCGCAGTTCTCCGAGAGCCGGGTGCGGGCGCTCGTCGCGTACTGCCGGGAGGTGGGCGAGCTCGCGGATCCGGTGGGCGAGCTGATCGCCGCCTGGGAGCTTTCAAACGGCCTGCACGTCGAGGAGCGTCGAGTGCCGCTCGGTGTGGTGGCATGGGCGTTCCACGGCCGACCGCACACGGCCGTTGAGGCCGTCGCGCTCGCGCTCCGGTCCGGCAACGCGACTGTCCTGATAGGCACGGAGCCCACGCGGCGCGCGAACGCGGTGGTCGCCGGGCTAGCTGCCGCCGCCGTCGAGTCGGCCGGGCTGCCACTGGCCACGGTTACGTTCATAGCGGAAACCGATCAGGACGCGTTGCGGGAACTCGCACAGCAGTACCGGACCGTGGACCTGATCAAGCAGCGCGGCGGCCGTCCGTTGCACAACGTGATTGGCAGCGTCGCCACGGTGCCGGTCATCTACGCCATTGACGGCAACTGCCACCTGTACGTTGACGCTGATGCCGATGTAGCAGTCGCTGTCGCGATCGCGCTCGACGCCAAGACGACTCATCCCGGTCGCTGCGAGTCGATCGAGACGATGTTAGTCCATGCGGCGGCCAGCGAGCGGGTGTTGCCGTCTGCGCTGCGCGCCCTGTACGACCACGGCGTCGAGTTGCGGCTCGATCCGCGGGCGCTCGAAGCGGCGCGACGGGCACGGGTTCCTGCGCGAGAGGCCGGGGAGGATGACTGGAGCGCTGAGTACCGGTCGCTCGTGCTGGCTGTGGTGGTTCTCGATTCGCTCGACGAAGCGATCGAGCACATCGCGACTTACGGCACCGGCCACTCGGAGACCATCGTGACGGAGTGCGACGCGAGCGCGCGCACGTTCGCGGAGCGCGTGGACGCCGCGTGCGTGTACGTAAACGCCTCGACGCGGTTCTCCGACGGCCTCGGCCTCGGCCTTGGCCCGGACTTCGGCAACTCGACCCAGAAGTTGCCGATGCGCGGCCCGATCGCGGTACGCGACCTGTCCACCCGCAAGTACGTCGTGACGGGAGATGGGCAGGTCCGAGGCTAGCGGCTGGTTGGCATACCCGGCGTGTGGACCTCGCGCCGCAGGAGCTTGCCAGTGAATCCCCGCGGTAGCTCCGGGACAGTCCAGATCAGCCTCGGATATTTGAACGGCGCGATGCGCGCACGCACGAACGCAGACAGCTCGTCGAGATCGAGTTCGCGACCGTTGACCGGCACCACCGCCGCGCCGACCTCGCTGCCGAGGCGCGCGTCGGGGATTGGGACGACCGCGGCGTCGGCTACGTTCGGATGTTCACGAAGGGCGCGTTCGACATCGGCAGGATGCACCTTGTAGCCGCCGCGCGTGATCACGTCGTCGACCCGGCCGAGGATGAATAGGTAGCCATCCCCGTCGAGGTAGGCTATGTCGCGAGTCCGCAGCCATCCGTCGCGCATGACCCCGGCGGTGGCCTCCGGGTTGCGCCAGTAGCCGCGCATGACGTTGGGGCCGCGGATCCACATCTCTCCGGCGTCACGCAATGTCTCGTGCCCGTCGCCGTCAATGAGGCGTATTTCGACGCCGGGCAGCGGGAGGCCGATCGACCCCAGCTTGCGCCGGCCCGGGCGGTTCATTGCCGCGCGCATCGCCTCGGTGAGGCCGTAGCCTTCGAGCACCTCGCAGTCGAGCTCGCGCTCGAACTGGCGCAGGAGGTCCGCGGGCATGGCCGCGCCGCCGGTCAGGCACAACTGCAGCCGGCTCGTGTCGCGCCTCTTAAGCTCCGGTAGTCTCAGGATGTCGTGGCACATGGTGGGAACTGCCTGGAGCATCGGGACCTCATGCTCCTCGAGCGCTGCGAGCGCGCGACTAGCGACGAAGCGGCTGAAGGTGAAGATCGACGCGCCGGCTCGCAGCATCGCGTTCATCCCGCACCCCTGGCCAAAGCCTTGAAAGAACGGTGCCGCACACAGGGCCACGGGCGGGTTTGCCCACTCTCCGATCGCCTCGAGTACGGCGGAGCTGGCTGCGTCGAGGTTCTCGTGCGTCATCTCGGCGGCCTTGGGGCTGCCGGTGGTGCCCGACGTGTAGACGAGCACCGCCGGATCGCCACCGGTGCGTACGATCGGTGCGTCGATCGGGCGTACGCGCCGACTGTGCGCCGGCGAAAGTCGCGGAACGTCGAGGTTGGGCAAGGAGTCGACCGACCCGTCGGCGAGCAGGAGTCGTGCCCCGGAGTCGCGCAGCAGCCGCTCAACCTCGCGCGGACGAAGCATGACGTTGAGCGTGGTCACCACGGCGCCCGCTTGCAGCGCGCCAAAGTAGCACGCCGGCAATTCGACGCGGTTCGGGAGCATCACTGCGACGACATCGCCCGGCGCCACCCCGCGCTCGATGAGCATCGCGGCCAGCCGCGCCGCGGCGTCGTGAAGTTCGGCGTAGCTGACGCTGTGTCCGTCGGCGTTCACGGCAACGCGGTCAGGATGCGCCGCGGCGGAGCGCGCAAGTATCTCCGCGAAGTTCATCTGTTTTTCATCGTCGCAAATATTACTGCGATCGCACACACCCAACGCCGGCTCGACCGGAGTTCAGCCGAAACCGACTGTTCCCGGCAGAGCCAGGGGGCTGCGCGGTAGACGCTCTTCCGGGCCCGGCTGGTGGTACTCGGTGGGTGCGACATCGTTCGGCGCGTTGGGGTGGAAACACGCGGCGAGGCACTGGAGCTGTCGGCGACCGATCCCGAGCTCGAACTGCCCGCCCCCGTATACGGGGATCGCTAACTGCTCGCAGCGGGCGTAGAGGTCGAGCACGGCCCCGAGCGCACCGATACGGGAGGGCTTCACGTTTATCGCGGCGGCTAAGATTGGAAGGGTCGCGATATCGTCGACGCCGTGGACCGGTGCGTCCCAGGCCACCCTTCCGCGGTGCGGAGCCAAGACAAGCGCGGTCGCGTCGGTGACGGCGGGATCCTCAATCAGGGCATTGGGAAACGCCTCGACGGTGCGCCGGTAGAGGAGCGGGTCCGGCTCCTGGTCAACCATTGTCCCGCGGTAGGCCCCCTTCAAGTCTACAATGTCCACGGATCCGGTCGCCGCGATTGCCTCGAACAGTTCGGGCTCCCAGTCGCTGGTTGGGTCCAGCTTCAGCCGAAGCTCAGGATACCATTTCAACCGCTCGCAAACGCGCTCAAACGACGGCGGGCTCCCGAGTCGGAAGGACGCGACAAACTGCACCGGACAGGGCCGCCGGGCGACAGCGTCGCTGAACCCGACACCCGCCTGACGCAGGGCTAGGTCGAGCGCGGCACTCTCGAACGCCCACCGACGCTGCCGCCGGGCAAGCTCGCCCGAGCCGGGGGCCGCCCAGAGGTCCGCGTCGCCAACCGCGTCGAGCGCACGGCCGAGAGTCCCGGGCGGCCGCAGGCGAGCCTCCATCTCGGCGGAGCCCGTCCACCGGTCGTGGTCCTCGGGCGTGAGGGCGACGTCTTCACCCGCGCCTTCGAGGCCCGCGCCGCGAAGCCGCACCACGGTTGTAACGCGGTTGAACGCGCGCGTAGCCACCATCCGCTCAAGTCGCTCGTAGCGCACTGACTCGACGCGGAGCGGAAGTTCGCGCAGGCGCACGTACACGCCCCCCGCGTCAACGCGGTGGGGTTGTGGCGGTGCCACGCTAGCCCGCGCCCCTAGCGTGGCGAATAGGGAAGGTCCTCGACACGTTACGTGATTCAACCGCTATTGTTGCCGCGAGCACCACTTAATTGTAGTTTACGCTGTCCTAGGGATTATGTGCCGCCTGCCGGTCGGTTACGTGGGGAAGGAGACAACCATGAGGCGAGGCGTCGACGAGTACGCCCGAATCCCTTGCTGAAGGGGGAATCGCTTACCAGCCTAATCGTCGGCTTCGGCAACTCGGGCCGCGCGCTTCACTTGCGCGCACTGCTGCATGCCCGCCGGCTTTGCAAGGGTGACCCCATCTTCGCGATGTCGCCCATAGTAGCCGTGGATCCGCGGCTGTCTGCGAAGCAGCGCATGCGCGACGACCACACAGTCGCTCTCTTCCGGTCGCTCGATGCTGTGGAGAAAATCGAGCCAGCCGCGACCGTCGTGCACGTTTGCACTCCGCCGCTGACGCGCGTTGAGACGCTTCGGGTGCTCAGCAGGTGCGGTTATAGAAGGCTGATCTGCGAGAAGCCTGTAGCGGCGTCGCTAGGCGACCTGCACAAGATGCTGGAGATCATCACCGACAACGGCATCGACATCGCGGTCGTGAGCCCGTGGCTATCGAGCACGCTCACACTCAGGCTGAGCGGCATCGTCGTCTCTGGACAGCTCGGAGCCCTACGCAGCATGCGGATCGTGCAGCGCAAACCCCGCTTCACGCGAACCCGCGACAGCGTCGACCATCCGACGGCGTTCGAGGTTGAGATTCCGCACTCCGTCGGCGTCGCGCTGTACCTCGGAGGCGCCCGCGCGACCGTTGTCGACGCCGACGCGACCAGCATGGTCGTGGACGGCGTCGAGTATCCCCATTTGGGTGGAGCCTGCATCAGGCTCGAGCACCCGAGCGGCGCCCGCACGACGATCGAATCGGACCTCACTGCGCCCGTGCGCGAGAGGTCGATCGAGTTGGCCTTTGAGCGCGGGACCGTCGTCGGTCACTACCCGGTCGGCGACGATAGCTACTCGCAGCTCGATATTCAGTCCGAGGATGGCGCGCAGGAGCGCGAGATCATCCCCGACGATCAGCTTACGAAGATGATGATCGACTGGTACTCGCACTTCGCAGGCTTGGGACCGCGCCCACTCAGCGACCTTCGGCTCAACGTCGAGGTAACTGACGTTGTCGCCGAGGCGAAACGCGCGGCGGGAATAGAGCCTGTCGACAAGCTTATGCAGCCCGAGGGGATCCAGGTTCCATCCTGATGGCGGTCAGGTTCTTCAGCGGAGCGGGGTCGCTTGAACGACGGTGGCCGCGTGTACGCGAGTTGGTTGACGAGGCGCTCGACGCGGCGACATTCGTCAACGGGCCGCTCGCTGAGCGGCTTGAGCGGACGATCGAAGGCTACACCGGCGCCGGCCACGCGATTGCAGTGGCTAGCGGCAGCGACGCGCTAATCGTGGCGCTTGAGGCCTGCGGTGTCGGCCCTGGCGACGAGGTAGCGGTGCCCGTATACACGTTCTTCGCCTCGGCCTCAAGCGTGGTGCACGTGGGTGCCGAACCATTGTTCGTCGATATCATGCCGGGCACCTACGCGCTCGACGTGGGCGACCTCGAGCGGCGACTGACGCCGCAGACGAGGGCGGTTATGCCCGTCCACCTGTTTACCCAAATGGCCGACATGCCCGCTATGATGCAGGCGGCGGAGCGCCACGGGCTGACCGTCGTGGAGGACAGTGCCGAGGCGATTGGAATGGCCTTTAATGGGACGCTCAGCGGACGCTTTGGACGCGCGGGCACCTTTTCGTTCTTCCCGACAAAGACGCTCGGAGCGCTTGGCGACGCCGGCATGGTCGTGACCGACGACGATGAGGTCGCGGAGCGCTGCCGGCGGCTGCGCAATCACGGCCAGGTGCCGAACGAACGCCCCTACGTGTGGGACGTCATGGGCATCAACAGCCGCATGGACGAGCTCCAGGCGGCCGTGTTGCTTGCGCGTTTTGAGTCGCTCGACGAGGACATCGAGCGACGCGCGCACCTGGCGCGTCGCTACGACGAGGGCCTAGCACGGCTGCACGGTGTCGCCGATCCTCCGTCGATAACCGACGAACGTGCCACGCCCGTCTACTACGTCTACCTGGTCGAGGCCGAGGACCGCGACGGGCTCGTCGAACACTTAGGCACTCGCGGCATAGAAACCGAGGTCTACTACCCGCGGCCGCTCCATCTGCAGCCGTGCTTTGCGTACCTAGGTCACCGAGTTGGCGACTTCCCGGTCGCCGAACGCTGCGCGCGCAGAGCAGTGGCGCTGCCGCTGTATCCCGACATGCGGGACGATCAGGTTGACGAGGTCTGCGCGGCGGTCGTGTCATACTACGACCGCGGTCGCGCCCGACTCCGCGCCGTGCAAGCCGGGGATGCCCGGTGATTCTCGAATCCGCGCTCGTCCCTTACTACGGGATGGGGCGGCGCACGCAGCCCGATCGTGAGTTCATCGCAGAGGCATTGCGCCACGTCGCGCGGTCCGACGAGTTCATTCTCAAGCGGCGGGTGGCCGCTTTTGAGGAGGAGCTGTGCCGCTACACGGAAGCGGGCGGCGCCGTCGCTGTCAGCAACGGAACCGCGGCCCTGCAGGTAGCGCTCGCCGCCCTACGCGTCCGGACCGGAAGCGAGGTGATCGTGCCGGCGTTTGGCTTCCACTCTTCGGCGAGCACGGTCGCCAGGCTTGGCGGCAAGCCGGTGCTCGTCGACATCCGACCAGACGACTGGCTCGTCGACGTCGACCGCGTCGCCGACGCGCTCGGGCCACGGACCGCCGGGGTCGTGCCCGTGCACCTGTTCAGCGCGATGGCTGACATGCCCGCCATCGCCGCGGTCGCGCGCGCGCGCGGTGCGTGGGTGCTCGAAAACAGCGCGGTGGCGATCGGCATGCGGCGGGACGACCGCATGGCCGGCCGCTTCGGGGACCTCGGCTTGTACTCCTTCCAGCCGGTCAAGCCGGTCGGCGGGACGAGCGACGCCGGCGCGATCATTGGCGACGACGCGGAGCTCCTCAAACGCTGCCGCATGCTCCGCAACCACGGACAGGACGGTGTGCACCGCTTCGTCCATCACCTCGTCGGGTTCAATGCGCGCATGGACGAGGTCACGGCCGCAGTGCTGTCCCGCCGCCTCGCGCGCTACGACACGAACGTTGCCCGGCGCGCGCAGATCGCCGCCCGCTACGACGCCGCCTTCGGCGACCTCGCGCCCGAGCTGCGCGTGCCCCCGCCCGTTGACCACAAGCGCGTCTACTACGCGTATGTGGTGGCCGCGCAAGCGCGCGACGCGCTCGAGAGCCACCTGGCGTTCCGGGGGATCGAGACCAAGGTCTACTATCCGCTGCCGCTCCACTTACAGCCGGCGTTTGCCTGGCTCGGCCACGCCAAAGGCGCCTTCCCAAACGCCGAGCGTGCGAGCCGCGAGTCGCTTGCCTTACCGCTCTACCCCGAGATGCCCGACGCAGATGTCACTGCGACGATCGCCGCCGCGTCAGAGTTCTATGGACGCTAACGCGGCGGGGATCCGGCTCGCTGGCATGGGTGACGAGGCGGCGCCCGACTTGGCCGGACAAATAGCGGCGCACCGAGACCTAGGCTGGACGCGCGTCGAGTTGCGGACGCTCGACGGCGCGCAACTCGCTGACCTGCCGCTCGACGCTGTCGAGGCGGCCGCCGAACAGCTCGCGAGCGCGGGCTTTGAGGTGGTCTGTGTCGCGTCGCAGATCGGGGCCTGGGGACGCAGCACCCGCACGCCGCTCGAACTCGACCATCGGGAGCTCGAGGCCCTCGCCCCCCGGATGGCGGCCCTCGGCTGCCGACGCGTACGAGTGATGTCATTCCTGTGCGAGGGGGTTGACGACCGCGCCTGGCGTGCCGAGGCCCGGCGCCGCCTACAAGAGCTCGCGCGGCGCGCCGAGCAGCTCGGACTGGCGCTCCTGCACGAGAACTGCGCGGGCTGGGGCGGTCGTGGCCCAGACGAGACCCTCGACCTTCTGACCCATGTGGACAGCCCGGCGCTCAGCCTGTTGTTCGACACCGGTAACGGCGTGGCGTACGGCTATCGCTCGGTGGACTTCCTCGTCCCGGTCGTGCGCTGGGTGGAGCACGTGCACGTGAAGGACGGCGTGTGGCGAGGCAACGACGTCGAGTACGTCGGGCCGGGGGAGGGGGACGCGCATGTGCCGGAATGCGTGCGGCTGCTGCTCGACTCCGGCTACTGCGGCACATGGACGATCGAGCCACACCTCCACGTAAGCCCCCATCGCGGCGAGGTCACCGCGCCCAAAACCGCCGCCGCGACGTTCGTGGCGTATGGCCGTGCCTTCGAGCAACTCGTCGCGCGCACGCGCGCCGGTCGGGGGTTGGCAGGGTGACCATGCGCGTAGGGGTCGTAGACATCGGCAGCGACTCCACCCGCCTGCTCGTCGCGGATGTTACCGGAGCGAACTCGTTACGCCCCTTGGTGCGCCGCTCCACGCCGACTCAGCTCAGCGCCGGCCTGTACGCCTCGGGCAGGTTGACGCCCGCCGCGCAAGCGCGTGTCATGCACGCACTTGTCGGTTACTCGGAGGAGATGGAGAGACAGTCGTGCCACCTGCGCGGCGCGGCGCTGACGAGCGCCGTCCGTGACGCCCAGAACGGACCCGAGTTCACCGCCCAAGTGCGCGAGCGCTTCCGGATTGACGCACGCGTCATCGACGGCTACACCGAAGCCCAGCTGGCGTTCCGGGGGGCCACTCTGGGAAGGTCCTTCGATGGTCGCGTGCTGGTGGTCGACGTGGGCGGCGGCTCGACCGAGGTCGTCGTCGGCGAGGGCGGACGCGCACTGTACCCCGGGACAACCCGGGCGGGAGCTGTGCGCAAGTCAGCACGCTTCCTCCACGGCGACCCCCCCTGCGAGAATGAGGTGGCGACGCTGCGCGAGAACGTCCGCCGCGCGATCGCGATCGCGTTGCCCGCATCGATGCGCGACGGCGTAGTCCACGGCCTCGTGTCGGCCGAGAGCTGGACGTGGCGGCCCGCCCTTGCCGCACTCGGCGAGCGAGGTGTCGTCGCGGCGCGTTCCGGCATCGTCGATCGCGCGCTCGTCGAACTCGCGGTCGAACGCCTGCTGACTGTTCGCAAGCAGCAGCTGCGTCGCGCCCCCGGGATTCACCCGGCGCGCGCGTCGACGCTTCTCGCGGGCACCGCACTGGTGCTGGAGGTGATCGACGCCTTCCGGCTGGACGCGATCGAAATCGCTGAGACCGACCTGCTCGAGGGCCTCGCGCTCCACATCGCGTCGGAGAGGACGCTCGTCGCGTGACAAGGCCTGGTGGGGAGAGCGAGCCTACCGCCGGCGCGCTCACCTATGCGATCGGCGCCGCCGCTGAGCCGCCGCCGGCGCTGGTCGGTGGCAAGGCGGCGAGCGTTGACCGACTTGCGCGGCTCGGGTTCGCGACGCCTGGTGGCTTTTGCCTCACGTCGGCCGCGCACTGCGCGTACCGCGAGTCGGCGGGCCTCGTCGCGCGGTTCGACGAGCTCCGCGGCCGCCTGCCGGACGACGACGCTCGCTCCGAGCTCGCCGCGGTCGCGCGAGCGGCCCCCTTACCGCAGTCGACGAGGGCTGCGCTCGCAGAGAGCATCGACGCCCTGCGCGCCACGATGCCGGCCGGCGCGCGGCTCGCGGTCCGTTCGTCGGCGACAGACGAAGACGGACGCGGCGCCTCGTTCGCCGGTGCCCACGAGAGCGTACTAGGCGTTGCGTGCGAGCTCGACGCGGTCGAGGAAGCCATCCGTACCTGCTGGTCCTCCATGTGGTCGCGCGGAGCGGTCACCTATCGTTATCACCACGAACTCGGGTATGGGGCCGAGATGGCCGTGCTCGTTCAAGAGCTCGTACACGCCACCGCGTCCGCGGTCGTGTTCACCGAGGACCCCGTAACCGGCTCGACTGACGAGATGCTCGTCTCGACCGGAGATGGTTTCGGCGAGGACATAATGGCCGGCGGTCGCGACGCGCTGACGTTCCGGATCGATCGTGCTACGCGTGCGGTGCTAGACGTCGACGGACCGGGCGGGCCCTGGCCCGTGTCGCTCGCGACCGTCGACCGGTTAGTCGAGCTGGCGCTCGCGGTAGAACGCGCGCACAACGTCAGCGTGGATGTCGAGGCGGCGTTCGACGGCCGGGAATGGATTCTCCTCCAGGCGCGCTCAATAACCACGCGAGCCGCTACGCCCGCCCCGCGCAACACCGCCGCACGCGGACCAGCCGGAGGCGCGGTTAGAACTGGAGCGAGACGCGCGGAGACGGCGAGGGGGCGGGGACCGGTGTTCGAAGATGACGACACCGAGCTGCTGCTTGAGCTGCTGCGAACGCCAACGACCACGCCGATCGAGACCGGCCGGCCGTCGCAGATCCCTGCCGCACAACGGCTGTTGGCCGAGCGCGCCGCGCATCTCGGCTTCGAAATCGTGCTCCACGAGCCTCCCCCGATCGGCGCCCTCGACGAGCCCGACATCCCGCTCGGCGTGCTTGAGGCGGCCGAGAGCATGGGCCGCGAAGAGTTCCTGGCCTGCCAGCCGAACATGGTGCTGCGGCTCGGGCCGGAGCGCGGCCGCGACCGGACACTGATGACGAACGCGCATCTCGATACGGTGGGCGGCGAGGTGTCAGTCGGCGTCCGTGACGGCGTGATCTCTGGTCGAGGCGCGGTGGACATGAAGGGCCCCGCCGTCGCCGTCTTCGCGGGTATTCGTGCGGCGCTCTACGTGCGTCCCGACCTCAGCGACCGCGTGACCGTGCTGGCGCAGCTCGTCGCTGGGGAGGAAGCGGGTGCGATGGGCACCTACGGCACGCGCGTGCTCGTGAGAGGTGGGCTAATCGGTCGCCTGAACGTGTTCGCCGAGCCGACCGGCGGGCAATACTTCGACGCCTGTACCGCGTCGATGACGGCGCGTGTCCGGGTCCGCGGGACGGGATCGACCGATGACGCGCCCGAAGCCGGCGAGAACGCGACGCTGCTGCTCGGGCACATCGCGACGCAGCTCGCCTCGTGTCTCGACGGCGTCACGGCAAGGGCCGGCGGCAAGCTGTGCGTCGGCGGGCTTTCGACCGGGACCATGCACGACCGCGTGTACGGGGAGGGAGATCTGCTCGTCAACCTCGCCTATCCGTCCGCCGCGGCAGCCGTCATGTTGGAGCAGGAGCTCGAGCAGGCAGTGCGCGGCGCGTGCGCCGCTTTCGCCGATCGCTTCGCCGGCATCGCACTCGCCCGTCGTACAGCGCTCGCCGCGGAGCACATCTGCCGCGTCGAGTGGCTTAAGCGCGGGCTGCCGCCGCTTGCCGGCCGCGACCCGGAGCTCGAGCCGCGGCTCGCCCGGATTGGCATCGAGCGGGTCCCGGAGTCCCGCGCGAGCGAGCGGTTCACATGTGATGCCATCTGGTGCTCACCGGCGGACGGCTACACGATCGTCTTCGGGCCAGGCCGTTTGGGCGAAAACGGCGCCCACTCCAGTAGGGAGCACGTGTGCCGCCCCGATCTCGAGCGCTACGCGAGCGCACTGGCCCGGTTGCTGCTTGACTTCGACGATCGCGCCGCGGAACGTGGGGCGTGAGCCCAACGTACGTCCCACTCGGCGCGCTGCGCGCTTTCGCGGCCGCCACGTTCGCCGCGTGTGGGCTCGAGGTCGCGCACGCCGGGATCGCCGCCGAGTCGCTGTGCTACGCCGACCTGGTCGGAATGGACACGCACGGCATCGCCAACCTGGCGCGCCTCTACGTCCCCCGGCTGCGCGACGGACGGATTGACCCGAGTGCTGAACCGGGACTGCTGTCCCAAAGGGGCGGCACGGCGCTGCTCGACGGCCGCAATGGGCTCGGCTTGTATGTCGGGACGCTGGCGCTCGACGAGGCACTCTCTCGGGCCCGCCGCCACGGTGTCGGGGCGGTGGCCGTGCGCCGCAGCAGCCACCTCGGAAGTGCCGGCTACTACGTGTCCCGAGCGGCCAAGCACGGCATGATTGCGCTGGCGATGTCCAACTGCGGGACGCAGCGGATTGCCCGTCCGCCTGGCGGCCTTGAGACGATGCTCGGCACCAACCCGCTAAGCGCCGCAGCGCCGGGGGGCGAGCTTCCCGCCGTGGTGCTCGATATGAGCACGACGGTCGTGCCGACCGGTCAGGTGCGTGCCGCGCGCGCGCGAGGCGAGCGGATACCGGAGGGCTGGCTGGTCGACGACGACGGGCGTCCCGTCACCGACCCGGCGGCGTACGACGAGGGCCGCGGCCACCTGCTGTGGTTGGGCGGCGCGCCAACTACCGGCGCATACAAGGGGTTCGGTCTCGGCTTGCTCGTTGACGTTCTAGCCGGTGTGCTGTCCGGCGCAGGTACCGGTCCGACCGGCGCGCCCGGCGCCGACGACGCAAACGTCGGCCATTTCATGCTTGCACTCGACGTATCAACATTCCGGCCGCTCGATGACTTCCGCGAAGAGATGGACGCGATCCTAGGCACCCTGCTCAGCTGCCCGGCCGCACCCGGCGCGCAGGTGCGCTACCCGGGCCATCGCGAGAGCGAGTCGGCCTTGCGCCGGGCCGCGGGGGGCGTCCCGCTGGCGCCGAGCGTCGCGCGCGAGCTTGCGGAGCTGGCGCGCGAGCTCGGGATCGATCCGCCGTGTCCCTCGGTGGCCGGTCATTCGGAGGGCGGCTAAGTGGCGCTGCGGGTGGCGATGGTTGGCCTTGGCTTGATCTCGGGCTACTACGCGGCCGCGCTCAACGAGCTGCCGGAGCTTGAGCTGGCCGCCGTCTGCGACAGTGCCGAGGCGAGGCTTCTGCCCTACCAGCGTCTCGGCGTCCATTGCGACCGCGACTGGATGGAGACGCTCGCGCGCGAGGATGTCGCAGGCGTTATGGTGAACCTTCCGAACGATCTGCATGCCGAGGTCTGCTCGGCGGCGCTGAGCGCCGGGCGCCACGTTTGTTGCGAGAAGCCGCTTGCTCTTTCGACAAACGACGCGTTGATGATCGACACCGCTTCGCGCGACTCAGGCGCCGTCGTATTTACCGCGTTCCACCGCCGCTACAACAGCAACCTCGTACAGATGATGCAACGCTTGCAAGGTCGCCCGGTCGTGCGCGCCAGCGCCCGCTACCTCGAGCGGATCGAGGAGCACTCCGGGTCGGACACGTGGTACCTCGAGCCGGCGCGCTGCGGCGGGGGCTGTCTCGCAGACAACGGGCCGAACGCCTTCGATGTTCTGCGCCACCTACTCGGCCCGCTCACTGTGAGTGGCGCGGAGCTCGACCGCAACGGGCGCGGCGTGGACGTGCGCGCGCGGGTGGAACTGCGCACCGACGCAGGCGTACCGGCGACGGTCGATCTGGACTGGGCGTACCACGGCGAGCTGAAGGACGTCACGCTAGAGCTCGAGTCCAGCGAGACCCTCAGCGCCGACCTGCTGGCTGGCTACACGGACTTCAAGTCGTCGCTGTACCACGAGTATGTCGGCGTCCTCCGCGATTTCGCAGGGCGAGTGGAGCGCGGCCAGCGCGCCGACGACGCGGGGGTCGAAGCCGTGCGCATGGTCCAGCGCGCGTACTCACTTGCGTCACGCACGGCGGTCGATGAATGAACGCGGCCGAATGGAAGGTGACGCCGAGCGGCCACCTCGTCAAGCTGCTCTCGCACACCCGCAACGACCGGGGGATGACGCTGGCCGGATACACCACCCGCTGTCTGCTGCGCGGCGAGATCCACGAGATCGTCACGACGGATCAGCACGGGGCGGTCGCCGGTGACCGCGTAGACCATGTGGGCTTCATCGGGTTCGCGGAGCTCGAGCGAGGAGGAGTCGTCGAGCGCGGTGACCTGGCCGTCGCCGACGGCGTTCCGTTCGGGCGTGTGTTGGGCTTCGATGACTGCCACTTTCCCAATCATCTGAACCTGCTCGTCGAGGCGGATCGGCTGCTCACGGCCGCAGACATCGGCGCCCCCCTCGGAGCGGAGATCCGGTTCGAGCCCCAGCCCAACGGTCCGTCCCCCGAGTAACGCGTTGGCTGTACGTCGGCCAGGAGGCTGAATGGACGGCGAAATGCCACGACGGCTGGTTCGCGACCGGCGACACCGGCGTGGGCACGCGGCGTGGAACGCAATGGCCAGCTTCCTGGCTCTGGAGACCAACTGGAGCGCCTGCCCGAGCTCGTCGAGGTTGTCATCGTCGCCGACGACCGGGACGCCGTGGCCGTCGTCTCGACCGTCGATGACGCTCCGCTCGACGAGCAGCGGTGCGATGCAGAAGCTGGTCGGGTGCCTGGTCAGGGCCGGTGTGCTATCTGCTTGACCTTCGCCTTGACGGACTGGAGTGCCCGTTTTGAGGACCTCCTGTATGAACCGTGGGTTGTGTCATCGGCTGGGTAGTGGTGGGCAGAGGCCGCCGAGGGCGAGCATCGCGAGGGCGATCGCGGCGTGTGGGGAGTGGAATCCGACCGCGCGGCGGGTGATCAGTCGGATCTGCGTGTTGACCTGTTCGACGCGGGCGTTGGAGAGGCCGTGGCGGATCGCGGCTTCGATCCCGGGGCGCTGTTCGGTGATCGTTCTGGCGAGCTTGACGAACGGCGCGAGGCGACAGCGGCGGGCCCAGGCGAGCCATCCGTCGAGCAGCACGCTTGCCTCGTTGAGTCCGACCCGGTAGATCTCGCGCAGCTGCTGAGTGAGCAGGTAAGGCGCGGTAGCGCTTCCTCACCCCGTCGCCGCCAGCCTCAAATCTCCTTCAATTCGCCATTTATCGGTAAGCGTTCAGTGGGTTTGGGGGACATAACTCGGGGTTGTCGAATGCTGTGGTGTGGAGCGGGCGGAGGCCGAAGCGGTCTATGGGCGGGGCCGCGACGCGGTTGTGGAGGTGCTGCTGGCGCTGTCGGCCCAGAACGAGCGCCTCGAGGCGCAAGTCGAGGCGCTGACCTTGAGGGTTGCCCGCCAGGAGGAGCGGATCGCGCAGTTGGAGCGTCAGACGCGGCGGTTGTCGCGCAACTCGTCGCAGCCGCCGAGCGCCGATCCGCCGAGCGTGGCGCCTAGGCGTGGCAAGGATCCGTCGGGGCGCAAGCCCGGGGGCCAGTCCGGTCATGAGGGCCGGGGCCGCGAACTGCTGCTGACCTCGGCGGTCGAGGAGGTGATCGTGCACTGGCCGACGCGCTGCGGCTGCGGCC